>OLSG01003466.1_pt1 | contig 11166 bp, 14 predicted proteins | sample 1673041 | NCBI WGS metagenome assembly OLSG01 (sample SAMEA3136749, study PRJEB25190) | human gut metagenome | reverse complement strand
CCTGACGCACCGTAACTTCCACTGTCTGTTTGCCGCGCAGTTCGCTGAAGGTAAGAGTCGTGTCAGAGTCCTGCTGGAAGTAGCGATCCAGCTTCTCTACCTTGCGCAGCGCGTATGCACGCAGATCGTCGTCAATCTTCATTTTTCTCTCGACGATGGTGAACTTCATAACATCATCTCCTAACGGGCGTAAACGCCCATGATACTTGCACCTTCCGGGCGGAACCCCCGTCCGAAAGGCGTATGGGTTTTTGCTATCTTCAGTATAGCACAACCTATGCAACTTGTCCAACAGATTTTACAAAGTTCACAGTTTGTTCAGCAAATTTAACTACATCCCTGCCGGGCGTATCAGATCTCGCCCTCTGCGTGGCGCGTCACGTGGCAGGAGATGTTGACGACGCACGGCAGGCCTGCGATGTGCGTGCCGAACGGCTCGATCGCGCAGGAGAGCGCGGTCACGGTGCCGCCGAGGCCCTGCGGACCGACGCCGGAGGCGTTTACCTTGTCGAGGATGCGCTGCTCCATGTCGGCGTACAGCGGATCTGCGTTGTGCTCGCCCACGGTGCGCAGCAGCGCTCGCTTGGCGAGATAGGCCGCCTTGTCGCTCGTGCCGCCGAGGCCGACGCCGATCACGATCGGCGGACAGGGGTTGGAGCCTGCGCCGATGCAGGCGTCCGCGATAAAGTCGATGATCTGCTCCTGCGTTGCCGCCGGGGTGAACATCTTCATCTTCGTCATGTTCTCCGAGCCGAAGCCCTTGGGCGCGACCGTGATCTTCACCCTGTCGCCCGGCACCATCGAGGTATACAGGATGCACGGAGTGTTGTCGTTGGTGTTCTCGCGGCGCAGCGGATCGCCGACGACCGACAGGCGCAGATAGCCGTCGATATAGCCGCGGCGCACGCCTTCAGTGACCGCGTCCTCAAACGAGCCGCCGGTCAGATGTACATCCTGTCCGATCTCCGCGAACACGATGGCCATGCCGGTGTCCTGGCAGACCGGAACGTTGTTCTCGCGCGCCAGATCGCAGTTCGCGATCATCTCGCCGAAGATCTCGCGGCCGAGCGGAGACTGCTCGCTCTGCTGACCGTCCACGAAGGCCTGCCGCAGATCGGCCGGCAGATAGTAGTTTGCGTCGATGCACAGCTTGCGCACCAGTGCCGTTACCTCAGAAACGTCGATTGTCCTCATCTTGTCCTCCTGTATTCCGGTGTGCCGTTTACGAAAACAGCCTTCACCTGAGTTGCAATATCGAGCGGATCCCCGCTCCAGAGCACGCAGTCCGCGTCCAGACCGGCGCGCAGGCTGCCGATACGGTCGTCCAGACCGGCGATCTTCGCCGGAACAGCCGTCACCGCACGCAGCGCATCGGTTTTATCCATGCCTGCGCGGACCGCGAGCATAACCGCTACCGGCAGCAGGCGCAGGGGAATTTCCGGATGGTCGACCGTAATGGCGGTCGGGATGCCGGCCTTCGCGAGAATGCCGGGCGCCTCATCGGTCAGATTTTTGATCTCGGGCTTGGAGCGGTCGGTCATGTACGGGCCGCACACCACGGGGACATTCTCCTCCGCGATGAGGTCCGCGACCAGATGCGCCTCCGTTCCGTGGATGATGACCGGGCGCAGGCCAAACTCCTTCGAGATGCGCAGCGCGGTGAAAATGTCGTCCGCGCGGTGCGCATGAAAATGCGCCTCGATGCTGCCGTTCAGCACCGGGAGCAGCGCCTCCATCTTGCCGTCGTAATCCGGCTCCTCATGGTCGTCGTCTACCTCGGCGCGCGCCTTGCGCGAGAGATATTCGCGGCCCTTGTACAGCTCGTCCCGGATGAGCGCGGCGGTCGCCATGCGCGTGACCGGGGTCTCGTCCTTGTCGTGGTAGACCGACTTCGGATTTTCGCCGAGGGCGAATTTCATCGCGAGCGGCGCCTTGACGATCATGTCGTCGATGCGCCGGCCGGCGGTCTTGATGAGCGCGATCTGGCCGCCGATGGCGTTCGCGCTGCCGGGCGAAACGCCTGCCGCCGTCACGCCGGCCTCGAGCGCCTCGCGGAAGGCGTGGTCCATCGGGTTGACCGCGTCGATAGCGCGCATCTGCGGCGTGACGGGGTCGGTGTCCTCGTTGCCGTCCGCGCCCTCGAAGCCCAGACCGTCCTCATACAGACCGAGGTGGGAATGGATGTCGATGAGGCCGGGCGTCAGCACGCCGCCCTCGCCGTCGAGCACCTCGCTGCACGCCAGGGGCTCGCCCTCGCCGAGCGCGTCGATTTTTCCGTTTTTCAGCAGAATCCAGCCGAAGAACCGGCTGTTTTCGTCGTCCATTGTCAGAATGGTTACATTTTTGATCAGAATTTCTTTCATGAAAACCTCAGAATCGCTGTTGACAGATATGGTATTATATGGTATATTTATCATGGCAGCAGGGAAAGCTGCCATGCACCGTTCATATCTTTATCCCCACACTTCGGCGCCCCTTTTGGACAAGGGGCGCATTTTTTTGCGCCGGGACGGCTGTGGGTGCTCCGCGTCCGCTCATAAAAACAAAACCGAGGCAGTTCGTCCCCGGTTTTGAACCGGCCGCAAGCCGGTTTTACTGCTTATCTGCGGCGGCGCGAACCGTTCTTGCGGTCGGTCGCGTGACGCACGTCCGCCTGACGGCTTTCGCTGTCCGTCATGAACGCCTTGAGCTTATCCTCAAAGGTCATGGTAGAAGGATCCTTCGGCGCCTGCTGTGCACGGCCGCGCGGCGCGCCCTCGCGGCGCTGCTGGAAACGCGGCTGACGCGGCGCGAAACCGCGGTCCGAACGCTCATGCTGCTGACGCGGCTCCTGCGGCTGCGCCTTCTTGATGGAGAGGTTGATGCGGCCCTGCTGGTCAATGTTGATGATCTTGACCTTGACCTGCTGTCCCTCCTGCAGAAAATCCTTGATGTCGTTGACGAAGCTCGACGCCACCTCAGAGATGTGCACCATGCCCGACTTGTTCTCCGGCAGGGCTACAAATGCACCAAACTTGGTGATGCCGGTTACCTTGCCTTCTACGATCGCTCCCACTGTCAAATCCATATACGCTGTTTTTGCCTCCGTTTATTTTTAAGGGTAGCGCAGCTTTTTCGGCGCTGCCTTCACCTACCTGCTGGACGTGTCCACGAAAACACGCTCGCCCGGTTCCGCATAATTCAGTTTCGTGCGCGCAAGCTCGGAAATATCCTCGTCGGTCAGACCGTTCTGCAGCTGCTCGCGCAGGCTGTCATTGGCTTCCTCATAGGTCTGCACCTGAATGTTGAGGTCATCGAGCTCCTGCCGCTTCGCTTTGATCTGGGCCTTGAGGGTAAAGACCGTGCCAAGCGCATAGACAGCAAGCGCCAGCATGATCACCCGGATCAGAACCAGCCTTCCGTCACGTCTTGCCATTGTCTCACCTCTCCTGCCGCTGAACTGATTTGCTTTTTATTTTATACCTTTTTCGCGAAAAATGGAAGGGGGTTTTGCAAACTTTTTTGCGAATTCAGCGCTCGCCCACTGAAAGCACCACTGAATGCCCCTTCCGGCCCGGTGTGCGGCCGCACGCAGCGCAGCCGCCGCGCCGAGAAAGAGCGGCAGAGCCGCCGCGCTCAGGCAGCCCTGCCACAGCGCTCCCCCGGCACACGCCCCGAGCAGCACGAACAGGCGCCACTGTCCGGCGGCGTTTACGATCGCGAACCGGAACGCGGCCGCGAGCATCAGCACGCAGAACAGCGCGTCGCATGCCGTCTCTCCCGCCCTTCCCGGGCAGAGCACGCGCCGCGCCGCGCGGAACACATCATAGCAGAGCCCTGCCCCCGCGCCGAACAGCACGCACTGCGCCAGCAGGATCAGCTGCTCGCGGTTGATATCCGCCGTCATCATGCGCCGAACAGGCGGCGCAGCACACCGCCGCGCGGCGGGACGGAGTCGTCATATTCGAGCAGCGAGATCTCGCCGCGCACGACCGTTTCCCCTGCATCCAGCTGTAATTTTTCCACGTGCAGCCCCTGTCCGCGCACGATCAGCATGCCCTTCCCCGTCTCGAGCAGCACCTGCTCCTCGTCAAAGCTCTGCACATCGCTGACTCCCGTCACGCGCAGCTTTTCGCGTTCCTCCAGCAGAATGCTGTGCATCTGCGCGCCGTCGTTCTCTGCCATCGAACCGACCCCTTTCCGCAAAGCAAAAACTCTCTTTACACAGCAGTTATATGCGTGAAAGAGAGTTTTCAGAACCGGTTTTACAGGATTTCGCGGTACATTCCGGCGGCATCTGCCTTGAGTGCGTGCTCCGCGATCTCGAGCACCTCGACCTTCATCGTGCGCTGACCGAAGGCGATCTCGATGATGTCGCCCGTCTTGACCTGATAGGATGCCTTGGCGGATTTGCCGTTTACCGTGATGCGCGCCGCATCGCAGGCGTCGTTTGCCACCGTGCGCCGCTTGATGAGGCGCGAAACCTTGAGGTATTTGTCCAGTCTCATTTTGCGTTCACCTTGTCCTTGAGTGTGCGGCCTGCCTTGAACACCGGCAGCGTCGCCTGTTCGATCTCGATCATCTCGCCCGTGCGCGGATTGCGTCCGCTGCGCGCCGCGCGCACCTTGGTCTCGAACGAGCCGAAGCCGCTCAGCACGAGCCTGTCGCCCTGCATCATCAGGTCTCCGATCGCCGCGAACGCTGCGTCGATGACCTTTTCCGTGTCCTTTTTGGACATATCGGTCCGCTCTGCCACGAGCGAGACAAATTCATTTTTCTTCATCTTTATCTCCCGGATCTATGTTATTCTCTGTGTTCCTTCTTTTTCGCCTCGTCCCAGAGCGCGTCCATTTCCTCGAGCGTAAGCTCGGAAAGCTGTCTGCCCTGCGCCTTCGCCTGCTGCTCCATGTCCGCAAAGCGGCGCACGAACTTGTTGCAGGTCTTTTCCGCCGCACGCTCGGAATCCACCTTGACAAAGCGCGAGACGTTCGTCACCGCGAAGATGAGGTCGCCGATCTCCTCCTCGACGTCGCCGTCGCCGCCCATCGCCGCGCGGACCTCGGCAAGCTCCTCCTCGACCTTGTCGAGCGCGCCGGAAACATCCGGCCAGTCAAAGCCGACCTTCGCGGCCTTTTTCTGGAGCTTCTGCGCACGGATGAGGCTCGGCAGGCTCTTGGATACGCTTTCGAGCGTCGAGGTGTCGGTCTCCTGCTTTTTTTCCTTTCGCTTGAGGTCGTCCCAGTTGGAAAGGATCTCGTCGGTCGAGCCAACCGTCACATCTCCGAAGATATGCGGATGACGGAAGATCAGCTTTTTGCAGATGCCGTCCGCCACATCATCCATGTCGAACACGCCCTTTTCCTTCTCCATCTGCGCATGGAACACGACCTGAAGCAGCACGTCGCCAAGCTCCTCCTTGAGGTGCTCGGTGTCCTCGTCGTCGATCGCCTCGCAGACCTCATAGGTCTCCTCGATGAAGTTCTGGCGGATGGAATGATGATCCTGCGCCCGATCCCACATGCAGCCGTCCGGCGCGCGCAGGATCTCCATGATGCGCAGCAGGTCGGCTACGCTGTACTTGTCTTTCTGTTCAAAATCAACCATTTTCGTGTTTCCTCACTTCAAATGTAAAATATCTGCAATTTTTGCGCCGTGCGGCAGCAGCAGCACATCCGCCCGCTCGATGGCGCGGAGCGCGAGCAGCAGCACGCCGTAAACGAGCGCCGCCGCCGCGATGATCGCAAGAGTCGCGAGCTTGTCGAGTGCGCTGCCCGGAGCCAGACCCGCAAGGCGCACGAGCGTCTTTCCGATGACGACCACCGCGCCCATACCGGCCGTCGCCGCCAGAGGACGCACGAGCGTCCGGCCGACCGGCGGCAGACCGTGCGACAGCCGCGCGATATGGAACAGGTTGAGCAGGGCGATCAGCCAGTAGCACAGCGCCGTGCTGATGGGTGCGCCTGCGATGGAAAAGCGCGGGTCTCCGATCATGAAATAGTCTCCGCACAGCTTGACCGCCGCGCCGAGACACATGGAGACGAGCGGCAGGTCGATGCGGCTGTACGCCTGAAGCACCGCATTCGTCACCGCGACGAGCGCGACCGCCGGGACTGCAAAGCCGAGTATGCTCATCAGCTGACCGCCGAGCACCGTGCCCGAGGACAGAAAGATGCGCAGGATCGGGCCGCCGAGCAGGAAAAAGCCCGCCCCGGCCGGGAGCGTCAGCATGAGCGTCATGCGCAGCGTGGTCGAGAGCGTCCGGTTCGCCCCGGTCTCATTGCCCGCCGCGCGGGCGCTCGCGATGGTCGGCAGGACGCTAACCGCGAGCGCGGTGATGAGCGTCTGCGGCAGATTGAAGAAGTTGATGACGCCGGTGTAGATGCCGTAGGTCTGCATCGCCTCGTCCGCCGCCATATGCACCGCCGGGCTTTGCAGACGGCTCGAAATGAGCGCGACGTCGATCAGGTCGGTAATGCTCATGACCGAGGACGAGATCGTGATCGGGATAGACAGGCTGAGCAGCGTTTTCGCGAGCGTCAGCGTCGGCCGAACGGCCGGGTCGAGCGCGCGCACCCGTGTCTCGCCGCGCGAGAGCGCCGCCTGCACGAGCATATACGCCGCCGCGACGACCTCTCCGATGGTGACGCCGAGCACGGTCAGCGCCGCGACGACCGGATCGTCAAAGCCGCGCCCGACCGCCCAGCAGGCAAGTCCGAGGCCGATGAACAGCTTGCCGGCCGCCTCGATGACCTGCGAGACCGCCGTCGGCACCATGTTGGAGCGGCCCTGATAGTAGCCGCGGAACACCGAGAGGATCGCGACCATCAGTACGCTCGGCGCGATCGCCATGACCGCAAGGCGCGAGTCCTCGCTCTTGATCCATGCGGCGAACATCCCTGCGCCGAAGAACAGCGCCAGCGAGCACAGCGCACCCACCGGCACGAAGATCCCGGCCGCCACGCGCACGATGCGGCGCACCTCGTGCTCCCGTCCCCGTGCGGTCGCCTCCGCCACCATTTTGGACAGCGCCGCCGGCAGACCGACGGTCGAGACCACGAGCATGGCGGTATAGATGCGGTACGCCGCCGAGAACATGCCGAACGCCGGGCTTTTTTCGCCGCCGATCAGATTTTGCAGCGGTATCTGGAAAAAAGCGCCGATGACCTTGACGACGAGACTTGCCGCCATCATGATAAAGGCGCCCTGCAGGAAACTCTGCCCCTTTGATTTTTTATGCAACGATGCACTCCCTTTCAAGCAAAGCAGGCGTGCGGACAATATTTCATATCCGCACGCCGTTCAGACGATTATAGCACCGTGCCGCAGCCGGGACAGAAGGAGTCCTCGCGGCTGCAGGTTCTGCCGCAATTCGGGCAGATGCTGACCGAACGCATGGAGGCGAGCTGGTCGCGCAGCTCGGCAAGCTGCTCCTTCTTCGCGTCCACTTCCTCGAGCTTCGCGTCCATGTCCTCGCTCGTCACCTCATCGCCGCGGTGCAGCTCGTAGACCATGCGGCCGATGTCGCGGAACAGCACGTCGCACTCGGTATTGAGATCGAAAATGCGCAGATTGAGGCGCGTCGCCGCCGCCATCTCGCTCGCCTTCTTGCCCGCCGCGTCTGCTGCGCGGCCGACCGAACGGCCCGTCCGGGACGCCGTATCCTTCACTTTATCCAGAAAAGACTGTAACTTCGTGTCCATTCCTGTCACTCCTTCTGACGAGACTTCCGGCAGAGGTCTCCCCTGCCTGTTTCAAGCCGATTATATCCTATCTTCCGAAAAATTGCAATGTTTCCGCCTGTCTTTTTACCCGATAAATTCATGCAGCACACTGTCCTCGGGTATGCGCCCCTGCCATTCGATGGGCGTGATCGTGCCGAGGATATCGTCTATCGGCGCAAGTCCTGCGTGCTCGAGCGCGTCTCTGTGCTCGCGGAGCACGGACGTCAGACGCGGCATCAGGATATTGACCTCATACGGCAAAAAAGTATCGATCGTGAGGTTGGCCTGCCCGCGGTAGGGCGAGATATACAGCCGCTCGCCCCGGCGGACCGAGTTCCACTGCCGCAGCGTCGCCTCGACCGGCGAGGAGCGGAACAGGCTGTCGCGCATCGCGCGGCGCAGAAAGCGCAGCATGTACGGCTCCAGGCGCGGCCCCTTCGGCGGAACGAGCGCACTCGCGACCGAGAGATAGATGCTCGTCGCGCGGTTTGCAAGGTCTCCCATGATGACCGGGTTGAACGAGTGGATGCCCTCGATCATGATGACCTCATCCCGTCCGAGCCTGACCGTGCGGTCATGCGGGATAGAGGTGCGCGTTTCGAAGTCAAAGCGCGGCACCGAGACCTCTTCCCCGGCGACGAGCCGCGCAAGGTCGTCCGACAGCCGTGCAAGATCCATGCACTCCGGACTTTCGAGATCGGGTACCCCGTTCTCGTCATCCATCGGCTGCTCATAGTCGGCCGCCGTGCGGTAATAGTCATCCATCGAGAGCATGTTCGCGTGCACGCCGGCCAGCTCGACGATGCGTGCGATCCGGTCGTTCGTCGTAGTCTTGCCCGAGGACGAAGGGCCGTTGATGAGCACGATCGGACAGTGCTCGCGGTTGCGCACGATCTCGTCCGCCGCCATGTGTATCTGGCGGTGATAGTGCTCCTCGCAGTCGCGGATGAAGCCTGCCGCATCGGTTCTGGCGCGGCGGTTGATATATTTGACCGTGTATTCAGACATAACACGCCCTCCTTACACTGAAATCGTTATTTTTTCGGAAACAGCAGTTTTCTCTTGCCGTTTGCGAGCCGGTCGGCTGCGCGGATGTATTCGAGCGGATACTTTGGGTTGTTCGCGCGCTCGATCCAGCCGGTATCGCGGTCGACGCGCTTGGAAACGCCGCCTGCGCCGAGCGACAGGATGGTCTGCAGCTCCTCCATCATGGTCACATTGTAAAAGCATTCGGTGCCCGGTCTGCACCAGCCGACATTCTCGTAGCCGCCTGCCATGAATTTCTGGCGGTAGAGATAGTACGGGCCGTAGCCTGCCTGCGGCAGCGCATGATAGGCGTAGTCCAGCATGCGCGAGACCGTTTCGTGCTGTGCGGCGGCCGCCGCCTTGTCGGTGAGGTCCGCGCCGCGCTTGATGGCGAGGGTGTGGACCGTGATATTCTCCGGAGCGAGCCCGATGAGCGTGTCGATGGTATGCGCAAAGGTCTCGGGCGTGTCGCCGGTCAGGCCTGCGATGACGTCCATGTTGATCTCGCGGAAGCCGGCCTGCCGCGCCTCGTCGAAGGCGCGCAGCACATCGGCCGCCGCATGCTTTCTGCCGATCGCCGCGAGCACGCTGTCCTCCATGGACTGCGGATTGATGCTGACGCGGCCGACGCCGGCGTTTTTCAGCACGCGCAGCTTTTCCGGCGTGATGGTGTCCGGGCGGCCGGCCTCGACCGTATATTCGCGCAGCGCCGACAGGTCGAAGCTGTCCGCGAGCGCAGCGGTCAGCCGTTCGAGCTGCTCCGCGGACAGCGTCGTCGGCGTACCGCCGCCGATGTAGATGCTCTGCACGCGCTTTCCGGCCTGCCGGACGAGCGCCGCCGTCTCGCGTATCTCACCGCACAGCGTTTCGAGATAAGGCTCGATAAGCGCGCCCGACTGCGCGGTCGTCGAGGAAACGAACGAACAGTAGTAGCAGCGCGACGGGCAGAACGGGATACCGACATAGAGCGAAATATCGTCCGGGCCGATCTCCTTATCCAGCTCCATCGCGGTCGCGGCCGCGCGGATGGTGAGCGCGGTGCGCTCGGGCGAAACATGAAAGCTGCTGCGCAGGATCTCCGCCGCCTCGCCGCGTGTCTTTCCCCGCTCGACCAGACCGCGAGCGAGCTTTGCCGGGCGCACGCCGGTAAGGCTGCCCCAGACCGGCGGCTCCTTAAGAAACGGCACGACCGCGTCATAGATGGACGTCTTGACGGCTGTGCTGACGGCGCGCTTGCGCGAAAGCTCATCCAGACCCTCCGTCAGGACAGGAATGCTCCCTGCATGCGTCTCGCCGCCGATCGTCACGCGGGCGGCTGCGCACAGACAGCCGTCCTGCTCAGTGAGCGCGGATATGCAGATGTCGCCGTCCTGCTCGGTCTCGACGCGCGTCAGCGTCTCGGTCGGCAGCAGGTGCAGCAGCATCTCCTCCGCTGCGTGCTTCATCTCATGTCCTTCCAGTATGTATTTCATCGGCCTCTCGCCTGCAGCATATAGGGATTTGCCGCGCGCTCCTCGTCAAGGGTGGAGATCCCCTCGTGACCGGGCAGAACCTTGTAGTCTCCCTCGAGCTCGGAAAGGCGCTTCAGCGAGCGCAGCATGGCGGAAAAGTCGCCGCCCTCGAGATCGCAGCGGCCGCATTCATGACGGAACAGCGTGTCGCCGGTAAACAAGCAGTCGCCGATCTTAATGACCGACGAGCCGGGCGTGTGGCCGGGCGTGCTCATGTAGGTCGCAGTCAGGCCGCCGAAGGTGACGGCCGTGCCCTCCCCGGCCAGGATATCCGGCGTATCCTGCACATAGCTGCGCGCGAGCGAGCGGAACTGCCCCATATTGTCGCGGCTGAGCAGCCAGGTGTCCGCCTCGGGGCAGACGAACTGCGCCCCGGTCGCCTCGAGCACATCGTGCACCGCGAGAATATGGTCAAAGTGCGCGTGCGTCAGCAGAACGTACCTGACCGTGAGCTTTTCCTCCGCGACTGCGTGCAGAATGGACTTCGCGTTGTCGCCCGGGTCGATGACCGCGGCCTCGCGCGTCGCTTCGTCATATACGATATAGCAATTCGTGCCGACAACGCCGACAGTGAGCTGCATTACTTTCATAGTGATGTGTATCCTTTCTTATCTTCTCATGTCCTTCGTGTCCATCCAGAGCGTGACCGGGCCGTCGTTGAGCAGCTCGACCTTCATGTCCGCGCCGAACTCGCCGGTCTCGACCGGCAGACCGCTCTCGCGGCAGCGTGCGATGAACGCTTCATAGAGCGGAATGGCGGTCTCGGGACGCGCCGCGCCCGTAAAGCTCGGGCGGTTGCCCTTGCGGCAGTCGCCGTAAAGCGTGAACTGCGAGACGATGAGCAGTCCGCCGCCCACATCCGCGAGCGAGCGGTTCATCTTGTCGTTCTCGTCCGTGAACACGCGCATCTTGACCGTCTTGTCGGCCAG
>OLSG01003463.1_pt1 | contig 11170 bp, 12 predicted proteins | sample 1673041 | NCBI WGS metagenome assembly OLSG01 (sample SAMEA3136749, study PRJEB25190) | human gut metagenome | reverse complement strand
AACTCCGCCCGGTCCTATTCCCGCTCTCGCTTTAATGGTGGAAGGGGCACTTGTTTGTGATATTTTTCTACTCATAACTAATATGATTTTTTTTAATTGATAAATCTTGTTTAATTACCGCATCGTCCGTCGGAACTGTCAGACAGACCGGAGACTTCATGGTTTTGACGGCCTGCCTTCTGTTGACATCCGCCAGATGACGGTCCACGGTTACCAATGATACGCCATACATGGTGGCGATTTCCCTGTGGGGCATCCCTTTCCCCGCCATCATATCCCATTCTTTGACCATACCACGGGTAACTTTTGTTCTGGTCCTGGTACGTTTGGTAGAGAGGGGAACCTGTGATGGCACAGCCTCTTCCGCATTACCTTGCATCTTGTTGATTGCAGCAAGTGTTACTAAAAGCTGTTTATGTTTTTTTATAAGTCGGTTATAAGTCCATACACCTATACCTACAAGTCCTATGGCTGCTATGCCAAATTCTGCTACTTTTTTGTTATTCATGTCTGCTATATTTTTATAGTTATAATTTTTTTGTTACGTTCTATATCATTTTTATAAATGGTATTCTCGAGCTGTTTTTTTAATTGATTCTTTCTCCGTAGATATCCTAAAGTAGTTAAGAACACACCAATGCTGATGAATACCGACCATGATGCACCTAATTGTGAATAGCCGGTGATAATCTCTGGTAGACGTTCAAGATATTTGATATCTTTTGAGCGTTCTAGGTTCTTAAATACAATTTTTCGATATATCTTTTTCATATTCTTTTGAATGTTTTGAGTTATAACTTTTGTTGGATTTGGAAATGAGGGCGCATCATTATGCCTGTCACCTTTTGGGGCTTCCTTTGTTCCGGTCCATATGCTTATTTGTTCTCATGTCTTGTCAGTTTTTATCCGTTGCTGAATTCTGGAATCTTTCCTCCACAATCTTTTTCAGAAATCTCATCAGAGCTTTTCTCAGGCTCAGTATCTGTCTCACGTCAGCTCTGGCTTGGTTCTTGTCTTGCCCCCGATTCGTTGCTATTTCCTCCAATCCATCCTCCATGCTGCGGAAGGGGGTTGGCTTCATGGTATAACTGGCTACAAGAAGGTTCTGCAGATATTCTATGTATTCTTGTTTGTTAATTGTTTCCATGCTTATAATCATTTGTTTTTTTGATTCTGTGGGCGAAATTATTAATTGTCCCCAAAAACATCAACCTCTATGAAAAAGTGATGAAAACTATGAAACTATGAAATTAGGGATACAAAAAACCACCTATCTGGAGCAGATAGGTGGTTGCCTGTTTCTTTTAACGGATGGGATGGTAATGACAAGTACTTCGCCGATGTTATTATTAGGATGGAAGGTTATTTCAGACTATCGAATATTCTTTGCATTCTGGCAGATGGACTGATCGCTTGATTCTTTGCTCCATTGATTTTTGGTGGGATTCCGTTAATGTTATGGAAGAATTTTCTTGTTTTTTCCCATATTTTTGTGCTGCCTTCATAGTATTCCCAGATTAGGTTGAATAATTCCCGTGTTGTACCCAGCCAAATGATTGGGGATGGGGTGTCTTTTTTAGGGGTATAGCTGGGACACATCCTATACATGAAGGAAAAACAGGTCTCTTCATTCCATTCTAATAATCTTTCATCTGCAAGAGCCTTGTATAGTTTGCGGCATTCCACTTCATCTATTTCTTTTTTTCCACTGGCATAACAAAAATATTCATTGGATTTTTTTTCCTTCCCGATACTCTTAGGAATGTTCAGTTCTGCCAAGAATTCCTTTTTAAAATTCTCTAGGGATTCTACGCTGTCTGCATATCCGAACGGGTCTATCTTTTCTTCCAGTATCCATTTTTCCAGTTCTTCTGCATATTCCCATACGGAGATGCATCTCCTGATCCTCTTGACCGATTCGACATTGGTACTACAATATTGTAAATTGTTATGGAGAAAAATCAGAACTGCATATAATGTACTTATTCGTTGATATATGAGATGGTAGTTTAAGCTTGCAATTTGGAAGGGGGCTATAGGTTCTTCGTCCATGGAATATACCATCTCGACAGTCATGCTGTCAGAATTGACATGTCTGTCTTCTATTATAGAGTACAATGTATCGGTTATGCATCTATTATCGGCGGTGTCTTCTAATAGGTTGGGAATGGCTTTTTTTAGAAGAGTGATTTCGTACCACAACTTTGTTGTGGCGGCTGCCGTTTCATATCCGGTAGGGGATAATGAGGAGAGAATATTCACAAAAGCCTCAATTTCCTTTTTAGACACGCATTTCTCCAGTTTATGTTTCGCCTTCCTGTCAACTCCGAGCAATTCCATGAGCTGGGAAACTTCTCTGGGCGACATCGCCTCGAGTATGTCATAGAAATCCCACTCTGACAGTGACATTCTGATATCTGCCCCTTCCTGATATTGTATCAACCTTCCGAGATATACGGTATCAAACTCGTCCACCATAGCTAGTAAGAAATCTCTGTGCTTGTCAAGGCCTATAAAGTCAACTGCTGTCTGATAGCCAAGATTATAAAAATCAGTATGATTCACCGGATTTTCGCTTCTGAAATATTTCTTCTCAAAGTCGGGGGAGGAGACCGCTAAGGTAGCCATTATCTCGACCAGTTTAAAATCAAGATAATCTATACGTCCTTTATTATTTCCAAAGTCTATGCATTTTATTTCCTTTGCTATATCTTGAAGGGTCTGTAGCTCCTGAGGAGATAGATATTTACCATACACTTCGGCTATCTCTCTTTCTTCCATACCCATAAGGGAACTCCAGACGTCGATTTGCATCTCCTTGAATGGCTTCGTATCAATAGTCTTCATCTTCATGATATAAGTCGTTTACATTGTTAAATATCTTTTTGGCCCAGACATTATGTTCTGCCGCTACTGCGAGCAGTTTTATACACTTCTTTTTATCAACCACGATCTGTTTGTTGTATATATCAACTACCGCCGGTTTCAGTACATCTAGGGTCTCGGTCCATCTGTATGCTGTCGAGACTCCGACCTTGAGAAAACGGGCCAGACCGGAATATCCCAATATGTATTCATTGTCTGGATATTTGGCTTTCCTTTCCTGCTGCTTTTTTTCCTTTGCCTCCTGATACCGGCGTCTTTTCCCCCCATCACAAAAACGGTCGAGATATTCCAGCCTTATTTTTTCCATAGGGAGACCGTCTGACGTTGATAATAATACTATACCGCCTCTCCCTGTACTAGGCAGATAATGATAATACTGTTTTTCGCCGCTATAGAACTTGATGGTGATGAAACGGGTCGGCGTCTTTCTTTTACCTATCCCGAATTCATATTCTGTTTCTCTGTTTTCAACGGTTATTTCCTGTATGTGGCGGTGGATTATCCTGCTGCGTTCCCCGTCATCGCTAATACCGGCAATTTTTTCTTCCAGAGATATGGTTCTTTCTATATGTCCGGTTATTTTTAAGACATCGTCAATATCATATTCCAGTTTGATATCTTCCAATAGGAATTTAAGGTGTTCCCTCTCGTTCCGGAATGATGTCTGTTCCAAAAGAATTTCCTTCCTCTTCTCGTCCAGTATACGGAACTTGTCATCCCGTTTCTCTTTGGTCAGGTCGCCTTCAATATAGGACTCCACTATTCTGTCGCGTTTTTTATCCAGGTCTTCCAGCCTGACCTTTACAAAGGATATTTTTTGTTCAAGAACATTTATGCGTTCCTCATATTTTTGCCTATCCTCAGAGGCCGCATTCATGATATAGTCCAGTTCTGCGTCTTTTGCCACATGCCATAGTAGGCTGTCCATGATATTGATACTGATACTTTTCCTATTTCGGCATTGGGGAGTTTTGTAATGGTCATATTTCCTCATTGTATTGAAAGCGTCATAACAGTGGTAGGAAACTTTGGAACCAGAAGCGCTCCAATAGCATCCACAGTCCTTGCAGACTATTAGCCTATTTGCGTAATATATGTTTTGGGTCTTGTCGGCGGTGGTATTATTTTTTCTGGCTATTTCACGACAATGCTGGAATTGTTCGGGAGTGACCAGAATGGGGTATGCCCTCTCATACGATGAGCCCCGGTAGCATCGTTTGCGTCCCGTATATCTTTCGTTATTTAGGATATTATTTATGAGAGAAATGGTAAGTCTCCTTTCCCCTCTCCGATAATATTCCTTTGCTAGCTGTGGCTGTGAGATACCGCTTTCATATAGATTAAAAATTTCTTTGACTAGTCTGGCCTCTTCATCGTTGATAACGATTTTATTTTTATGTTCCTTGTCAATCCTGTATCCGAAAGGAATATTCCCGCCATTATAACGTCCCTCTTCTGCCAGTCTTCGTTTACCACGGCGGAAACGTTCCTTTTTCTCAATCATCTCTTGCTCGGCCATTGCTCCAAACAATGAGAATATGAGTGAAGCCGTATTGTCAAATCCGGTACGTTCGGAGTTAAGAAGGGTGAAGGCGGGGTTCAGACACTTTAACTGGACTCGTGCATCCAGAAGTTGGTCACGAATGGAATATAACACCATTGGTTTTCTGGAGAGCCGGGATAGTTCAAATATATAGATGCAGTCTATATCTCCCTCGGAGAGCTGCTTTTTCAACTCTTGCAGTCCTTGGCGGTTGTCCTCGTCCAATTTGATGGCACTCTCTTTCTTGCCTATTATTATGAAGTCCTCCTCCCTATAACCATCGGCAACAGCTGCCCTTTTGAGAGTATCCTCCTGAGACTCCAGATGTTGTTGTTCTGTAGATACACGTATAAATAGAATGGCTTTTCCCATACTTCTTGTTCTTATAAACACGAAAATATAGAAAATATTTAAAACTACAAAATCTTCGGTTATTTATCGATACGGTCGAGTAAGGGTCCCGAAATGCGATTCAGATATTTCTGTACTTGTCCCGGACTGCATACGCAGGCTTTGGTAGGATGGTTGTAGTATCCGCAAGGGCAAGGGTTCATGGATGCTACGAGGGTAAAACTTGTGGGAAACTCTACATTGCATTTCACGCGTGAGATTGTGATTTTCCGATCCTCCAGAGGCTGGCGTAATACTTCAAGTACATTCCGATTAAACTCCGGCAGCTCGTCAAGAAACAAAACGCCGTTATGTGCCAGGCTTATCTCTCCCGGTTGCGGAAAGCTTCCGCCTCCTGTCATGGCTGTGACTTAAATATACGATTTGGTGGTGGATAAAATATTTTCTATATTTGCATCTGTAACCAATAATGTATTCTTCCACAATGAAATGTATATTACTAGTCAGAGTTTCTACAGGAGCCCAATCCTATGAAGAACAGGAAAAAGAGCTATATGATCTGGCTCAGATCTGTGGATATAAAGATAAGGACATTTCTTCAATAGCCACAAAAGAAAGTGCTATTAAATTGGATGAAGAGGAAAGATTTGGTCTCAACCGCATGAAAGAGCTGCTTGAGACAGGTGAATATGACTGTGTATTCGCTTGGGAAATCTCACGCATAGCCAGAAGGAAAAAGATATTGTTCAGTATCCTTGAATATCTTACCACCAAGGGAATCCAGCTAATCATCAAAGAGCCTAGAATTAGATTGCTCAAAGATGATAAAACCATTGATGAAGGAGCTGAGACTATCTTCACATTATACGCCCAACTTGCAGAATCAGAAATGAGGAACAAGATTGCCCGTTTTTCCAGAGCCAAAAAAGAAGGTTTTAACAAAGGTAAGTATATGGGCGGCAAAATAACACTTGGGTATAAAGTTTCCGAAGATGGTTACTGGCAAATTGATGAAGAAGGCTCCAAGCTAGTTCGCCTCATATTTGATATGTATATTTCCGGTGAATACAGCTTAACCGAATTAGGGAAAGAACTAAAGTCCAGAGGTTATTTTAAGAATCTGTCTATAACCAATGTTAAAGCAGAAATGTATCATCTGCTAAAGAATCCGATCTATCGAGGTATAAGGACTAGTAACAATATCTATCCCCAGATTATAGATGATGATACATGGGAGAAATGTTGCAAGAAAAGGGAAGAAAACAGAACCCGTCCCAAAGCAAAAACTCCTCACCTATTAACACCTTTAATCCGTTGTTCTTGTGGTGCTTCCTATTCAGTTAATCTTATAGATGCAACATATTCATGTAGAGTAAAACATAATGCTGTAGAAAAGGGATTACTTCATTCACCGGACATTAATGTGAATGTAATAGAATCATTGGCATGGTACGTGGCTCTCCAAGAATTACACGAGGATATGATCTGTAAACGCAACGATGCAAAGGAAACATACGAAGAGGAAATACGCATCTACAATCAGAAAATAGCCTATTCACGTGGGATATTGGAATCAACCATGCAGAGACGTTCCGACCTTGACGAGAATTATTTTGTCCATGGCCGCTTCACAAAAGAGAAATATGAAGAACTGGCCCAAAAGCAAAATGATATAATAAAGGTAGAGCAAGGTAATATAAGAAAGTATGAAGCTGCAATATTAAACATGGAGAAACAGATTCAAGCGGACATTACCTTTGACGATATGATTGATTCTCTTAACCAGTCCTATGATACTCTGAAAAATGGGACAGATATGGAAACCATGAGAAAAATCACCCACAGATACATTACGGATATTTATATCGAACCGTGGGAAGGTAAGGCAACATCCTTTTGGAAAAAGGTGACGATCAAGACTATCCATGACACTGACAAGAAAAAAAAGATAGAACAATTTAAAGAGCAGGGACTGGATGGTATTATTTTTACTCTCAAGGATATGTTCTATGTTAATACTTTCCACAAGAAAGCATATTGGGATGAAAATATGACAAACTGTGTACCAATGGTTTATATAGAAAGAATAACCAGAAAAAGAGGAAAAAGGACGAAGAAAAAGAAAATGGGAATAAGAGAATGCAGAAAATCATAACGTTTCTTCAATTTTAACTAGAGATTATTAATTATACAATTGGTTTAGAATTATTCTTTCTCTTTGTATAAACTAATTTTTCATATAAAAAACAGAACTGCATGAGTTATATGATTAACCTTACTAACATTATAGGAGAGTTTCCTGCATGGAATTTATCGACTGAGACAAGAAAAAATAAATATTTGGAATTTGAAGCTCCGAAGAGAAAATTCCAAAGAGAGTTGAATATTCTCAATTATACCAAATGCTCCGTTCGTGACTTATCTTTTTTCGCTAAATATCCTTTATTGAAAAAAATAATATCGTTTTTACAGGATAATGCTGAGACTCGAAACATGGACATTGCCTTGTTTTTAGAAATTGCTATCCTTTTAGCCTATCATGTTAAATTATCTGCTAAATCAGTAGCAAATTCAATCAACTATTTTTTGAAATGTCGCAATGAATTAACAAATAGTACTCATAAGATTTCACTTGCAGGATTAGAAATACTTGATGAGATAACAGCACTGATAAGAGAGTGCGAATTAGGACTAGCCGATAAATCCAGCTTGCTAAAAAAGAAGTTGTTTAAAGATGAGGATTCCATCGATTTTGGAGAGGAAAGATTATATCCCAATGATTGTATTTTCGGATATTTACTACAGGAACACATCTCAGGTTATCTTCTCTGTTTGGTTACAGAGCCATTCGTTGAATTGTTTTATACCAATACTTCTTCAGTTAATCCCTGCTTTACGTTATTTAATGCTTTATGTTTCAAAGGCGAGATCAAAAGTTTCATTACAAAGGATGAAAATTTGTCCTATAGCGCTATAATAAAACAAAAAGATAATCCATTAGCGACATGTCTGGCTGTCACCTTAGATAAAATCACCTCATCTAATAGAATAAGCAGCCAATGGATTCTGGACAATATATCTCAAAACTATATAACTACTTTTCGTAAGCTTTGGTGGCTAAGTTCTATTTATGCAAAATATCATTCCCAATATTCTAATGAACTTAACAGCAACAGAAACTTATTTGCCCAAGTAGAAAAGATTATTAAACTCGTAGAATTGGAAAGTGGCAAAAGACTAGTGATGCCCGATGATTATCCTATATCTAATGCCTTTCCAGAAGCTATGAAAATGAAGAAAGAATCACCAGACGGAAAAAAAGAAGTAACTGAATTAGGTGTCTATTATTCTCAAAAAGAGAAAGATATAAACAGCCTTGCTCAACAAAGCAATAATGACAAGGATAGAGAAAATTCCTTTTTTATATTGCCCGATGATTATTTTGAACAGCTTCCTGACAGTTGTGGGCGTATCTGTATAGATGACATCAAGGAAATTATAAAAAAGCAAGGAGTACAGAAATTCTATGAATTTATTGATTATATAGCAGAACAAGAATATATAGAAAACGATATCCAGACCAAAAAAAGTTTCGCCTACCGTTTGACTGGAAGACATAAACCTGATAATCTTTTGAAGAAAATAGAATGGAACACAGACAAGGATTCTGGCAGCTATAGGCTATACTATATCGTAAAGCAATTCTATTGGGGCAACGGAAGAAAAGGGATAAGAAAAGGAAACAATGTTCCAACTAGTAAATACCACCGAATAAAACTTTTTTTCATCTGTGATAAATATACTGGTGATCCTTCCACATACGCCAACAAAGCCCCCCAGGATTTTAAAACAAAACTGGAGGAATTCTTCACTAAAGAAATCAATGATAACAACCCCGTTCCGCAAGGGCTTCCTGCCCTGAAATCTTTATAATTTTGCATATTTAAGCTATTCTTCCAACAAGAATAGCTTTTTTTGTTCCATTTTTGCTCCACCTTTGCCCTATTTGTTCCATTTTTAGTTCCCACGACTCATATTTTTCATCTTCAGATTCTGCTTTGAACCAATTGTTTATCTTTTAGTTTTCTTCATTTTTTTTCATCCAACGCGCTAATACAGAATCATTTATGGACAAATCAGTAACTTTGTGATACCAAAAAGCAATGAAGTATGAAACAAAGTATAGACAACGTAGAAATGCTGCGACTGATGGAGAAGAAGCAAAAACTCCTTCTTAAAATAAGAGCAGCCCTCGCATTAGATCGTATGGATCTAGTGAAGGAGTTGTCGTATGAGTTTCAGGTTATACTAGAGAAGGAACATAATATTGAATAAATTTAACTTTTAAAAATTATGAGTACAAAAAACTTATGTTCTGTAACAGAGCAGGCAACCGTCCAAGCTACGGAAATGGAGAGTATTAATAATAGTATGAAACCTCAGGGCAATGCTACGCCTGATAGTAACAGTAGTAAACGGATAATGGATATGAAAAACGTACATGGTAAAATGAGGATTAGGAGTCCGGAATGCAACATCAAGTATCTTGAACGCCTGTCAGAAACCTTTATTGGGGGCACCGTCAAATGTGTCATGGCGGCACTTGCCTGCCGGTACAGGTGTGGCAGCTAGTTTAAGATACCAGTGAAGGACCTCTCAAAAAATAACCGGAGAATACCGGTTTGTGACCATAACATCAGAATTATAAAAACTATCAAAATTCAATAGAAATGAATTATAATAAAGGAATAGCCCTAATGGGGCTTTGTATGACAGCCATAGGGCTTGCGAGTACATTGTTTTATAACATGTCCGTGAAGAAACGTGGGCAGACTGGGAAAGCGCTTGCCGCAACTAATGATGTGAAAAATGATGGGAGATTCGCCATGAAAAGTGTATCGTCCCGCAAACGGATTAAAGAAACAGTGGCCATTGGCAACCTTCACGATCGGATTGGACTGCCGGCGGCCAAGACCCGACTCCACCTTGCCGAATTGAATAGAGAAAGAAACGACGGGACCTTCCCGATTGTATCGCCCTCAGACAATACCATAAGTGCAACAAGGATCCATGGCAAAGCTATTTACCAACCGGATGGAAGAGCCAGAGAATTCTGTTTATGGGCCTGCAACCTGTACAACGGCTGTTCGAATGACTGCGATTACTGCTTTAACAACAAAAGTATCATGGCCGGTATACTTGGAGGCATCATTGTATCCTTGAAGAAGTCCCTCGTCGATACCGATACCGCCTTTGAGATATTTAAAACGGAATTAACCAAGTGGAGGTCGAAAATCATCAAGGACGGTGGGCTCCATTTCAACTTCGTGTCCGATCCCTGCCTGCCTGAGACCATCGAATTGAACTTCAGGTGCATGGACGAGGCACAGTGCCAAGGAGTCCCTTGCCAGATACTTACCAAATGTGCAGACTGGCTGGGTCATCCTGCCGTACAGAATGTGCTTTCCAGAAAGGGGCTTGTATCCGTTGGTTTCACACTTACCGGACGTGACGACCTGGAACCCGGTGCAAGTACCAACAGGGAACGTATCCGGGCCATGAAAGAACTGCACAATGTCGGTATAAGTACGTGGGCGAGCATCGAGCCCATTATCGACCCGGACCTCTCGTTCGAAATGATTAGGGAAACGGTAGGGTTCTGCGACCATTACAAGATCGGTATCCTCAGCGGCAAAAAAGGTTACACCCCGCAGCAGATACGTGATTTCGTGGCAAAGGTACAGTCCTTGGGGCATACCTCGATATATTGGAAAGAAAGCCTGCGCGAATTCATTAAAAAGCAATAGTCACAAAACCAGATAGCCGGTGGAGGCCGGGGTATCGGACTTGAGAAGTATTATAAACAATAAATAATTAATATTATGAAAATTAAAAGAATAGTCCTAATGGAACTTGGCATGGCTGTCATCAGCCTTGCCGGTATATTGGCCTATAAGAGGTCTGTAAGGAAACACGATCAGATAGTGGCAGCACCTGCCGTAATTGATAAGGTGGGAAATGATACGGAAGAGGTTGTGCCATCACAGGTTCCCCTCTCTACCAAACGTACCAGGACCAGAACAAAAGTCACCCGTGGTATGGTGAGAGAATGGGATATGATGGCGGGGAAAGGGATGACCCATAGGGAAATCGCTGCCATGTATGGCGTGTCATTGGTAACTGTGGACCGTCATTTGGCGGATGTCCACAGAAAGCGGGCCATCAAAAACGTGAAGTCACCGGTCTGTCTGACAGTTCCGACGGACGATGCGGTAATTGAACAAGATTTATCAATTTAAAAAAATCACATTGGTTATGAGTAGAAAAATATCAAATGCAAGTGCCCCTACCACCATTAAAGCGAGAGCGAGTGTAGGACCGGGTGGAGTC
>OLSG01003456.1_pt1 | contig 11206 bp, 6 predicted proteins | sample 1673041 | NCBI WGS metagenome assembly OLSG01 (sample SAMEA3136749, study PRJEB25190) | human gut metagenome | reverse complement strand
CCTGCAGCTGCATCCGGACTGCATCCTTGTGGCAGACGAGGAAGCACTGAGCCTGCTGTAAACTCCCAAAGCCAACTTCTTCATTTACCATAACTTTGCTTAAGATCCAACCAAAGCACAGAAAGAGCCGGACTCGTTGCACGGGTTCGGCTCTTTCTGTCAGAAATAAGATTTATCTTGCAATCTTACGCAAAGAGCAACTCCAAAAGAGCCGTCATGGAGATGGTGGGTTCGCCTGCTGCGGGATTTACGCTGAAAATACGCTGAAAAGAGGTCACCCCGATCGGTGGCCTCTTTTTTGCTGCCGCGAACTGTCTGGCTGCGGCAGCGGATAACAGCGATGTCCATTGCGCTTTGTTTTGCCCGGATGCGCACCCGCAGAAAGCGCTCCCTCGTCAAACTGCCCAAAATACGCCCTTAAAAGTTTACTTGACGCATTTTTCAAATCAATATATAATTGGGTCAGAAACCAATTATAGAAAAGGATGATTCCCAATGGCGCGCAGATACGACAGCAAGGAAGCAAAACGGCGGATACTGACCGCCTGTGTCCGGCTTTTTCTGGAAAAAGGCTACACGAACACCAAGGTTGCAGAAATTTTAAAGGAAGCAGATGTTTCTGCCGGGTCGTTCCAGAATATTTTCCGCACAAAGGACGGTGTGCTGACCGAGCTGATCGGCATGATGTTCAGCAGGCAGTTCGGCGCGGTAAGGCCGCTGGCGGCAAACGCCCCCTCGCCGGTGTACCTCTACGCGGTGGAGACGGCTTTGCAGCTGGCGATGACCGAGCTGAGCGAGAACCTGCGGGATATCTATGTGGAAGCGTACACCTTCCCCGCCACGGCGGAGATCATCCACCGCAGCACCACGGCCGAGCTGCAGGCGGCGTTCAGCGCGTATCTGCCCGGGTGCGCCGAGTGCGATTTCTACGAGATGGAGCTGGGCACGGCGGGCATGATGCGCGGCTACATGGCACGGCGGTGCGACCCCTACTTTACGCTGGAGCGCAAAATACGGCGCTACCTGAGTATGAGTCTGAGTGCGCTGCAGGTCCCCGCGCAGGAGCGCGAGCAGGTCATTGCTTTTGTGGCGGAGATCGATATGCTTGCCGAGGCGCGGAAGGTGGTAGATGCCGTGCTTGCATCGCTGTCCGTGCAGTTTGATCTGAAAGGATAACAAGGCTTGATGACAAGGAGGGAGTAACATGAAAAAATGGCTGATCTGGTGTTTGACGGTGCTGGCAATGGTGTGCCTGATACCGGGGATCGTGTTAAACGTTAAAGCGGCAGATTCTATCTATACGTACTGCTTCGTCTGTATGCAACAAAGAAACTATGAGATCCTCGGATATACAAAAGTTGATTCAACCAAGCATAGGATCCATATAAAATGCTCAGTCTGCGGCAGGAAGAACAGCATTGTTTATGGAGATCTTTCGGACCATACCGGCGGCACCGAAACGCCCACCTGCACCACAGGCAAAACCTGTGAAAAATGCGGCGCGGAATACGGCATTCTCGGTCACAAATGGAAAACTCCGGCGAACGCCTCCCTTGGCAACGGCACGCACCGCATCATTTGCTTGCGCTGCGGCTTAAATGGTACCGCAAGCTGTACCGGTGGCACAGCAACCTGCACCACCAAAGCGGTCTGTGAGGCGTGTGGTGGGAAATACGGCAAAAGAAACCTAAATAATCATGCTCTGGTGCATTATGATGCGCAAGCCCCCACCTGTACGAAACCCGGCTGGGACGCTTTCGACACCTGTCCCCGCTGCTACTATACCACTTTTCGAGCAATCCCCGCGCTAAAACATGATTTAGAGCACCACGAAGCAAAAGCCCCCACCTGCACGGAAAAGGGCTGGGATGCTTACGAAGCCTGCTCCCGTTTCGGCTGCGACTATACCACCCGCAAAGAGCTGCCCGCACTGAACCATGATTTGGAGCAGCACGAAGCGCAAGCTCCCACCTGTACGGAAATCGGCTGGGATGCTTACGAAACCTGCTCCCGCTGCGACTATACCACCTATGCGGAGCTGCCTGCACAGCATGATCTGAGGCATCACGCAGCAAAAGCCCCCACCTGTACGGGAATTGGCTGGGATGCTTACGATACCTGCTCCCGTTGTGACTATACCACCACCTATGTGGAGCTGCCCGCACTGAACCATGCTCTGGAGCAGCACGAAGCGCAAGCTCCCACCTGTACGGAAATCGGCTGGGATGCTTACGAAACCTGTTCCCGCTGCGACTATACCACCCGCAAAGAGCTGCCCGCACTGAACCATGCTCTGGAGCAGCACGAAGCGCAAGCTCCCACCTGTACGGAAATCGGCTGGGATGCTTACGAAACCTGTTCCCGCTGCGACTATACCACCCGCAAAGAGCTGCCCGCACTGAACCATGCTCTGGAGCAGCACGAAGCGCAAGCTCCCACCTGTACGGAAATCGGCTGGGATGCTTACGAAACCTGCTCCCGCTGCGACTATACCACCCGCAAAGAGCTGCCCGCACTGAACCATGCTCTGGAGCAGCACGAAGCGCAAGCTCCCACCTGTACGGAAATCGGCTGGAACGCCTACGACACCTGCTCCCGTTGTGACTATACCACCTACGCGGAGCTGCCCGCGCTGAACCATGATTTGGAGCAGCACGCAGCAAAAGCTGCCACCTGTACGGAAAAGGGTTGGAACGCCTACGAAACCTGCTCCCGCTGCAACTATAACACCTATGCGGAGCAGCCCGCACTGAATCATGCTCTGGTGCAGCATGAAGCGCAAGCCCCCACCTGTACGGAAATCGGCTGGGATGCCTACGACACCTGCTCCCGCTGCAACTATACCACCTACGCGGAGCAGCCCGCACTGAACCATGATTATCAGGCTGTTACCGTAGAGCCCACCTGTGAAGCAGACGGCTATACCATCTTTACTTGCAGCCGTTGCAAAGACAGCTACACCGCAGACCCGACCGATCAGCTGGGACACCAGTTCGGTGCATGGTCCCCGAACGGAACCGGCTCTCAGAGCGCCGATTGTCTGCGGCAGGGCTGTGCGCACACTGGCAGCACGGATTGCCGGAAGTTTACTTTCCGCACTGCGGAAGGCGAAACGCTGACCTTCTGCCCCGTGTGCGGGCAGGCAGAAAACGCCGCGCAGCTGGAAATGATCGAAGCCGCAACGGCATGGCCGCTCAGCGGCAGCCTTTCTGCGGAGGATGTGACCGCACGGACGAATGGGGAATACCTGAGTGTGGCCTTTGAAACCGCAGGCAGCCTGACGCAGCCCACCGGTCGGGTAAGGCTCGCGCTGCCTGCCGGATTGCTGGAAGGCAAAACGCTTGTGCGCATTGCCCCGGACGGCACACAGACGGAGATGCCTTTTGATACAGGGCGCGGAACGATCATCCTTACGCTGGATTTTGTAAACAGCGAGCTGCCCGTAATGCTCTTCCGTCTGGTACCCCAGACCACCGCCCTCTGAATGCTTTTACAGCGCGCAAACGATAAACCATAAAATGCCCGCCCACCGTGGTTTTCCACAGGTGAGCGGGCATTCTTTTGTGCCCTTTTGGGCATAAAAATACCCCCGGAGGATGCAGCGTTTTTTACGCTGTCTACTCTGGGGGCAGTATAGCAAGCACTGCGCGGCAGCTCCCGGAAGCGGACACTGTATTGCTGAAAAAGCACTTCCTAGCGCTGCTCCTCCGGCGGGCAGCAGCTCTCCCGGGGGATGAGCTTATGCGGCACGATGATCTTTGTGGCCAGAAGGTTCGGGTTCTCGATGTGGTTGATGGTCTGGCTGGCAGCCTCCATGCCCAGCTGGTAGGGGTTGACGTCCACGGTGGTCAGCTGTGGGCTGCCCTGCCCTTTGTTGCGGAGTGCCCCTTGGCAAACCGGACGGGATTGCGCTATAATAGAGCCGTAACAGTTCCACAAAGGTGTGGTAAGGGAGGTGCGGTCATGATCCGGGTGGCGATCGTAGAGGACGACGCGGAGGTGCAGGGGGTATTGCAGGAGTATGTCCGGCGGTATACCCGGCAGTACGGGACAGAGTTTGAAGTGACGGTCTTTGCGGACGGCGTGGACATTCTGGAGGATTACCGCGCGGTCTACGACATTATTTTTCTGGATGTGGAGATGAAGCATCTGGACGGCATGACCACGGCAGAGCGCATCCGGCAGATGGATGCAGACGTCATCCTGATCTTCATCACCAATATGGCGCAGTACGCCATCCGGGGCTACTCGGTGGGAGCGCTGGACTATGTGCTGAAGCCGGTGCCGTATTTTGCATTTTCCGAGCAGCTGAAAAAGGCCGAGAAAAATTTGGCCCGCCGCGCCAGCCACTATCTCATGGTCCCGGTGGAGAGCGGCCTGCGGCGGCTGGACAGCTCCCGGCTGTATTATCTGGAAAGCGAAGGCCACCGGGTGCATTACTACACCGAGGACGGCGATTTTTCGGCACCGGGCACCCTCAAGGCAGTGGAGGAAAAGCTGGCGGGCCGCCCCTTTGCCCGCTGCAACAGCGGCTATCTGGTAAATCTGGCGCAGGTGCAGGCGGTGCAGCAGAACACGGTGCAGGTGGGACCCTATGAGCTGCAGATCAGCCGCCCCAAGCGCAAGAGCTTTCTTGCCACCCTGACAGACTACATCGGCGGGGAGGGAATGGCATGATCCTGCCGAACATCCCCCGCCTGTACACGGCGCTGGCAGAGGTGTTGGCGATGCTGCTCTACGCCCGCCGCCTGCCGCGGCGGTTCCACCGGCAGACCGCGGTCACGGTGGTGTGGGCACTGGTGCTGGGAATCTTTTTGCACAAGACCGGCTATGTGCCGCTGGCGTGGTGGGTGCCCTGCATGCTCTGCGCGGTGCTGCTGCTCTATGGGTACCTGTGGGGCAGCCGGGAGGTCAACTGGTTGGAGGCACTGTACATCACCGCCCGGGCGTTTCTGCTGGCAGAGTTTGCTGCCAGCGCAGAATGGCAGCTGCACTGCTGGCTGTTTCCGCACCGGAGCGGCTTTGACCCGCTGGCGCTGGCGCTGCTGGCAGCGGTCTATGGCGCGGTCTACGGCCTGATGTTCTGGCTGGAGCGCAGCCGTCCGCTGCCCGAAAAGCATCTGGACATCAGCAACAAGGCTGCGCTGGCGGCATTTGTCATGGCGGGCACGGTGTTCGTGGTCAGCAACCTTCTGTTTCTGGGGGAGAGCCCGGCGACCATGAACGTGTTCTGCATCCGCACGCTGGTGGATTTCTGCGGGGTGCTGATCCTGACGCTGCAGCACGAGCAACTGCGGGAGAGCGCGCTGCATCAGGAGCTTTCTGCCATGGACAACGTGCTGCACCGGCAGTACGAACAGTACAAGCGCAGCAAGGAGGGCATCGAGCTCATCAACAGCCGCTACCATGAATTAAAGGTCCAGATCGCTGATATCCGTGCCCAGCGGGACCGCGCCAAGCAGGACGCGGCGCTGGCAAAGATGGAGAACAGCATTCTGCAGTATGAGGCGGAGAACAAGACCGGAAACCCGGTGCTGGACATCCTGCTCACCGCCAAGAGCATGGAATGTCAGGAAAAGCAGATCCGCATGACCAGCGTGGCAGACGGGCATCTGCTGGACCATCTGTCCACCCGGGAGATCTGCACGCTGGTGGGCACCGCGCTGGACAACGCCATTGAAAGCTGCGCCGCCGAGCAGGACCCGGAAAAGCGGCTGATCCGCACGGCGGTGTATGCCCAGAACGGCTTTGTGCTGTTCCGGGTGGAGAACTACTGCCAAAAGCCGGTGGAGCTGGGTGCAGACGGTCTGCCGCTGCGCAGTGCCCACGGCGGTTACGATCTGCGCAGCCTGCGGGCGGCTGCGCAGCAGCACGGCGGCAGCATGACCGTGCACTGGGAGGACGGCTGGTTCACCCTGCGGGTGCTTCTGCCGCAGGCGGGGATTCAACAGACCGAGGGCGGGGAGTAATCCCCGCCCTTTTTGCGATATGCACAAAATCAGGGGCAGTAGAATTGTGAATAAGCACAATAAAAATGAAACCAATTTGAAACTTTTTTCAAATTATGCATCCAAAACGACAGATTGTGAACAAATTGAAAATCCTCCGGCACTTTCTGCTATCATAAAGCGAAGCTGGCAGGGGCGTCCCCTGCCGTTGTCCGATTCGACGAAACAAGGAGGAGAAAACTATGTTGTCCATCAATATGGATGACGTCATCAAGGTTCTCAACTCGATCAAATCGCAGTTGATCGGCTTTGGTGTCGTAGCAGTTCTGCTGATCGCAGTCATGATCGCCTGCCGTAAGCAGAGCAAGTCCAAAAAGTATCTGATCCGCTGGCAGGCGGGTCTGGGCATGGTGCTGGCGCTGGCTATCACCGTGAACCTGATCCTGACCGGCCCCATGTACTCCATGGTCACCCTTGCCACCGGCGGCGGCAAGGTCAGCGAGGAGAACGTGGCATCTGCTACCCAGCTGTGCGAGGACATTGCCGATGAGGGCATCGTCCTGCTGGATAACGATGGCACCCTGCCCATGGCAAAGAACAGCAAGCTGAACGTCTTTGGCTGGGCTTCCACCAACCCCTGCTACGGCGGCACCGGTTCCGGTGCACTGTCCGATGCTTATCCCACCGTCACCCTGCTGGAGGGCCTGAAGAATGCCGGCTTTGAGCTGAACACCGAGCTCTCCGACTTCTACACCTCCTACCGTGCAGACCGCCCGGTGGTGGGCATGTTCTCTAAGGGCGATTACGTCATCAGCATCAACGCCGACTCCCACACCGTTCTGGACTCCAAGGTCTACAATGTGGCTTCCGACATCGTCTACGACGCTTCCAACAAGCGTGAGAGCGATGTGGAAGTTGCCGACAACAAGTTCGACTTTGCCGAGGGCAATGTGACCTACCTGTCCCGCGCTGACGGCTTTGCGAACTACGCCGAGGCTACCGCTGCTCCCGCAGACTTTGAGCTGCCTGCAGAGGCTAAGGCAACCTTCTACAACAACTCCAACTGGAACCCCGAGGACTTCAACAACGCCGACGATGTAGCACCCACCACTGGTGCCAAGAACGGCCTGAAGCTGAAGGACATGGTGGGCGTGGATTACAACGATGCCCAGTGGGATGCCTTCCTCGATCAGCTGACCGTTGCTGATATGGACAGCCTGATCGCTCTGGGCGGCTATCAGTCCGTGGCAGTGGATTCCATCGGCAAGGTGCAGGCTGTTGACTGCGACGGCCCCGCCTCCATCAACAACAACTTCACCAAGCAGGGCTCCATCGGCTTCCCCTCCGCTGTGATGATCGCAGCTACCTGGAACACCGATCTGGCACATGACTTCGGCACCTCCATCGGCAAGATGGCGGACGACATGGACGTTTCCGGCTGGTACGCACCGGCTATGAACATCCACCGCTCCGCTTTCGCAGGCCGTAACTTCGAGTACTACTCTGAGGACGGCGTGCTGTCCGGCGCAATGGCTGCCAATGCCATCATGGGCTCTCAGGAGCAGGGCGTCTACGCCTTCATGAAGCACTTTGCTCTGAACGATCAGGAGACCAACCGCTGCGGTATGCTCTGCACCTGGTCCAACGAGCAGGCCATCCGCGAGATCTACCTCAAGCCCTTCGAGCATTGCGTCAAGGCAGCTGACTGCCATGCCGTCATGTCCTCCTTCAACTACGTCGGCAACACCTACGCCGGCAACTGCTCTGCCCTGCTGAACGATGTTCTGCGCGGCGAGTGGGGCTTCGTGGGCATGGTGCTGACCGACTACTACGGCGTGTACGGCTATCAGGATTCTGACCGCCTGATCCGCAACGGCGGCGACTTCTGCCTGGTCAACTACGACACCGAGACCAACCACCTGACCGATACCACCAGCGCTACCGCTCTGGTGTCCGCACGTCAGGCCTGCAAGAACATCCTGTACACTGTGGCAAACTCCCGTGCTTACTACCCCGAGAACCTGAACCCCGGTATGCCCGGTTGGGAAAAGGTGATGATCGGTGTGGATGTTGTGCTGGCAGCCGCTCTGATCGCACTGGAAGTTCTGGTGGTCAAAAAGGGCTATGCAAAGCGCAAGGAAGAGGAAGTCAACGCCTGATTTTAGGCAAGACGCTCTGAACGTTTGCAGCACCTGAACTGAAACCAGACCAAAGGCCCGCTGCGTAAAAACAGCGGGCCTTTTCTGGATTTGAAAAGGCAAAGAGGAAAATGCCATGAAACACACAGATATCATCAACAGCCTGAGCCTGGAACAAAAATGCGCCCTGCTGAGCGGCGGCACGGTGTTCACCACCCGGGCGCTGCCGGGCAAGGGCATCCCGGCCATTACTCTGTCGGACGGTCCCAACGGCGTGCGTAAGCAGGCGGGCGCTGCTGACCATCTGGGCCTGAACCCCAGTGTGCCCGCCACCTGCTTCCCCACCTCGGCTACCGTGGCCAACAGCTGGGACCCGGAGCTTGGCGAGGCTGTGGGCGCAGCCATGGGCGAGGAAGCAGCGGCACAGGGCGTGTCGGTGCTGCTGGGCCCCGGCCTGAACATCAAGCGCAGCCCGCTGTGCGGCCGCAACTTCGAGTATTTCTCGGAGGATCCCTACCTTGCCGGTAAGATGGCGGCGGCCTACGTCCGCGGCATCCAGAAAAACGGCATTGCCGCCTGCCCCAAGCACTTTGCCGTGAACAGTCAGGAGCTGCGCCGCATGGCCTCGGATTCCATCGTGGACGAGCGCACCCTGCGGGAGATTTACCTGACCGGCTTCGAGATGGTGGTCAAAGAGGCGCAGCCCAAGACCATCATGTCCGCCTATAACCTTGTCAACGGCACCTACGCCAACGAGAACGCCCACCTGCTCATGGATATCCTGCGTAAGGACTGGGGGTTTGACGGCGCAGTGGTCACCGACTGGGGCGGCAGCAACGACCACGCCTTGGGCGTAAAGAACGGCTCTACGCTGGAAATGCCCGCCCCCGGCGGGGACGCCATCCGAGAGCTGATGAAGGCGGTGCAGACCGGCAAGATCACCGAGACAGACGTGGACGCCCGGCTGGAGGAGCTGCTGGAACTGGTGTTTACCACCAAGGCGGCGGTGGACGCCGCACCCGGCAAGTTCGATGCCGACGCCCACCACGCACTGGCACGTCGGGCTGCTGCCCAGAGCATCGTGCTGCTGAAGAACGAAAACAGCCTGCTGCCCCTTGCAAAAGGGAAAAAGGTGGCGGTCATCGGCGACTTTGCCCAGACACCCCGCTATCAGGGTGCAGGTTCCAGCGCCGTCAACTCCATCAAGGTGGATTCCTTCTTGGATTGCCTTGCCGAGAGCGGCCTGAACAGCGTCGGCTACGCCAAGGGCTTTGACCGGCAGGGCAAGCCCGACGAGGCACTGAAGGCCGAGGCGGTGCTGCTGGCAAAGAACGCCGATGTGGTGCTGCTGTGCATGGGTCTGGACGAGATCAAGGAGAGCGAGGGCATCGACCGCGCCGACATGAAGCTGGCAGAGAACCAGCTGGAACTGCTGGCCGCTGTGGCGGCAGCGAACCCCAACGTGGTGGTGCTGCTGAGTGCAGGCTCCTCGCTGGAAAGCGATTGGGTCAAGGACTGCAAGGCACTGGTCTACGGCTGCTTGGGCGGTCAGGCCGGTGCGGGCGCACTGGTCGAGGTGCTCACTGGCGCGCAGAACCCCTGCGGCAAGCTGGCGGAGACTTGGGCGCGCAGCTACGCCGACACCCCCGCAAAAGCGCATTTCGGCGGCGACGGCCCCACTGTGGAGTACCGCGAGGGTCTGTATGTGGGCTACCGCTACTACGACACCGCCGGTGTGCCCACCGCCTTCCCCTTCGGCTACGGCCTGAGCTACACCAGCTTTGCGTACAGTGACCTGAAAGCAGACGAGACCGGCGTGACCCTGACTGTCACCAACACCGGCAGCTGTGCCGGTGCCGAGGTGGTGCAGCTGTATGTGGCAAAGCCGGATGCAAAAGTTTTCCGCCCCGTCAAGGAGCTGAAGGGCTTTGCCAAGGTGCAGCTGGAAGCCGGAGAGAGCAAGACCGTCACCATCCCGCTGGACGATAAGGCGTTCCGCTACTGGAACGTCAAGACCGACCGCTGGGAGGTGGAGGGCGGCAGCTATCAGCTGCTGGTGGGCGCTTCCAGCGCTGATATCCGTCTGACTGCCGCTGTCACGGTGGAGAGCACTGGCGCACCCGACCCCTACGCGGGCAAAGACCTTGCACATTACCGCACTGCGCAGGTGCAGAACGTGCCGGACGCGGAGTTTGAGGCGCTGCTGGGCCGTCCCATCCCGGAGAACAAGGTGCACATCGACCGCAACATGACGCTGGGCGAGATGGGGCACGGACGCAGCCCCATCGGCTGGCTGGCAGCGGCGGTATTGGGCACCCTGCTGCGCCGCAGCATCAAAAAGGGCAAGCCCGACCTGAACATCCTGTTCCAGTACAATATGCCTCTGCGGGCGCTGGCCAAAATGACCAACGGCGCCATCAGCATGGGCATGGTGGACGGCATCGTGATGGAGCTGCAGGGCTTCTGGATCATCGGTCTTGTGCGGGTGATCGTGGAGGCCGTGAAGAACCTCGTGCTGAACAGCCGCATGGAAGAGCACTTGAAAAACAGCTGAAAGGAAGCAGGCTATGAATTTCTGGAATAACTTTGCGGCAAAACACCCCGCCGCTGCCAAGTGGGTGCGCGAGGGCGGCCTATTCGTCATCGTGTCCAACCTCATCACGGTGTTCAAGTACCTGCTGCTGCAGTTCCTGCCCAAGGCCTTTGCAAGCCTGCCGGTGGTGGATTTCGGCTGGCCGGGCATTGATATTACCCTGTTCGGCGAGACCTTCAAGTGGAACATCCTCGGCTACGATGCCGCCCACGGCGGTCTGCCCTACTTCTGCGCCTACATGATCGCCATGGTCATCGGCGAGTGCATCAACTTCCCCATCCAGCGCAATTTTGTGTTCCGCAGCAAGGGCAATCTGGCAAAACAGATCGGCTGGTATGTGCTGGCGTTCTGCGTCATCACCTGCATCGTCAACTCCATCAACTGCATCTGGGTGGCGGTGGCCGGTCTGCTGGTACCGGACTTCATCTACAACATCGGCACCACCGTGCTCAACGGCGGCATCTCCATGGTCATCTTCTTCTTTGTGAATAAGATCATCTTCCCGGAGGGCGAAAAAGCCGCCAAAT
>OLSG01003444.1_pt1 | contig 11254 bp, 4 predicted proteins | sample 1673041 | NCBI WGS metagenome assembly OLSG01 (sample SAMEA3136749, study PRJEB25190) | human gut metagenome | reverse complement strand
TTTTTTCTTCCAGCAAGTCCTTTTTCCACTCGGGATCGAAGGATTCCGGGGGCTCGACGGCCGGGAGCGGCGCGGAGAAGGCTGAGGCGATACGCCCGATGAGCCCTCCCCTGGCCTCCGGGACGACGATGCAGGCGGCAAGGCGTTCGCCCATGCGCCGGACATAGCCGCTTTCCGGCAGGCGGACGAGCAGGGAGGCGGCGGCTTGACGCACTTCCTTGCTGCGATCCTTTTCCAGCAGGGTTTCGAGAAAGGCTTCGTCCGCCGCGCTCAGGCCTTCGCCGAGGCACCCGGTAAAGGCGGCGCGTTCGCGGGCATCGAAGGACGCTGAGGCCGTTTCAAAGCGTTCACGGGCCTTGGCGGGATCCTGCGCGCGCAGGGACTTGAGATAGGCTTCGCGCTGCATAAGCGTGCCGTTGTCCCATACTTCGGGATCAAGCTCGTTTTCGGCATTGGTGGCGAAGAGGTTCCATGCGGCGTTCCGTCCGCCGAGCCAGCGGCCGCGTTCCCCGGCGATCAGGGCGATGGGCCCGCGCAGAGACGGCGTGCGGCGCCCAAGCTCCAGCGCCTGCGGGAGCAGCGCCGGAGGGAGCACTTTCCCCGCGCCGAGCATGAGCCTGAAGGCTTCAAGGCGCATACGGTCGGAGCCGCTGGAAAGGACTTGGCGCAATACGTCGATGACGGCGGCCTTGTCGACGGACGCGCGGGGTTCCGGCGGGCAGGGCTCGGGGAGGGCGGAGTCGGCGCGGGGCGGCCGGTACCCCGCCAGCCCGCAGACGGCCTGCACCCCGGCGGCACGGAGCAGCCTGAGCGCTTCGGCGTTTTCGGAGCCGTCCCGCGTGGCGGCAATGGCTTGCGTGAGCCGTCCGGGTTCGCTGTCGTCGGCGGGAAGTTCGGGCGGGCGCTTATCCGTGCCGAGCAGCGCCTGCATGGTCAGGAAGGGCATGTTCATGGGCGGGCTCCTTCTCGCCACAGCGGGGAACCGGACGTTCCGGGCTCCCACGCGCTTAGGGGCTGAAACCGGGCTCCGTCCCATTCGCCCCAGACGCTCAGGGGGCGTCCGCCGCCTTGCGTGAGCAATTCCCAGCCGTCGTTGTCGGCTATGGAGAGCGGGAGGCGGTCGCCTGCATCCGTCTGCAGGAACCACGAATCATCGGAGCGGCAAGGGACGCCGTCGCTGACCATGAGGGGCAGGGGCCATTGCCACGGCTGTGCGGCGATGGCTTTGGCCATGCCTTCCAGCGCTTCGCGGAGGGAAACCGTAGGGATGGGAGCCGTTTTGGCCCGGACGGGATCGCCCGTGGCGATGGCCCGCAGGGGAACCGCGCCTGGATAGAAGGCCAGCGTCATATCCGTAAGGCTGCCGACGACGAAGCTTTGCTCGAAGTGCTTGCCTCCGTGCGAGAAATCCAGCAGCAGGGCCGTGCGCCCGTTGTTCTGCCCGCGCAGCCAGACGCGCCGCCGCCAGAGCCTGTTTTCTTCGGCATAGCCCACGCCGAGCACCAACCAGAGATCGCTCAGGCGTTCCCCGGTGGCGAGCACTTCGTCCTTATCCGGGGACAGGCCGAGGGCGGCACGGACATCCGCCTGTTCCTCCGGGGACAGTGCGTCAAGGTGGCGGAAGGCGTCGATGAGGAGCTGCAGCTGCCCAAACTGGGCCAGCACCACGCCGGGCCAGTCCTCCCCGGAGGACGTGACGCCTTGCAGGTTCCGCAACCGCGCGGCGATGCCGGGAAGCTGCGCGTCGACCATGCGCGCGGCGGCTTCCTCCTGCCAGGCGGGAGTCCCGGAGAGCTGCCCGAGGCCGTGGCGTATGAGGTCGCACATCCAGCGCTCCAGATCGTCCAGGCCGGCAGCCATGCGTTTGAGGCGGGACGCCTCGCGCTTGGCTGCGGCGGCGGGATCGGCGGGCTGGCCCTTGTTTTCCTGCTTTTGCTCCTGACGCGCAGCGCGTTTTTCGCGTGCGTCAAGCCATTCCTTTACCCAATCGGGCGCTTCGCCCTGCGTAAAGGCGGCCTCTTGCTGGACGCGGAGCAGGAGCAGGGCCAGGGAATGCTTGCAGGGAAATTTCCGGCTCGGGCAGGTGCACTTGAAGACCGGCCCGGACAGGTCGGCTTCGACTTGGTAAGGTTTGGAGCCGCTGCCTTTGCATTCGCCCCATACGGCGTTTTCGTTGAAGCCGAGCGTCGGCCACTGGCCGGGTTTGAGCAGAGCTTGCGCCGCCTTGACGGAGGAGGCGTCCGGGGCGAGGGCCAGTACAGATTCGGAGGTGAGTTCCATCGTCTGTCCTGTTGTCGGCGGCCATGCGGCCGCTTCTTAAAGGATCGAAAGAAGGGGGGACGGCGGGACGGGTCCGGCGGAACCCCTTTGCCCTTACGCGGCAGGCCCTGTTCCGGGGCAAGGCCGGCAAGTCAGGCGTTCCTGCGGGAACACCCCACGGTGTTAGAAGCGTTCTGCCATAATGAAGGCTTTCCGGCAACCCGTAACCCTTTTCAGGGCACTGTCCGCAAAAAGAGCCCTTTCCTCAAGAGGATGGGAAAAAGGCTCTTTTGTTGGGAAGGCCGCCGTTTGGAAGAGGGAACAACACCGTCGTTCCAACGGGGCGTTTCCCTTTACGGGGAAAGCGGGACGGTTCAGTTCCGCCGCAGGAACCGCGCCAGCACAGCGGTCATGAGCCCGAACACGGCAATGAGGGCAAAGGAATGGCGGAGGCTCGACGCGTGGGCGATGAAGCCGATGACCGGCGGGCAGAGCAGGAAGCCGAGGAACCCGATGGTTGAAACCACGGCCAGCGCCACGCTCGGATGCATGATCTGGGATTTCCCGGCCATGCTGTAGCAGACCGGCACCACCGAAGCCGTGCCGAAGCCCACCAGCGCGAGGCCGAACGTCGCCGTGGCCACATGGGGCAGGAGAACGGAGATCAGCAGCCCGGCGGCGATGAGCGCGCCGCTGGCTTGCAGGATACGGATGACCCCGAACCGGGTTACAAGCCCGTCCGCCATGAACCTGCCGCAGACCATCGTGCACATGTATGCGATATAGCCGAGGCGGATCAGTTCCGGCGACGGCTTGATGATCGCTTCGTAGTATACGGCGCTCCAGTCGTACATGGTCCCTTCGCTCGCCATGCAGCCGAAAGCGATCAGCCCGAGCAGGACGACATAGGGATCGATTTTCCCCTTGGGGCGTTTGTGTCCGGGCGCCGTGTCGCGTGACCTGTCGCGCGGCAGGGTTAACCGGAACATGATCGCCACGATGCCCATGCAGACGGCGAAGATGAAACTGAAGTGCACGCGGGTACTGACGGAGAACGCCGCGAACAGCGCGCCGACGATCCCTCCGACGAACCCGGCGAGGCTCCACAGGCCGTGGAAGGCGGCCATGATGCTGCGGCGGTAGAGGCGTTCGACGCCGACGGCCTGTGTGTTCACCGAGATGTTGTGCAGGTTGGCCGCGACGCCGAAGAATACCAGCATGGCGAAAAGATGCCACGTTTCGCTGATGAAGCCGAGGGCCATGAGGGTCCCCGAATAGAGCAGGGCCGCGAGGAGCAGCATCCTATGGCTTCCGAAGCGGCTGACCAGATAGCCGGACAGGGCCATCGCCGACATCTGCCCCACGGGGATGGCGAACAGGACGCCGCCGAGCTGCGCCTCGTTGAGATCGAGGGCCTGCTTGATGTCGGGGATACGGCTGGCCCAGCTGGCGAAGACCAGCCCTTGCAGGAAAAAGAAGCTTGCCACGGCGAGCCGGTAAAAACTCTTGGGGGACTGAAATAATGGAATGAATGGCATGGGCGTTTCCTTTTGAGGGGGGACTTCCTACCCCAAAGTGGGGCGCTCGTCCAGTTTCCTTTTGGTGACGCAAAGGGGCAAAGCCCCGAGGAGGCATCCGGGGTTGGGCAAGAGCCCCGGCGGATACCTGAAGCGTGGGGCTGTACAAGGCGGCGCTCCAAAACGGCCGGGAATATGGAGGGAATGGATCAGGAGTGTATTGTGAAAGCGGGAAGGGAGAAGGAGGCGTTACGCAAGGAGGCAACGCCGGAGTGATGCACGATATGCGCCCGCAGAGAGAAAGCGGCGTCTTCCTCTCGATCGGGGATTTCTCATGAGCAACAAAAGATGCCTCAAAGAAAGGACTATCGGGTTGCCCTTCTTTTCTATATGATGCCGCAAGACGGCACATGAAAAACGGGAGAAATCCTTCCAGGCTGGTCTTGATCGGCTCTGTTTCCGCTTGCGGCGTTTCGTCTGATTGCGGGAGAAGCCCCGGGATGCCGCAGGAATATCACGCAGGGGCACGCTCTGACGGTGTGTTTTCAAGTCCAGTTTGCCATTCTAGGGAGAACGCACATGATCCAGACCGACCCTATTGCCTTTTCCCCTTCAATTCCTCTCGATTCCACTGAAAAACTTTGGGAATGGCATATCCCTTCGGATCGGCTTTTCTTCAGCAAGGGAACCAGGTTGGCCTTTGGCTTGTCCGATGGGGAAAGCCCCGCCACAATGGCGGCGTTTTTTGAACATATCCCGGAAGGTTGCCTGCAGTCGCTTTGCGAGCTGCGTGAAGGCGTTATCGGCGGGGACAGGGGCTCCCGAACCGACCGACCGCACGGCCGTCATCGTCCATGGATATACCGACTGCGCCGTGCGGATGCTGATGATCGGCTACCTCTATAATCACGACCTGCGTTACAACGTGCTGCTGCCCGACCTGCACTACCACGGGCGGAGCGAAGGCCGGGCGATCCGCATCGCAGGGCAATTTGAGATCGCTCCCGGCACGATGGCCTATCTGCCTCCGGTGAGCACCGTGTCCAAAGGGCAGGCGCAGATCTGTTTCTGGAACTGTTCCCTGGAAAAGAGGACGCTGTGGGTCGACGCCAACGGCTCCCGCCTGCTCGGGTATGCCGAGGCCATACCGCGTGTGTTCAACCTTGATGAATGGAAAGAGCGTCTCCACCCCGAAGAAGGCACCGATTGCCGCTATCAGCTCATCATTGAACAGCCGTTGTTCGGAGACGAGCTTACGGATGATCTGCGGGTCCGCAAGGAAGACGGCTCGTATGTCAAAATATGGGTGCGGGGCTCCATCCTGAGCCGGGATGCGGATGGTCGCGCCGTCAGCATGTCGGGCACCTGGCAGCCTTTTGGGCTTGTTGAGGAACGCCACGAACAACGGACGCCGGAAAACGGCAGCCTGCTTTCCGCGCTCAATGCAGCCGGGGACGGCCTGTGGGACTGGAACCCCATTACGGACGAAGTGTATTACAGCCCGCGCTGGCTTTCCATGCTCGGGTACACGGCGGAACAGTTCCCCGGGCGCCTCGAAACGTGGAAAGAGAAGATCCATCCGGACGATCTCAAAAAAATTGTGGAACCGCAGCGTAAGCTGGCGGATTCCCCGAAATACGGCGACACGTTCGAGTGTACGTACCGCTTGAAGCGCCTGGACGGGAGCTATGCCTGGATCCTCGGGCGGGGTTACGTGACGCACCGCGACGCAAAGGGGCGGGCCACCCGCATCGTCGGCTTGCACACCAACATCACGGCTTCCCAGGCGGACAGGGATTATTTCGAAAAGCTCGCCCAGAACGATGCGCTGACGGGCCTGCACAGCCGGACCTACTTTGATATCAAGCTGGCGAATATCGAGAACAAAGGGATCCGCCCGTTGTGCGTGATCTCCTGTGACGTCAACGGATTGAAGCTGGCGAACGATTACATGGGGCATCTTGTCGGAGACAAGTTGCTCCAGACCGTGGCGGCCTTGTGCAAGGAAAGCGTGCGCACATCGGATTGCGTGGCCCGGATGGGCGGGGACGAGATCGTTATCCTGCTGCCCACATGCCCACGTGAGGCTGGCGAGGAGATCCTTGCCAAGCTGCGGCGGAACTTTGATCGGCACAACGCCTGTTCCGATCAGATGCCCGCGCTGGTTTCTTTTGGGCTGGCTTGTGCCGAATCCGCCGATATCCCAGCCTCCGCGATCCTCGTGGAAGCCGATCGGGAAATGCTCAAGGAAAAACGGTCCCACCGGAAAGCGGCCCATGAGCGGATCAAACAGTGGATCGAGCAAAACATGGACGTCGTCGTCTCGATTGAAGACGACAGGTATTAGGCCTTCCCCATTTTGAAAGGCCTTGACGCCGAACGCATATTCAGTGCGCCGCAACACGTTGTGGATTCTGACGAAAACGATATTTTCGGCAGGGTGAGGCTTTGAAAGGTGCAACCTTTCCCAAATAGTCCGCCCCAAGACGGAGGCATCCTTTTGGATGCCTTTTTTTATGTCCGATGGGGCGACCTTTTCTTGGTTCGCCTTTTTCATGAACGGCACTCACGGCGAGATGACGCGCTTTTCCGGTAACGCCATTCCCATGCGGGGAGGAAATGCCCGGCCAAATGGAAGGGACCGGGGAGGCTGCGCCGTTTTTTCTTTTCTGCACTGATCTCTTTTTAAAGCACGAGTCGCGTAACATAACGGATATTTCGTTTTTTATGATAGTTTTTGTTCTTTATGACGCGTTGCCTTTCATATTTTCTTCTTGTTTCTCTGTTTTGAATGTGTTTATACAGGTACATGCAGTTTTATTTCGCTGTAAAAACATCTTGAATAGGTTTATGATACGTGTCACATTAAATGAAGCCTATAAAATATTATATTAAATATTTTAGTGTAAAACGTTAAGGCTCATGTGCCATCGAAATGTATGCTGGAAAGGCTCTCCATTCTGCTGGGATGGTTTCCTGATATTGTATTACGGCATTTCCATATCGGGATTCGCTAGAAAAAATTGCAGAACCACCTCTTGAGCCGATAACCCAGTTTTCTATTGATCCGTTATACGATCTATAATGATCCTGAAGGTAGAGAAATATGGAATGGAACTGGATACTCGAAGAATATGACGATATGGTTTATGTCAGCGATCTGAACAATTATGAATTGCTGTATGTGAACCGAGCAGGTCTTGATATGTTCCATCTTTCTCGGGAAGAACTCTTTTCTGGAAAAAAGTACCTTTGCTATAAGATATTCCACGGAAGAAATACGCCTTGTCCTTTTTGTACCAACAACTACCTGAAAGATTCAGGATTTTATGAGTGGGAGCATTATAACGAGCAGCTGGGGAAAACGTATCTCCTGAAAGATCGGAAGGTACTGTGGGACGGGCGGGAATCCAGAATCGAGTTCGTTTTTGATGTCTCCAAGTACAAGAACAAACTGGACAAGCAGGGAAAACAGCAGGCGGCGATGCTGCGGAGCCTTCCGGGAGGCATCGCCCGGCTCGACGCGCGCGATGAACGCACAATCCTCTGGTATGGTTCGGAATTCCTGTCGATCATCGGCTACACGGAAGAGCAGTTTAAAGAAGAGCTGCAGAGCCAGTGCCTGTATGTTCATCCGGAGGATATGGAGCAGGCCGAGGCGGCGATGCACGAGGCGAAGGAAACGGGGCGGAGCAGCATCATGCAGGGCCGGATCGTGACCCGGTCTGGAAAAATCCGTCACTTGACCATCACGTTCAGCTATATGGACGGGAAGGACAGCGAGGATGGGATACCGTCCTACTACAGCCTGGGCATTGACGTGACGGAAACGGTCGAGCGGCAGCGGCTCCAGCAACAGGCGCTGGAAGACGCCTGTCGGGTGGCGAAGCACGCCAACCAGGGAAAGACGGAATTTCTTTCCCGGATGTCCCATGACATCCGGACCCCCATGAACGCCATTGTGGGGATGACGGCGATTGCGGGCGCCCATATTGAGGATACCCAGAAAGTGAGGGACTGCCTCAAGAAGATCAATACGTCCAGCAAACATCTGCTCAATCTGATCAACGAAGTTTTGGATATGTCCAAAATCGAGAGCGGACGCTTGGATGTGCGGGCGAACGATTTCAGCCTTTCCAATCTGGTGCAGAACGTGTTCGACGTGTGCAGGCCGATGATCATTGAAAAGGGGCATCACCTGACCATGAACATCAGTAAGGTGAGGCACGAGGGCCTGTATGGGGATGAGAGCCGCCTCCAGCAGGTTTTGGTGAACATCTTGTCGAACGCCGTAAAGTATACGCCGGCGGGCGGGCGTCTGCATTTCAGCATTGAGGAAAAGCCAACCCATGCCGAAGGGGCCAGTGTCTTCTACTTTACGTTTGAAGACGACGGGATCGGCATGTCCGAGGAGTTCGTCGGGCGCATCTTCGAACCGTTTTCCCGGGCCGAGGATTCCCGGATCAGCAAAATCCAGGGAACGGGCCTTGGCATGGCGATCAGCCAGAACATCATCCATATGATGAACGGCGAGATCACCGTGGACAGCACGCTGGGAAAAGGGAGCCGGTTTACGGTGAGCGTTGCGTTGAAATTCCGGGATGCCGAAGACGGGGAACCCCCTGTTTTGACCGATCTTCCCGTACTTGTGGTGGATGACGAACGGGATGTCTGCGAATACGCGAGCCTGTTGCTCAAGGAAGTGGGGATGCGGGCTTTTTGGGTCTTGAGCGGGCAAGAAGCCGTCGCCGAGATTGTGCGCGCCCATGAGGAAAGGGACGACTACTTCGCGGTCATCCTGGACTGGAAAATGCCGGATATGGACGGGCTCGATACGGCCCGGGAAATCCGCCGCAGGGTCGGGCCGGATCTCCCCATCATCATGCTGTCGGGCTATGACTGTTCGGATGTGGGGGCGGATTTCCTCGCCGCGGGCGTGGACGTCTTCATCATGAAGCCGCTTTTCAAATCCAACATGGTGCACCTGTTGCGAAATTTTGCGGAGGATCGGGGATGTGGACATGCCTCGGCTGTGCCCAGGCCCGAAGGTCAACGCTTGGACGGATTGCATGTCTTGCTTGTGGAAGACAATGAAATCAATCAAGAAATAGCTAAAGAACTCCTCCTGATGGAAGGGGCGTCCGTTAACGTCGCCGACAACGGGGAACAAGCGCTCAACATCTTTGCCCGGTCGGAGGAAGGGTATTATCAGCTTGTCCTGATGGATATCCAGATGCCCGTCATGGACGGATACACGGCGACTGCCGCGCTCCGTTCCTTGCGCAGGGATGATGCGAAGACTGCCATCATTCTGGCGATGACCGCCAACGTGTTCTCGGACGACGTCATCAAGGCCGAGGCATCGGGAATGAACGGGCATATTTCGAAGCCGTTCGACCCGGACAAGCTGTACGCCATGATCGCGGCGTCCTGCCATAAGAAAAGGGGATGACGGCCCGGCGGGTTGAATGCTTTCTTGTGCGAAGGGTGATGGGGTTTCCTTCCGCAAGGAAAAATGAGGTGTGGGGAAGGGAACTGAGAAGGGACAAAAGGCTGGCTGTCCCTTTTATATTGATGCAGCGCTGTCCCTATGAGGGGAGCGGATCCTCCTGTCGGAGTGGGTGGGCAAATGAAGCTTTCGCCGCATGATTCCTCGCTGGATGCTCTCAAGTTCGTTGTGGATATGGCCGATGTCCCGATGGTGATCACGGACGAGGACGGGCGTTTCGTGTTTGCGAACGGGCACACGCTGGATATTGTAGGGAAAGCCGAAGATGCCTGCATAGGTAAACCACTCGCGTCCCTCCTATCCGTTTCCCGGCGCCCACGGTTCAACAGGAGCGGCAAGGCCCCTGTGCTGTTCACGCGGGAAGGGCATTTTTATGAAGTCGATGGGATCAGCCGGTTTCATACCAAATCGGGTATGCTCGAGTTGTCCCGGATTCATGACGTGACGTCCACGTACCGGGACAAGGAAATGCTCGAATTCCTGAAAAGCAACGCGCCCATAGGTATTTTCCAGTTCGTCATGGACGAGCACTTCTCGTTTTTTTACGTTTCGGAAGGGTTTTGCGCGATGCACGGGTATACGCAGGACCAGATGAAAACGGCTCCGGATATCAGGGGGAGCGAGCTTATTCACCCCGACCACCTCCAACGCTTTAACGACTTGATCAGGACGGCCTATGAAGACGGAAAGTCCTCCGTCGGCTTCGAGATGAAAGTCATCAGGCGGGACGGCAAGGTCCGCTGGCTCCTCACGCAGTGTTCGTTTGTCAAAACGGTGGACGGGACCATCGTGTACGGCTACGTCTCGGACTGCACCGACCTGAAAAACATGGAGGAAAAGACCAAAACCGTCCAGGATGTTTGCAGGTTCACGGTCAACCACGACTACGAATGGATCTTGTTGGTCGACATCCCGGCGGACAGGTACGAGTACTTTTTTTCGGGTCGGAACAGCATGATCGGAAGCGGGATGCAGGGCGTTTTCAGCGAGCTGGTGCGGCTCCGGAGCGAAACGGTCGTTCATCCTGATGATGTGGAGGCTTACCGGGCCTTTTTCAAACCGGAACGCCTTGCCTGGGAAAACGGCACGCCGGGGCTGTCCCATGAGCTCAAGTATCGTGTGCTCATGGGCAACGGGCAAGCCCGGTGGCATTGCTTACGGGCGTATCTTTTTGACCCCGTAAGGCGGATGCTCCTCTTTTGCGCCAAAGACGTTGAGGAAGAGGAGCGCCAGAAGGCTACGTTGCGTATGGCGCTCGTTGCCGCCGAACAGGCCAACCATGCCAAAAGCGAGTTCCTTTCCCGGATGTCGCACGACATCAGAACGCCGATGAACGCGATCATCGGCATGGCGGCCATTGCGGGCATGAACGTGGGCAACCCCGAACGGCTCAGCGAGTGCCTGAACAATATCGCCTTGTCGTCCCGTTTCCTGCTGTCGCTCATCAATGACGTCTTGGACGTCGCCAAGATCGAAAGCGGCAAGATGAGCTTGGCTTCCGAACCGTTTGATTTTGATGAACTCGTCAGCTCCGTCAGCTCGTTCACATACGGCAGCGCGGTGGCGAAGGGCATAATATTCAACCTGTTTGCCTCTCCGCTCCTTGAGAAGATCTATGTCGGCGATCCCCTGCGCATCAAGCAAGTCTTGATGAACTTGCTGTCCAACGCCCTGAAGTTTGCGCCCGAAAAGGGCAGGATCGAATTCAACATCACGCCAGTCCAAAAAGTCGGGCATCGGGAACTCGTACGGTTCGTCATTTCCGATAATGGGATCGGCATGAGCAAGAGCTTTCAGGAAAGGATGTTCCAGCCGTTCGAGCAGGAGATGACGGATCAGCGGGGCCTTTCGGGATCAGGGCTTGGCCTGGCCATTGTCAGGAGCTTCGTCCAGCTGATGGACGGGACCATTCGCGTGGAGAGCGAGCAAGGAAAGGGGTCGTCTTTTTCCGTGGACATACCGCTCGGGC
>OLSG01003443.1_pt1 | contig 11259 bp, 9 predicted proteins | sample 1673041 | NCBI WGS metagenome assembly OLSG01 (sample SAMEA3136749, study PRJEB25190) | human gut metagenome | reverse complement strand
CGGAGCCGAGACTGAAATCTGACATTTCATTCTCCATCCTCCATTTTCAATTCTCCATTACTCTTTCCCGCCCTGCAGGATATAAATCCCATGCTCAATGGGTTCGAGCACGGCCTGCAGATTTTCGCACGCGCCCTTGGGACTGCCCGGCAGATTGATGATCAGGCTCGTGCCGCGAATGCCCGCTGCCGCGCGCGACAGACACGCCTTCGGCGTAATCTGCATGGACGCTGCCCGCATGGCCTCCGGGATACCCGGCGCGAGCTTTTCGCAGACCTTGATGGTCGCCTCCGGCGTTACATCGCGCGGTGCAAAGCCGGTGCCGCCGGTGGTGACGATGAGTGCGAGCTTCTCCTCGTCGGCGGCATGGATGAGCGCGGACTCGATACGCGGCTGCTCGTCCGGCAGCACCTCGACCGCACCGACCGCGTAGCCTGCCCGCTCGAGCAGATTCTTGACGGCAGGGCCGCTCAAATCCTCCCGCTCACCGCGGAACGACCGGTCGCTGACTGTAATAACTTTAGCAGTCAGTGGGCGAACAGTGTTCGCCCCTACGGAACACGACATATCACACACCTCCGAAGCCGCAGTGCGGATAGGTGCAGACCTCACAGCCGAGACACAGACCGCCTTCTCCGAGTGCAACAAAATCGCGCCTGGTCAGCCGCACGCCCGCCGCGATGCGCGGCAGAACCAGATCAAAAATGGTGGCCTTGGCGTACATGACGCATCCGGGCAGACCCATCACCGGACGGCCGTCCGCGTAGTAGCCCAGAAGGAACATGGCGCCCGGGAGCACCGGCGCGCCGTAGGTGACGATATCCGCGCCGCTCTGTTTGATCGCCCCCGGTGTGGAATCGTCCGGATCGACGCTCATGCCGCCCGTGCACAGGATCATATCGACCGGCTTGTTTTTCATCTGCTCGATAGCCGCCGCAACGTTCTCTATGCCGTCCTCGACCAGAACGTGCTCGGTCATTCTGATGCCGAGTGCAGCCAGCTTTCGTTCTACAACCGGTGTGAAGCTGTCCGGAATACGGCCCTTTGCGACCTCACTGCCGGTAGTGACAACGGCTGCGGTTTTCAGCGTAAACGGGCGGACTTCCAGAATCGGCGTGCCGCCCGCCGCCTGCTCAGCCTGCCGCAGCTTCTCCTCCCTGATTATAAGTGGAATCACGCGCGTGCCGCACAGCTTATCACCCGGATGGACGATGCCGTTGCCGCGTCTGGTGGCGATCATGATTTCGTCAATACTGTTGACCGCATTCAGCCGCTCGGTATCGACCAGAAAAACGCCGTCAATGTCCGAAGAAAGCTCGATTTTGCCCTCTTTTGTCTCGCTTTTACGCATGTTGGCGTTCTGACAGAGCGCACACAGCCGCTCTGCCGCGTCATTCTCGTGCAGAAAACCCGGCTGCAGCTCCCAGACGTAAAGCTGCTCCTTACCCATCGAAAGCAGCACCGGAATGTCCTCCGCAGTGACGATGTGGCCCTTGCGGAAGCGCGGCCCCTTACTCACGCCCGGGATGATCTGCGTCATGTCGTGGCACAGAACATGACCGACCGCGTCCTCGGTTTTGATACATTTCATGGCTTTTCCTCCTCGATCTCGTCACCGGCAGTGATCGTGCCGCCCGTCAGCACAATGGCAAAAATGCCGTCGGTCGGCATGACGCATTTGCCCGTCAGACGGCGGATTTCACAGTCATTATGGCATTCCTTGCCGATCTGGGTCACCTGCAGACGCGTTTTTCCCACGCGGAGCACCGTACCGACCGGTAAATGCTTGAGGTCAATCCCTTCGGTGAGGATGTTCTCCGCAAAGTCGCCCGCATGAAGCGTCAGACCGGTTCGGCGCATTTCGTCCACGCTCTCCTGCGCCAAAAGGCTGATCTGGCGGTGCCAGCTGCCCGCGTGCGCGTCACCGATGATGCCGTGGTTTTCTTTCACTGTGATACGCTCCACCGGGTGCTTTTTTGTTCCTTTATGTTCACTGATACAAACTGCTTTTACTTTTGCCATATTATCCTTTCTTATCTGTTGCAATAATTGAGAATTGAAAATGGATAATTGAGAATTAAGGTATCGCGCAAAGCGCGATTATTTAATAGCGGCACTATGTGCCGAACCTTCATTTTCCATTCTCCATTCCGACTCGCTAAGAGCCGCTCTACGAGCGGTTGCTCGCTGGACGCCCACTGCGGTGGGTGTCTCAATTTTCCATTCATCCTCCGATCTGGCTCATGCCTCTCCGGCTTTCACTCGGCTGCCCGGATTGCATATGGTGGCTGACCGGTTTCCCGAACATACCCTCGCGCAGTGCGCGTTCAAGGTTTTCGCCGTGCAGACCGCGCAGCGGAATCTCCTGCGCCGAGTGCAGGCACGGTTTCAGCCTGCCGTCTGCGGTAACGCGGATGCGGTCGCATTCGGCGCAGAAACGGTGGCTCATCGGGCGAATCAGACCGATTTTCCCCTTCCAGCCGGGCATTCGATACCGTTCCGCAACGCCTTCATTCGGCAGACGCCGCAGCTCCGGCAGGGCGTGCAGCACCGCGTCCGCAGAGAGAAACCGCTCACGCGGCCAGTCCGCGCACTCACCGATCGGCATGAGTTCAATGAAGCGTACCTCATATTTCCCGTCCTGCGCCAGCTGCGCCAGTGCCGGAATCTCGTCCGCGTTTACGCCGCCGAGCAGCACGGCGTTGAGCTTCGTACCGCGGAAACCGGCGTTCCACGCCGCGTCCAGACCGGCCAGCGTATCCGCGAGCGAGCCGCCGCGCGTCAGCGACGCAAATTTATCCTCATTTAAGGTATCCAGACTGATATTCATCCGGTCAACCCCTGCTTGTTTCAGCTCTGCGGCGTACTGCGGCAGGAGTGCGCCGTTGGTCGTCATGGCAAGCTCCTGCACACCATTGATGGCACGCAGACTGCGGCACAAGTCCACGATGCCGCGCCGTACAAGCGGCTCTCCGCCGGTCAGCCGCACCTTGCTGACACCGAGCGAAACTGCCGTCCGCACGATCTCGGTCAGCTCCTCGAACGACAGCATTTCGCTGTGCTCCCGCTTGCACACGCCTTCGGCGGGCATACAGTACCGGCACCGGAAATTGCACCGGTCGGTCACCGACAGCCGCAGATAGCGAATATTTCTTCCTTGATTATCCAGCATTTTGCTCACTCCGTCAGCGGCATAACGTCCTCTGGGCGAACGTACAGCGTCAGCTTTTCCGTGCCGGAAAGCGTCTCCCAGACCGCCTTATCCAGCTCCCACCGCAGCCTGCCTGCGCCTGTCGTCTGCAGCATGACCACGGTCGAAAACGGGTTTTCGACTACGCGCTCGACCGTGCACGGAATGGCGTTCTCCGTGCCCTCTGTGGTAAAGTAATGCGCCCGAACGCCAACGTAAGCGATGTTTTCCGGCACATGCAGCGCGGTTTTGAGCGTTACGTTCCAGTCCTTGCAGAACAGGGTCTCACCTTGCTTTACCTCGGCGGCAGAGACATTCTTGCAGCCGGAAATCAGTGCAGCACCCATGGTTGCCGGTGCGCGGAACAGTTCCTTGACCGTCTCCTTCGGGTCGGATTTTCCCTTGTTCAGCACGCACACCGTATCGCACAGGCGGTACACCTCATCGCGATTGTGCGTGACGAACAGCGTACCGCACGAAAGATTTTTCAGGATGTCCGAAAGCTCCAGTTCCACCTGCCATTTCAGGTAGGCATCCAGCGCGGAAAACGGCTCATCGAGCAGCACAAGCTCGGGCTGCCCGACCAGAATGCGCGCCAGCGCGCACCGCTGCTGCTGACCACCGGAAAGCTGACTCGGACGATTGTTCTCCAGTCCCTCCAGGCGGAACGCGTGCAGAACCTCCCGCACCGCCTGCTCACGCTCGGCTTTCGGGCGGGCGTGTGCGCCTGCGCGGATGTTTTGCTCGACCGTCATGTGTGGGAACAGCGCGTACTGCTGAAACAGATAGCCGACCTTTCGCTTTTGCGGCGGCAGGTCGATTTTCTTTTCGCTGTCGAACAGCACGCGCCCGTTCAGTTCAATATGCCCCTTATCCGGTCTCACGATGCCTGCGATGCACCCTAGCGTCATGCTCTTTCCGCAGCCGGAAGCACCGAGCAGCGCCATCACTTCCCGCTCAGCGGTGAAGTTCACTTTCAGGTGAAAATCTCCGAGCGTTTTCTCGATATCCACGATCAGTGCCATGCCTTACGCTCTCCTCTCTCCCGCTTTTCGAGCAGATTGACCGCCAGCAGCACCACCGCCGAGATGGCAAGGTTGACCACGACCCACTTGAACGCCAGCGCGTCATCATTCGTGCGCCACAGCTGATAGACCGTCGTCGAAATGGTCGCTGTGCGTCCGGGCGTGTAGCCCGCCACCATGGATGTTGCGCCGTACTCACCGAGCGCACGCGCGAACGCGAGCACCGTTCCCGCAAGGATACCCTGTCTGCAGCAGGGCATGCGCACCCGCCAGAAAATCCAGGTGTTCGAGCGGCCGAGCGTGCGGCCTGCGTCGGCAAGCGTTTCGTCAAAGCTCTCGAATGCACCGCGCGCTGTGCGGTACATGAGCGGGAAAATGACAACGGCGGTTGCGAAAATCGCCGACCACCAGACCATGGTCAGCTTGAGATTAAAATGCGTGAGCGCCCATGCGCCGACGGCTCTTTTCGGTCCGAGCACGCGCAGCAGCAGATAGCCGACCACCGTAGGCGGCAGCACGAGCGGCAGCGTGAACAGCACATCCAGCACGCCTTTGAGCACGCGCGGCAGACGCGCAACGTAATAGGCCGCCGCAATCCCCGCGAAGAAGATGATAACCGTGGAAATAAGTGCGATACGCAGCGAGTTATATAATGGATACCAGTCCATAATCGTCTCCTTTTGCAAATAAAGGCGAGAGATTGCTCCCTCGCCTTTCTATTGTATCAGATTATGCCAACGTGGTAAAGCCTACGCTCTCGAATACCTTGCCTGCTTCATCGGTGGTCAGATAGTCCAGGAACGCCTTCGCCTCGTCTGCGTGCGTGCTGTTCTTGAGCACGGCTGCCGGATAGATAACCTGACCGCACATGTCAGCAGTTGCCTCGTCAACCGTGTCGAGACCTGCCGAGAATGCGTCGGTTGCGTAGATGATACCGCAGTCTACCGAGCCCTCGCTCACCTGCGTGGTGACTTCCTTAACGTTCGAGCCGTAGGTCAGCACGCCGGAGGAAGCCAGCGCAGCCTCGTCCAGACCGTAGTGCGCGAAGATCTTCTGGGTGTACTGGCCGACCGGAACGTCGCTGTTGCCGATGGCGAGCAGCACGTCACCGCTCTTCAGCTTGTCCGCGAGGTCGTCAAAGCTCTTGATGCCCTTCGGGTTGCCTTCCGGTATAGCCAGCGTTACCTTGTTCTCGAGCAGGTCGATGCGGGTGCCGCCAAGCAGCTCATCCAGACCGTCCGGGTTCTTGTCGGTGTCACCCTTGAGAGAGCCGTCGAGTGCGTTCATCTGCTTGGGTGCTGCAGAGATGAACACGTCGCAGTCCGCGCCTTCCTTGATCTGGGTGAGCAGATCGCCGGAGGAGGCAAAGTTGAACGTCAGGGTGACGTTCGGGTCAACCGCCTTGTAGTCCTCCGCAATCTGGTTCAGGGTCTCGGTCATGGAGGCCGCCGCAAAGACAGTCAGCTCTACGGAATCTGCAGAACCCGTGTCCTCAGCTGCGCTGTCGCTGCTCTGGGATGCACCGCAGCCCGCCAGCATTGCCAGCGACAGAGCCGCTGCTGCAAATCTTGCAAAACAGTTCTTTTTCATTGGGCTTTCTCCTCTATTGTATGATTTCTTAATGAAATACGTTGGAAAAGTGAAGCAGCGCTTCCAGCACACCGCCGCCGACCGCAAGCGCCTTATCGGATGCAGTATCGCAGTTTTCACGCTTGCCGCGCGGATCAACGTCACCGGATTTCATACCCTCATGTACGGGTACGCCAGCCTGCAGCAGACCGCGCAGACAGCCGGCGATGGTGGTTTTCATGGGTTTTCCCGCAACGTACGCGATGGTGTCTCCCGTCTCGACCAGATCGCCGATCTCACGGCACGGCTCGAACAAGCCGTCTGCCGGGGCACGCAGAACGCGCTCTGCCGCGTGACCGCCGATCACACCGGGAACGCCCGTATTCGGCAGCGGCGAACCCGTATACAGCACCCGTCCGAGTGTATGCCCGCGCATGGTCTCAACCGCCGCGTGACAGTCCACGCCGGCTGTAAAGCCCGGACCGACCGCAATGACGATCGGCGCATCCGTGATGTGCGTACCGAGGTTTTTCTTCGCCAGAATCGCGTCCACCAGGGCATCAGGGTGCAGTTCCTGCACACAGCCTGCCGCCGGATCGGCCAGCACAGCAATGATGCCCTGTTCGGTCAGTGCTGCCACTTCGGCTGCGCTATCGGTTCGGCGTGCATGCACGCCCTCAACGACTGTTTCGCCCAATCGAATCGCTTCCGAAAAGCATACCGTGCGGCGGATCGACGTTGGCTGCGGCAGGTCTGTCAGCACCAGACGAATGCCTGCACGGTACAGCCGCAGGGCAATCCCCGTGGCAATGTCTCCCGCACCGCGTATCACGACTAACATGGCGTTTTCCTCCGTTTATCTTCGTTGTATTTTGTAAACTATAACGATTGCTACCGATGATTATAGCGTATCGGTCGAGTGAAGTCAATATTTTTTCTGTGTGGCAGACATGATATAATACTATTATAAAAGCATGGTTGCAGGGCGGGGTGACCTCCCGCCGCATATAACAACATGCAGATAATTTGCAACGGCGGGATGAGGTCATCCCGCCCTACGGTAAACATGGCTGTATTAGGTGGATTTATGAAAATATGTGAACAATTACACATGATAAAAGGCATAACCGCCGTGATCGGCAGCGGCGGAAAAACAACTTTACTGCGTATACTGGCCGAAGAATTATCCGGAACGGTGATTTTGACGACTTCCACGCACATTTTGCCGTTTGCGGGCATTCCCCTGTTGGTGACGGATGACATTGAACAGGTCCGCCGCGCACTTGCGCTTCACCGCGTGATCTGCATGGGCACGCCTGCCGCTGAAGGCAAGCTGACCGCGCCGGCACTTCCCTTTTCCGTGCTCGCGGACGCCGCTGACTATGTGATTGTGGAGGCCGACGGCTCCAAGCGGCTGCCGCTCAAGGCACACGCCTCGCATGAGCCGGTCATACCTGAGAATACACGCAAAACCGTGTGCGTCGTGGGCGCATCCGGGTTTGGAAAGCCAGTCAAACAAGCCGTACACCGACCGGAACTGTTCTGCGCACGCACCAGTGCACACATGAGCGGTATTGTCACGCCGGAGCTGGCCGCGCAAGGCATTATTGCAGAACACTTAGCGGATATCGTTGTGCTCAATCAGGCGGAGACTGTATCCACAAAAATAGCGAAAAGATTCACAGAAGCACTGAAATCCAGCGGATTTACGGTTGTTTGCACAACATTAAATCACACGTTAGAGTAAATCACCGTATTCATTTTCCATTCTCAATTTTCCATTAAAAAGAACCGCACAATGTGCGGTTCTTTCTTATTCCATTCCCACAGGCTTATCGCTGTTAAACTTGGTTTTGATTGCAATATCCGTATAAAGCAGTTCTTTTTCCGGTGCTTTTCTGTTCTGCAGGTAATCAAACAGCAGGAACGGCGGCCGGTAGCCCTGCTCGAATGCCTTCTGATCGAGCACGAAACTCAAGCTGTCCGACTGGAGCAGTTCCATATTCATCGGGTTGAGGTCGAATGCAACGACCTTGACCTTGCCCTTTCGGCCTTCTTCCTCTACGGCTGCGCACGCACCGACCTGTCCGTTGGACGCAACGTAAATGCCGGTCAGGTCAGGATTTGCACGCAATGCGTGCTGCGTAATCTCGTGGGCATAGTCGTCCCGGTCGAAACACGGCTGAAACGCTAACAGTTCAATTTCGTTTCCTGTTTCACTGTTAATCGTATCCATAAATCCGTTTAAACGGTTATTATGTGCGGTATTATTCAAGTGCCCCGCCAGCGGAAGCACCTTGCCGCCCTCGGGCAGCATCAGCCGAAGCAAGCCTGCGGCGGTCTGTCCGGCGCGGTAGTTGTCCATACCGATGAACGCAAGACGCCTGCTGCCCGGTGCATCCGAGTTGAGTGTGATGACCGGAATGCCCTGTTCGTACAGTTCATCAATGCACTGGCGAATCTCCGGCGAGTTGTTCGGCGCGATAGCCAATCCCTGCACGCCCTGTGAAACCAGCTCTTCAATGTGTTCAAGCACCATTTCGGTATCCAGACCGCGGTTTTCGCGCATGATCAGCTCCACGCCCGAGGCGGCAAGCTCCTCTGCGGCGCGCTGCACGCCTGCACGCACGATCTGCATCGTCGGCGTCTCGGTGGACTGCAGAATCGCACCCAGCTTGAACTCCCGGCGGGATTTTACCAGTGCCTGTCCGATTAGATTCGGTTTATACCCTAATTCTGCTGCGATTTTGTGAATCTTAGCCGCTACTTCGGGATTTACACGCCCTCGATTGTGCAGCGCACGATCTACCGTACCGCGGGATACACCTGCCAGCTCCGCAATCTGCTGTGCGGTTACAGCCATGCTTTTTCCTCCTTACTATATAGTGAGTATTGCCCTCTCGTTTTTTCTGTTTATAGTATAACACAATGCACGCAACTTGCAACTGTTTTTTTCGCGTGTTTTTTCCTATGAATTTGCTTTTTCTTGACCGTCACAGCAATTGCCCAATATGACCCCTCTGTTTTTATGCAAAATGCCTATCATATTGCACGCTTTGCACGCACATGTGAATGATTCAGTGGCTATTCATACAAAAAGGCAATCTTAATTTTGTACTGTTTACTAAATCGAAATAAATCTCACATTTAAGGCTTGAAATATCCCAAACAACATGATAATCTATGGACAACGAAATAAATCCCCTTGCAAAACATTCACAGCATTTCTCAAAATATGCTATGTTTTATCGGGGAATTATTTTTGAAGATGCGCGTTCACGAGAACGCCAGAAGCCTGCTGAAAAAGGCTTCTTGCCAACCACAGCTCGCGTGCATCCCTTTGGGAGTGTTACGGATGCACACGACAAGAGAACGATATGGGGGTATATCAATGACATTCTTCTCCTCACTCGCATGGACAGGAATCTCGTTCCTGTTGTTCACAGTCCTCGTTGCAGTCATTTCCGCATGGAAGACCCGCGACGAGCAGCTCGACACCGCTGAGGGTTATTTCCTCGCAGGCCGCGGCCTGCCGGGCGTAGTCATCGCCGGTTCTCTGCTGCTGACCAACCTTTCCGCTGAACAGCTCGTCGGTCTGAACGGCCAGAGCTGGAAGACCAACATGGGCCCGATCGCATGGGAGGTCGGCTCGATGTTCACCCTGCTGGTTCTGGCGTACTACTTCCTGCCGAAGTACCTGAAAATGGGCGCCATGACCATCCCGTCCCTGATGGAGGAGCGCTACGGCAAGGGCACCAAAACGATGTTCTCGCTGGTAATCGTTGTTATGTACTCCATCCTCAACTTGCCGGTCATCCTGTACTCCGGTGCAGTCGTTTTCGAGCAGATCTTCGACATCTCCGGCATCCTCGGCACCAGCAAGTTCATGGCTGTTGCCATCCTGTGCCTCATCATCGGCATCATCGGCGGCTGCTACGCCATCTTCGGCGGCCTGAAGGCAGTTGCGGTTTCTGATACCATCAACGGCATCGGCCTTATCATCGGCGGTCTGATGATCCCATTCCTCGGCTTCGCAGCTCTGTCCGCTGCAACCGGCGGCCACGGCATCATGGACGGCATCAAGTACATGGTAGAGGCTGATCCGGCCAAAATGAACGCCATCAACGCATGGAATGCACCGGAACCGGAAGTTCCGTGGCCGCTGATCATCACCGGTATGTTCTTCAACAACCTGTACTGGTGGTGCACCAACCAGTCCTTTGTACAGCGTTCCCTCGCAGCAAAGAGCCTGAAGGAAGGCCAGAAGGGCGCTATCTTCTGCGGCTTCCTCAAGTGCCTTGGCCCTCTGTACCTCGTAATCCCGGGCGTCATCGCATTCTACCTGCCGTCCATTCAGGACAAGCTGGCTGCTGCCGGTTCCTCCGCTATCGACTTCGCTTACCCGGCTCTGATCGCTGAGATCGTACCGAAGCCGGTAATGGGCTTCTTCGCCGCTGTCATGTTCGGCGCGATCCTGTCCTCCTTTAACTCGGTACTGAACTCCGCATCCACCATGTTCACCTTGGACCTGTACCGTTCGTCCATCAACCCGAAAGCTTCCGATACCAAGTGCGTTAAGGTCGGCAAGATCTACGGCACCATCGCAGGCTGCATCGCAATTGTCATCTCTCCGTTCGTTATGTATGCTGGCGGCATCACCACGTTCCTGAACTCCATGAGCCAGTTCGTTTCCCTGCCGGTACTGTGCACCATCCTCGGCATCTTTATGTTCAAGCGCATCCCGAAGTACATGCCGAAGGTAATCACCGTGTTCCATGTTGTATGCTACGGTGCGTTCCTGCTCATCAAGCCGTGCTATCCCGGCTCTTCCAACCCGATCCACTATCTGTACGCAATGGCTGTTCTGTTCCCGATCGAGCTGCTCATCATGTGGTATCTGAACAAGTATCATCCGGCTGAGGAGTACGAGATCCGCGACGTAGGCGCAGTAGACCTGACCCCGTGGAAGTACCGCCATGTTGTATCCATTGTCGGCCTGCTTCTGGCACTCGGCATTTACATCCTGTTCTCTCCCCTCGGCATCGCAGCCTGATTTTAAGACAACACACACCTTTTCTTTCCCCTTTCGCACCGTTTTCGGTGCAGATCCCTCGCTGTCCGGCGGTGAATTTGATCCTCGCCGCCGGGTAGTAAAATATTTTTGAAAATTTTAAAATTCCCTATTGCGTTCTCGTGAACGCAGAGTTATAATCATCTCGTCAAATGAAAAGCGAAGTGCACGCAAGACTGCACGAGCGAAAAACCGACATGCGTGCATTTTACGCAGACAGCTACGGTAAATCACAAAATTCCATTCACCATTTCATATTCACTTATCCAAGGAGGAACTTATCATGGAAAACCTGAACATTGCACTGATCGGCTGCGGTATGATCGGCCGCGAGCACATTGAGCGCATCCAGAACCGCATCCGCGGCGCGAAGATCGTTGCAGTATGCGACGTATTCGAGGAGG
>OLSG01003434.1_pt1 | contig 11287 bp, 12 predicted proteins | sample 1673041 | NCBI WGS metagenome assembly OLSG01 (sample SAMEA3136749, study PRJEB25190) | human gut metagenome | reverse complement strand
TATAGATGCCGTTGCGCTCGGTGAAGATATACTTCGCCATCTTGGGGTTCCAGCGACGGGTCTGGTGACCGAAGTGCACACCTGCTTCGAGAAGCTGCTTCATAGAAACGACTGCCATAGTAAAATACCTCCAGATATTGTTTTGCCTCCGCACACCGTGATCAGGGCACCGTATCGGACGGGCCTGACTGCCCTCCACCCGGATGGGCACAAAAGGGCATAGTGATGCGTGTGTAATGCTGAATTATAATAGCACAAAAAGGACGCGGATTCAAGAGCTTTTCGCTGTTTTTTACAAAAAGATTTTGCGATTTTCTCTTATTTGCCGGTCGGCGCCGCTTCCAGGCCCTCCATCCCCATCCGGCTGAGGGCATAGCCCTTGCCGAACATCAGGTCGTATTGGAGCAGCCAGTGGTTGGCGCTCCACTGCTGCTGCAATGCAGTAGGCTCCTGGGTGGTGGTGCCGTCCCGGTTCATGACGGTGCCGCGGGTGTTCGTGCGGTACGCCACCTGCAGCTGGCGGTTCAGATACTGGAAATAGAGCGGCTGCTTCAGGCCGTAGATGTTCATCATGACCGGCGAAATGTCGTAGGCGGCGATGGTGCCAAGGTCCACAGGCTGCTGCGAATAGTTCGACCACATGAGCAGGGTCGTCTGGTGGAGGCGGGGGTCGGCGCTGGAATCGCTGGCATAGCCGCTCTTGGTGAAGACGTCGTAGTTGGAATCAATGGGGTTGTAATGGTCGCCCCAGAACACGAGGATGACCGGCTCGTCCACCTGAGAGAAGTAGTCGGTCAGGCGGCCCAGCATGGCGTCGGCATCCCGGATGCCGGTGGCAAAGTCTTCGAGCGCCCCCAGCGTGCTCCGGCTGATGCCAGACGGAGCGTTCAGCACCTTGACGCGCTGGTCGTCGGGGTAGTTGTCCTTATTATAATTGGTGTGGTTCTGCATCGTGACGGCATGGAGGAAGACCGGCGCATCGGAGGAGGCCTTCATGCTCTCGTACTGCTGGATGATCTGGTCGGCCATGGAGTCGTCCGTGACAAGGCCGGAAGTCCAGTAGTGCCTGCGCACCTTGTTGACGTGGGTCATCTTTTCCAGACTGAGGAAGGTGTCCAGACCCAGATTCGGATAGGCCGTGTCGCGGCTCCAGTATTTGGCCCAGAAGCAGTGGACGGCGGCGGTCTGATAGCCCTGCGTCTTGAGGTAATTCGGCAGAGAGAACATGGGCCGGGTCACATGCTGCTGATAGGGCTTGCTGCCGTTGGGCAGACAGGAGACGGAATAGCCGGTCAGCGCCTCAAACTCCACATCGCAGGTGCCGCCGCCGAAGCTGGGGCTGTAGGCCCGGCCGGAAGCGCTGGTCTCCTGCAGGCGATGGAGGTTGGCGGAAACATCCGTGTCGAATGCAAAGCCATACTGCTCCAGCTCCGAGACATCCCAGTAGGACTCGTCCATCACATAGATGATGGTGGGGCTCTGTTCGGTCTCCCCGGCTGGCGTGACCGCCCCATAGGACGCCGGGTAGAGCGGTGCCGTCTGGTAGTTCCCGGCTGCGGCGGTGTCGTCCAAAATCTCGTTCACGGCATCTTCCGAGTAGTCGTCCGGTTTCGAGATCTCCAGATTGGTGAGGTTGGTCAGAAAACTGGTGGTGACACCGTAGTAGCGATAATAGCGGTCCTGCATCCAGGCGTCGGGCAGAATGCCGATGGCCTGGGTGACTGTGGGCTGCAGGAAGACGCCGAAGAGCAGACCGCAGACGGCCGCAGCGCTGGCCGCAACGCCCAGCACGCGAGGCTTCCAGTTCAGCTTTTTCCGCCCGCGGTAGAGGAAGAAGCTGGCCACGAGCAGCAGCAGAATGAGAACGATGGAGACCACCATGCTGGTCTGGATATGGATCCCGGCAGCGGAAGCAACGCCCGCCGCCTCCGAGACCTGCGCCAGATCCCACGGGAGAAACGGCTCACCACGCAGCTGCAGCGTGTAGAAATCCACCGCCGCCGGGGCACAGCCGAGAATGGCCGCGATCAGAGTCGCCAGCGGCGCGAACCGGGTCAGCCAGTCCACTGTCAGCCAGATGAGGAAAAGCAGCGCCCATGCCAGAAGATACGCTTCGGCGTGGGGAAAAATGTATTGGGTCAGGGTGTCCACGGTCAGACTGCCGCGGGCAATCCACTCCGTGAGCACCACAAGCACCAGCGTGACGACCGGCGGGAAAGCCAGCCGCAGCGCATGGAGCCAGGCCGGAGTGCGGGATGCGCGTTTATTCATACAAGAACCGTTCCTTTCACTTCCTGAGCGCCCCAATGGGGCGATGATCTTTGAGTTTGCGAGCACAAATCATGGCCCACGGTTCCCTATTATAATCCTGTTTTCTGTAAAATCAAACCCTAATTCCGGAAAAACAGATGAAAAACTTTCATCCATCCAACCAGCGGCGCAGCTTTTGCCAGAACGAAGCACTTTTTTGCTCCGGCAAAGGCAGTTCTGTGCGCACCAGAACGGCATCCAGCCCGATCTTGTCGATCTCCTTCCACGGGATGGTCAGCGTCTCGTCCCGCCCCAGCAGCCCGAACAGATGCGGCCTGCCCAGCAAAAGCAGGCTCCGGACCTGCGCGGTCTGCGGGTCAAGTTCCAGATCATCGGCCCTGCCCAGGCAGGCCCCATTGGACAGCTGCACGACCTCTTTGGCGCAAAGCTCCCGGAATGTCATCGGCTCCCCTCCCCGCTGTATGTTCTCTTTTACTGTATGCGGCAGGGCGGCGCTTGATGCAGACCGGCCCCTTGTGTTATACTGGGTGCGGCGACCAATTGGAAAACTCACCCATTCAGATCGAGGTATGTGTCGATGTATAAAAATATCGTGTTTGATTTCGGCGGCGTCATGGTCGATTTTGACCCCAAGGAGTATCTGGTGGACCGTTTCTGCAACGCCGATGTGGAGGAGCAGGTCAGCGCCCTGACCTTTGACAGCGAAGAGTGGAAGCTGCTGGACGCCGGGCTCATCACCCGGTTCGAGGCCAACCAGCGGATGCTGGCCAAGGCCAGAGAACAGGGCTACGCCTTTGAGGTGCAGGGCGTTCTGGATGACTGGATGCACATCCTGCGCCCCCGCCGCCGGATGCAGGAGCTGGTGCAGAAGCTGAAAGCCCACGGCTACTGCGTTTATTACCTGAGCAATATTCCGGAAGATGTGCTCGACCTGCTGATGAACCGGGACATGAAGGGCCTGTTCGACGGGGGCGTAGCCTCCTGCGAGGTCCACATCAACAAGCCGGACCCCCGCATCTACAAGGCGCTGCTGGAAAAATACCACCTCAAGGCACAGGAGAGCGTCTTCATCGACGACCGGCTGGACAATGTGCAGGCGGCCTTCCGGCTGGGCTTTGCCGGCATCCAGATGAAGGAGAGCGTCGGCACACTGGTGCGCAGCCTTGCCACCTGCGGCGTGGCCCTGCGCTGAGCCGCACCAAAACATAAACCGCCCGGTTCCATGCTGTTTTCGGCACGGAACCGGGCGGTTTTCTGCGCGTAGAAGTTACGAAGTTACTTGGCTTCGTAATTCTGGCAGAAGTGCGGGGTCTCGATCTGCTGGGTGGTGCAGGAGCAGTGCTCCGTCACCTTGATCTGCGGCAGGTCACACTTGCAGCTCTCCACATTGTGGCGGCACTTGCAGACATCGCAGACAACACCGGTATTTTCCATTCGTTCTCACCTCTTTGAATCTGGGATGCTTCTAGGATGCCCCCATTCCGTGAGATTTATACATCGGTCACTTCTCTGCCCCGGCCTTGCGTTTGGCCCGGATGGTCACGACCACATGCCGGATGGAAAGGATGGGGTGCACCGGCAGCATCCGCGGCCCGGCCCAGCGCATGACAGTGCGGATCTTCTCCCGCATGGCAGGCTTGTAGCAGTGGACTTTGCAGGCCGAACAGAAGGTCTTCGTCTCCATGAACGGACAATGGTCGATGCGGGCCAGCGCATAATCGCGAAGCTCCTGACATTCCGGGCAGAGCGAGCCTTTGGGGGTGTGGTGCTGCCTGCAGCAGTAGAGCGCGATCATCTCACTCACCAGAAGTTGTTCCTCCGCGCGCTTTTTCATAAGGTCTTTCGGGGTGGTCTGTTTCATGCGTTCCTCCAGATACAACAAAAAAACCGGCAGAAAGCCGGTATCGTTCGGTTCTCTGTCGGTTAGTTTATCAAGACAAACTCATTTTGTCAAGAGAAAAGGCTTACCATGCAGCCAGGTCAGCGCCCAGTTTGCGGCAGGCAGCCTGGACATCGTCGTCGGGCGTCTCGTTGCAGATGAGGCCCTCTTCGCTGAACAGGACCGCGCCGTCCTCCTTGACACGCTCGCACCAATCGCGCATCCACTGGCCGTCGCCCCAGCCGTAGGAGCCGAACAGGGCGACCTTCTTGCCGTTCAGGGAACCTTCCAGAGAAGCGAACATCGGCTCGAACTCGCTCTCCTCCAGCTGCTCAGCACCCATTGCGGGGCAGCCGAATGCCACAACGTCATATTCGCCCAGCTTGGCAGCATTCATCTCGCCGCAGGGAACGATGGTGGCGGCAGCACCTGCCCCCTCAGCGATGCAGTTTGCCATGGTCTCGGTGTTGCCGGTCGCGCTCCAGAATACGATTGCTACTTTGCTCATAAAGAAGAACCTCTCTTTCAATTGCGGTTAGTACATTCTAACTTTTATCGCCAGGAAAATGCGTCATCCGAAACGGACGCGCATTTTCCTGGTTAGATTTCTCTAACCACAGACAGGATACCACAATGCGGCAGGGTTGTCAAGGCTCTTTTGCATATTTTTCCACTTCCCTGCTCAAAGCAGCTGCGGAACGGTGAACACCAGCGTCAGCACACCGAAAATGACCGGCTGATGGAGCAGATACAGCACCAGCGAGTGCCGCCCCAGCCAGCCCAGCGGCGGGCAGACCGACCGGCGCAGCGGCTCCATCCGTTTGCGGCCGACAAGAGGATGCAGGTAGTACCCCGCCCAGAATAAAAACAGCCACGGCAGCAGTGGAAAGTAATCGGAGGAGTAAAAAGAGACCGGATAAAAGCCGAGGTATGCCGTGAGGTAGTTGGCATACAGCCCCTGCGGCAGCGCCCAGCGCAGCGGGCCAAGCCCCCAATAGCCGTCCATCGTGTGATAGGTCAGAGCGAACAGGATCAAACTGACCGCCAGCCCCACCGCCGGCGGGATCTTTTGCAGCCACTTCTGCACAAGGCCCGTCAGGAGCATGGCCGAGCCCAGCAGGGTCAGCACCCCAAACCAGACCACATCTTCCGGCATGAACAGCAGCGTCACCGCTGTGACCAGCGCTCCGGCACCAAAGACCGCCGCGCCGCGTTTGAGCGGATGATGCCCAAGCGGCAGACAGAAGCCGGACAGCAGGATGAACACCCAGCAGATGGATTGCTGCCACAGCCGCCCCTGCCCGGCGGAATACCACGGCACCACGACCCCGAAGAGATATACGGCATCCCACATGCCATGGTAGAGCATCATGCTGATGAGGTCAAGCCCGCGCAGCTCGTCCAGCAGCGCGTAACGGGATGAAGACGATTTCATGAGGAAACTTCCTTTTTCGTTTTTTGTCTCATTGTACGCTTTGCCGCCGGGCGCGTCAAGCAAAAAAGCTGCTGTGCAGCTTGAGCCACACAGCAGCTTTTGAAAAAACGGGATCAGACCTCGGTGTTGAAGTAGCGCTTCAGCAGGCCCTCGAAGCCACGGCCATGACGTGCTTCATCCTTCGCCATCTCATGGACGGTGTCGTGGATGGCGTCCAGATTCAGAGCCTTTGCCTTCTTGGCCAGATCCATCTTGCCAGCGCAGGCACCGCACTCGGCCTCAGCGCGCATCATCAGGTTCTTCTTGGTGCTGTCGGTGACGACCTCACCCAGCAGTTCGGCGAAGCGGGATGCGTGGTCAGCTTCCTCGTAAGCGTAGCGCTTGTAAGCCTCAGCGATCTCCGGGTAGCCCTCGCGCTCTGCGACGCGGGCCATGGCCAGATACATGCCGACCTCGCTGCACTCACCCTCGAAGTTTGCGCGCAGACCGTCCACGATCTCCTGGGGAACACCCTCAGCCTTGCCAATGCCAACGACATGCTCGGTCACGTAGGTGTTGCCGGTCTTCTCTACGAATGCAGAAGCGGGAGCTTTGCAGACGGGGCACTGCTCCGGGATGGAGCCTTCAGCGATATAACCACAAACGGTGCAGACATACTTTTTCATAAGATAGACCTCCATAATTTCTCAGTTATTCTTTTGGCCGCCCCTGGTACGGTCGGCCTTGGTTTCTGAGCCTATTATAGCAACGATTCCTAGGTTAGTCAAGGATAATTTTAAGAATTATTCCTATTTAACAGTTTGTTTACACCTGGAGATTGCCGCTGGTGGCAGCGTCAGAACCGTCGGCTGCGTCGAACTCATAATCGTTGCCGGGCAGGATGGCGTTGAGCAGGATGCCGACGATGGAGGAGACAGCCAGACCCGACAGGGACACAACGCCGATCTGGATGCTGCCGGAGTAGGTGATGCCGATGGCGAGCACGAGGATGAGCGCGGCGATGATGACGTTGCGGGTGTTGGTGAAGTCGACCTTGTTCTCGACGACGTTGCGCACGCCGACGGCAGAGATCATGCCGTAGAGCACGAGGGACACGCCGCCGATGGTGGCCGTCGGCATGGCGGACACGAGGGCCGCGAACTTCGGGCAGAAGGACACGACGATCGCGATGCAGGCAGCGATGCGGATCACGCGCGGATCGTACACGCGCGACAGGGCAAGCACGCCGGTGTTCTCGCCGTAAGTGGTGTTGGCCGGAGCGCCGAAGAGGGAAGCGAGCGTGGTGGCCAGACCGTCACCCAGCAGGGTGCGGTGGAAGCCGGGGTCGACCATGAAGTTCTTGCCGCAGGTGGAGGAGATGGCGCAGATGTCGCCGATGTGCTCGACCATGGTGGCAAGGGACAGGGGCACGACCGTCAGCACGGCGGACCAGAGGACGCCGCTGTCGACCGGGCCGGCAAAGAGGTGGAACACGCTGTTTTTCCAGAAGATTGGCAGGCCGAACCACTTGGCGCTGCTGACGGCAGCGGCGACGGAGGCACGCTCCGCGGGGTCAACGATGAGTGCGAAGATATAGGAGCCGAGCACGCCGAGCAGGATCGGGATGATCTTGGTCATGCCCTTGCCCCACATGTTGAAGCCGATGACGATCAGGATCGCGACGACGGCGACAAGCCAGTTGGCACGGCAGTTGGTGATGGCGGAAGAGGACAGCGTCAGGCCGATGGCGATGATGATCGGGCCGGTGACGATCGGCGGGAAGTAGCGCATGACTTTCTTGACGCCGAAGACCTTGAACAGGGTAGACAGGATGATGTACATCAGGCCCGCGATGGCGACGCCGAAGCAGGCGTAGGCCAGCAGGTCATTATTATAGATCGCGGAGCCGTCCGGATTCGTCCCGATGGTGCGCACGGCGTTGTAGCCGCCGATGAAGGCGAACGAGCTGCCGAGGAAGGCCGGGACTTTGCCCTTGGTCAGCAGGTGGAACAGCAGCGTGCCGAGGCCGGCGAACAGCAGCGTGGTTGCGACGTCGAGGCCGGAGAGCGCCGGGACGAGGACGGTCGCGCCGAACATGGCGAACATGTGCTGGAGACCCAGAATGAACATTCTGGGCGCGCCGAGTGTACGTGCGTCGTACACCGGCTCGGTGCCGATGGATTTGTTGTTCATAGATTTTTTCCTCCCGTGAAAATTTAATCTATTCTTTATCCTCTCTCGAGGATGCAGACACTGTTTTCCCCGTCCGTCTCCTGCAGGCGGACGGCCACGATCTCGCTCTTGGCGGTCGGGATGTTTTTGCCCACGTAGGTGGCCTTGATCGGCAGCTCCGAGTGGCCGCGGTCGATCAGGGCGAAGAGCTGGATGCGCGCCGGACGGCCGAGCCGCATCACGGCATCGAGTGCCGCGCGTGCCGTGCGGCAGGTGTAGATGACATCGTCGACCAGCACGACGGTTTTGCCCGCAACCGGGAAGGGGACATCGGTGCGGTTGAGCACCGGCGTATCCGCAGCCGGACTCAGATCGTCACGATAGAGCGAGATGTCCAGCTCACCGACCGGCAGACGCACGCCGTCGATGCGCGCGATGTTCCCGGCCAGCCTGTGCGCCAGCGGCACACCGCGCGTGTGGATGCCGATCAGGCACAGATCCTCCGTGCCGTCGTTCTTTTCGAGGATCTCATGCGCGATGCGCACGAGCGTGCGGTCGATCGCGGCCGCATCCATGACCTTTGCCTTGCATTTGAGCTCCACAGCGATGCCTCCATGCATAGAAAAACGCCCTGTCCGAGTCCAGACAAGGCGGCAACGCGCAGGGAGAGCACATAGTGACTCCCACCGTGATTCCATTAGCCGTGACACCTTGCCGGTATCTCGTACCGACTTAAAAATATCATCCTGCGTAAAATACCACCATAGGCGACAGTTGTCAATAAGAAATTCACGATTTCGCCACAAAAAATATCCCTCCCGTGACAAACGGGAGGAATAAATCATAAATATTTACATTCAGGCCTTCTTGAAGCTGTCCTTGAGCGCGACGGCGCGGTTAAAGACGAGATGTCCGGGCGCGGAATCCTTGTTGTCCACGGCGAAGTAGCCGAGGCGCAGGAACTGGAACGCTGCCGGGGCCTCGGCGCCGGCAAGCATCCGCTCGACCTTGCAGCCGGTGAGCACGGACAGCGAGTCCGGGTTCAGGCACTCGAGATAGTCCTTGCCGTCACCCTCGGGGTCTGCGTCGGCAAAGAGGTTGTCGTACAGGCGTACCTCGGCGTCGGCGCAGTTGTGCGCATCGACCCAGTGGATCGTGCCGCGCACCTTGCGTCCGTCGGGCGTGTTGCCGCCGCGGGTCTCGGGATCGTACTCACACAGCACCTCCGTCACGTTGCCGTCCGCGTCCCTGACGCAGCCGGTGCAGCGCACGATGTACGCACCCTTGATGCGCACCTCGTTGCCGGGGTAGAGGCGGTTGTACTTCTTCGGCGGCTCCTCCATGAAGTCGTCGGCCTCGATCCACAGCTCGTTGGAGAAGGTCACGTCGCGCGTGCCGGCGTTTTCGTCCTCGGGATTGTTTTCGACGGCGAACGTCTCGCTCTGACCCTCGGGATAGTTTGTGATGCGCAGCTTCACCGGGTGCAGCACGGCCATGGCGCGCTGGGCGTGGAGGTTGAGATCCTCACGCAGGCAGTGCTCCAGGAAGCTGTAGTCGACCGTGGACGCGACCTTGGACACGCCGATGCGCTCACAGAAATTGCGGATGGACGCGGGCGTGTAGCCGCGGCGGCGCAGACCGCACAGCGTCGGCATACGCGGATCGTCCCAGCCGGAGACGTAGCCCTCCTCGACGAGGCGGCGCAGCTTGCGCTTGGACATGACGGTGTAGTTGATGCCGAGACGCGCAAACTCGATCTGGCGCGGCTTGCACGGCACGGACACGTTGTCGACCACCCAGTCGTAGAGCGGGCGGTGATCCTCATACTCCAGCGAGCAGAGCGAGTGCGTGATGCCCTCGAGCGCGTCCTGGATCGGGTGCGCGAAGTCATACATCGGGAAGATGCACCACTTCGTGCCCTGACGGTGGTGCTCAATATAGCGGATGCGGTAGAGCACGGGGTCTCGCATATTGAAGTTGCCGGATGCGAGGTCGATCTTCGCACGCAGGGTGTACTTGCCCTCCGGGAACTCACCGGCGCGCATACGCGCAAAGAGGTCGAGACTCTCCTCGACCGGACGGTCGCGCCACGGGCTGACGGCGGGGGTGTTCACGTCTCCGCGGTACTCGCGGAACTGCTCCGGCGTCAGCTCGCACACATAGGCGAGCCCCTTCTTAATGAGCTCGACGGCGTATTCATAGTCCTTCTCGAAGTAGTCTGAGCCGAAGAAAAACCGGTCGCCCCAGTCAAAGCCGAGCCAGTGGATATCCTCCTGAATGGCCTCGACGAACTCGTTGTCCTCCTTAGAAGGGTTCGTGTCGTCCATACGCAGGTTGCAGATGCCGCCGAATTTCTCGGCCGTGCCGAAATCAATGCACAGCGCCTTGCAGTGACCGATGTGCAGGTAGCCGTTCGGCTCCGGCGGGAAGCGGGTGTGGATGGTCTGGCCGGCGAAACGGCCGCCCGGCGCGAGATCGGCTTCGACAAAGGCTTCAATAAAGTTTTTGGTATCTTCCATAGTGTTTTTTCAACTCCAGATAATATTGCAGAAGTATTATACACGATTCGATTTCTGTTTACAATATCCAAAAAGAAATATATAATCAGGTAAAAACAACTGAATCGGAGGTATGAGCCATGTACGATCTGCTCATCATCGGCGGCGGGCCTGCGGGGCTGTCGGCGGCCATGACCGCGCGCAACCGGAACCTGTCCGTGTGCGTGATCTGCGGCGGCGCGGCTGACAGCACGCTGTATAAGGCCGGGCATGTCACGAACTATCCCGGCGTGCCGGATGTATCCGGCCCTGCGCTGCTCGAGACCATGACGCAGCAGGCGCGTGCGCTCGGTGCGGACATTTTGCGCGAGCGGGCGCTCTCGGCGATGCCGATGGGCAAGACGTTCGGCGTCTCGGCGGGCAAGGAATTTGCAGAGGGCAGGGCGCTGCTGCTGGCGACCGGCATTGCCCAGCGCGGCACGTTTCCGGGCGAGGCGGAGTTTCTCGGCCGCGGCGTGAGCTATTGCGCCACCTGCGACGGGATGCTCTATCGCGGCAAGCGCGCGGCGGTCATCGGCCTCGCGGCGGACGCGCCGGAGGAGGCCGGCTTCCTGCGGGAGATCGGCTGTGACGTGCACTATTACGACGGAAAAAAGCACCGCTTTGAGATCCGCGGCGCCGAGCGCGCCGATACGCTCGTGGTCGACGGCACGGCTGAGCCGGCGGATGTCGTCTTCATCCTGCGCGCTGGCTTTGCGGCCGATACGCTCCTGCCCGGCTTGGCGACGGATAACGGTCACATCGTCGTGGACGATGACTGCGCGGCGAGCATTCCGGGCGTTTTCGCGGCCGGAGACTGCACCGGTGCGCCCTATCAGATCCCGGCGGCGGTCGGCGAGGGCAACCGCGCGGCACTTTCCGTTGTGCGCTGGCTCAGAAACGCTTGACAAACGATGCTGCAGAGCCTATAATTTTTGCATCCATATGCGAAGAAGGGGAGGAGTAGTCTCCCGGCGGATGTCAGAGAGAAGGCGGTTGGGGCGAGCCTTTCGG
>OLSG01003422.1_pt1 | contig 11319 bp, 9 predicted proteins | sample 1673041 | NCBI WGS metagenome assembly OLSG01 (sample SAMEA3136749, study PRJEB25190) | human gut metagenome | reverse complement strand
AGCCGCCGGAGCGGTGCTTAAGCCGTCAGGCGGGAATTGTGCGGTGTTGCCTTAACAAAATTCACCGCATCAGCTCATCCGCGGGACGATGCAAGCATCGTCCCCTATAAATGTTTGTAGGTTTGCAGCAAATATTTACGTTTCTCGGCGGGGTCGGGTGCCCCCACCTTACCGGGCAAGTTGCCCTTCCCCCACAAAACCAAACACCCCCGTCCTTATTCCAGCTGTCACGCAGCCAAAACAAAGGCGGGGGTATTTTTTAATGCCAGAGGGTAAACAGCAGGGCCAGCAGGGCCAGCAGGCCAAGCAGGTAGACGCCACAAATCAGCAGGGTAGCTTTCAGCGCACCCAGGATCGCCCACAGGCGCTCCTTACCGGTCAGCTGGGGGTCTTCCTCCCAGGGACGGTCAGCAGCCTGTTGGGGCTGTTGCGCGGGGGTATGGCCCTGCTTGCGGCGGCGCGGCAGCCAGATACTGTCGTGCTCAATGCCACTCATATCGGCCACGGTGCGGCCGTCATCCTCAAAGGGTTCGTTATGCTTCATTTTTCATACAGGTGGCACACAACATAGTGGCCGGGTTCCACCTCACGCTGCTGCGGCGCTTCGGTCTTGCAGCGCTCGGTCGCATAGGGGCAGCGGGTATGGAACTTGCAGCCCTTGGGCGGGTTGGCCGGGGACGGAATGGAGCCCTGCAGCACAATGCGCTCACGGCGAATGGTCGGGTCCGGGATAGGAATGGCGCTGAACAGTGCCTTGGTGTAGGGATGCAGCGGATGGCTGAAGATATCCGGCGTTGCACCGTACTCCACCAGGTTGCCCAGGTACATAACGCCAACCGTATCCGAAATATGCTCAACAACAGAAAGATCGTGGGAGATGAACAGGTAGGTCAGGTTATATTTATCCTGCAATTCTTTCAGCAGATTGATGATCTGGGCCTGAATGGAAACGTCCAGTGCAGAGACCGGTTCGTCGCACACAACAAACTCCGGGTTCAGGGCCAGGGCGCGGGCAATGCAGATGCGCTGGCGCTGGCCGCCGGAAAATTCGTGCGGATAGCGGGTTTTGTGGTAGGGCTGCAGGCCGCAGTTATCCATGACCTGGTCAATATAATCATTGAACTCTGCCTTGGGCACCAGGTTATGCTCGCGCACAGCCTCACCGATGATCTCACCAACCGGCAGACGCGGGGACAGGCTGGAGAACGGGTCTTGGAAGATGATCTGCATCTTGGTACGCAGGTTACGCAGCTCCCTGCCGGTCATATCGTACACTTCTTTGCCGTTGAACAGTACCTGACCGCCGGTTTTTTCGCCGGCAAGGCGCAGGATTGTACGGCCGGTGGTGGATTTGCCGCAGCCGGATTCGCCGACCAGACCCATGGTATGGCCGCGCTTGAGGTTGAAGGTAACGCCATCGACAGCCTTGACATGACCCACGGTCTGGGACATCAGGCCGCCCTTGATGGGGAAGTATTTTTTAAGCTGGTTGACCATCAGAATATACTGATCATCATAGGTGACGGGGGTATAGTCCAGCTTTTTTGCGTTTTCTGCCTGTGCCATCGTCACTCACTCGCCTTTCGATTATTTTCATAGTAGCGGTAGCAGCTGACCTTGTGCGTGGGGGACAGGCTGATCTCGCAGGGGTATTCACCATCGCAGCAGGGCAGAGCCATCTCGCAGCGATCCTTAAAGTAACAGTAGTTGGGCATATTGACCGGGTTGGGCACCTTGCCGGGGATGGAGTACAGTCGGTCCACCTTTTTGCCCACGATCGGTTTGGAAGCCATCAGGCCGATGGTATAGGGGTGAGCCGGGTTTGCGAAAATCTCCTGAGCGGTGCCCTTTTCCACCACGCGGCCTGCGTACATGACAACAACGTAATCTGCCATCTCGGCAATCACACCCAGGTCATGGGTGATCAGCATGATGGAGGAGTTAATGCGGTCCTTCAGGCTGCGCAGCAGGTCCAGGATCTGGGCCTGAATCGTCACGTCCAGTGCGGTGGTGGGTTCGTCGGCGATGATAACCTTGGGGTTGCAGGCCAATGCCATGGCGATCATGACACGCTGGCGCATACCGCCGGACAACTCATGCGGGTACATCTCATATACACCCTGGCTGTTGGCGATGCCAACCATCTCCAGCATTTCAACGGTGCGCTTTTTGATGTCCTCTTTGCTCTTGCCTTCGCCGTCATGCAGGGCGATGACTTCATCGATCTGAGCACCGATGCGGAACACCGGGTTCAGGCTGGTCATCGGCTCCTGGAAGATCATCGAAATATAGTTGCCGCGCAGGTGCTGCATGACCGTGCCGGGAGTTTTGGCAACATCATAGGCTTTGCCATTACCCAGGTTCAGGCGGATCTCGCCCTGAACGATCTGGCCCTGGGGGCGCTGCAGCAGCTGCATCAGCGAAAGGCTGGTAACGGATTTGCCGCAGCCGGATTCGCCCACAACGCCCACGGTTTTGCCCACGGGAACTTCAAACGAAACACCGTCCACGCTTTTTACCACGCCGGTATCGGTAAAGAAATAGGTGTGCAGGTTATCAAATTCAACAGCGTTTTCCGGGTTTTTCATCTGGGTCAGATACTCAGATTCCGGCACATTCTTGCGCTTGCGCTGTTTTTCGTACTGGTCCGTAATGCGGCGGTTTTCTTTGGAGATACGCCGCGACTCCTTGGCGGAAAGGTAACCGTCCTGTTGTTTAGCCATCGTGTGTGTCTCCTTTCATCAGCGTTTCATCTTGGGGTCAAAGGCATCGCGCAGGCCATCGCCCACAAAGTTGAAGCCCAGAACCGTGATCAGCAGGCAGATGCCGGCCGGGACCCAGATGAACAGATAGTTGGTCATAACATAAGCGTTGTTGACATCGTTGATGATGTTGCCCCAGGATGCAAACGGGTACTTAACGCCCAGACCCAGGAAAGACAGGGTGGCTTCTGTCAGGATGGTGGAGCCAAGGCTCATGGTGCAGGTAACAATCAGCTGCGGGATAACGTTGGGGATCAGGTGGCGGAAGATGCGGTGCCATGCGCTGATGCCGCAGGCTTCGGCTGCCGTCATGAACTCCTGCTCGCGCAGGGAGAGGATCTGGCCGCGGACCAGGCGGGCAATGCCGGGCCAGCCCAGGAAGCCGAGGATCAGCATCAGGTACATCATACGGGTCCAGGAATCAATGCGCATGGCGTCCATGGCAGCGCCCAGAATGATGATGATGGGCATGGAGGGCAGGCAATAGAAAACGTCCACGATACGCATGATGAGGTTATCCACCCAGCCGCCGAAGTAGCCGGAGATACCGCCCATGACAATACCGATGGAGCCTTCGATCGCAACAACAATGAAGCCGATGATCAGGGAAACACGGCCGCCGTACATCAGGCGGGTCAGCATATCCATACCGTTGGTATCAGTGCCCAGCCAGTGCTCCTTGTTGGGGCTTGCGTAACGGTCAAACACATAGGTTTCCGTCATCTGCTTCACGCTCCAAACGCCGGTGCTGGCATCGTACACGATGTCATACTCGGCTTCGTTGCCGTCGGCATCGGTGTAGGTGAACTCGGTAATATTATCGTCAATGGCTTCTTCCAGGCGGTCGCGGAAGTCACGGCTGATGACCACGCTGGCATCGGCAGCGGAAACAACAAAGCGGCCGATATAGGCAACTTCGCTGCCGCTCTGGGTGATATTGCCGTCAGCATCCAGTTCATAATCCTGGCCATCGGCAGTAAAGGTGGTCTCCCCTGCTGCCTGGGCAGTCAGGGCGGCCAGCTTGGCATCAAAGCTCAGCTCGGCCACGCCGTCCGCTGCGGTGACCATATCCTTAGCGGCATAAGCCAGCACAGTGCGGCCCTGGCGGAAGACGTACAGGTCCTCGCTCAGGGTTTCCACTTCGTAATCGTTATCTTTATAGGTAAAGGTCTCTTCACCCTTCTTGATGGCCTCGTTGCCCTTGCTCTGGGCAATGGAGCCGAACTCCTGGCCATCGGCAACAACAAAGCGCAGTTTATCGTTGCGGGTCACACCCACATACTCTTTGGACATCTGGGTGTAGGTGTAGAACTGCTGGTCCTGGCCGTAAGGGCTGACCACGCCGCCAATGAAGGAAAAGACGAACATGGCAAGCAGCATCGTCAGGCCCACAACGGCCAGACGGTTGCGGAAGAACCGCTTGGCAACCAGCGCGCCGGGCGAAAGCACCTTAACGCGGCGGTCGTCGTTCAGGGAGTACTGCTCCTTTTTGGGGGTGTTGTTCTGGGTATTCTCACTCATGGGTGCAGTCTCCTTTCTTTAAGAAATGCGCACGCGCGGGTCAACCACTGCGTACATGATATCAGTCAGCAGGTTGCTGACCAGGGTAAGCACCGCCATAAAGGACAGGTAGAACATGGTGAACGGGATATCACCCGCAACCATGGACTGGTAAGAGATGTAGCCGATGCCGGGGATGGAGAACAGGGTCTCCGTGATCAAGGCACCGCTGAACAGGCCGGGCAGGGAACCGCCGATGATGGTAACCAGCGGGATCAGGGTGTTGCGGAATGCGTGCTTATAGATGACCACATGCTCCGAAAGGCCCTTGGCGCGTGCGGTACGGATATAGTCGGCGTTCAGCACTTCCAGCATGTTGGTGCGGGTGTAACGCATGGTAGAGCCGATGGAAACAATGACCAGCGTGACGATGGGCAGCACCAGATGGTTGGCGCGGTCACAGAACTGGCCCCACGAGCTGAGCTGGGCATAATCACGCCCGACCAGGCCGTACAGGTCAAACCAGCCAAGCTTGACAGAGAACAGCAGCTTGAGCAGCGTGGCAAAGAAGAAGCTGGGCAGAGAGATGCCCACCAGAGCCACAGCGGTGATGACGTAATCGGTACGGGAATACTGTTTGGTAGCAGCAAGGATGCCCAGGGGCACAGCGATGATCATGGACAACACAAAGGAGATGCCGCCCATGACAACAGACAGACCAATAACTTCCTGGAATTTTTGAACAACAGGGACGTTCCACTTCCAGCTGTCACCGAACTGACCGCGCACTGCGCTGGACAGCCAGGTCATGAATCCGGGCAGGATGCCCTTATCCAGACCATAGGCTGCGTTGAGCTGATCCAGCCATTCCTGATACGGTTTTGCGCCCGGTGCCTGGGACAGCTGCATGGCCATGTTCTCGGCAAAAGAGCTGGGCAGGCTGCGCATCATCACATAGATGATGAAGGTAACGCAAAACAGGATCACAAAAGAAAGCAGGATACGCTTGATGACGTAGTTTCGCACTTGAAAAATCGTTCCTTCCTTCGCGGGCAGGGAGGCCGCGTTTTTAATGGCTGCGCCGCATGGCTCCAAAATACACATGAGCCGGGGCCTTGTAGCTTCGCCTATGGTGTACCTAAAAAGTCGAAAATTTAGGGCAATACCGCATAATTCTAAGTGCCGATACGGCGAGCGAGGTGCGGCAGATGCTAAGCCAAAAGCGCAGATAATACTGGAGTCTTATCGAGCATTTTGGCAACGCAGATGCCGTGCCGCAGCCGCCGGAGTGGTACTTAAGCCGTCAGGCGGGAATTGTGCGGTGTTGCCTTAGCCTGTTTCTACAAACACGACAGAATTTTGCGTTAAAAAGCCTTGGAATCCACAAAGGATTCCTGCAGCTTTATGCCTTAAATTCGCCTTATGTTTGCGAAACATCCGTCATTTTCTTTGTTTTCAGATACACCTCATTACTTTGATACCGAATATGGGCATCCCCCTCCCTCGGACAGAGGGAACTGTCCGGGGGAATGGGACGGCCACATTTGGGCTGCAAATGTTGCCGCCGTTTGTACTAACAGCAAGCAACCGCTCCCAGAACCAGTGCGGCACCAAGAGCGGCTGCTCACCATAAATTCAACAACAGGCTGCGCTGAAATTACTTCAGAGCGATCGTATTGATTTCAGACTGGTAAGTCCAGTACGGGGTCAGATCGTTGGGGATGGTAGCGGTGTCGATACGCTCGCTGGAGAAGATGGCGGATTCGCTGCGCTGGTAAACCGGCAGTTCAACGCCCCAATCCAGGATGATCTCCATAGCTTCCTTGTACATGGCCTTACGGGCATCCTGATCGGTGGTCTGGCGGGCAGTCTCGATCAGCTCGTCCAGGTCAGCATCGTTGATCTGGTAGTAGTTGGTGGAACCCTTGCTGTCGTACAGCTGGTACATATCGGGGTCATTGGTGGACTGCCATGCAGCAACCCAGCCTTCGGCAACGCCGGACTGATAAGAGCTGTACAGGTCAGAAGCGTTTGCCAGGTCGTTGACGGTCAGGGTGAAGCCGATGGTCTTGAGGGCAGCGGCTGCATTGGTCAGAACCTGGAAAGAGGGGTGGTCGCCGTTGCCGGAAGCGCCGATGTTGACGGTGTATTCCATCTTGGCGCCAGCCGGAGCTGCGGTAACCTGGCCGTTTTCAACGGTGTAGCCGGCTGCTTCGAAGTAGCCGAGGGCGGCCTGCAGAGCAGCAGCATACTTGGTGTCGCCGCTCATATCGCTGGTGTAGATCTCGTTGCCGTCAACGTCGGTAGAGTAAGCGATCTTGTAGCCGTCGTCGGTAACGGAGGGTGCTGCCCAGGAGGTGTTGGAGATGGGGTAGTTGATAACGCTTGCGGTATCGCCGTAGTAAGAGTTGATGCCCTCATCACGGTAAGCGGCAATCACGGTCATGATAGCCTTGCGCAGGTTCTTGGATTCCTCAGAAGCGGGATCATCGCCGACCTTAACGTTGTTGGCGCTCAGGGCAATGTAGCCATAGCCGCGGAAGTCCATCAGACGGGTGGTGATGACAGAGCCGTCGAGGTCAGAATTACCACCATTGATGGTAGCGATCTGGTTGGCAGCTTCCAGAGAGTAAGAAGGATCGGAGATGTCGATGGTGCCGGCCTGAACACCGGTGATCTTATCGGCTTCCTGGGTTTCCTTCATGTTGACGTGCTTGGCAGCGGGCTCGCCTTGATAGTAGCTGGGGTTGGCATCCAAGTAGATGACGCCATCGCTGTACTTATTGAAGGTGTAAGCGCCGGCGCCCAGGGGGGTGCTGGTGACGGAACGAACCTTGCTCAGGTCACCCTTCTTGAAGCCGTAGGAGTGGTTGTCGTAATCATACAGGCTGCGGTCACCATAGTAATCCAGGGAGGCGATAGGCAGCTGCAGCTGGTAGATCATGGAGTTGGACAGCTCGGTGGTGGTGATGGTCATGCTGTAATCGCCGGTCTTGACAATGCCGGAAACGGTGTCAACGTCAGCGCCGGTGGCAACACCAGTGGTGGAGTAAGCATAAACATCAGCCGGAATCAGGTCAGACAGAGCAGAACCTGCGGTCTCAGCTTCCATGGAAGCAAAGTTCCAGTCATACTTTTCTGCGATAGCCAGGAAGAAATCCTTAGCGGTAGCGTCAGCGGCCAGGCCGTCAAAGCCCCAAGCGGAAGCAGCAGCGGCAACGTCGCCTTCGTCAGCGTAACCGTCAGCAACGCAGCTATCAACGATCTCCTGTGCAAATGCAGTGCCGCCTTCGTTAACAGCATCCCAGAAAGCCTTCTGCTGCTCAGCGGTGAACAGGCTGTTATCAGTGTTGTCCTCGCCTGCCTCAGCAATCAGCTTGGACAGGGTGGTCATGCTGCTGCGGTAATCATCCAGGCCGGCAATGGGCATGGAGTACAGGGTGGCGGAACCGTCATAGGTCGGGTCCATGTAAACATACAGGTTGAAGATGACGTCATCAATGGTGATGGGGGTGCCGTCAGCAAAGACCAGGTCATCGCGCATGTTGATGGCATAGGTAACGGTGCCGTCAGCATTCTCGGTCACTTCGCAGTCAGCGGGGCCATAGTAGGTGTAATCGGTGCCGTTGTACTCGCGGGTCTCACCCTCGATGCCCTTCAGGATCATTTCGCCCTTACGGTCAGCGCCCAGCAGGGCAATGTTGGTCAGGTCGATAACGTGCTGGTCAGCGGAAGAAGCGGCGAAGAACGGGCTGAACTTGCCCTCAAAGCCGGTATCTGCCAGAACCAGGGTGCCATCGCTGCTGCCGGTATCGGTAGCAGCGGCTTCGCTGGTAGCCTCGCCGGAAGCAACAGACTCAGCGCTGCTGGAAGCGGAAGAACCGCAGCCAGCCAGCAGGCCCGCAGCCATTGCAACTGCCATGGCCAGTGCAAGCACTTGCTTGGTGTTTTTCATGTTTGTATAACCTCCCAAATCATTTTGGTAATGGCGGCAATTTTAACACTACCAAAAGGAGTGTTAAATAAGAAAGGCTTAAGCCTTTCCGCATTTGCGGTGTTCCCTCACCGCAAACAAATGTCACCAATAACTATGTTATAATATCGTAATTTTCAATTTCTGTCAACCAAAAAACGCCGTTTTGGCAACATCTAAATAAAAGTCAGCAGAATAACCATAACAGCACGCTGAATTTTGTAAAATTCTTCCGCGTCGCACTTTAGCGGGCTAAATTCTGCGTTATGGTGCAAGGTCTTTTACTCTTCGCGCCCGGAGTCGGATTCTTCGGTATAAACCGCCGCCCGGATGGTGTGCCCTGCGGCAAAAGCAGCCGCAGCAGCCGCAGCGGCCAGCGCTGCAAATAATACTGCATACCGGATAGCGCCTTGTCCGCCGTTCAAGAACACATCCATACACTCCCCTACTGCAGCCAGCGCTGCGAACACCCCGGTCAACAGGCAGCGCAGCGGCAGTTTGGCTACCGTTTCTTCATACACATAGCTGCGCAGGCGTGCCCCGCCGCGGCTCATGCGGGCCAGCGCCCACACCGCGCTGATGCCAGCCACCAGCGCCCCGGCATACGGCAGCAGTACATAAAACTGCTGCATGGCCCCCGGCGCGGGCACCATGCCCGCCGCCGCCAGCGCCGCCAGTGCCCCGCCGCACAGCGCCCACAGCAGGCCCCGCAGTTTGGCATACGGCATGCTGCCGGTATAGCAGCGGTAGCTGCCCTGGTACAGGTAGCTGCCGTTGACATCCCTGCGAAAGTCATTCAGGTATTCCCGCCCACGGCGGGTTTTCTTTTGCTGCATTATTCGATCCCCGTCAGGTCATAGCTGTCCAGCCACTGCTTGGCCGTTTCGCACACGCCGCGCAGGCAGCTTTCCTCAAAGGGGCTGTCCAGTCCAGCGTTTTTCAGCAGCTCAGTAAACACGCGGCTGCCGCCCTGGCGGGTGTATGCCATGTAGTGCTCCCACGCGTTGGCGCGGTCCTTTTGCAGCATGGCCCAGAACTGCAGGCTAACGGTCTGTGCCAGGCAGTAGTCAATATAATAGAAGGGGCTTTCGTAAATATGCTTCTGGCGCTGCCAGCCCTCACCCTCGCTGTAGAACGGGATCTCGCCGTCCAGCTTCATCCACGGCATATAAATGCCCAGCAGTTCTTTCCAGGCGGCGTGGCGCTCGGCAGGGGTCAGGTCCGGCTTTTCGTACACGATATGCTGGAAATGGTCCACCATGGTGCCATACGGGATAAAGGTCAGCGCACCGGCCAGGTGGCTGTACAGGAACTTGCGGGTATCCTTGCCAAAGAAGCCCTCCGCCCACGGCCAGGCAAAGAATTCCATCGACATGGAGTGGACTTCGCACCCTTCCATGCTGGGCCACACAGTGGAATACGGCACGCGGTCACGGTTGGTGTATGCGGCAAAGGCATGACCCGCTTCATGCGTGACCACCTCAACGTCATGCTGGGTGCCGTTGAAGTTGGCAAAAATGAACGGTACCTGATAATCCCACAGGCTGGTGCAGTAGCCGCCCGCCGCCTTGCCGGGGGTGGAAAGCACGTCCAGCAGCTCATTGTCCAGCATGGTGTTAAAGAAGACGCCGGTTTCGGGTGAAAGTTCCTCATAGAATTTTTTACCCTGGGCCAGAATGGCATCGGCATCGCCGCAGGGGGCGGGGTTGCCGGAACGGAACATCAGGGCATTATCGGCAAAGCTCATGGGGTACTGCTTGCCCAGGCGCTTGGCCTGCTCACGGTAGATGCTGTCCGCCAGCGGCACCAGATACTTGACCACGGCGGCACGGAACTTTTCTACATCCGCTTTGGTATAGCAGTTGCGGCCCATGCGGTAGTAGCCCAGGGTGGTGTAACCCTCGTACCCCAGCTTTTTGCCCATCTTATCCCGCAGGTGGGTCAGCTTGTCATAAATATCATCCAGCTGTTTCTGGTTGTCCTTATACCACTGGCCCTCGGCTTTCCAGGCGGCCAGGCGGCGGGCATCGTCCGGGTCATTCTTGAACGGGCTCAGCTGGGACAGAGTGTACACCCCGCCTTCAAACGGGATCTGTGCGCTGGCAAGCAGCTTGCCATACTGCTGGGTCAGCTCGTTTTCCTGCTGCAGTTCCTCCATGATATCGGGCGAGAATGCCTTGCGCTCAATTTCGGCGTTCACAAACATCAGGTCGCCGTATTCTTCGGCAAAGTTTTTGCGGTAGGGGCTTGCCAGCATGGCGGCGGTCCAGGAATCCTGCCACTGCTGGATCTGCGGCATGGCGCTGTTGGCAAATTCCATCTCTTCATCATAGAACTTATCCCGCGTATCAATGGTATGGCGCACGCTGGCCAGGGTGAACAGGGTATCCACATGCTTGTTCAGCACCTGCTCCTCCAAAAAAGCGGCGCGGGCAGCGGCATAGTCGGGGGCGTTCTGCAAACGCTCGGTCAGTGCGGCAAACTGTTCTTTCAGGGCGCTCATGTCCGGGCGCTCATAGGGCATTTCGGAAAATTTCATGGGTTCGTTCTCTCCTTATTCTACAGTTTTGTTCGTGACTTAGGGACATTATACCATGGCGCCAAAAATAAGACCAGCCCGAAAAAGGCTGGCCTTCCATGATTCTGTATGATTTTACATGCTATTCATAAATTATCGCACGCAGCGCCGGGGTGCTCTCCCCCTGCCCCTTTGCCGTCAGCGCAGGGGTTGGCCTGCCTGCCATTCTGCCCGCCGGGCCTGAAAACCGCGAAGCGGCGGGCGGCAAGGGCATTTTTGCAGGCAGCTGCCCGGCGCTGCGCCTGCTGTTCAGTACGGGCGGCAGCGCGCTGCTGCGCGGTATTTTGTGCAAGCATCAGTTTCATGGTTTATGCCCTCCCTTGTGTGCTTCCAGCATACCACGGCGCGGTGTGGCACATCATACCGTATTTTTCCATTCAGGAAAAATTTTATTTTACTTTCAGGAAAGTTTTATCCGCTTGCATCCCTATGGTATAATAAAGCTGCAATATTAAGGCAACACCGCACAATTCCCGCCTTACGGCTTAAGCACCGCTTCGGCGGCT
>OLSG01003421.1_pt1 | contig 11329 bp, 11 predicted proteins | sample 1673041 | NCBI WGS metagenome assembly OLSG01 (sample SAMEA3136749, study PRJEB25190) | human gut metagenome | reverse complement strand
GCTGTTGGATATGCCTTCGCCACCCACAGCGGTGATTTGTTATAACGATTTAATGGCTTTTGGCGCGGAGTCGGCACTAGGCGAAAGAGGATTATTTGCCGGGGAAGATATTTCGTTGATTGGTAATGATGGCGTGGCGGCTTGTGCTTACAGTAACCCGCCGTTAACCACAATTGCGGTAGAACCATTGGCTCTGGGGAAACAGGCGGCGCAGCAAATTTTACGGCGTATTGCGCAACCAGACGCCCCGCTCAGCCATTACATCTATCGCCCGACCCTGCAAATTCGCGCTTCCACCGGAAAGCGGGGGCGTTAAATGCTGTAGCGAGAAACTGTTTCTCGCTATACTCTCTTGTCCCCCATTCAACAGCAGGTAACACCATTCGTTATGGCAGGCAATAGACCTTTCAACAAACAACAGACTGATAACCGCGAACGCGATCCACAAGTTGCCGGGCTGAAAGTGCCTCCGCACTCGATCGAAGCGGAGCAGTCGGTGTTGGGCGGTTTAATGCTGGATAACGAACGCTGGGACGATGTAGCCGAGCGTGTGGTGGCAGACGACTTTTACACCCGCCCACACCGTCATATCTTTACTGAAATGGCGCGCAGGAAAGCGGTAGTCCTATCGATCTGATTACCCTTGCGGAATCGCTGGAACGCCAGGGGCAACTCGATAGCGTCGGTGGTTTTGCTTATCTGGCAGAGCTGTCAAAAAATACGCCAAGTGCGGCGAACATCAGTGCTTATGCTGACATCGTGCGTGAACGTGCCGTTGTTCGCGAGATGATTTCGGTTGCGAATGAGATTGCCGAAGCCGGTTTTGATCCACAAGGGCGTACCAGTGAAGATCTGCTCGACCTTGCTGAATCCCGCGTCTTTAAAATTGCCGAAAGTCGTGCAAACAAAGACGAAGGGCCGAAGAACATCGCCGATGTGCTCGACGCAACCGTGGCGCGTATTGAGCAGTTGTTTCAGCAGCCACACGATGGCGTTACCGGGGTAAACACCGGTTATGACGATCTCAACAAAAAAACCGCTGGCTTGCAGCCGTCGGATTTGATCATCGTCGCCGCGCGTCCGTCGATGGGTAAAACCACATTTGCGATGAACCTCGTCGAAAACGCGGCGATGTTGCAGGATAAACCGGTACTTATCTTCTCGCTGGAGATGCCATCAGAACAGATTATGATGCGTTCTCTGGCGTCGCTGTCGCGCGTTGACCAGACTAAAATCCGTACCGGGCAGCTCGATGATGAAGACTGGGCACGCATTTCCGGCACCATGGGTATTTTGCTCGAAAAACGTAATATCTATATCGATGATTCCTCCGGCCTGACGCCAACGGAAGTGCGTTCCCGCGCGCGCCGTATTGCCCGTGAACACGGCGGCATCGGGCTTATCATGATCGACTACCTGCAACTGATGCGCGTACCGGCGCTTTCCGATAACCGTACGCTGGAAATTGCAGAAATCTCCCGCTCGCTGAAAGCACTGGCGAAAGAACTGAACGTGCCGGTGGTGGCGCTGTCCCAGTTGAACCGTTCTCTGGAACAACGTGCCGACAAACGCCCGGTCAACTCCGACCTGCGTGAATCTGGCTCTATCGAGCAGGATGCGGACTTGATCATGTTTATCTATCGTGATGAGGTGTATCACGAAAACAGTGATTTAAAAGGCATCGCGGAAATTATTATCGGTAAACAACGTAACGGCCCAATCGGGACGGTACGCCTGACCTTTAACGGTCAATGGTCGCGCTTCGACAACTATGCGGGGCCGCAGTACGACGACGAATAATAATTATTTTATGAATTAGGTAATTAAAGCAAACACTTATCAAGGAACACTAATGCAAGCGGCAACTGTTGTGATTAACCGCCGCGCTCTGCGACACAACCTGCAACGTCTTCGTGAACTGGCGCCTGCCAGTAAAATGGTTGCGGTGGTGAAAGCGAACGCTTATGGTCACGGTCTTCTTGAGACCGCGCGAACGCTCCCCGATGCTGACGCCTTTGGCGTAGCCCGTCTCGAAGAAGCTCTGCGACTGCGTGCGGGGGGAATCACCAAACCTGTACTTTTACTCGAAGGCTTTTTTGATGCCAGAGATCTACCGACGATTTCTGCGCAACATTTTCATACCGCCGTGCATAACGAAGAACAGCTGGCTGCGCTGGAAGAGGCTAGCCTGGACGAGCCGGTTACCGTCTGGATGAAACTCGATACCGGTATGCACCGTCTGGGCGTAAGGCCGGAACAGGCTGAGGCGTTTTATCATCGTCTGACCCAGTGCAAAAACGTTCGTCAGCCGGTGAATATCGTCAGCCATTTTGCGCGCGCGGATGAACCAAAATGCGGCGCAACCGAGAAGCAACTCGCTATCTTTAATACCTTTTGCGAAGGCAAACCAGGTCAACGTTCCATTGCCGCATCGGGTGGCATTCTGCTGTGGCCACAGTCGCATTTTGACTGGGTGCGCCCGGGCATCATTCTTTACGGCGTATCTCCGCTGGAAGATCGCTCCACCGGTGCCGATTTTGGCTGTCAGCCAGTGATGTCGCTAACCTCCAGCCTGATTGCCGTGCGTGAGCATAAAGCCGGAGAGCCTGTCGGTTATGGTGGAACCTGGGTAAGCGAACGTGATACCCGTCTTGGCGTAGTCGCGATGGGCTATGGCGATGGTTATCCGCGCGCCGCGCCGTCCGGTACGCCAGTGCTGGTGAACGGTCGCGAAGTGCCGATTGTCGGGCGAGTCGCGATGGATATGATCTGCGTAGACTTAGGTCCACAGGCGCAGGATAAAGCCGGGGACCCGGTCATTTTATGGGGCGAAGGTTTGCCCGTAGAACGTATCGCTGAAATGACGAAAGTAAGTGCTTACGAACTTATCACGCGCCTGACTTCAAGGGTCGCGATGAAATACGTGGATTAATCGTTCTGTAATATTTGATTGTCTGTGCCGGATGCGGCGTGAATGCCTCATCCGGGCTGCAATACCAATGGGTTGACGACTTACCCCAACTGCTTACGTGCATTGCGGAAAATGCGCATCCATGGGCCATCCTCGCCCCAGTTTTCCGGATGCCAGGAGTTGCTGACAGTACGGAAAACACGTTCCGGGTGCGGCATCATAATGGTGACTCGACCACTTTCAGTCGTGACTGCCGTAATACCATTCGGAGAACCGTTCGGGTTAGCCGGGTAGGTTTCAGTGACTTTGCCGAAGTTATCGACATAGCGCAGTGCCACCAGCCCTTTGCTTTCCAGTGCCGCCAGATGCGCCGCATCACGCACTTCCACGCGCCCTTCACCATGAGAGACAGCAATCGGCATTTGCGAGCCCACCATCCCCTGCAATAGCAGCGACGAGCTTTGGGTTACTTCAACCAGGCTGAAACGCGCTTCAAAGCGATCGGAGGTGTTACGCACAAAACGTGGCCACAACTCGCTACCCGGGATCAGTTCACGCAGATTAGACATCATCTGGCAACCGTTACATACCCCCAGCGCCAGCGTTTGCGGACGATGGAAGAAGGTTGCAAACTCATCGCGTACACGGTCATTGAACAGGATAGACTTCGCCCAACCTTCACCAGCGCCCAGCACATCACCGTAGGAAAAACCACCGCACGCTACCAGGACGTGGAAACCCTCCAGGCCCGTGCGTCCAGCCAGCAGATCGCTCATATGCACGTCGATAGCATCGAAGCCCGCACGGTGGAAAGCTGCCGCCATTTCAACATGGGAGTTCACACCCTGCTCACGCAGTACGGCAACTTTCGGGCGCGCGCCAGTGGCAATAAACGGTGCTGCCACATCTTCGTTGATATCAAACGACAGTTTCACATTCAGGCCCGGATCGGCGTCGTTTGATTTCGCCTGGTGCTCCTGATCGGCACACTCCGGGTTGTCAGGTCGTTTCTGCCCACCAGACACGCAACGTGGTGCGGCTTTCGCTAAATACAGTCTGCCCGTTGGCGGTAATCACAAAACGGTCACCGGAAACCGCCTGCCCTACATAATGGACGCAATCCGCAAGCCCATGCAGTGCCAGTACGGACTCGACCGCTTCACGGTCAGCGGCACGAACCTGAATCACCGCACCCAGTTCTTCGTTAAACAACGCCGCCAGGCGATCGTCACCCAGAGTGGCGATATCCGCGTCAATGCCACAATGACCAGCAAAGGCCATTTCCGCCAGCGTTACCAGCAGGCCGCCATCAGAGCGGTCGTGATACGCCAGCAGCTTACGCTGTGCTACCAGCGCCTGAACCGCGTCATAGAAACCTTTCAGTTGCGCGACATCGCGTACATCTGCCGGTTTGTCGCCAAGCTGACGATAAACCTGCGCCAGTGCCGTTGCGCCCAGCGCGTTATTGCCTTTGCCCAAATCAATCAGCAACAGTGCGTTATCTTCGGTAGAAAGCTGCGGCGTAATGGTGTGACGTACATCTTCCACGCGGGCAAATGCGGAAATCACCAGCGACAACGGCGACGTCATTTCGCGCTCTTCGTTACCTTCCTGCCAGCGGGTTTTCATCGACATGGAGTCTTTACCCACCGGGATCGTCAGGCCCAGCGCCGGACAAAGTTCTTCGCCCACAGCTTTAACGGCTTCATACAGGCCCGCATCTTCACCAGGGTGGCCTGCCGCCGCCATCCAGTTGGCGGAAAGTTTGATGCGTTTGATATCGCCAATCTGCGTTGCGGCGATGTTGGTTAACGCTTCACCGACCGCCAGACGGGCAGAAGCGGCGAAATCCAGCAGCGCAACTGGCGCACGTTCGCCAATTGCCATCGCTTCGCCATAGTAGCTGTCGAGGCTGGCGGTAGTGACCGCACAATTAGCGACCGGCACCTGCCACGGCCCCACCATCTGATCGCGCGCTACCATGCCGGTTACGCTGCGGTCACCGATGGTCACCAGGAAAGTTTTCTCCGCCACGGTCGGCAGATGCAGCACGCGTTTCACCGCGTCAGCGATGGTGATCCCTTCACGGGCCAGCGCGTCGCCTTTCGCTTTCAGCGTTTGTACATCGCGGGTCATCTTCGGCGTTTTGCCAAGCAGTACGTCCAGCGGTAGATCAATCGGCTGATTATCAAAATGACGATCGTGCAAAGAAAGATGCAGTTCTTCGGTCGCTTCACCAATCACCGCGTATGGCGCGCGCTCACGCTTACACAGTTCGTCAAACAGCGGTAATTGATCGGCAGCAACCCCCAGCACGTAGCGTTCCTGGGATTCGTTACACCAGATTTCCAGCGGGCTCATGCCCGGTTCGTCGCTCAGGATATCGCGCAGTTCAAATTTACCGCCGCGCCCGCCGTCGCTCACCAGTTCCGGCATGGCGTTAGAAAGACCGCCTGCGCCAACGTCGTGGATAAACAGGATTGGGTTGGCATCACCAAGCTGCCAGCAACGGTCGATCACTTCCTGGCAGCGACGCTCCATCTCCGGGTTGTCGCGCTGTACGGAAGCAAAGTCGAGGTCGGCATCAGACTGACCAGATGCCATAGAAGACGCCGCGCCGCCGCCAAGACCGATGTTCATTGCCGGGCCGCCGAGAACGACCAGCTTCGCACCAACGTTGATCTCGCCTTTTTGTACGTGATCGGCGCGAATGTTGCCGATCCCACCCGCCAGCATGATCGGTTTGTGATAACCGCGCAGCTCTTCGCCATTGTGGCTGTTCACTTTTTCTTCATAAGTACGGAAGTAGCCATTCAGTGCCGGACGACCAAATTCGTTGTTAAACGCCGCGCCGCCCAGCGGGCCTTCGGTCATGATGTCCAGCGCGGTAACAATGCGCTCAGGTTTACCGAAATCTTCTTCCCACGGCTGTTCGAAGCCAGGAATTCGCAGGTTGGATACGGAGAAACCAACCAGACCAGCTTTCGGCTTTGCGCCACGTCCGGTGGCACCTTCATCGCGGATTTCACCGCCGGAACCGGTCGCCGCGCCCGGCCACGGAGAAATCGCCGTCGGGTGGTTGTGAGTTTCGACTTTCATCAGAATATGCGCCGGTTCCTGATGGAAATCGTAGCGGCCCGTTTCGTGGTCAGCAAAGTAGCGGCCCACTTCAGAACCTTCCATTACGGCGGCGTTATCTTTATAAGCAGAGAGAACGTGATCCGGCGTGGTTTCGAAGGTGTTTTTGATCATCTTAAATAGCGATTTCGGCTGCTGTTCACCATCGATAACCCAGTCGGCGTTAAAAATTTTGTGGCGGCAGTGCTCGGAGTTCGCCTGGGCAAACATATACAGTTCGATGTCGTTCGGGTTACGACCAAGCTTTGTGAACGCATCCTGCAGATAGTCAATCTCATCTTCCGCCAGCGCCAGACCAAGACGCAGGTTAGCGTCGATTAGCGCCTGACGGCCCTGCCCCAGCAAATCAATGCTGGTGACCGGGGTTGGCTGATGATGAGCAAACAACTGCTCTGCATCATCTAAAGCAAAAAAGACCGTTTCCATCATGCGGTCGTGCAGTTCAGCGGTAACCTGCTGCCATTGTTCATTGGTCAGCGTACCGGCTTCTATATAGTAAGCAACGCCGCGCTCAAGGCGGTTTACCTGTTGCAGCCCGCAGTTATGGGCAATATCGGTCGCTTTCGAAGACCAGGGAGAGATGGTGCCAGGACGCGGGGTCACCAGCAGGAGTTTGCCTTGCGGGGCGTGGCTGGCGAGTGCCGGGCCATATTTCAGAAGGCGTTCAAGTTGTGCGTGCTCATCATCGTTTAACGGCGCATTGAGGTCAGCAAAATGGACATACTCGGCGTAAATAGTGTGAACCAGGAGCCTGGCAGCCTGAAAACGTGCCAGCAGTTTGTTGATTCGGAATGCCGACAATGCAGGCGAACCACGCAGAATTTCCATCATAAGTCTCTCGTCTTCTAAGCTTTCGGTGTACCCAAGGGGGGGGGAAACGGGCGTCATTATAAAGAATCTGATGCGCTGACGAAACCGTTTGCGTGGAAATAAAATCACCATCGTGAATTAGCAACGCGTGCCGCCAATGGCTGTAATAAGTTGCCATCTGGCGCAGGTTTACGCAAAATGCCGCTCATTTATGAGTAAACCTTTCACTATTATTACGTTTTTTCAAGCTGGGACGCGCACGACACAGAGAATTAACTAATTGAAAAAATTAAAGATTAATTATCTGTTCATCGGCATTCTGGCACTGCTGCTCGCGGTCGCTCTCTGGCCATCCATTCCCTGGTTTGGTAAAGCCGACAACCGTATCGCCGCCATTCAAGCGCGGGGAGAGTTGCGTGTGAGCACCATTCATACTCCCCTGACGTATAACGAAATCAACGGGAAACCTTTTGGCCTGGATTACGAACTGGCGAAACAGTTTGCCGATTACCTCGGTGTAAAACTGAAAGTGACCGTGCGGCAGAATATCAGCCAGCTGTTTGACGACCTCGATAATGGTAACGCCGACCTGCTGGCGGCAGGACTGGTCTATAACAGTAAGCGGGTAAAAAATTATCAGCCTGGTCCTACCTATTATTCCGTGTCACAACAACTGGTTTATAAAGTGGGTCAGTATCGCCCACGTACACTGGGCAACCTGACGGCGGAGCAACTCACCGTTGCACCGGGTCACGTGGTGGTTAACGATCTCCAGACCCTGAAAGACACAAAATTCCCGGAATTAAGCTGGAAGGTAGACGACAAAAAAGGCTCTGCGGAATTAATGGAAGATGTCATCGAAGGAAAACTCGATTACACCATTGCTGATTCTGTTGCCATTAGCCTGTTTCAGCGCGTTCATCCGGAACTCGCCGTAGCGCTCGATATCACCGATGAACAACCGGTGACCTGGTTTAGCCCGTTAGATGGCGATAATACCCTTTCCGCCGCTCTGCTCGATTTCTTCAATGAGATGAATGAAGACGGTACGCTGGCACGCATTGAAGAGAAATACCTGGGGCATGGCGATGATTTTGATTACGTCGATACGCGCACATTTTTACGCGCCGTCGATGCGGTACTGCCGCAGTTAAAGCCCCTGTTTGAGAAATACGCCGAAGAAATTGACTGGCGTTTGCTGGCCGCTATTGCTTATCAGGAATCGCACTGGGATGCGCAGGCCACTTCACCGACGGGTGTGCGCGGCATGATGATGCTAACCAAAAATACCGCGCAAAGCCTCGGCATTACGGATCGTACCGATGCCGAACAGAGCATCAGCGGCGGCGTGCGTTATTTGCAGGATATGATGAGTAAAGTGCCGGAAAGTGTGCCGGAGAACGAACGGATTTGGTTTGCCCTCGCCGCGTACAATATGGGCTATGCGCATATGCTGGATGCCCGCGCTCTGACGGCAAAAACCAAAGGGAATCCTGACAGTTGGGCTGACGTAAAACAGCGTCTGCCTTTACTTAGCCAGAAACCCTATTACAGCAAGCTGACTTACGGCTACGCTCGTGGGCATGAAGCCTACGCTTATGTCGAAAATATTCGTAAGTATCAGATTAGCCTGGTGGGTTATCTGCAAGAGAAAGAGAAGCAGGCTACAGAAGCGGCGATGCAACTGGCGCAGGATTATCCGGCGGTATCGCCTACGGAGTTGGGCAAAGAGAAATTTCCTTTTCTCTCGTTTCTTTCCCAGTCGTCATCAAACTATTTGACCCACTCTCCCTCTCTGCTATTTTCCAGAAAAGGGAGTGAAGAGAAACAAAATTAATCTGTCGAGGATTGCGCTTTTTTCTGCGCTTTAATTTCCTGGCGGCGCATGCGAAAGAAGTCACTGAGCAACGCCGCGCACTCATCCGCCAGTATTCCTTCCGTAATTTCCACCCGGTGATTCATACCCGGATGATGTAGCACATCCATTAAAGATCCCGCAGCGCCAGTTTTCGCGTCACGCGCACCAAAGACCACGCGACCAATGCGACTGTGGATCATCGCTCCGGCACACATTACACAGGGTTCAAGCGTGACATACAACGTGGCGTCGATCAGACGATAATTTTGCATCACCAGACCGCCCTGCCGTAGGGCCATGATTTCTGCATGTGCGGTGGGATCATGTCGACCAATCGGACGGTTCCAGCCTTCGCCAATAACACGATTGTTATGCACTAATACCGCGCCGACCGGTACTTCCCGCTCATCCCAGGCACGCTTCGCCAGCGTCATTGCATGACGCATCCAGTATTCGTGGCTAAATTCGACTTCAGACAAAAAGAAAACTCCGGTTATAAAAGCGCGGCGCATTATACACGGACGCTATGCTTTACTCTATTCCAGTTGCTGGAGTTCACCGCGCGGAGTTACTCGCCAACGATGCTGACAGAAATAAAGCAGCGGGTTGTCCTGATTACTGTCGCTATAGCCACTGTACAGCCGCAGCGGCGTGCCGATTTTGCGCTCCAGTTGCGCGACCTTTTCATGTCCCAGACAACGCATCGTCAATACCCAACCACCATAGCCACGCTGAATCTGACTGGCGATAAGATTAACCCGCGGCAGCCAGGGCGTATCGAAATAAACCGCTTCAACCAGCGGCTGCGGAGAGCCGGTAATCAACCAGATATCAGCATCGGAACTTAACAGGTAGGTGGTTAATCGCTCCTGAACCAGCGGAAAGGCGGTAACATTGTCACGAAACCAGCGTACGAAATCGGCCTGCAACGCCTGCAAACGCGCTTCATTGTGACCAAAAGTGCATCCCCACAGAAGCAGACTCATCGGCCAGCGTGCCGCACGACCTTTTATCAATAACGCAATGGCTATGATCGGCAACAACGGCAGAACAAGTAACGCATTCAGCGGTTGGCGACGCAGTAAATAACGTAAAAAACTACCGAACATATCCTGCTGATGCAATGTTCCATCTAAGTCAAAAAACACCACACGACGCTCGTGAGTTGCCAAACCATACTCCTCTGGACTGAAACATCCTGATTAATTTTCGCTACTACATAGCCTAACAGATAGATCATCACTTTTCCGGCAACAATCGACCGCATCATGGCTAACTGGAATTTTTAATTCATGGCAATTAGCGGCAATGGAATATAAAATTCACTCGCGTGTGTCTCATATTGCCTGTTGTCGCCATTATTTCATCGCGAGGAAAGATATGAACGGCTTACTTCGTATCCGTCAGCGTTACCAGGGGCTTGCCCAGAGTGATAAAAAACTGGCGGATTATCTGCTGCTACAACCTGATACGGCGCGCCATTTAAGCTCTCAGCAACTGGCCAACGAAGCCGGAGTCAGTCAGTCCAGCGTCGTGAAGTTCGCGCAAAAACTCGGCTATAAAGGTTTTCCGGCACTAAAGTTGGCGTTGAGTGAAGCGCTGGCAAGCCAGCCGGAATCTCCCTCCGTGCCCATTCATAACCAAATCCGCGGTGATGATCCGTTACGGCTGGTCGGCGAAAAACTGATTAAAGAAAATACTGCCGCTATGTACGCAACGCTAAACGTTAATACTGAAGAGAAACTGCATGAATGCGTAACAATGTTGCGCTCTGCGCGGCGGATAATTCTGACCGGTATTGGCGCTTCGGGTCTGGTGGCGCAAAACTTTGCCTGGAAGCTGATGAAGATTGGCTCAATGCTGCCGCAGTGCGCGATATGCATGCGCTACTCGCTACAGTACAGGCGTCGTCCCCTGACGATCTGTTATTAGCCATTTCCTACACCGGTGTACGACGCGAGTTAAACCTGGCGGCAGATGAGATGCTGCGAGTGGGCGGAAAAGTGCTGGCTATTACCGGCTTTACTCCCAATGCCCTGCAACAGCGTGCTTCTCATTGCCTGTATACCATTGCCGAAGAACAAGCGACAAACAGTGCTTCAATCTCTGCTTGTCACGCGCAGGGAATGTTAACGGATTTGCTGTTCATTGCGCTGATTCAGCAGGATCTGGAACTGGCACCAGAACGTATTCGTCATAGCGAAGCGCTGGTGAAAAAACTGGTCTGAGTAAAGAATGCGCGTATAATGCCCGCCCGGTTTGTGTTGTTTTGAGAGTTTCCTTATGGCGCTGTTAATCACTAAAAAATGCATCAATTGTGATATGTGTGAACCCGAATGCCCGAATGAGGCGATTTCGATGGGTGAACATATCTACGAGATTAACAGCGATAAGTGTACCGAATGCGTAGGGCACTACGAGACACCAACCTGCCAGAAGGTGTGTCCGATCCCCAATACTATTGTGAAAGATCCGGCGCATGTCGAGACAGAAGAACAGTTGTGGGATAAATTTGTGCTGATGCACCACGCGGATAAAATTTAATATTCTACTCTGGATGTAGAGTGTTAATTATTTTATAGAGAAACCTTAACGCTATTATATTTATTTGA
>OLSG01003418.1_pt1 | contig 11337 bp, 10 predicted proteins | sample 1673041 | NCBI WGS metagenome assembly OLSG01 (sample SAMEA3136749, study PRJEB25190) | human gut metagenome | reverse complement strand
TGACGATGGTCACGTTGCCGTCAATGATGGGGGTCAGGCCGCGGGCAAAGCCGCTTTTCAGTGCGCCGTCCAGAGATTTGCCGTTTTTCAGCTCCTCCTTGATGCGCTCGGCGGTAATAACGTTGGCATCCACGCCCATGCCGATGGCCAAAATGATACCTGCGATGCCGGGCAGGGTCAGGGTAAAGCTTTCAAACACCGGGAAGTAGCCGGACACAAAGGCCAGCGTAGCCGCCACCTGACCGGCCAGTGCGATGCAGGCCAGAAAGCCCGGCAGACGGTACAGCACCGTCATGAACACCACGATGAGGGCAAAGGCGATCAGGCCCGCCAGCACCATGGCGCCAAGGCTGTTTTCGCCCAGACTGGGGCTCACGGTGGAGTAGCTGTCTACGCTCAGGGCAAAGGGCAGCGCACCGGAGTTGATCTGGCGTGCCATCTTGACCACGGCATCCTGCGTAAAGGGATTGGAGGCAGAGCTGGTGATGATAGCCTGTCCATCGGTAATAGCGGTGTTGACGGTGGCGGTGCTCACGTTCTCGTCGTCCAGCCAGATGCTGATGCTGCCCTTATCGGCGGCCAGCTTGGTGGTGGCATCGCCAAAGGCCTTGGCACCCTCGGTGGTGAACTTGAGGGCAACGTAATACTCAGAGCTGCCGCCGTTGCTCACAGCACCGTACTGTGCCGAAGCGCTTTCGACCATGGAGCCGTCCAAAATCAGCTCGCCGTCCTTGCTGGCTCCCTCGCGGAAGGTCAGGTAGGCGGTGGTGCCGATCTCCTGAATGGCAGACTCGGGGTCAAAATCCGTCTCGCCGGACTGCCACGGGAACTCCAGGATCAGGCTGTCGGAGTTGTTGTCCACATACAGCTCGTAGTCGGTCACGTTCAACGCGACCAGACGGTTCTCGATGACCAGACGGGCGGCATCCAGTTGCTCGTCCGTGGCATCATAGCCATCCGAGGGCACAAAGGTGACGTTGACGCCACCCTTGATATCCACACCAAAGCGGATATCCTTTGCACCCTTGATGTAGGTGGTGGTCACATCGCCGTATTTTGCCGCCACGCCAAAAAAGGCGGTGTAAACAAACACAACGATCAGCAGCGCGGTAACGACCAGCTGCCATGCTTTGCCTTTTGTTTTCATAAGTCGGGAACCTCCAAAAGCGGCGGCTGTGCAGCCGCAGCCGTTTTTGTTGTGAACCGCAAGTTTTGCCGACGGTTCCTCTCCTCACAGAGCAGCCGTCGTGCCGACCTTTCTGTGATAAAACTCCCCTGCCAGCCCTGCAAAGAGCCCCGCAGAGGAGAATATACAAATTATTTTAAGCCTTAGGCCATATCAGCCAGCAGCTTTTCCACAACAGCCAGACGCACGCAGACGCACAGCAGTTCGGAAGCGGTCTCCACCTCGTCCAGACTGGGATAAGTGGGAGCGATGCGCAGATGAGAATCCTGCGGGTCCTTGTGGTACGGATAAGCAGAGCCTGCACCGGTCAGCACCAGACCTGCGTTCTTGCACAGTTCCGCCACGCGCTTAGCGCAGCCGGGCATGACATACAGGCTGATGAAGTAGCCGCCCTTGGGGTTGGTCCAGTGGGCAATATCGCCGCAGGGTGTGAGGTTGGCGGCAAAGGCGGTCTTGACGGCATCGAAGCAGGGCACCAGACGGCGGCGGTGCTTTGCCATGTGTGCCAGAACGCCCTCCTTGTTCTTCAGGAAGCGAACGTGGCGCAGCTGGTTCATCTTATCGTAGCTGATGATCATCACTGAAAAGCGCTTGCACATATACTTCATGCTGTTGTCGCTGCAGGCAATGGCAGAAACACCGGCGCCCGGGAAGGTGATCTTGCTGGTGGAGGTGAACATGAACACGCGGTCCTGCGTGCCGTACTTCTTGCTCACGTTCAGCAGCACGGGGGTCTCGATGATCTCCTCGGTCAAGTGATGGACGATGTAGGCCTCATCCCAGAAGATCTTGAAATCCGGGGCGGCGGTCTTCATCTTGGCAAAGCGCTCGATGGTCTCATCACTGTAAGTGTAGCCATCGGGGTTGGAGTACTGCGGCACGCACCAGATGCCCTTGATGGTATCATCCTCTGCTACCAGCTTTTCCACAACGTCCATATCGGGGCCGTTGGGGGTCATGGGCACGCTGATCAGCTCAAAGCCGAACTCCTCGGTGATAGCAAAGTGACGGTCATAGCCGGGCACCGGGCAGAGGAACTTGCGCTTCTCCACCTGAGACCACGGGCAGGGAGACTCCGGAAAGCCGAACACATAACCGATGTTGATGAGGTTATACATCAGCTGCAGGCTGGAGTTGCCGCCCACGAATACCTCGTTGGGCTTTACGCCGAACACATCTGCAAACAGGGCGCGTGCCTCGCTCAGACCCTCCAGCTCGCCGTAGTTGCGGGCGTCGGTGCCTGCATCCGTGGTGTAGTCGGTCATCTTCAGCAGGTCCATTGCCAGATCCATCTGGTGGGGGCCGGGCTTGCCGCGTGCCATGTTCAGCTTCAGACCCTTTGCCTGAAACTCTTTATAAGCCTGTTCCAGCGCTGCCTTTTCAGCGGTCAGCGCATCGCGATCCATCTCGTGGTAATTTGCCATTGAAAACACACTCCTTTATAGTACTCTTCCTGTTACCCAATACTATGGCTCGTCTTTTGCGGTATGCCCCTGCCAGAGAACACACGCCGCACGATCCATACTTTGCTATTATAGTACATTTTCCTGTCAGAAACAAGAATTTGAAAGCAAAAAGCCCTGCCAAAAGCAAAAAGCTTTCGAAACAGGGCTTTTAGGCAGGCACACTCCCCTGCTGTGCGGCGATGCCGTCAGCTGAGAGCGGCCTGATTTTTATAGCGTTTGCGCACGGCACCGTATTCCAGATGTGCCTCGCCGCCCTCCACGGTGTCCTCGTCCACGGTCACGCGGATAATGGTGGCATCGCTGGGTACCTCGTACATAATGGGCAGCAGAATGCTTTCCATCACGCTGCGCAGACCACGGGCACCGGTCTTGCGCTCGATGGTCTTGCGGGCAATGGCGTGCAAAGCTTCGTCCGTGAAGGTAAGCTCCACGTTATCCATGCCCAGCAGCTCTTTATACTGCTTGACCAGACTGTTGCGGGGCTCCTTGAGCACGCGCACCAGCGCATCCTCGTCCAGATCATCCAGCACGGTGATGACCGGCAGACGGCCGATCAGCTCCGGGATCAGGCCGAACTTGACCAGATCGTGGGGCTCTACCTTACGCAGCAATGCGCGCTCAGCCTCGGTGGAGTTATCCTTCAGCGCGCTGCCGAAGCCCAGCGCGGACTTATCGGTGCGGCGCAGGATATACTTGTCCAGACCGTCAAAGGCACCGCCGCAGATGAACAGGATGTTGGTGGTGTCGATCTGGATGAACTCCTGCTGCGGGTGCTTGCGGCCGCCCTGCGGCGGCACGTTGCTGACAGTGCCCTCCAAGATCTTCAGCAGTGCCTGCTGTACGCCCTCGCCGCCCACATCGCGGGTGATGGAGGGGTTTTCGCTCTTGCGGGTGATCTTGTCGATCTCATCAATGTAGATGATGCCGATCTGTGCCTTCTGCACGTCAAAATCTGCCGCCTGGATCAGCTTGAGCAGAATGTTCTCCACGTCCTCGCCCACATAACCGGCCTCGGTAAGGGTAGTAGCATCCGCAATGGCGAAGGGCACGCCCAGCATCTTAGCCAGTGTCTGCGCCAGCAGGGTCTTGCCCACGCCGGAGGGACCCAGCAGCAGCACGTTGGACTTTTGCAGTTCCACGTCGCCGCCCTTGCCGCTGAGGATACGCTTATAGTGGTTGTAGACCGAAACGGACAGCACACGCTTTGCCTCGTCCTGACCGATGACATACTGATCCAGACCTTCCTTGATCTCGGCCGGGGTCATGATGTTGATATCCAGATCTGCAGCAGCGGGCTGGACATGGGCGCGGCTTGCGCTGCCGCGAGCCGGACGGGCGCTTTTGGGCTGATCCGGCTTGTCAGAGAGCAGATCGTGGCACAGGCCGATGCACTCGCTGCAGATATTGACCCCGGGGCCAATGATCATGCGCTCCACTTCGTCCTGATGCTTGCCGCAAAAGCTGCAAACCAGATCCTTTTCGTTTTTGCCGGAATTGTTATTTGCCATAGCTGTTTTTCCTTATCCTGGATAGATTATAGCGGTTTACCGGTGGGCAATGACCTCATCGATCAGGCCGTATTCCTTTGCCTGCTGCGCGGTAAGGTAGTTGTCGCGCTCGGTGTCCTGCTGGATCTTTTCCAGCGGCTGGCCGGTGTACTCGCTGAGCATTCGGTTCATCTTATCGCGGATATAGACCATGTGCTCGGCATGGATCTTGATATCCGTGGTCTGGCCGGAAAGGCCGCCGCCCTGACCGCCTGCGATGAGGGGCTGGTGGATCATGATCTCGGCGTTGGGCAGGGCAAAGCGCTTGCCCTTGGTGCCGCTTGCCAGCAGAAATGCGCCCATAGAGGCAGCCATGCCCATGCAGATGGTGGAAACATCGCACTTGATATACTGCATGGTGTCATGGATGGCCATACCGGCACTGATGGAGCCGCCGGGGCTGTTGATATACAGGCTGATGTCCTTATCCGGGTCCTGCCCTTCCAGATACAGCAGCTGCGCCACCACAAGGCTTGCGGTGGTATCGTTGACATCCTCGCTCAGCACGATGATGCGATCGTTCAGCAGACGAGAGAAAATATCGTAAGAACGCTCTCCGTGCGCCGACTGCTCGACAACGTAAGGAACAAAACTCATAAAGTTCGCCTCCTGAAAATGGTTTAAGTTTATTGGCAAAATTGACCGATACGGGTCCCCTGTAAAGTTCAGCCGTACCGGTCAATTTTAACAACCTTTGATAAAACGCCTGCGGCGCTTTACAGGGCCCGGCACTGATTACTCAGCGTCAGCAGCCTTCTCAGCCTCTGCGGGCTTTTCCACGATGTTAGCGTGGCTCTTGATGAAGTCGATGGCCTTGGTGCGAGCCAGATCCTGCTTCAGATCCTCGAGGTTGATCAGCTCACGCACCTTGTCCTCTTCCATCTTGTACTGGTCAGCAATGCGCTTGATCTCGGCATTGATCTCGTCCTCGGAAGCCTCGATGTGCTCAGCAGCAGCAACAGCCTCCAGAGCCAGACCGATCTTGACCTGCTTCTCAGCCTGCGGCATGAAAGCGGCGCGGAACTGCTCCATGGACTGACCCATATACTTCAGGTAGTCCTCCAGACGCAGACCCTGCTGCTCCACACGGAAAGCAAAGTCGTTGACCATCTCGTCCATGCGGACATCGTACATAGCCTGAGGGATCTCGCCCTCCATGCTCTCGATGACCTGATCGACCAGAGCATTCTCGACAGCCAGATCATCCTGCTTGTCCAGCTGCTCCTGGTTGTTCTTGCGGATGGAAGCCTTGAACTCGTCCAGAGTGTCGTACTCGGAGCAGTCCTTTGCCAGCTCGTCATCCAGAGCGGGCAGCTCCTTGTACTTGACCTCATGCAGCTTGATCTTAAAGACAGCAGCCTTGCCAGCCAGCTCAGCAGCCTGATACTCGGTGGGGAAGGTGACGTTCACGTCGAACTCTTCGCCAGCGGAGTGGCCCACGATCTGATCCTCGAAGCCGGGGATGAAGCTGCCGCTGCCCAGGGTCAGGCTGTAGTGCTCAGCCTTGCCGCCCTCGAATGCGACGCCGTCCACAAAGCCCTCGAAGTCGATATCAGCGATATCGCCATTCTGAGCAGCGCCCTCACGGGTCAGCTCACGGGCGTTGCGCTCCTGCACACGCTTCAGCTCTGCGTCCACAGCCTCGTCGGTAACAGTATGGACAGTCTTTTCCACGGTCAGACCGTTGTAGCTGCCAACCTTGACCTCGGGCTTCACGGCGACCTTCACGGTCAGGGTAGCGCCCTCTGCCTCGCTGGCAGAATCCACGCTGACCTCAGGACGGCCCACGGGCTCCACACCGGCTTCCTTAGCGGCAGCCTCAAAAGCCTCCGGGAACAGCTCGTTGATGGCGTCGTAGGTAAAGACGTCTGCGCCGTACATCTTCTCGATCAGAGCCTTGGGAGCCTTGCCCTTGCGGAAGCCCTGCACAGGGTACTTCTTGCCCTCTTTTTTGAAAACATCGGCAACAGCCTTCTTGAAGGCCTCTGCGTCGATGGAGAACTGCAGTTCTGCCATGCTCTTCTCGAGCTTTTCACACTTGATGAGATTCATTTGTTTATCCTCCACTCAAATATTCTATTGCTCAGGGCAGGAAGTTTTTGCCCGGGGCAACCGCGCACCACGTCCTTGCTGTATGCACACGGAATGCGGGGACGCGCGCGCTCAATTGGGTGCAACAATCGCGTCAAAACTTATTATAGCACGCTCTGGACACAATTGCCATACCAAATTTTTAAATTTTGTCGTTTTTGCCCTTTTATACCGCCGTTAATTGATGCGGTAGGGGCAGAAACGCAGGCCGTCGGCACTTACCAGCTTGTACCGGATGCCGTCCACCTCGCCCTGTACGGCGAACCGGATGGCGTTGCCGTGCAGATGCCCGTAGAAGCAGGTCTTGATGCCGAACTCCTTCAGGGTGGCCACGATCTCCGGGGCGCTGGTGCCGGTGTAGACCGGCGGATAGTGCAGGAACACCAGCTTTTCCAGCCCGGGCTCCGCTGCCTGCAAGCTCATGCGCAGACGGCCGATCTCGCGGTTCATCACCTTTTCGTCGTGGGGCTCTCCCACATCGAACAGCCAGCCGCGGGTGCCGCAGATGGCGTACCCTTCCACGCTGTAAGAATTGTTATGCAGGATATGCAGGGTATCGAAGCCCTCGGCCTTGAGGTAGGCGTTCATCTTGTTGGCGGTGGACCACCAGTAATCGTGGTTGCCCTTCATGATGATCTTCTGTCCGGGCAGCTGCTGCAAAAAGGCGAAATCCTTGCGGGTATCGGTCAGGCGCATGGCCCAGCTGATATCCCCCGCCAGCACGATGGTGTCCTGCGGGGTGATGAGCTTGCGCCAGTTTTTTTCCAGCCGGTCCACATAATCGTTCCAGCCGGGGAAGATATCCATCGGCTTGGATGCGCCCAGAGAAAGATGGGGGTCGCCAAGCACAAAAAGTGCCATAGTCTGTTTACTCCTGTTCTGTCTGTCCGCAGAAGCTTATGCCTGATAGCCCAGCGCCACCTCAGCGATCTGTGCCGGGGCAATGACGGTATCAAAGCGCTCCGGCTTGCTGCGCAGAGCGGCAAGGCTTGCCGGTGCGGCGTGACCGGTGGCAGCCTCCAGCTGCTGCATGGCTTCAAAATCGTTTTCCGGGGCGGTTTTGCCCAGTGCGCTCAGCACGCTGCGGGGGAACTTGAAGGGCGATGCGGTGGAAAGCACCACCATGGGCACGCCCTGCCGCTTTTTCTGTGCAGCCACATGGAAGGCCACGGCGGTGTGGGTATCGCACAGGTAGCCGTCCTTTTCGTAGCGGGAACGGATCTCCCCTGCCACCTCGGCCTCGCTGCTCCAGCCGCAGGAGAAGGTCTCCTGAATAGCTGCCAGCGTCTCGGGACGGACGGTATAGCTGCCGGTTGCAGCCAGCTGCTGCATAAAGCCCGCCACCTCGGCATCGCTGCCGGTCACATGGTACAGCAGGCGCTCCAGATTGGAGGACACCAGAATGTCCATGCTGGGCGAGGTGGTCTTGAAGAACTCCCGCTTTGCGGTGTAAGTACCGGTGGTGAGGAAATCGGTCAGCACGTTGTTCTCGTTGGAAGCGCAGACCAGCTTGCCCACAGGCAGACCCATCTGCTTTGCGTAATAACCGGCGAGGATATCGCCAAAGTTGCCGGTGGGCACACAGAAGTCCACCTCGTCACCGAAGGTGATCTTGCCTGCCTTGAGCAGCTGGGCGTAGGCGGCAAAATAGTAGACGATCTGCGGCACAAGACGGCCCCAGTTGATGGAGTTGGCGCTGGAAAGACGGATGTTCCGCTTTTCCAGTTCGGCAGCGATGGCCTTATCGCCGAACACCTTCTTTACGCCGGTCTGGGCATCATCGAAGTTGCCGCGCACGGCGTACACGGCAACGTTAGCGCCCTCCTGCGTTGCCATCTGCAAACGCTGGATCTCGCTGGTGCCGCCGGTGGGGTAGAACACGGCGATCTCCACACCGGGGATATCATGGTAGCCGTCCAGCGCAGCCTTGCCGGTGTCGCCGCTGGTGGCCACAAGGATCAGGGTCTTTTCAGTGCGACCCAGATTCTTTTTGGCCTCCACCAGCAGCTTGGGCATCAGCTGCAGGGCGTAATCCTTAAAGGCGCAGGTCGGGCCGTGCCACAGCTCTAGGGCATAGGTGTCCCCTTCCACCGGGGCAAGATAGCCTGCCTTGCCGCCAAAAGCAGCCCCGTAGGTACTGCGGGTGGCCTCGGTCAGGAAGGCGGGGTTGTAATCGGTCAGGTACTCCCGCACAACGGCTGCTGCCAGCGCGGGGTAGTCCAGCCCGCACAGGGCTTTTACATCCACCTGCGGAAAACTTTCCGGCACAAACAGACCGCCCTCATCGGACAGCCCCTGTGCAATTGCCTGAGAAGAAGTTACTTTGCGGTTCTGATCTCTGGTACTGAAAAACTGCATGGTCATCGCTCCTTTTCGCCACGGAACGTGCCGGGCACGTTCCCGGTTGTACGGCAAAATCCTCGTTTTGCCGCATACTTCCCACCGGTGCCACGGTTCCTGCCTTAGGTCTCGCAGAGAAAGGCACCCTTTATAATATGTACCATCCAGCGCCCGCTGTCAAGAGGAACTACCTCTGCAACGTCAAAACGCACCGGTTCTTCGCTTTGGCCGGTCTGCTGCAAATACCTTTGTGCAGCGCAGATCAGCCGGTGCTGCTTGGCCGGATCTACGGCGGCAGCGGGCCGCTGCAGCATCCCTTGGCTGCGGGTCTTTACCTCGCAGATGACGATGGTGCCGTCCGGCTCCCGCAGCACAAGATCCAGCTCTCCCATGCGGGTATGATAGTTATGGGCCAGCAGCTGCGCGCCCTGCTTCTGATACCAGCGGGCAGCGGCGGCTTCTCCCCTGCGGCCGGTCTCTGCGCGGTTCATTTGCCGCTCTCCGGCCAGTAGCCCTGCTTTTTAAGGAAGCTGCGTCGGTAGAACGGCTGAATGCCGTACTGCGCGATCAGCTCGTAATGCAGCTTTGTGGGGTAGCCCTTGTGCTTTGCCAGCTGATACTGCGGATACTGCTTGTCCAGCTCCAGCATATAGCGGTCACGACTGACCTTGGCCAGCACCGAGGCCGCGCCGATGCTGGCGCTGGTGGCATCGCCCTTGACCACCGGCTGTGCCGGGATCTGCAAGCCTGCGGGGGTACGGTTGCCATCCACCAGCACCAGATTGGGCACGATGTCCAGCTCTTCCACCGCCTGCTGCATCCCGCCCATGGTGGCGTTCAGGATGTTTTCCCGGTCGATGACCTCCGGCCCCACAAAGATGATGCGGTAGGCCAGCGCTTTTTCGCAGATCTCGTCAAACAGCGCCTCGCGCTTTTTTTCGGTCAGCTTTTTGGAATCGTTGATGCCGTACACCGGGTTTTCCGGGTCCAGAATGCAGGCCGCCACGCACACCGGGCCGCAAAGCGGGCCGCGCCCGGCCTCGTCCACACCGGCAAAGCAGCCGTACTGGCTGCGCACCTCGGCATCAAAGGCGTACAGCGGAGCGGAGATTTCCTCATCCGAGCGGCGTTTCATTCCTCGTCCTCCTCGGCAAAGTCGGCCAGATCATCCCGCTGCGGCGGGCGCTCCAGAGAGATGCGCCCCCACTTGCAGGCGCGGAACTCGTCCACCAGCATGATGGCGCAGCGCTCGGTATTCACCTCGCCGCCGCGCACCAGCAGCCCGCGCTTGCGGCCAATGGCTTCCAGTAGCTCATAGGGCGGAAGTGCCAGTGTTTCGGCATCCAGCTTGTAGCGCTGTGCCACAAGGTCGGGATAGTTGCGGCGCACCTCGTCCAGCAGGTTCATGGCCAGTTCTTCCACATCCAGAATATCGTCCTTGATGGAGCCGATGAAGGCCAGATTGGAGGCAATGGTCTTGGAATCGAACTTTTTCCACAGCACGCCGGGCATATCCAGCAGGTCAAACTTTTCGGTGCTGACCCACTGCTTGCCCTTGGTCACGCCGGGGCGGTCTGCCGCCTTGGCGCGGGCAGAGCCTGCAAAGGTGTTGATAAAGGTGGATTTGCCCACGTTGGGGATACCGCACAGCATCACCTGCGTTTTGGCACCGCCCATGCCGCGGTTCTGGCGGCGCTCCAGCAGACCGGAAAGCTCCTTTTCAATGGCCACCTTCACGGCGTTTGCGCCGCCCTTCTGCTTGGCGCTGATGGCCACGCAGCCGGCATCTGCGGCGTGGAAGTAGCGGATCCACTCCTCGGTCACAGCCGGGTCGGCAAGGTCGGCTTTGTTCAGCGCATAGAGCTTGGGCTTGCGGTCGGTGATGCGCTCGATCTCCGGGTTCAGGCTGGAAAGCGGGATGCGCGCATCCAGCAGCACAAGGCTGGCATCAACATGCTGGATCTCCTGCTCCATCATACGCAGGGTCTTGGTCATGTGGCCCGGGAACCACTGAATATTGTACTGGTTTGCAAACCGGGTATCCATTTCGTTCATTTTACCACCCCAAAATCTGTAAAGGGCATAAAGCACAACAGTACCTTGCCCAGAATATCACGCTCGTCAATGCAGCCGACATAAGAGGAGCGGCTGTCCAGCGATTCATTGCGGTTATCCCCCATCACAAACAGGGTGCCCTCCGGCACCGTGAACGGGAACTGCACATCGTAGCCCAGATAGGTAGGGGCTGCAATGTAGTCCTCCTGCAAAAGTTCGCCGTTCACCGTGACCGTACCGGCATCGTAATCAATGCTGATGGTGTCGCCGCCCTTGGCGATGATCCGCTTGACCAGCGGCTTACCGTAGACGGTATAGCTGTCTACGATGACCACATCGCCCCGCTGTGGGGTGTAGCCTGCCGCCCAGACGATAAGCTTATCGCCGTGGGTCAGGGTGGGCACCATAGAGCGTCCATCCACCTGAATGATGCGGAAGAAAAACGAAAAGATCAGTACCAGCACCAGCGCTGCGGAGATAAGCGCTTCGTACCATTCCAGCATGCCCTGCCCACGTACGGCGGAGGGAGACTGCTGCTGTTTTTCCATAGCTTTGCCACCAGCCTTTCTTGATTTTATGATACACCCGGGCTTTGAAAAAGAAAAAAGGGACAACAAGTTGTCCCTTTTCTCCCGGTTTCAAATCGGGGATG
>OLSG01003412.1_pt1 | contig 11343 bp, 10 predicted proteins | sample 1673041 | NCBI WGS metagenome assembly OLSG01 (sample SAMEA3136749, study PRJEB25190) | human gut metagenome | reverse complement strand
ATGTCACGAGAACATGTACCTGAGTAGAATTCTTAACTTAATAGCATTGCCCCGGAGGGGAGCCTACATTAAGGTGTCGGCTCCGCCGACGAATAAATAAAGATTTCGGCAAAGCCGATATCCTTCACTCAACTCTCGGGGCTCTCGCGACTCAAATCGGGGCTCTGATTTATTCCCCCTTTGTCTTTTTCCACAATTCCCCTATAATGGTAATATACTTTGTCCGAAAGGAGATTTTTATGAAATATACAGCCCATCTTTTTGCGCTGGGGCATCTGGCGGTGGATTCTGCCCAGGGAGCTATACCGGCGCTGATTCCTTATTTCATGACCCATTACGGCCTTTCTTATAAGGATGCCGGGGCTCTTGTGTTTGCGAATCTTTTGATTGCTTCAGTTCTTCAGCCTATTCTTGGTTTCTATGCAGATAAGGTGTCGAAGCCCTGGCTGGCGCCGCTTGGATGTCTTATGGGCGGTGTTGCTATCACGTCTCTTGGTTTTACGTCGTCTTACTGGACGGTGATTCTGGCGGTAGTGGCTTCGGGGATGGGAAGTGCCATTTTCCATCCGGAAGCAGCACTCATGGTGAATAAGCTGACGAGGAAGAAGAAGGGGAAGGCCATGGGGACTTTCTCGGTAGGGGGAAATGCAGGATTTGCAGTGGGGCCTATGGTTGCCGGTGCCTGTGCTTATAAATTCGGCATAGAGTATCTCACTATCTTCGGCCTTTTCAGTCTGATTGTGGCCCTTGGTATCTTTACTCAGATGCCCCGTCTTCTCCGGGAAGCGAAATCAATGGATGATGAAGGGAAGGCGTCTGGACAGGAAGAGAAGAAGAACGACTGGCATTCTTTTGGAAAGCTTTCGGTGCTCATCCTTGTCCGTTCTGCCGGTTTTACTCTCTGCAATACTTTCCTTCCACTTCTCTGGATCCATGTGCTGGGGACAAGCAAAGCGGAAGGGGCAGGGGCTCTTACCATTCTTTTTACCATTGGTGCATTCCTTACTTATTTCGGCGGCATTTTTTCAGACAAATTCGGATTTATCAAAGTCATCCGCATTTCCTTCTTCTTCATGGTTCCTGCTTTCTTTATTCTGACCCATACGGATAATGTGCTTCTGGCCACCATCCTTCTTCTGCCGGCAGCCATTTCTCTTTTTGCGCCTTACAGTCCTATCGTAGTGCTGGGGCAGCAGTATCTGGGAAAGAATGCAGGATTTGCGGCCGGCGTCACTCTCGGGCTTTCTACTTCCATCGGCGGTCTCTTTGCGCCGCTTATCGGCTGGGCTGCAGACCAGTGGGGACTCCAGATGGCGCTTCAGGTGCTCTGGGTGGCTGGATTTATCGGATTTGCAGTGACCTTTACTCTTTCTGAAACAAAGGGAGAGGCGTGAAAAATTTCTTAGAAAACGTTCTTTATGATATAATAAATTGACATGATTCGTTTTTTATCAGGAGGAAATATGAATTTATTTGCAGCCCTTGGGGTGGGAGAAAATCTCACCCGCCTTTTGAAGACCCAGGGCATCAAAACACCTACACCGATCCAGCAGGCAGCGATTCCGTCTATTTTCAAAGGGAAGGATCTGATCGGCCATTCCCAGACCGGCACAGGAAAGACTCTCGCTTATCTTCTTCCTGTGATCCAGCGGGTGGATACAGAGAAGGGCACCCAGGTGCTCATCATGACACCAACCAGAGAACTCTCCCGTCAGGTTTTCGATGTGCTCCGTCCTTTTGCTCTTGAAACCGGCGTAGATGCCGTAGATATCATCGGTGGAAGAACTATCGAAAATCAGCTGCAGAAACTGAAGAGAGACCCTCATGTAATCATCGGCACCCCGGGCCGTCTTCTGGATCATATCAGAAGAAAGAGCCTGGACCTTTCCAATGTGAAGACTGTCATTCTGGATGAAGCAGACCAGATGCTGGCCAATGGATTCAGAGAAGAAATCGAACTCCTTATCGATGAGACACCGAAGAAGCGTCAGCTTCTCCTCTTCTCTGCCACCATGCCGGAAGCTGCTGTCCGCCTGGCAAAGAAATACATGAACCATCCGGCAGTGGTGGACGTTTCCGAAAAGGTGACTGCCTCTACGGTCGACCAGCGTATCTATGAAACGACAAAGCCGAAGAAGTTCAAACTTCTTGTCCGTCATCTTACAGAAATGAATCCATACATGGCAGTGGTTTTCTGCAATACGAAGACGGAAGCTCATGAAATGGCAGAGAAGCTGCAGGAAGAAACAGATTTCATCGTGGACGAAATCCATGGGGACATGAGCCAGAGCCAGCGAAACCAAGTCATCCGGGAATTTGAAAAAGCAAAGATTCAGGTGCTCGTGGCATCTGACATTGCCGCCCGCGGCCTTGACGTAGAAGGCATCACCCATGTCTTCAACTACGATATTCCAAGAAATCTGGAATACTACGTACACCGTATCGGCCGTACAGGAAGAGCAGGGACTAAAGGCATCGCCATCACCTACGTCACTCCGGAAGATGGAAATCTTCTCCGCAAACTGGAAAGATCTATCTCTGAAACGATTACCAGATACGATGAAAAGGGGAATGTAAGAAGAGTCCGTCAGGGCAAGGCAAAGAAGAAAGTGGTCACCCCTGGCATGTACAAGCCTACCAAGAAGAAAGAACATAAAGCTCTTGGCCATAAGGGCAAGAACATGAGACAGAAGAAAAAGAAAGAAGATACCTCTAAGAAGGGAAAGAAGAAGAAATAGAGTTGAGAGTTTAGTTACGAGAGTTGAGAGAAGGTAAAAAACATTTTGTTTTTTTAGTTATAAAGCCGAACGGTCATCCCGCGAGAGCATTAGCGTCTCATAGTGTGGCTTTGCCGAAGGCATGAAAAGTTATGAATAAATATAAGGAGGTGTGACAGAATGGCAGAACATTTTGTTACACCTCCTTTTTTATGCAGCAGAGTAAGTTTATGGAGGTGATGGGGATGCATGGAAGGGCTTTCGTCATTCTTTTAATGGTGACACTCACTGTTCCTTTTGGGATTTTCGGAATCTTTGGCTCAAAATTCGATTATTTCCTGGCGGGTATAGGTCTTTATTTAATGGCCGGTTTTCTAGTGCCCATAATATATTATGTGGTTCAGAAAAATGGCTGGGGAAAGGAATATGGCATTTTCCGGGCTATTGCACATGTGCCTGTATGGTATTTTCTTGGAATGGTCAAAATTGCAATGGTCATGCATTTTTCGGAACAGAATGAGCTGCTCTGGAAATATGATCCTTATTTTTTCATGGGGATCAATGTTATTTCCCTGTCATTTTTAATCATGTTTTCTCTGGAGCTGGATTATTGGATTGCCTGTCTCCTTTATAAAATTAAGAAGAAAATTCTGGGACGATGAACGGGATAGATGATTCATCCGGTTGATTTCTATAGTCTTTTCTTCCTTTGCGGATGAATATTCTTGACTGATTATGGCTGGCCGGAGGTTTTAAAGGATGGCAAGAGGTTTATTTCATGGATTCCGGCGGCGCAAAGTTTCTGGAATTGTAAAAGAAGCGCAGAGTTATGAGTGCATGGCTCATGATTCTGTGCTTCTTTTATAGTGATTTCAGGGGAGCTGTGACGTTTTTACCAATGTGTATCAGTTGCGCTGTATCTATTGATTTCAATGAAAGAGATAGATATACTAAAGCCAAAGAGTGACAGATGTAACAGTTACAAATTGTACCTTTTATAATTTCATAGTGTGTTGAGGAAAAGGATATGGAAAGAAGAGGAAATCCTGGAGGGAGAGCTTTTCAGGCTTTCATTTCAAGGAAGGGAGCCAGCAGGTCTACCATTTCTTCCGGTGTTTCCTTATAGTTTCTCAGATACCATTCGTATTTGATCTGATAGAGTCCTCCGATGAGGAAGGATTTGAATAAGGTGAACTGTCTGTCCGATATGTGTGGATAGAAAGGACGGAGGATGTCCAGTTCCTTCATCATGAGTTTATTGTACTGGCGGATCAGGAGATGCTCGATATGGCCGCTGTAGACCAGATTCAGGACCGATACATTGTCCTGCCAGAAGTGGAAGTAGGCAAGAAGAAGATGCCTTACCGATATTTCAGGCTGGCTCTGCAGATGGTGTGACAGGCCGGCATAGAGGCTTCCCAGATAATAGTGGATGATATCGTCTTTCGTTTTGAAATGACGGTAAAAAGTCTGCCGGGAGACGTCGGCCTCCTGGGCAATCATGAGAATGGTGATTTCATCGTAGCTGTATCTGTGGCACAGTGCAAAGAAGGCGTCTACGATCATCTGACGGTAGCGCTGAGCCACTTTGTTTTCTGACTTGGACATGTGTAACACTCCTTTCTGCTGTATTGTATCACAGGAATGAGGGCTGCGGGAAAGTCCAGGGATAAAAATCTGTATTTCATAGAGTAAGGCATAGATGCCGGTAGAAGAAGAAAGGATGTTAAAAATGAAAAGTTACGAAAAATTATACATTAATGGTGAATGGCGGGAAGGACGGAGTGCAAGCGTACTGGAAAACAGGAATCCTTATACCGATGAAGTGCTCTACACCTACCGGGCTGCAAGTACTGCGGATGTAGATGATGCTTATGAAGCGGCAAAGGCTGCGCAGCCTTCCTGGGCGGCCCTTCAGCCGAGAGAAAGACAGGAATATCTGATGCGTCTTTATGAAGTGATGGTGAAGCATAGAGATGATATTCTTTCTGTACTCCGGGAAGAAGGAGGTTCTACAGTGGTGAAGGCGGAAGCGGAATACCAGTTCATCGTAGATGTAGCCCGCAATTCCATCACCTTCCCGCTGCAGATGAACGGACGCATCATGCCATCCAACAATCATCAGGAAAATTATGTATTCCGTCAGGCAAAAGGGGTGATTTCCGTCATCGCTCCCTGGAATTTCCCCTTTGACCTTTCTATATGTGCAGTGATTCCAGCTATTGCTACTGGAAATACGGTAGTACTGAAACCGGCTACTGATACTCCTGCTTCTGCGGCTCTTATCAGCCAGCTCTTTGATGAAGCCGGTTTCCCGAAGGGTGTCATGAATTACGTAGCAGGGAAGGGCTCTGAAATCGGGGATTACTTTGTTACCCATCCGCTGTCTGATTTCGTATATTTCACCGGATCCACTGCAGTAGGCCGTCATATCGCCGGCCTTGCGAGCCAGGAAATCAAAGGGATTTCCCTGGAACTGGGCGGCAACAATGCCATGCTGGTACTGGGGGATGCAGATATTGCAAAAGCAGTGAATGTGGGCATCACATCCGCTTATTTCAATCAGGGTCAGGTATGCATGTCACTGAACCGCATCATTGTGGTGAAGGAGAAATACGACGCTTTCGTTGAAGCTTTCACAGAGTCTGTAAAGCATATCCCATACGGCGATCCGGCGGATCCAAAGGTGCTGGTAGGCCCTTCCATCAATGGCGGACAGGCGGAAAGCGTCATGAATCTTATGGAAGAAACAGTGAAGGCAGGCGCGAAGGCAGCTGTCCGCGGCGAACGTCATGGCAATGTGATTTCTCCATGGCTTCTGGTGGACTGCACCAATGATATGCCTGCATGCCGGCAGGAAATCTTCGGACCGGCAGTATGCGTCATCCGGGCAGAAGATGAAGAAGAAGCCATCGCCATTGCTAATGATACAGAATACGGCCTCAGCAATAACATCATCACTGAAGACGTGTACCATGGCCTGGAAGTGGCCCGCCGCATCCATACCGGCATGAGCCATGTGAACAGCCCGTCTGTACAGGATGAAGCCCATGTGATGTTCGGCGGTGTGAAACAGTCCGGACTGGGCCGTACCAATGGAGAATGGGCAATTGAAAAGTTCACCGAAGAACGGTGGATCAGTGTTAACCATTAATAGAAAGGATATGTGTCATGAATCTGGATTTCACATACTATTTACCGACAAAAATTTATTTCGGCAGAAATGCTCTTGAAAATATCCGCATGGAACTTCCAAAGTACGGGCCCACTGTACTTCTGGTCTATGGCCGCAATTCCATAAAGAAGAATGGCATTTATGATGAGATCATGAAGTACATGAAGGAAGCAGGAAAGAAAGTGGTAGAACTTTCCGGCGTCATGGCCAATCCGACTTCCGACAAGATGAAAGAAGGCATCGAACTGGCAAGAGAACATGATGTGGATCTCATCGTAGCTGCCGGCGGCGGTTCTGTCATGGACTGCGCCAAAGGCATTGCAGCCGGCGCAAAGGCAGAAGGGGATGTATTCACCCGTTTCTGGGTCAATCAGGAAGACGTGGATAATGAAACCATTCCTCTGGCGGCAGTAGTCACCATGGCCGGCACGGGCTCAGAAATGAATACCGGCTCTGTCATTACTGATACAGCAACGAAACAGAAAATCGGACGGGTATTTGATGAAAGGATGGCGCCCCGTTTCTCCATCTTAAATCCGGAATATACACTGACTCTTCCTTTGTATCAGATGAAGAGCGGCATCTGTGATACCTTCTCCCATCTCATGGAGCAGTATTTCTCTGACAGTGAGGTGACCACCAGCGATTATATGAATGAAGGACTCATGCGTGCCCTCATCGATTACACCGGAAAGGCCACCGCTCATCCGGAGGAGTATGAAGTCCGCAGCAACCTCATGTGGCTTTCCACTATGGCACTGAACGGCACCATGGGGCTTTCCAAGACCCAGGACTGGAATGTCCATGCCATTGAACATCAGGTAGGTGCTTATACAGACTGCACCCACGGCATGGGGCTCGCAGCCATTTCTCCCACTTACTATCGCCATATCTATAAAGAAGGACTGCCAAGATTCGTTTCCTTTGCCCGCAATGTATGGGGCATCCACGATCCCTCTTTAAGTGATGAAGAAACCGCACTGGCAGGTATCGATGCGCTGGAAGATTTCCTGAAGAAGTATGATATGTATCCTTCTCTCCGTGAACTGGGCGTCACAGAAGATATGATTGATGAAATCGCAGCATCTGTTGCCCTTTACGGTGGTTATAAGAAACTGACCCATAAGGAAATCGCAGAGATCCTGAGAGAAGCTATGTAATCATTTCATATACCCTGAGAAAGGGTGAGCAGAAAACCTCTGAATCCATGTTCAGAGGTTTTTGACTGTGCTGATAGTTCCCCTTCCTGTATTTTCCTTCTCTTTTCATGCCGTGGTACAATAAATCCATTGAGGTGATAATATGGTTAAGAATAAAGAATGGATAAAACCTTTTCTCTGGTATGGAGCGCTGACCCTTCCCTGGGCACTGGGGGGATATACGGTGCATTCAGCGGCTTCAATTTCTACCGGACTTCTTCTGTACTGGGTGATGGGCCTTCTGGCGCCCCTCTTTTATTATTTCCTGCAGAAAAAAGGATTCGGGGCAGAACTGGGGACTGGAAGGGCGGCGGTCCATATTCCTCTCTGGATGTCTATGGTGGTTGTGCAGATGGTGCTCTTCTGGGCGAAGATGCCGGAGATGGACTGGCTCTGGGGGAAATATCCCATAGGCGCAGTGGCTGTTCTCTTTGTGGCGCTTGGGGTTTCTCTCGGTATCGTTTCTTTCTTTGACTGGAAAATGGTAGAGTGGTATGAAAAGCTGAAGAAGAAGGGGAAATTCCTGAGTCTCTGGCTTTCCTCTTCCTTCCTCATCGGCTGGATTCCCGGCGTGACCATCCTTTCCTTCCTCTGGCTTTATTACAGCGATAATATGCGGCTTGACGGTTTCATTTCCATCATGTTCCTCTTCCAGGTCCTTGCTTATGTTTTCTTTGGAAAAATTGTAATCGCCATGGCAGTCTTTGGGATTTTCGTTTACTTTGCTCTGGAAGGGGAGAAGAAGAAACGGATCGTGAATGTGATCTTTGCAGGGGTTTTCTGGCTCATGCTTCTCTATATTCCGGTAGTGATTTCTATTCGTCTGACGGAAATGGCACCCTGGCGGTTCTATCTGGATCCTGCCTATTTCTCTGCGTTCCCCTTCCTTTCGGATCTGTGGCTCACCGGACTTTCTCTTCTGGGCGCCCGTAAGCTGACAGACTGGATTTTCGAAAATTAATTGTTGACAAATGGACTGAACACATTATAATAAGACATGGCGGAATGAGGGGCTCTGTTTTGCCGGTATCCTTCGTGAACCGGACCGCAGAGTAAGTAAACCGCTGAAATTTACGGCTTATATCTCAATGAGAGTAAGAACGGAGGTAAAAAATGGAAAAAGTTCAGCACGCACCCCGGGCACATAGTGCCTTTTTGAGCATTCGGGAGCTCACAGTTTCAGGCCTTCTGGCAGGAATTACCATCTTTCTGGGACTTACGGGATACGGATTCATACCGCTTGTAGTTATGAGTGCTACCATCCTGCACATCCCTACTATCATTGGCTCCATCGTATCAGGACCAAAGGTAGGCGCACTGGTTGGTTTCCTCTTCGGCCTGTTTTCTTTTATTCAGACACTTCGGGCACCCAGTCTTCTTCTCCAGTTTGCTCTGCAGTATAATCCTTTCTATGATGCACTCATCTGCATCGTGCCACGGGTATGCATCGGAATCTTTGCTTACCTCCTCTACAAATATATGCCGGGTAAAGGGAGCATCCGTGCGTTCATCGCAGCAGTGGGCGGTTCTCTGTGCAATACAGTCCTCTTTCTGGGACTCTATTTCATCCTCGTCGGTGCACCTTATGCAGCATCGAAGGGAATCTCTGTAGAAGCAGTAGGCACCATGATTATGGGTATTGTTTTCATGAATGGTATTCCTGAAGCCATTGTTTCTGCAGCCATTATCACACCGGTAGTGGTGATGCTGAAAAAATCCGGATTGAAGATGAAATAACGATGCGATACGATCATCATCTTATCGTGTCGCTTTTGGAAAAACATTCACTAAAGGATCTCTATCGAGATCCTTTTATATTTTGTGGCAAAGATGCTACATTTACTCATGGCTCTATAAAAGGTGATTTATGAAATTATTAATTGATGGAGACGGCTGCCCCGTGATTCGGGAAGCTGAAAAGGCAGCTTCTCTTTATGGCATCCCTTCTATAATTTTTTGCGATACCAGTCATCAGATTTCTTCAGAGATAAGTGAGATGGAGGTAGTAGAGGAAGGCAATGATTCGGCAGATTTCATCCTTATGAAGAGAGTCTGCGAAGGAGATGTGGTCATCACTCAGGATTACGGCCTTGCTTCTCTCGTCCTTGCGAAGAAGGCCTATGCTTTTCATCAGAATGGCTGGCAGTATACAGAATGGAATATTGACCGGCTTCTCATGGAAAGATATGAAGGAAAGAAAGCAAGGAGAAGGAAAAGGAACCATCTGAAAGGTCCTGCGAAAAGAAAGAAGGAAGATAATGAAAATTTCTTCCAGAATCTTTGCCGTTTCTTTGAAGGGAGGAAATACAGAACGGTGCTTCATTAAACAATCAGACGGTCAGATTTCAGGCTGAGGATATTGGATCCGATAATGGGGATGCAGTCTGTACAGATAAGGGCGCCGTTGTCTTTTCATTACTGTGTTCTTGACATGGAGTCTTTTTTTTCATAAGATAGCACAAGAAATAATCTTGTTTTCCTATAAGGCTGATGTCTGGGTAATGATTGCTATATGGGAGTCAAGTTAGCTTTTCAATATGAATATCCATGAGGGACCGGGTGATAGAACCATATTCATGCCCGAAGTCTCTTTATGCTTTGTGCTGGCCATCCTTTGAGAAAGGATGGTACAGGTAAATGTAATCGAACAGGGGAGTCTCAAGAGAGGCTGAGAGGAAGATGAGCTGCTTCGACCCTAGACCTGATGCGGATCATGCCGCCGTAGGAAGTTCCCGGGAATCAGATGGATTTCTATTTCCCGTAAATATGTGCTTTTCCAGGGGCTGCCGCAGAAGGTGGCTCTTTTTTATCGTCGGAAAGGGGAAGTGCATAGAAATGGATGAAGGAAATAATAAGAAGGTAATGGGAGAAGGTCTTGATGCAAAGGGGAGTGAATCTCAAGGGACCTCCCTCTTCTCTAATGGGGTGCTCTGGTTCGGAGCTGGTATATCACTGGCAGAAATCCTGACTGGCACCTACCTTGGAGGTCTCGACACAGGTGAGGCGATTCTTGCCATCCTGCTGGGGCATCTTATCGGTGGAGTGCTTCTGTTTTTGACAGGGCTCATCGGGGCACGGACCGGGCTTTCTGCCATGGATACAGTAAAGGGGAGCTTTGGTGTGCTGGGCGGACGATTCTTTGCTCTTGCCAATGTTCTTCAGCTGGTGGGCTGGACGGCTATCATGATATATGACGGCGCTCTGGCGGCAGAGGGGATTTATCCCCTGGGGGTTCCCTTATATGCAGTCCTTCTGGGAGCTCTCCTCCTCTTCTGGCTCTTCCGCGGACTGGGCTATGCAGGACGGGTCAATGTGCTGGCTGTATCCGTTCTTTTTCTCCTGAGTCTTCTGATCTCCTGGATTCTCTTTTCCGGAACAGGCGCCGCTGTCCCTTCATCGCAGGGGATGACCTTCGGTGCCGCTCTTGAGCTCAGCATCGTCATGCCCCTTTCATGGCTGCCGCTTATCAGTGACTACACCAGCAAGGCATCTTCTCCGGTGAAAGGTGCAGCAGTCAGTGCGGTAAGCTATACAGTGTCCAGCAGCTGGATGTATGGCATCGGAATGATTCTTGCCGCCCGTTTTGGTGAAACTGACATTTCTGCGCTTCTGATGCAGATGGGACTGGGGGCTGCAGCACTTTTCATCATTCTTTTTTCTACGGTCACCACCGCTTTCCTCGATGCTTATTCTGCAGGAGTTTCAGTGTATTCTGTTTCAGAAAGGTTTGAGACAGTGCGTTCTGCCTGCGCTGTAGTATTGCTGGGGACAGTGGCGGCCTGTCTTTTCCCTATGGATGATATTACCGATTTCCTTTATTTCCTCGGCTCAGTATTTGCACCTATGACGGCCATACTCCTTGCAGATTTCTTCCTGCTGGGAAAGAGGGAAACGGCGGGGCGCCTGTCCCTTTCCAATACAGTGATCTGGATACTAGGATTTATCCTGTATCGATACGTCATGTATGTAGATTTCCCTTATGGCTATACTCTGCCGACCATGATTCTGGTGGCATTCTGCCGCTATCTCTGGGGACGATGGGAGAGAACGTGAATAAGATAGAAAAGAGTGAAGAGAACTAAAAAAAGAGGAGCAGACATTCAGACATCAGATTGAAGTGATTTCGGCTGTGCCGATAAGTATGAAGTCTGTGCGGAGAGGGTTGGGGCTCTGCTCCTTCCTTGACGCTCGCATTGAAGGGTTATAGGACAAAAAGTGTGTTTTTAGTCCCAGTAAAAACTAATATCAAAAT
>OLSG01003409.1_pt1 | contig 11349 bp, 9 predicted proteins | sample 1673041 | NCBI WGS metagenome assembly OLSG01 (sample SAMEA3136749, study PRJEB25190) | human gut metagenome | reverse complement strand
GCGAGAATATGCCGTGAAAGTTTGTTGACTAAAGGGTGTGGGCTTATATACTTTTTTGAGCGGCAGGGCCACGCTTCCCCGTCCCGCCGCAGCGGTGTACCGTACTATTTTTATTAAAAAAAATACGATATGTATATATTGACATGGTGTATATTATATGCTATTATATACATAACGTATTGCATAACGAATTGTATTTCATCTCGTAAGGGGGCGTTCTGATGAACCGCTATTTCATTTCAGATAAAGAAAGCGACATTCTGATTACTGTCGCAACCAAAGTTTTCGGCTTGAAAATTGGAGACATCATCAATATGGCAATCAAAAACGAGTTTCTGCCGATGACAGAGCCGTTCCGCACAGAGGCAACGTTCATTTTGCAGTGCCGCGCAGAAAATAAATTGGATGCGTGGGAAATCAAGCAGTCAATGACACGCGGCATCAGGGCGTTAGGAACACGCCCGGTGTACGATGCAGACCGTTTACAGGGCTTTTTTGCCAGATACCATTTGCACGAGGACACAGAGAACTGCACCATAACAGAGAATGATGCCTTGTGGGAATCTGCTGTCGAGGTCTATGAGCTCCTTGGCAAACAGATTTCGACTGGCGGCATCAACAAAATTAACGGTGCTCGCTTGGTAGATGATATTTTTGCTGAGTGGGAGGTTCTGTGGGGCGAAAAGGCTGTGTACGATGTAATGGCAGCGCTTGCGTTTCGTTGTGAACCGAGCCTGCCGTTCAGCTGGTTTGACGGCATCCAGTTCCTTGTAGGAATCGAGCGTGATGCAATGGGACAGTGGTGCCGTTTGCCGAGTAGAAAAAAGTAAGACCTGACACGCCTTTGCGATAGTAAGGCGTACAGGTCGCAGCAAGGGCGGTGCTGAAATTCTGCGCGAAAGTGCAGAACTTGGGCACCGCCAATCTTATAGGGGCAGGAACGGCGAAAAGTCGTTCCGATGGGGGCCGCAGCCCCCACTGACGGCAAGCAGGTCTTGTCGGCAGCGGGGAGTCCAGAGGGGTCACGCCCCTTTGGCAAGGTAAGCCCGCAAGGGCGGTGGGAGTTTCCGGGGAAACTGCCATACCTTGTATGGCACATCAGTCCGCGACTAAATGCACTGCTTCGTTGTGCAGGGCATTTCAAGGCGTGGGCGGAGGGGGCATGAACCCCGTAAAGGAAAGTGAGATTACAATGGCAAGTGTAGAGAAGTTTTCAGCGGGCGCAGTCCGCAATCAACTGCGGCACAATCGCCGCGAAATCGAACATTCCGGCAATCCTGACATTGACCCGTCTCGGCAGGGACAGGACTATGTTCTGTCCCCCGATAGGGGCATGAGCGATTATGACTATTTTTTGCAGCGCAAATCAGAACTGTACTGCTATAAACGCGATGACGTAAAAGTTATGGCAGGCTGGGTCGTGACCGCCCCGAAGGATTTAGACCCAGAGCACTATGGCGACTTTTTCTACGCAACATACGATTTCTTGGAAAATCGCTATGGCGAGGAAAATGTCGTGCAGGCCATCGTCCATGATGACGAGGGTGGCCAGCCGCATTTACATTTTTGTTTCGTGCCCGTTGTCGAAGACCCGAAACATGATGAAGGCTACAAGGTATGCGCCAATGAGGTTCTTGACCGCCGCGAACTGCGCAATTTTCATCCAGACCTGCAACGCTATCTGGACGAGCATGGTCTGGAAGATGCTCATATTATGACCGGCGTAACCAAACAGCAGGGCGGCAACCGCACTGTCGCGCAGCTTAAGGCCGAGCGCGAACAGGAAATCAAACGCCCCTCACTGTACTTCGGAGAAGCCACCAATATGCAGCACTTACACTTTTGAGGTGCACCATGAATCAATTTGTACTGCGCCTTAATTGTTATCTGTATGGAGCACTTGCCATCACACTGGCATTTTTATTGCTGCTCATTTACATACGCGGGCAGGGCAACCATTTTCCGAATCCCTTCAACCGTAAAAATATTGTATATCAGCCAGCTGTACAGACGCACGGAGTTCTTCTCGGAAAGCGATTCAACTTGCTTGCCTACTCGCCAGAACAAGACGAAGGGCACATCCTTGTCCTCGGTCCTTCTGGAACAGGCAAGACCAGTGCTTTGCTGATACCAACGCTGCGCAGTTGGCAGGGCACGGCACTGGTGGTGGATATTTCCGGCGATATTTCGGCCAATGTACAGGCAGAAAATAAAATCATATTTGACCCAACCTCAAAGGATTGCATCCCGTACAACGTCTTTGCCTCGATAGATGCCATTGGTGACGAGACCGAGCGGCTAGAGCGTTTAGAACAGCTTGCCTACCTGTTGTTGCCGGATAAGGCAAATAACAGCGAGGCAGGCGTGTTCTTTTGTAAAAATGGCCGCAAAATGATAACAGCTGCACTGATTTGTTACTATGGTATGGGCTGGGATTTTATTCGGATTTGTGAGCACTTCTTGTCCAACGACTGGCGCAGTCTACTAAACGACATCGCTTCGCAGCAGAACCAGACTGCAAATATGTATATCAGTTCTTTTGCAGGGGCATCAGAACAAAATACCGCAGGCTGCAAACAAGCTGCCGATGATGCGTTGAAATTATTTGCTACAAACGAAAAAATCAAAAATGCACTTCGCAAAACGGCCAGCTATGAGCAGTCAATCAGCCCGGCCACGCTGGAGACAAACAGCATCTATATCTATATTCCAGACGAAAAGCTCAAAATATATGGTGACCTGCTGCGTATTATCACGGCACAGTCAATGGAGTATTTTTCAGCACGCCCAAAGGGGAACAAGCAAATGATACTGTTCTGCTTGGACGAATTTGCATCCTTTGGAAAATTGCAGATAACCGAAAGCCTGCGAAAACTAAGAAAGCGGCATATCCGCATTATGGTGTTGACGCAATCGTTAGCTGACCTTGACATGATTTATGGAAAAGATGAGCGCAAGGCTATGCTCGGCAACTTTAAGTTTACAATTCTGTTGGGCTGCAAGGACACCGAGACGCAGGAGTATTTTTCAAAAATGATAGGAGACAAGCCCTCATTTGGGGATGACGAAAACAAAAATAACCGCCCAATCATCAGACCCGCAGAGCTTGCGCACTTGGAGCAAGACCTGTACGTTATCTGTGATGATGGAGCGGTTAGATTGCGAAAAAACTTTTATTTTAAATCGTGATTTTTAAATGTACACTTATAAAAGTTACAGTTTACCGTAAAATATTGACATATTAGGGCAGATATATTACTATGATGTAGGGCACAACAAGAACTCAAAAAGGACAACCACAGGTAAATAATTGTAAGACCCCAGCACCTCCGGGTGTTTGGGGTCTTTTTTGTTTGCCATTTTTGAGAGGAATCGAAGAAATCTATAAGAAAAAATCTTGGATTCCCGCGTTTTAGAGTGATTTTTGGAAAAGCATTGAGGAATAATGGGCGGCGAGCGGAACGGAGTGGAGCGAGCCTTAATTGACTCGTTTCTCCGTTTTTCTCCCTTGAATTTTCTTGATTTTGGGTGTGCCCCTTTTGAATTTTTTGAGCGCCCTTTCATATAGTACCGAAGCGTAAAATTCCGCAAAAATGGAAAATCAATTTGCCCCAGTGCAGCGTGTAAAACCACAGAAAAGCCTATAAATACAGGCTCAAACGCAGGGCAAAGGTCGATTTCCATTTTTCCGAAAAGGCACACTAAAATTCCATTTCTACCGAAAATCGCACATTCACCCCGCAAAATCCGGGAATGGAATTTTATTTTTGCCTCGCAGAAGTGCCAAAAAGGCAATCCAAAATTCCAAATCTGTCAGCGAAATTGTAAAGGAGAGTACCATGCGCAAGCAAATTCAAAAAGACCGTTGTTCCAAAATCATGTTGTCAAAATGCAAAAGCGTCTGTCGCTTGTACGACAAGGTGCAGTTAGCCGCTGCACGGATGCTGGATGCCGAGCCATCCGTCTGCTCTTTCGTCTGCAATGTGCCTGTTGGAATAGATGTTCCTGCGGATGACCTAAATCTTCCCAGTGAAACGTATACCACGGATTTCGTCATACAATATAACGACGGCCACACAGCTGTCCGCGAAGCTGTATTCCGTGCGCACTTAAATCGTCCATCCTTGGCGGAAAAGCTGGAACTATCCCGCCGATACTGGCAGGGGCAGGGCGTTTCTGACTGGGGAATTATCATTGACAAGGAAGGGGAAAACAATGCGGGTAAATGATATTTTTGCCATCGAGAACGGTGAGCACATCCGTATTTTGCTGTGCAGCGAGGAACAATGTTATGCCGTCAGTTGTCAGCACTTTCGGATGCCGTTCTTGCTGTCGGCACATGAGTTAAAAGGTATGGAATCTATTTCTGATGAGGAATACACTATTTTTACTATAGATGACGATATTTCCGCAGCGCAGCGATGCGAACGCGACAGACGCTTTGCCTTGATTAAGCCCCTTTTGGACAACGCCTGTATCTATGATAAGCCGCACCGCAACGAAATTGTAAATCAAATCGTTGGGGAGTATGGTGTCTCCCGCCGAACGGTATTGCAATACCTATGGAAATATTGGGTTTACCAAAGCAAGAACATACTTTTACCAACCGGGAGAACGTCTGCAAAAGCCCGTGAATTGACTGCGAACGAGAAGGCCATCCGCTGGGCACTGAACAAATACTATTACACCCCGCAAAAGCAGAGCTTGCAAACTGCCTACAAAATGATGCTGCGGGCAAAATTCTGTGATGCACACGGCACACTAAAGGCTGAATATCCCACATTCTGGCAGTTCCGTTATTTTTTCCGGCAGCATCGCGACCCTATCAGCGAGACCATCAGCAGGCAGGGGTTAAAAGCCTATCAGCGCAATCATCGTCCGTTTACTGGCTCGGTCTGCGATTATGCGCACACCATCGGCGTGTACATGACCGATGCCACCGTTGCTGATATTTACATCGTCAGCAGCCTTTCCCGCAAGCCCATTGGTCGGCCTGTAATTTATACGATGGTCGATGCGTACAGCCGCTTGATTACCGGCGTGTATGTTGGTTTAGAGGGCGGGCAGTATGCGTTACGCCTGCTGCTCCAGAACACTTTTTCAGATAAAGTCAGTTTTTGCCGTCAGCACGGAATTGACATTGACCCACAGGACTGGCCGAGTCATCATCTGCCCACTAAAATTATGACAGACCGAGGCAGCGAGTTCATCTGCGGCCCGCTGGAAAACCTGTGCGAGAGCTACCATATTGAGGTTGAAAATCTTCCCGCCTATCGACCAGACTTAAAAGGTGTAGTTGAAAAATTGTTCGATTTGATTCAGAGCGCCTATAAGCCCCTACTTAAAGGCAAGGGCGTCATCGGAGCCGACACACAGGAACGCGGTGCGCCAGACTACCGCAGACAAGGCGCATTAGATTTAGAGCAGTTCACCGCTGTTGTTCTGCGTTGCATCCTGTTCTACAATGCCAAATCCGTACAAACAGGTTTTACCCGCACCCCTGCTATGATAGAAACCAACACCCCGCCGCTGGCTGCAAGCATCTGGAATTTCTGCACGGAACAGGAAGATTGCCCCGTGCGCGAGGCCACCGATAAGCGATTGATTTACACGTTGCTGCCGCGTATGGAAGGGCGTATCACACAGCGCGGGGTGGAAGTCTTCGGCTTGCGGTACACAAATTGCAATTTGAAAAAGCGCTTTGTCACTGCCGGTCTCCGTGGCCGGGAATCCGTACAAATCGCCTATATGCCGGAATGTATGGATACCATCTGGCTTTACGAGAATGGCACATATACTGCCTTGAGCCTTGTTCAAAAAACTTATCTTGGCAAAACCTTGGCCGAGGTCGCAGATGCTCAACAGCGAGAGAAAGTCGAACGCACCGATTGGAAAAAGCAAGAATTACAGGCACAGCTAGACCTTATGAGCGATATACAATCCATTGCTGACCGCTCCGAGCGCTCTATGCCCGACCGAGGAAATATCAGCAAGCAGATACAGCGCAACCGCAGCACAGCCCGCAAGCAGGAAAGTGTATCACTGATGGATTTACTAACCGAGCAACAGGAGGACGATTTCGATGCACGCTGATTACATTGCCAATCCTCTTTATGATAATAACCCTTTTATCGAAGCGCTCCCGCCTATGCTCGCCGGTAAAGACCTTATCCGTGCGCTGGCGTCTATCCCACCATACAACGACAATGACCGAGACCGCAGCACGGGGGAGCGATTGCAGCTGCTTTCCTCTTTATATGAATATTATCAACCTCTATCCATGACAATCGACCTGTATTGTGAGGTCTACACTGCCTTGCAGCATTGCTATGGGCAGTATTCCGTACAGCGTGAGGCTGCGGCCCTGCAAAATGACTATGCACTCATGCGGGGGAGCGCCTCGGCGGCCTCTATCGGCGGCGGAAATTCCTTTTCTGTTATCGGTGTATCGGGCCTTGGCAAGTCCACCGCATTGCAGCGCGTGTTGTCACTGTTTCCGCAGGTCATTGAACACGCCAAGTATCACGGGCAAAATTTTTACTGCCACCAAATCCCTTATCTAGTCGTACAGACCCCACACGATGCGTCAATTAAAGCACTGATACTAGACATTTATCTGCAAATTGACGGTTTGCTCGGCACAAGCTATCAGAGGGATGCGCTGGCCCGCCGCTTGAGCATTGACGTTCTCGTCAGCCAACTCAACTTAATTGTCCGCAGTAATCATATCGGCCTGCTGGTAATAGACGAGTTGCAAAATATTTGTTACCGAAATCGTGAAACAGGCACACGCTTTCTTAATTTTCTCGTCCAACTTATCAACGGTACAGGGGTAAGTGTCTGCATGGTCGGTACGCCCCGCGTTCTGCAAATATTGCAGCAGGAGTTCCGTTCGGCTCGGCGCACCACCGGCCTTGTGTACGATAGACTTGCAAACGATAAAGAATACTCTTTACTTTTGCACGGCCTGTGGCATTACCAATATACGAGGTATGCCACCGACTTGACCGCTGAAATGCAAAACTGGCTTTACAGAAAAACGCAAGGTATCCCGGACATACTCGTCAAGTTATTGTACAGTGCCCAAAAGCAGGCCATCCTCGACGGCAGAGAAACGCTGGACTATGAAATTTTTGAAAGTGCATTTTTAAAGAATCTCGGTATGGTATCGGAATACATGAGCGAGCTTTCTCAAGCGCCCCTTGTCAAAAACGCTCCGACCCCTGCTGCCGAGCCACCAGTCACACAACGCAAAACCACTGCTATTACCGGCGACGACCTGCGTCTGCTGCTCAAGAGAGCAAAGCGCAGCGGCACATCGCCTGTAATTGCTTATACCGAGTACATCAAGGGCGAGGTAACGCTATGATTAGCTTTTTCCCCACACCATATCCAGATGAACTATGGTACAGCGTCATTTGTCGCTACCATGTCCACAGCGGAAATTCCTGCGCCAAGCACACGATGCGCCAGTTGTACGGCGACGGCACATATACTGCCAGTATGATGCTGTGCGGGCATATTGTTCCACTGCTGGCACAACTTCCGCGCGGGTACTTATCCATTAAAGACGTTATTCTGCGACACACATTGTACCCTTACTATGCACGTTTCTATTCCACACAGCGCAAGCGGTCTACTTACGCCTACGCTTTCAACGGCAGTGGAAATGCCGTACACCGGATGGGCATATCCCAAGCCAGCGGGAATCATTATACCGTATTGCGTTACTGCCCTGTTTGCCATCAAGAGGATTTTGCACAATACGGTGAGCCATACTGGCATCGCTCCCATCAGTTGCCCGATATGCAGCTTTGTGTCAAACACCGCTGCTGGCTGGTTGATACGGATGCTGTTTGCGTCCATAACCGGCAGGGAGAATTGTTTCCAGCCACCTTTACTATGCACCTTGCACAGCCGTCCACCGCGCCTATCCCGGACAGCTTGTTTGCTTTGCACCGACTGCTGCAAGACACCATTGATGCGCCTTTTGATTTTAAGGACGGCACAGTCTACTACGACGTCATTGACCGGGCCTTACTTTCTCGTGGTTGGCGTTCTCCCACAGGCGGCCACACTTACGCCGCAAAGGTTGGAAGTGCACTTTTAAATCTATATGGCACGTCCATTCCGGCAGGGGATATATCTGCCAAGCAACTACACGCGACACTATCCCGCAAAAGCGTTGCCCCGCGCTACATCTTACAGCTGGCCGTTTTGTTCGAGCTGTCGCTCTCGGAACTTTTGACTCCGCCGCGCAGTCCTGCACCCAACTTTAAAAAAGAGATGCAGGAGATGTACCACGCCGGGGTCAGTATGTATCATATTGCCCAGCTATATGCCACAGACGCCAAGACCGTGGCACGTTGGGTCAAATAAGAGAGCTTATGCAGCCGGGGCCTCCTTCTTCTTTTTCCGCTCCCGTGCCTTGGCCTTTTTCTCGTTGATTTCCTTGGTTGCCGCATAGGCGCTTTCAATAGCCTTAGCTTTGCGGGGATGCCCCGTAATTATCATGCTCGGATTGATTCTCCAACAGCCGTCAAATTCTTTAACCATCAGATTCCTGTTGACAAACTGCGTCATGGCTCGGCTGACCGTTGCGGTGCTGCAACAGCAATGTACCTTGATTTTTTCCATTGTACCAATATACATATTTTTGCCCAAATCCATTGCCTGCAAGATGTAGACCAGTATCTTCAACTCGGTCTCGCTCAAGCCGACAATGCCGGTAAAAAATTCTTTGTACAGCTTAATAAAACGCTCTGCCCCCTGTGCCTCGTAGAACTGCTCCACCGTGGCATACTCATTTGGTAGTGTCACAAGTTCGCCAGTCTTATCATCAATGACTGCTGCCCCGTGTACCTTTTTGCCTTGGCAGGTATCATAAGCCGCCATCAGCTTAACTTCTTGCAAAAAGCTGCCTTTTGCGAGCAGACGCGGGTTAAGCATCCATTGACCGGGGGCAACTGGGGCAAGTATATTTTTCTCCTGCATTTTCAACAGGGCGCTCCGCACTGTCTTTTCGTCAACGTCGGCTCGGCGGGCCAGTCCTTTTGCCGTACCATCATAGGTATTCGTGCGCGGATGGATGTTTTTCAGGACTGCAACCACAACTAGATTTTCTTGTTTCGTAAATCCGAAAAGGGCTTCCAAAAAGCCCATCTGCATCTTCCAGAATGCCTGCTCACCATAATACTCGCGTCCGTAATCTGCATTTCTAACCACTGCACTTGTACTGGGCACATTGCCAGCCGGAATGGGGTTCGTATAATCTGCCATATAGGTCTCCTATAATATCGTGAAAAATGGTAGGGAATCTATGACATTCTGATTTTCATTCCAGCTTTTCCCGCGTTGTCGATTTTCTGCGCTATAATGCAGAAGTATAGAGTTCCAAAGTTCTTTACGACTTGAACCTCTTACTCTATTCTAAGGTCTTATTCTTCCTTATATTCTATCTTTTCCAAGAATCAATAAGACCCGTAGGGATCAATAAGAATAAAAATTGAAATGTCACCTTATGTCAGTTCTACGTTTTCATCTTTGTGTTTCAAGTTATCACTATCGGTAAGTTCCTCACAACACGCAGACGTTGCGGCTAGGTCAGCTTTTTAAAAATTCCGTCAAATCAAAAAGGGAGTAACGGCACAGTCGGTCATCAATCCATACCCAGCAGCCTGCCAACAGGTTGCCATGTAGGGGTTAGCCGACCACTTTGCCGCAGCCGCACAGCCCATCGGGCTGTTTGACGGATTCATTAAAAAAGCTGTAAGCAGACGTCTGATTCCGGATTCAGTCGTCCGTTTTGGCCCAACCACATTTTAAAAAGTGCACTGTAACGTATCACTAATACTATTATACCAACTCAAAAATGCCGATGCCACCTCATCCCCCCTCTATAGAGAAAAAAATCAAAAAAATTCATAATTGCTCTATAATTCAATTTCGAGTAATTAAAATAGCGTTTCGGGAAAAGTTTATTGCAAACCTCAAAACCCTATTTTACAATACAAAATATGCCGATATAGCAATTTATATAGGTATGTTCATCAGAAAGGAGACCTTTTCCCCATGCGCAAAAAGGATTTTAAAACACGCGCATTGGCGGTTGCCTTGACTGCTGCCGTTGCGTTGAGCGCTACCGCCTGCGGCTCGAAGTCCACGGTTGACACATCCAGCACAACAGCCAGCCAGAGCGAGACTTCTGACAGTTCAGAATCTGCCGCCACACCCGCGCCGACTGCGACCCCTGCACCGACTGCCGCACCGGCCCCTGCGGAGTCCACCGCTGAAACCGACGACAAGTCTGCACAGGACAGTCAGAACGGGCAGAATACCAATTCCGGCAACACAAACAGTTCCGGCAAGCAGAACAGCACTACATCCGGCAGTAAAGGCAATATCACCTCGTCCGGCAAAACAACGGCCACTGCCCCTGCACAGGCTGCTGCTCCCGCACCCACGGCCACGCCGAAGCCCATCACCTACACCTACGTTGTCCGCAAGCACCCTGCAAGCTGCACGACGGCAGGCTACGACGAGCACATCTGCCAAGAGTGGGGCGGCATGAACTACAACGACAACTACGTTGCCCCCACCGGCCACGACTGGGGCGCAGGTGTTGTCACCAAGCAGGCCACCTACTTTGAAAAAGGCTCAATTACTTACACCTGCAAGACCTGTGGCGAGACCCGCACCGAGGAGACGCCCGAACTGGATAAAACCTACCATATTAAAGAGGTCATCGCGCCGACCTGCACGTCCGAGGGCTACACCATCTACAAGTGCGCAAACTGCGGTGAGACCGAGAAGCGGGAATTTGTGCCGATGCTGGTGCCCGAGAGCAACGGAGGCTCCTCCGCTGTCACCCTGACCGTTACCGGCGCAGGGGCCTACGAGACCTCCATTGCCGAGGGCCGGTATGTTGTGGCAGTGCCTGCTGAGGCTGCCGTCCTTTCCGGCTGCCTGGGCAACCTGAAGGAGCTGAAGGCGCAGGGCGTGAACACCCTCGTGTTCCGCACCCAGCTCCGTGAGACCGCCCTGAACATCGACAGTATGCTGTCTCTGGGCGTGGACGACACCCTCTTTACCCTCACCCACTCCGGTGAGAGCGCAGAGCTGACGGTGGGCGGTTTTGCACACAACGAGCTGCTCCACTAAATAACCAACCTCCCAAGGCGGAGAGCTTCCGCATCTCCCCGCTTTGTACGAAAAGCCCCCCGGCACTTCCGCATGGTGCCGGGGGCTTTTTGTACCTATCTTATTGTAAGTCGCCCAGGATCCCCGGCCAGAGCGCTTCCTCCTGCCGCATGGCGACGAAGCAGCAGTCGAGGTACATCTTGTTCACGG
>OLSG01003399.1_pt1 | contig 11391 bp, 6 predicted proteins | sample 1673041 | NCBI WGS metagenome assembly OLSG01 (sample SAMEA3136749, study PRJEB25190) | human gut metagenome | reverse complement strand
CACCGACTATTTCGGCAATGATATGGTCATCGACGACGAGATCCAGTATGAGTGGGCGCGCATCCCGCACTTCTACCGCCCGTTCTACGTTTACAAGTATGCCACTGGCTACTCCACCGCTGTCGCCCTGTCCGAGGGTATCCTGAAAGAGGGCGAGCCCGCCGTCAAGCGCTACAAGGAGTTCCTCTCCATGGGCGGCAGTGCTTACCCGCTGGACGAGCTGCGCCACGCCGGTGTTGACCTGGCCACCCCGGCCCCCGTGGACGCCGCCCTCGAGAAGTTCGAGCGCATCCTCGACGATGCCGAGGCCACGCTGGCAAAGCTGCAGTAACATTGCTGTAGGTGACGGCGTTCCTGACGCCCCGCGGGCGGATATGGAATCCGCCCCTACATCTGCAGAATCCGTAGGGGCGCATTCTATATGCGCCCGCAGCACTGTACACAGCCGCATACCTTCCGGGCGGATATGGAATCCGCCCCTACAAGAATAACATACCAACTAGAATCAACAGGAGTGTGAAACATGGCCGAGCAAGCAGTATCGCCCATGATGCAGCAGTATTTTGAAATCAAAAAACAGCATCCCAACGAGATTCTGTTCTACCGCGTCGGTGACTTCTATGAAATGTTCTACGACGACGCGCTGACGGCTTCGCGGGAGCTGGAGCTGACGCTGACCGGCAAAAACTGCGGCAAGGAAGAACGCGCCCCTATGTGCGGCGTGCCGTTCCACTCCTACGAGACTTACATGGCGCGCCTGGTCGCCAAGGGCTACAAGGTCGCCATCTGTGAGCAAATGGAGGACCCTGCCCTCGCCAAGGGTCTTGTCAAGCGCGACATCATCCGCGTTGTCACGCCGGGTACGGTCATTGAAAGCAGCATGCTGTCCGAGGATAAAAACAACTATCTGGCGAGCATTTATTGCAAGCGCACCCGCGGCCGCTGGCGTGCGGGCGTCTGCTTTGCGGACGTTTCCACCGGCGAGGCCTACGCCACCGAGCTGAACGCTGAAAAAATCGGCGGAGCCATCATCACCGAGCTGTGCCGCTATATGCCCAGCGAGATTTTGATCTGCCCGCCGATGCTTGACTTTAAAGATGTCACGACCTACATCAAACAGCACACGAACGCCCTGGTCGAGCTGCGCGAGGATGCCTGCTTTAAGGACGCCGTCATGGAGCAGACCATGGCCGACCAGTTCGGCGCCGACTGGCGCACGACCCTCGGCTATGAGAAGGACGCGCTTGTCCCGTATGCGGTGGCGGCGCTTCTCAACTACCTGCACGAGACCCAAAAGCACGGCGTTGAGCGCATCAAGACCGTGCAGAACTACGCCGACGCACAGTATATGCGCCTGTCGCCTGTGACCCGCGCAAATCTGGAACTGACCGAGACGATGCGCGGGCGCGAGAAGCGCGGCACGCTGCTCTGGGTGCTCGACAAGACCGAAACCTCGATGGGCAAGCGTCTGCTGCGCTCCTGGATCGAGCAGCCCCTTGTGGACGCCGAGGCCATCAACGCGCGGCTCTGTGCGGTGCAGGCGCTCTACTCTGCCAGCATCGCCCGCGCCGATTTGAAAGAAGCCCTCGGCCATGTCTTTGACATTGAGCGGCTGACGACCCGCATTCTCTACGGCTCCGCCACTCCGCGCGAGGTCAAGGCACTGGGGGATACCTGCGCCATGCTGCCCCAGGTCAAGGCCCAGGCTGCAGCCTGCGGTGCGCCGCTGCTGACGCAGCTGGCTGACCAGATCGACCTGCTCGAGGATGTCTTGCAGAACATCCAGACCGCCCTTGTGGATGACCCGCCCGCCAACATGAAGGACGGCGGCGCTATCCGCGCGGGCTTCAACAGCGAGGTCGATGAGCTGCGCGACATCATGCACGGCGGCAAGGGGTATCTGTCAAACCTTGAGGCCCGCTACCGCGAGGAAACCGGCATCCCCAAGCTGAAGATCGGCTTCAACAAGGTGTTCGGCTACTATATCGAGGTCAGCCGCTCCTACACCGACTCGGTGCCCGATACCTTCACCCGCAAGCAGACGCTGACGACGGGCGAGCGCTACATCACGCCCGAACTGAAGGAGCTGGAAAATAAAATCCTCGGCGCAAACGAGCGTCTGCTGGTTCTGGAACACCAGCTGTTTGCCGACCTGCTTTCGTCAATCTCCGCCGAGGTTGTCCGCATTCAGCGCACGGCATCGGCTGTGGCTCAGCTCGATGTGCTGGCAGGCTTTGCCGAGGCGGCGCTGCAAAACAACTACGTCATGCCAAACGTGGATGAGAGCGGCGTTATGGAGATCAAGGAGGGCCGCCACCCGGTCATTGAACAGATGCTCAAGGGCAGTCTGTTTGTGCCCAACGATACGATGCTCGACGAGGACGAAAACCGGATGCTGCTCATCACCGGCCCGAACATGGCCGGTAAATCTACGTACATGCGCCAGAATGCGCTGATTGCCCTGATGGCGCAGATCGGCAGCTTTGTGCCTGCCGCCGCGGCGCATATCGGCGTGGTGGATGCCATCTTCACCCGCGTCGGCGCGTCGGATGACCTCGCCGCCGGGCAGTCGACCTTCATGGTCGAGATGACCGAGGTTGCGGAGATCCTGAAAAACGCGACGAAGGACAGCTTAGTGATTCTGGATGAAATTGGCCGCGGCACTTCGACGTTTGACGGCATGAGCATTGCGCGCAGTGTGGTAGAATTTATCTGCGAGAACATCGGCTGCAAGACGCTGTTCGCCACGCACTACCACGAGCTGACGAGCATGGAGCAGGATATTCACGGTGTCAAAAACTATAATATCGCCGTCAAAAAGCGCGGCGAGGACATCACGTTTTTGCGCCGCATTGTGGCAGGCCCCGCCGACGACAGCTACGGCATCGAGGTCGCGAAGCTCGCGGGTCTGCCCGGCAGCGTGACAAAGCGCGCCCACGCCGTGCTGCGCCAGCTGGAGGCCAGCGCACCGGGACGCAATAACACGATGCAGCTCGATTTTGACACCGTCGAGGCTTATAATAACCCCAGCGTACCCAGCGAGGTCGTCGAAAAGCTCCACAATGTAGACATTGAGACACTGACCCCGCTGGAGGCGCTGAACTTCCTGTACGAGCTGAAAAATACACTGGACAAAGACTAAAGGCAGGTGAAAACCATGGCGGAAATTCGTGTACTGGACAAGCATACCGCAGAGCTGATCGCGGCGGGCGAGGTCGTCGAACGGCCCGCCTCCGTGGCGAAGGAGCTGCTGGAAAATGCCATCGACGCAGGCGCGACGCAGATCACGCTGTCGGCGGTGCGCGGCGGCATCCAGCAACTGCAAATCGTAGATAACGGTTCAGGCATAGAAGCGGAATATATCGATAAAGCGTTTATCCGCCATGCCACCAGCAAGATCGCGACGGCGGAGGACCTCGGGCACATCCATACCTTGGGCTTCCGCGGCGAGGCACTTGCCTCCATTGCCAGCGTTGCCCGCGTCGAGGTGCTGACCCGCACAGAGGCCGACGAGTACGCCTGCTGCTACCGCATCGAAGGCGGCGAGGAGCGTGGGATGGAGCCCGGCGCACGCCCCGTCGGCACGACCATCACGGTCAGTGACCTGTTTTACAACACGCCCGCCCGCATGAAGTTTTTGAAAAAGGACGCCAGCGAGGGCACGTTTGTGGCTGAGACCGTCCTGCATGCGGCGCTGTCCCACCCGGAGATCAGCTTCCGCTATCTGCGCGACGGCAAGCAGCAGTATGTGACCCCCGGCGACGGCGACCTGCGCAGTGCGGTCTACGCGGTCCTGGGCCGTGAATTTGCCCGCGACCTGCTGCCCGTGGACGGCGGCAGCGAGCTGTACCATGTGACCGGCCTGGTCACGCCGCCGCGTGCCTGCCGCGCCAGCCGCGGTGCGCAGCATTTCTTTGTTAATGGCCGCTACGTCAAAAACCGCACAATGATGGCGGCGCTCGAAAACGCCTACAAGGGCACGATGATGCAGGGCAAGTTCCCGGGCGCGGTGCTCATGCTGGAGCTGCCGCCCGACATGGTCGATGTCAACGTCCACCCGGCGAAAACCGAAATTCGCTTTGCGAAAGAGAGTGACGTCTTTGACGCTGTCTACCGCGCTGTTCGCGCCGCGCTGGCAACGCCCGGCAGCGGCGAGTGCCGCTTTGAGATGGGCCACACCGCGCCCGAAGAAAAGCCCGGGCAGACCGTGCTGCAGTCCGCCGCCCCGGCACCTGCCGCGCGGCTCGCTGCGCCCCAGCCGAAAAAGGGCGGCTTCACGACGCTGTCCGCGGCAGAATACCGCGCTTTGAACGGCCTGACCGCGCCCGTGCCTGTGCGCCCGCTGCCGACGGCGCAGGGCGTTCAGAATGCACAGGGCACACAGCCTGTCCCGGGCGTGCTGGAGGCACAGTCCCCGAAGCCCGCCTACACGGCGGGACCCGCACCGAGACCGCTGACCCCGGTCACGCCGGTGACGGCGGTTGAAACGCCCGCGTCGGAGCCCGTAACGATTCCCGCCCCGCAGCCGATGCCCCACGCCGTCAGCGATGACACGGTGCTGGACATCCTGCCGGAGCTGCCCGACGAGGCCCCCGCAGCAGATCCCGAGACGGATTACGTTCGGAATGACCCGCATGCTTTAAGCGCTCTGCCCGACATGGTCAGCACACGTCCCGAGCAGACGACGCTGACCCCGCCGCCTGCAAGCGAGCCGCTGCGCCTTGTCGGCGAGGTGTTCAAGACCTATATCATCACCGAGCGCGGCAGTGAGCTTTGCCTTATCGACAAGCACGCTGCGCATGAGCGCATTCTGTTTGAGCAGCTGGCCAGGGACTACGGCCGCGTGCCGTCCCAGATGCTGCTTGTCCCTGTGCAGGTCAATCTGACCGCCGCGGAAAAACAGGCCGTTTTGCAGAACCTTGACCTTCTGACCGATGCCGGCATCGAGGCCGAGGACTTCGGCGGCTCGACTGTTGTCGTGCGCGCCGTGCCCGCGGACGTGCCGGTGGACGATGTAGAGGATATGATCGTGGAGCTGGCGGCAAAGCTCGCCGACGGCGGACGCGACGCCCTGCGTGAAAAGACCGAGTGGGTGCTGCATTCCATTGCCTGCCGCGCGGCCATCAAAGCGGGGGACCGCACGAACGCCGCCGAGATGCTCGCGCTGGCCCAGCGTATCATGGACGGCACGGTCCCGCCGTTCTGCCCGCACGGGCGGCCCTGCGTGTTGAAAATCACCCGGAAGGAGCTGGAAAAGCAGTTTGGCCGACTTGTCTAAACCCCGCGTCGTCGCCGTCGGCGGGCCGACGGCCAGCGGCAAGACCGCACTTTCCGTCGCGTTGGCCAGAGCCTTTGACGGCGAGATCATCAACGCCGACTCGATGCAGATTTACAAAAATCTCGACGTAGGCACGGCGAAGCCGAGTGCGGAGGAGCGGCAGGGGATACCGCATTATCTTTTGGACTTTCTGCCGCCGGAGACCCCCTACAGCGTGGCGGACTTCACCGCCGCCGCCGACCCGCTGATACGGGACATCACGGCCCGCGGCAGACTGCCCCTCGTCGTGGGCGGCACGGGGCTGTATATCACCAGTCTTTTGAGCGGTATGGCGTTTGCCCCGGAAAAGACTGACCCTGCCATCCGCGCCCGATTACAGGCGCGGGCGGACACCGAGGGCGGCGCGGCACTTTACGCCGAGCTGCAAAGAATCGACCCCGACTACGCCGCGCAGGTCCACCCCAACAATATGCCGCGCGTCATCCGCGCACTGGAGCTGTTTGAAGCCACAGGCCGCCGCATGAGCGACCAGCGCCGCGAGGCCAGGCCCGCCGAGGCACCCTACCATGCGCTCTGCCTCTGCCTGACCTGCCGGGACCGCGCAGTGCTGTACAGCCGCATTGACCGCCGCGTGGACGAAATGGTCGAAAACGGTGTGCTGGACGAAGCAAGGCAGGTCTACGACCACCGCGATGCCTACCGCACGGCGGCGCAGGCCATCGGCTACAAGGAATTCTTCCCGTACTTTGAGGGCACGGCCAATCTGACCGAATGCACCGAGCGTCTCAAGCAGGCAACGCGCAACTACGCCAAGCGCCAGCTGACCTGGTTCCGCCGCCAGAACGACGCGGTGTGGCTCTATCTGGATGAGGAGGATGTCACCGAGCGCGCCTGCACGCTGGTACGGGCCTTTTTGCACAACGAGGAATAACGGAAAGGAGGGTGCACCGTGCGCAACCGGCAGGACCGCCCGCTGGCAAAAAAACTTTTACACGCGCTGGGTCTGCTGGCACTGGCACTCTTCCTGCTGTATGTTGCCGTCCAGTTCGTGCTGATCTTCCATCGGTCCTACACGACCGAGACCGCCATCCGCTACACGCTGGCCGAAAGCCTGAACCTGACCGGCGTTGTGGCATTTGACGCTGTGGATGTGCCGGGCAGCGGCAATCTCGGCTATCTTGTGCAGGATGGCGAGCGCGTGACGAACGGCACGGTGGTAGCCGAATGCTACAACGATGACACCCAGGGCCTGCAGCGTGAGCGTCTGGACCGGCTCGAGCGCTCCATCACGCTGCTTACGAAGTCGCAGAATTCTGCCGGCAGTGAGCTTTCGGTGCTGACAAACCAGACGAAGCAGGCGTTGTACAACCTGCTGGATAAGCTGGACACTGCCCAGTACACCGGCATCTCCGACGCGCAGGACAGCTTTCTGCTGGCCCAGAACCGTCTGCAGATCAGCACCGGGCAGACGGCGGATTTCTCCCAGTCCATCGCAGCGCTTCAGACCGAGTACGACGGCATCAAGGCACAGCTCGACACGCTGCAGACCGTCACAGCCACAACGAACGGCTATTTCAGCCGCACGGAGGCTTCGCCCGACATCCGGACGGACTGCCGGGCGCTGGCCGATGCCGACCCGGCCACGCTGCAAAAAATGCTGGCAGACGGCTTCCCGGCAGCGGATACAAACCGCGCCGGACAAATCGCGACGGGCTTCAGCTGGAAATTCTACGCGGTCTGCGATTTGGATACCGCCGCACGGTTCGACGGTCTGTCCACGGTGAAAATCAGCGTACCCGGCAAGCAGAACACCCCGCTTTCCGCTACGGTGGAGGAAATCACCGAGGACAAGGACAACGGCATTGCCAAGATCGTGCTGCAATGCCAGACCATCAGCGCCGAGGTCCTGGGCCTGGGCTGCGAGACCGTGCAGGTCGATTTAAAAACCTACGAGGGCATCCGCATCGACAAGGCGGCGCTGCATATCGTGAACGGCCAGCGCGGTGTCTATGTCAAGTACGGCAACCTGCAGCGCTTTTTGAAGATCACAACGCTGTATGAGAACGACAGCTACATTCTTGTCCCGGAGGACGGCAAGCTCGGCAGTGCAAATGAGGTGCGCCTCTATGATGAGATCATCGTGCAGGGCACAAATTTGGAGGATGGCAAACTATTGTAACGAAAATACGCCGTTTGTATTGACAAGACTGCCAAAAAAGAAGATAATATTTAATGTATATCGCTGTAATGACGCGCTGACGTAAACGGCGCTTTCTAATCAAAGGAGTTTTACGACCATGTCCATGCTTGACAGTTTGAGAAGCAAGCTCGGTATCGACCCCGATGCAGATTCCTATGTAGATGACACTGAAGAGAATGTTTTCCCCGGCGGGCAGGGGGCTGCAGCTGCGCAGGAGTATACCCAGCAGCAGGAGATCAAACAGCACAGCAATAAGGTCGTGAACATCAACGCGACGACCCAGCTGCAGGTCGTTCTGGTCAAACCGGAACGCTTTGACGATGCGTCCAGCATTGCGGACCAGCTCAACGCCAAGCATACTGTGGTGCTGAATCTGGAGTCTGCCAGCAAAGAGGTCTCCCGCCGTCTGATCGACTTCCTGTCCGGTGTAGCGTATGCCAACAACGGCCAGATCAAGCGCGTGGCGACCAGCACCTTCATTATTACGCCGTACAACGTTGATATTATGGGTGACCTGCTCGACGAGCTGGAAAACAATGGCGTCTTCTTCTGATACCGCCAATGCGGTGCGCGGCTTTGTGCCGCCGCAGAATGACGACGAGCGCCGCCTGATGCGCCGTGTCGAGGAGCTGTGTCGCGTTGCGGTAAGCCGCGGCATCCCGCGTTATACGGGCTTTCTCTCGGACCGGGAGCAGAGCCTGGCGCAGGCCGCCTGCAACAAGGCCGGGTGCAGCTGCATCCGCTTTTGGGGCGGCTTTGACGCGGCAGAACGCCGGGTGCTCTGTATTGAGCCGCCCGACGCCTGGCAGGAAGAACCGCTGGCCTACCTGCAATGCACCGCTTACGGGGATAAGCTGCCGACCCACCGGGATTATCTCGGTGCGATTCTGGGCCTTGGCCTTGAGCGCAGCTGCGTGGGGGACCTGCTGGCAGACCCCGAGCGTGAGGACACATTTTACGCGGTGATCCTCGCCGACAAGCAGGAATTTATAAACGCGGAGCTGACCGGCGCAGGGCACTGCACCGTGCATACTGCGTGCATCGACGCACTGCCCGCCCGTCTGGCCGAAAGCCGCGAGCGCACCCTGCAGGAGGCTACTGTGCCGTCCCTGCGTGCGGACGCGGTGCTGGCAGCCATGCTGCACACCTCCCGCACCCGCGCGGCAGAATATATCGCCGCGGGCCGTGTGGAGATCAACCACCTGCCGTTGAAGGCCGCCCACGAGACCGCCTACGCCGCGGATATTTTCACAGTGCGCGGCGTGGGGCGCTTCAAGCTGGCGGCCATCGGCGGCAAAAGCCGCAAGGATCGTCTGTTCATATCCTTTTACCAATATTGAGCGCAGGATCGCCCGCAGCGCTGCGGGCAGGGAATAACGGGGCCATGCGCCCCGCATACAGGAGGAAAGCCGTCATGATCTCTTCCGAGGATGTCCGCCACGTCACATTTGACAAAGCGTTCCAGGGCTATCGCCGTGAGGATGTGGATGATTATCTCAAGCAGGTCGCCCAGGCAATGGACGACCTGGCTGCCCAGAATGATGATTTGCAGAAAAAGCTCGTCATGCTGGCCCAGCGCATTGAAAAATACCGAACGATGGAAAACTCCCTGAGTACGTCGATGATCAACGCCCAGCGCATGGGGGACAGTATTATCCGCGAGTCCAAGCAGAAAGCGGCGGAGATCATCCGCTCGGCCAACATCAAGGCGGAGGACCGTGAGCAGCGCGCCCGCGATGACGTCGAGCTGGCCAAGCAGGAGATCGTCACGCTCAAGGGTGAGGCAGACAGCTTCAAGCGTTCGCTGATCGAGATGTACCGCAAGCATATCAACCTTATCAATAAACTGCCCGATTACACCAGACGGCCCGAGGATGAACCCGTTCCGCCGCCGTCCCCGGCCCCGGAGCAGGCCGCTGCCCCTGCGGCAGAGCCGCAGCCCGCTGTGCAGGCCCCGGTCTACACGGCCCCTGTAGCCCAGCCTGTGCCGGAGTCGGCCCCGGTACAGCAGGCAGCCCAGATGCCCGCCATGCAGGAGACGGCCTACTATGAGCCGCCCACAGCCCAGCCCGTGCCGGAGCCGACGGAAAGTGCCCGGGCTCAGGGCGAAAAAGTAGACACGGTGGAATTTGCCATCGCGCCGCACCCGGAGGAACCGGAGGAAGCCGAGCCCGCCCCGATCCCCGTGGAGGAGCCCGCCATCGACGAGACGCGGCTCCAGGATGTCTCCGGCCTGTATGACGAGCCGGAGGCCAAGCCTGCCCGCCGCCGCAAGGCCGGTACGACCAGGCGCACGACCCGCAAAAAGGCAAGTGACGAACCGCAGGAGGAGCTGAATTCCCCGGCGTTCGATAACTTTGAAGGCGTTGACTTTGACAGCTGACGCCCGATGTGATATAACTAAAGAATCCAATAAATAGAGGAGAGTAGGAAACTTTGGCGCAGAACTACAACGACACCATCCATAAGATGCAGACCCCGTTTGAAATGCGGGCCGGTCTGCCGAAGAAGGAACCCAAAATGCTCGAGGACTGGGAGCAGAACCATGTCTATGAGCAGATGATTAAGAACAATGAGGGCAAGCCGCAGTACATCCTGCACGACGGCCCTCCGTATGCCAACGGCAATATCCACATGGGTACGGCCTTGAACAAGATCATCAAGGACATCATCATCCGCTATAAGAACATGTCCGGCTTCCAGGCACCCTACGTGCCCGGCTATGACACCCACGGCCTGCCCATCGAGCTGAAGGCGCTGAGTTCCCTCGGCGACAAGAAGGCCGGTGTCTCCAAGCTGGAGCTGCGCCAGATCTGCAAGGAGTTTGCCACCGAGCACATCGGCGTCATGAACGAGCAGTTCAAGCGTCTGGGCGTGCAGGGCGACTTTGAGAACCCCTACCTGACCCTGCGCCCCGAGTTTGAGGCCCGCCAGGTCGAGATCTTCGGCGAGATGGCCAAGAAGGGCTACATCTACAAGGGCATGAAGGCCGTGTACTGGTGCCCCGAGGACCGCACCGCCCTGGCCGAGGCTGAGATCGAGTACGCCGAGGACGAGTGCGATTCCATCTATGTCCGCTTCAAGCTGACCGACGACCCCAACGGCGTGCTGGCCAAGCACAACATCCCGCTGGACAAGGCATGGATCGTCATCTGGACGACCACCACCTGGACACTGCCCGCCAACGTCGCGACCTGCCTGAACCCCAATCTGGAATATGCCTTCGTCAAGATCGGTGACGCCTACCACATCATGGCCCGCGAGCTCGTTGAGTCCACGATGAAGGGCTGCCATATCGATGAGTACGAAGTCCTGCCCGAGACTGTTCTCGGCAGTGAGCTCGAGCTCATGCAGTATCAGCATCCGTTCCTTGACCGCAAGGGTCTGGTCATTCTGGGCGACCACGTCACGCTGGAAGGCGGCACGGGCTGCGTCCACACCGCTCCCGGCCATGGTGTTGAGGACTTTGAGGTCTGCGTCAATCACTATCCGCAGGTTCCCGTTGTCGTTCCCGTGGACGACGCGGGCCGCCTGACCGCCGAGGCGGGCGAGAAGTTTGCCGGTCTCAAGGTCTGGGACGCCAACAAGGTCATTCTGGAGCACATCAAGGAGAGCGGCCATCTGATGGGTGTGCAGCACATCACCCACCAGTACCCGCATTGCTGGCGCTGCCATCATCCCATCATCTTCCGTGCTACCGAGCAGTGGTTCTGCTCCATCGACGCCTTCAAGGAGGACGTCTACAAGGCCATTGACAGCGTGCACTGGCAGCCGGCGTGGGGCCATGACCGCATGGCCGGTATGGTCCGTGACCGCAGTGACTGGTGCATCAGCCGCCAGCGCGTCTGGGGCGTGCCCATCCCGGTATTCTACTGCAAGAAGTGCGGCAAGTACCATATCACCGATGCCTCCA
>OLSG01003381.1_pt1 | contig 11452 bp, 7 predicted proteins | sample 1673041 | NCBI WGS metagenome assembly OLSG01 (sample SAMEA3136749, study PRJEB25190) | human gut metagenome | reverse complement strand
CAGCCATGCGCTGGTTTGAATGAGAAAGTGTGTTGCAAGCTTGCTTGCATAAGCACTTTTTCATCCAAATCAGCATATGGTGGAACCACCAAGCTTCTTGTTTTCATGAATATGAAAACAAGAAGATGTAATGACTGAACTGTAACTATTTCACAGGGCATGGACCGGAAAACAGTGGACATCCGGGACCATGCCCTGTATAATATAGGATACGACCAAGTGGCTGTCCAGTATCTTAGCAGCCGCATAAATTACTGTTCAGGCGGTAAAAGCCCACAGTTAAAAAGGAGAAAGACAATGGCAGAAAAGAAAAATCCGGTCATTACCATCGAAATGACAAACGGCGATATCATCAAAGCTGAGCTTTATCCGGAAATCGCCCCAAATACAGTAAATAATTTCATCAGCCTTGTAAAAAAAGGCTTCTACAACGGACTGATCTTCCACCGTGTCATCAACGGTTTCATGATCCAGGGCGGATGCCCGGAAGGAACCGGAATGGGCGGCCCGGGATACAGCATCAAGGGCGAATTTGCACAGAACGGTGTTTCAAATGATCTGGCTCATACCCCAGGTGTTCTTTCCATGGCAAGAGCCATGCATCCAAACTCCGGCGGAAGCCAGTTCTTCATCATGCACAAAGCTGCTCCGCATCTCGACGGAAGCTACGCTGCATTCGGTAAAGTGATCGAAGGAATGGATGTTGTCAACAAGATTGCTGAGACTGAGACAGACTTCAGAGACCGTCCGCTCGACGACCAGGAGATCAAATCTATGACTGTTGATACTTTTGGCGTAGATTATCCGGAACCGGAGAAATGCTGATTTAAATAAAACCAAAAGCTGAACGTTGTTTTATACATGCGTTCAGCTTTTTTGCATTTCAGTTTCAAAATAATCGTTTTTTCACTCGTCAGTCCTCAAACGTAAGAACTTCTCCATTTACTTTTGCAAAGTACAATTCTTTTTCTTTTTCCATTCCTGCTCTGCCGTTTGTACCTTCTGTGATGGCTTTCTGCACAGCTTGTGTTTCTGTATCCGGAACAAGAAGTTTCAGAACAACTTTGTCCGTATATTCACTGTCGAGGATTGGGATCTGACGTTCTCCTGCGATGTACTGGATCCTGCCAATTCCTGTGTAATCTGTTGTAACTTTAAGAGAAATGCCTTTTTTCTTCTCGATCACAATGCTTCCTGCAAGTCCTTCCTGCACGGCTTTGGAATAAGCTCTGACAAGCCCGCCGGTTCCGAGGAGCACTCCGCCGAAATATCGCGTCACAACTACTGCAACATTATAGATATCTTCGCCCAGGATCACATCCAGCATCGGCCGGCCTGCTGTGCCGGACGGCTCTCCATCATCACTGCAGCGGGTGAATTCACGGTTCTTTCCGATCGAATATGCATAACAGTTGTGTCTGGCATCCCAGTATTTCTTGCGCATCTCTTCCAGAAATGCCAGGGCTTCCTCCTCATTCTTAACCGGGCGCACCGTTGCTATGAAGCGGGATTTCTTCTCGACGATTTCCCCGGTACCACCCTCCAGTACTGTTTTGTATTGTTCCATTCTCTTTCCTCCCTGCCTGTACAACACAGGCTGCGACCATCCTGTGCCAGATGATTGCAGCCTGCTGCTGTTTCATGATCTGTTATTCTTCCGTGCCACCACCGTCATCGCCTCCGGTATTATCTCCGTCGCCTCCGGTGTTATCTCCTGTATTATCTCCGGTGTTATCTCCTGTATTATCTCCGGTATTGTCCCCGGTATTATCTCCGGTATTGTCCCCGGTATTATCTCCCGTATTATCATCGGTATTGTCTCCGGTGTTATCTCCGGTATTGTCTCCCGTATTATCAGCCGGTGTGCCATCAGGATTATAAGTTCCATCCTCTGTGGTATATTCAGTCATGCTGTCACTGTCATAATCAGAATATCCATAGAAATGCTGGTCACACTCATCCGTTGGAACATCACCGATATCAAAGTATTCGGTGATAACCGGACAGCCGGCTCTCGGCAGGAGACCTGTCTCTGAGCAGACGCTGATCTTCTCCACACTTGCAGGCATGTCGAAATCTTTGTCCGGAAGTCCCTCATGGATACGGGTCATAACTTTCTTCCAGAGGTTCTTGTGGAAGTTTCTCGCATCCTCAGGAAGCTTCTCGTTATTGTCAAATCCAGACCATACCGCACAGGTATAATATGGTGTATATCCTACAAACCACAGGTCATTGTATGCATCTGTAGTACCAGTCTTACCTGCAACTGTCATATTATCAAGCTGGCAGGCTGTACCTGTACCCTGTGTCACAACATCCTCCATTGCGCTTGTCAGAAGCCATGCTGTGCTTTCTTTGATAACAGAACGTCCTGCAGATGTTTTCTCGATCAGGACATTGCCGTTGTGATCCAGGATCTTGGTATAGTAAAGCGGTTCGATATAATTTCCACTGTTTGCGATCGTTGCATATGCAGCACACAATTCGACGTTTGTAACACCATTCGTCAGACCGCCAAGTGCCAGCGGCAGATTTGCATCCGTCCATACCGTTCCATTGGCATCTTTGTCCGCCTCTGTACCATGTGCCAGAGTGGTAAAGCCAAAATTATCCAGGTACTGAAGTCCAAGCTCCGGTGTAACTTCCTCCAGACATTTGACCGCTACGACGTTGATGGAATTCTGGATCGCTTTTCGGATCGTTGTAGTTCCATTGTAGCTTCTTGTTGCATTATTGACCGGTGATCCATCCGGATAGTTGTATGGTTCATCCTCAAAAGTAGTCGCCAGTGTCATGCCCTTCTCATTAAGAGCCGGTGCATAGGTAGACAGGATCTTGAAGGTAGATCCAGGCTGTCTGGTCGTATCCGTTGCACGGTTCAGTGTCAGACTCGCCGTCTTCTCTCCACGTCCGCCGATCAGTGCTTTGACATAGCCTGTATGCTGGTCGATCACGCTCATAGATGACTGCGGCTGTGGTGCGAAACTTACACGCTCTGCTACAACCGTACTTCCATCCGCAAGGATGCTCTCCTTGTAACGGTCTACATAACTCTGTCCTTCTTCCTGAGAATCAAAGAGCAGGTCAAATTCCGGATCTTCATTCTGGAAGTAGAGTTTGAGCATTTCCTTGCTGTAGTTCTCCTCCTCGCCCTGTGGATTCTTGACTGTCAGCGCATAATCCAGCGCGTACTGAACATAATCCGGGTAGTTGGACGGATCTGCATATTCCTCATCAAGGATCTTCTGGATCGCAGAATCCTGTGTTGTATAAATGCTCAGGCCGCCACTGTAGACAAGGTTCTGTGCCTGTGTTCTGGTATATCCCTTAATGTTCATCAGGTCATTGATCACCTGATCAATCAGTTCATCCTCAAAATAGCTGTAAACCGTATTCTCTGTCTCAGAGTTTTCGATCTGGGCAGCCTGGATACGTGAATATACATCATCGTTGATCGCCTGGTCATACTGTTCCTGTGTGATATAGCCCTGATCGATCATATGATCCAGGACTTCCTTACGTCTCTTGGCGTTTTCTTCAGGATTCTCGATCGGATTGAACTGTGTCGGGTTCTGTGTGATACCTGCCAGAGTTACACTCTCAGAAAGGTTCAGATCCCAGACATCCTTATTAAAATACTTCCTTGCCGCTGCCTGTACACCATAAGTTCCTGCTCCAAGGTTAATGGTATTCAGATAGTTCTCAAGGATCACATCCTTATTATTGATCTTCTTCTCAACTTCTACGGCAAGATACTGCTCCTGTATTTTACGGGTAAAACGCTCAAGCCAGGTAGACTCCTTGGTCCAGTTGGTAAATACGTTGTTCTTGAGAAGCTGCTGAGTGATCGTACTTGCTCCCTCAGAAAGATCTCCTGAGGTGATATTTTTTACGAAAGCACGCAGGATTCCGCGCACGTCAATTCCATTATGCTCATAAAAACGCTCATCCTCTATCGCAACTACTGCATGCTGCAGATCCACCGGAATCTGGTCGATTGAGACAGGCAGACGGTTGGAACTGGGAGCCGTTAATTTACGAAGCTGATTTCCGTCACCATCATACAAAAAAGTCGCATATCCCAAAGGTGAAATGTCAATGTCATTCACATCGGGAGCATTGTCTATAATTCCCCTGAAAGCTCCAATTCCGATACATCCCACGACCACACATATCGTGATCAGGACTGCAAACAGGACTCTGATAAAAGAAACATGTGCTCTCTTGCCCATCATTGCAGTACGGGAGATCAGAGAATTCCGCTTCCTGGAGACTGATTTTTTTCCGTAATTCATGGTTTTCCTCCTTTATAGTCCGTCTCATTATATCAAATAAGAATTCGTAAATAAAGCCCCCAATTAAAAACTTCACATTTTCTTTCAAAAACCTTAATTTTTTTAGATTTTTTTCTAAAAAAAGGAAGAAATCTTCGTAAAAAGACTTCTTCCTCTCAAGTTCAGCTCAAAATATGTAATTTGCGATCATCAGAGTACCATCTTGGCAGCACCATAGATACCTGCATCATTTCCAAGTGTTGCAAGAACGATCGGTGTCTCCTTGCAGGACGGGAATGCATATCTCTGATAGTATTTCTCGATGCAGTCGATAAGCGGCTGACCTGCCTTGGATACGCCGCCGCCGATAACGATTGCTTCCGGGTCAGCAACTGTAGCAAATCCTGCGATCGCACCGCCAAGAAGATCTCCGACATATTCCATAACACGGACTGCTACTGCATCTCCGGCTTTGAAAGCATCCAGAACATCCTTTGCTGTAATATTCTGAAGTTCTCTTAAGGTACTGTCATCATCGGAAGCTGCAAGCATTCTTCCAGCCACACGCACGATTCCTGTTGCGGAAGCGTACTGTTCCAGGCAGCCATGATTTCCACAGTTGCATTTTTCGGCTTCGTCACGGACTACAAGTGCATGTCCGATCTCACCGCCTGCTCCGTGGGAACCTGCTACAATCTTGCCGTCAATGATGATTCCACCGCCGACACCAGTTCCAAGAGTAACCATGATCACATTCTGGGAACCTGCCGCTGCACCTTTCCATGCTTCACCGAGTGCTGCTACGTTTGCATCGTTTCCTGCCTGAGCCTTAAGTCCTGTGAGGTCACTTAAGATCTGAGCTACCGGTGTGAATCCCCAGTAGAGGTTTACTGCACAGGCAGCTTCTCCTTTGGAGTTGATCGGTCCTGGAATTCCGATTCCAACACCTTCGATATCATCTTTGTCAATATTCTTTTCTGCAATCTTGGCTTTGATCGTCTCAGCAACGTCCGGAAGGATGTTCTCGCCTTTATTTTCAGTTCTGGTAGGGATCTCCCATTTCTCTAACAGTGTTCCGTCTGTGTTGAACAGACCGCATTTTACAGAAGTTCCGCCTACGTCGATTCCAAAACAATATGATTTCATTTTTCTCCACCTTTTCTTATTTTTTATTCTTCTCTCTTACGTGCAATGTTTGCCTGTACACGCTTGTAGAGTTCCTCAGCCGCATTGTAACCCATCTTCTTCTGTCTGTGGTTGACTGCGGCAGATTCTACGATAACAGCCAGGTTACGTCCTGGTCTGATCGGAAGGGAATGGCACACGATCTTGTTTCCAAGGTATTCGGTGTATTCTTCATGCAGACCGAGACGGTCATATTCTTTGTCGCGGTCCCACTCTTCCAGTTTGATGACAAGGTCTACAGACTGGGTATCCTTGACGCTCTCAACACCGAACAGCGTCTTGACATCGATGATGCCGATGCCTCGAAGCTCGATGAAATGTCTCGTGATATCCGGCGCAGATCCGACCAGAGTGACGTCACTTACTTTACGAAGTTCTACAACATCATCACTTACCAGACGGTGTCCACGCTTGATCAGCTCCAGTGCAGCCTCACTCTTGCCGATGCCGCTCTCACCTGTGATCAGGATTCCTTCACCATAGACATCTACCAGAACTCCGTGGATGGAAATACATGGTGCAAGCTGTACGCCCAGCCAGCGGATGATCTCTGCCATCAGGCTTGAAGTTGTTCTTTCTGTCACAAATGTAGGAACATTATATTTAATTGCCATGTCGATCATATCCTGAGACGGCTTGGTCATGGTACTGAAAATAACACACGGAATCTTACTGGAAATGAATCGCTCGTATGTCATCATGCGTTTCTCATCACTGAGCTGCATCAGATATGTGTACTCTACATAACCGATGATCTGAACACGTTCATTGGCAAAATGCTCCAGATAACCAGTAAGCTGCAGTGCAGGACGGTTAATCTCTGCGGTTATGATCTTCTTGTCTGACAGGTCAATCTCAGGAGTCAGATTTGTAAGATTCAGCTCCTGCACCATCTTTGTCATCAATACACCCTTCATATTATGTGCTCTCCTTTAATGTTTATATATTTCAAGTGCCTTTTTATTTCTCATTTGCCGGATCATCTGGCCGATGAAAAAAATCATACACCTGTTTTGCACTTCCTGCATTCATGGACTCTGTCTGCGCCAGTTCTTCCTCAGAAGCATCCCGGATCGCCTCGATCGAGCGGAAACGGCGCATCAGAGCCTTTCTTCTGCGCTCTCCGATTCCCGGAATATCGTCCAGGATCGAGTGGACCTGTTCTTTACTTCTCAGAGAACGATGATACTCGATTGCGAAGCGGTGTGCCTCGTCCTGGATCCTGGTGATCAGGCGGAATCCCTCACTATTCGTATCAATTGGGATCTCTACATTATTATAATAAAGTCCTCTGGTACGGTGATAGTCATCCTTGACCATTCCGCAGACCGGAACGTCAATGCCCAGTTTCTCAAGAACACCAAGCGCGATATTGACCTGTCCACGGCCTCCATCCATCAGAAGCAGATCCGGCATTCTCGCAAAGCTGTCGAACTCTCCATTGCTCTCGTGTGTAAAGCGCCTCGTCAGCACTTCTTCCATACTGGCATAATCGTTCGGACCCTGAACAGACTTGATCCGGAATTTACGGTAATCACTCCGCTTCGGCTTGCCTTTCTCATAAACCACCATGGAACCAACTGACTCAAAACCGCTGATATTTGAAATATCGAATGCCTCCATGCGGTTAAGACCTGTAAGCCCAAGCCATTCCTCAACTTCATGAACTGCTCCGATCGTTCTTCCTTCTTCCCTGCGGATGCGCTCACGGTCCTTCTCAAGGACCATACGGGCATTTTCCCAGGCAAGTTCTACCATTTTTTCCTTGGTACCTTTCTTAGGGATCACGATATGAACCTTCTGTTTCCGACGGGATGTGAGCCATTCCTCGATCACTTCTCCGTCTTCAATATCAGCCTGAAGCATGATCTCCCTCGGTATAAACGGTGTTCCCGCATAATACTGCTTGAGGAAGCTGGACAGAACCTGCGAACGGGTATCACCTCTTGCAACTCTCAGATAAAAATGATCTCTGCCGATCATCCTGCCGCTTCGCATAAAGAAAACCTGGACAACGGCATCCTGTTCCCTGAGATCCAGACTCTCGTCCATCGCCACAGCAATGATGTCGCGGTCCTCTTCTCCGTAAGCAGTGATCTTCTGACGCTCTCCAATCTTGCGGATACTCTGGATCAGATCACGATATCCGGCGGCATCCTCGAATCGCATTTCTTCGGAAGCCGTCATCATCTTGTCTGTGAGTTCATCGATCGTATCCTGAAAATCGCCATTCAGAAAGCTGAGCACCTTCTGGATGTTTTCCCTGTATTGCTTCTGATCCACATGACCGGTACAGGGTCCGGTACACTGCTTCATATGGTAATACAGACATGGCCGGTCCTTACCGCAGTCGCGCGGAAGGTTCCTGCTGCAGGAGCGAACCTGGTACAGTTTGCGTACCAGCTCGATCACATCCTTGACCGCGCCGCCACTGGTATAAGGACCAAAATATCTGTTTTTGTCTTTTTTCATCTGTCTGGCAAACAGGACTCTGGGATATGCCTCCTGCACCGTGACCTTGATAAACGGATAACTCTTGTCATCCTTGAGCATCGTATTATATTTCGGACGGTGCTCTTTGATCAGGTTGCTCTCCAGAACGAGTGCTTCCAGCTCAGAATCTGTAACAATATATTCGAATCTCGATATGTGGGTGACCATCTGCTCGATCTTGGCACCCTTGTTGCGGCTGCTCTGAAAATACTGCCGCACACGGTTGCGGAGGCTAATTGCCTTGCCCACATAGATGATCGCATCCCGCTCATCGTGCATGATGTACACGCCCGGTCTCGCGGGAAGCTTCTTTAATTCTTCTTCAATCTGAAACATATCGTGGCTCCTTTAAGCCTCTGTGCTGTCTCCCTCTGATGTCTCTGATTTTGTTTCTGTGGACGGGATCTCTGTCGGTGCTTCTGGTGCCTCCTGATCCTTGGAAACTTCTGCTGTCTCTGTTTCCACCGGAGTTTCCTTGGAAAGATTTACCTTTGCAGAAGTATCTGTCTCCGGCTGTTTTTCCTCGTTTTTCTTGTCGAAATCCGGCAGTTCGTCGAGGTTCTCCGGAATTTCCATTCCTCTCTCGACTGCACGGAAGATCTTCATGAATTCCTTACCGGTGATCGTCTCTCTGCGGATGAGGTACTCAGCGATCTTGTCCAGTGCTTCTCTGTGTTCATTCAGAAGTCTCTTGGCTTCCTCATAGGAATAATGGAGAAGCTGCATTACTTCGTGGTCGATTTCTGTCGCTGTATCATCACCACAGTTAAGGACTGCACGGCCGGAGAGATACTGGTTCTCCTGTGTTGCAAGTCCCATCAGGCCAAACTTCTGTGACATACCATACTGGGTGATCATTGCACGGGCAACCTTGGTCGCCTGCTCGATATCATTGGCAGCACCTGTCGTTACGGTATCAAATACGATCTCCTCAGCCGCACGTCCTCCAAGATATCCGACCAGCATAGCCTCGAGTTCCTTCTGAGTATTGAGATATTTCTCCTCCTCCGGAACCTGCATAACATAACCAAGTGCTCCCATGGTACGCGGAACGATCGTGATCTTCTGCACTGGCTCGGCATCCTTCTGGAGAGCATTTACAAGTGCATGTCCTACTTCGTGGTAGGAAACGATGCGTCTCTCCTGCGCACTTAAGATACGGTCTTTCTTCTCTTTACCGACAAGAACGACCTCTACGGATTCCTGAAGATCCTTCTGTGAGACAGCTCTTCGGCCATTCTTGACAGCAAGGATCGCAGCCTCGTTGATCATGTTGGCAAGGTCAGATCCGACTGCACCGGAAGTAGCCAGTGCGATCGCATCCAGATCTACGGTTTCATCCAGCATGACATTCTTGGCATGGACTTTGAGGATCTCCACACGGCCCTTGAGGTCCGGACGATCCACGATGATACGTCGGTCAAAACGTCCTGGCCTTAAAAGTGCCGGGTCAAGTACTTCCGGACGGTTGGTTGCCGCCAGGATCAGAAGACCCTTGGAAGTATCAAATCCATCCATCTCTGCAAGGAGCTGGTTCAGTGTCTGCTCGCGCTCATCATTGCCGCCGCCATATCTGGAATCACGGCTCTTACCGATCGCATCGATCTCATCAATAAATACGATACACGGTGCATTCTTCTTGGCTTCCTCAAACAGGTCTCTGACTCTGGAGGCTCCGACACCGACAAACATCTCGACAAATTCGGAACCGGAAAGTGAGAAGAACGGTACCTTGGCCTCTCCTGCAACGGCCTTGGCAAGAAGGGTCTTACCTGTTCCAGGAGGTCCTACGAGAAGAGCACCCTTCGGAAGTTTCGCACCGATCTGTGTATATTTGCCCGGATTATGCAGGAAATCAACAACCTCCTGAAGAGATTCCTTGGCTTCCTCCTGTCCTGCCACATCCTTGAAAAGGACTCCTGTTTCTTTCTGGATGTAGGCTTTGGCACGGCTCTTGCCGACTCCCATGATTCCGCCGCCACCGCCTTTGTTCATCCGGCGCATGAAGTACAGCAGCATGAAAAACAGAACTACGGTCGGAAGCAGGACACTGATCATGGTAGAAACAAATTCACCCATCACATCCGGCGGCTCATATTTGAAGACAATGTCTTTGCCCTCAAGACGTGCCGTCAGTGCACTGGTGTCCTCCATCTGGTTGACCTTGTAGCTTTCTTTCTGGTAAGATTTCTGAAGTTTTGGAACGACTGTCAGCACTCCGGACTGGAGTGTCACTTCTTTGATCTGATCTTTATCTACCATTTCGATAAATTTATCATATGTGATCTCACTGGATTTATCGCTCATCATATCTGTCACAAAACTCAGACAAACTAAACTAATCAGAAGACAGATCAAAAATCCCAGAATGGTCTGACGATTCTTGTTCGGTCCCTGATTTCTTGGGTTATTTCGGTTCGGACGGTTATCATCCGGACGCTTATCCATATGATCGTTCATTCTTTTCCTCCTCTTATTATCTTCTATATTATAAAGAGATTTCCATTATAAATCAACCGAAAAACTGTGAATGTTTGTAGTAGTGAGATATTGCCTACGAACAATAACTGTAGTATACTATCCACGTGATAGCTAGAACCAACTAATTACTATAGCTAACTGTGATGGAAAGGAAATCGACAAATGAAAATTGGATTTGATAATGAAAAGTATCTGACTATGCAGTCCGAACACATCCGCGACCGTATCAGCAAATTTGACAACAAACTCTATCTGGAATTCGGCGGAAAGCTTTTTGATGACTACCATGCATCCCGTGTTCTTCCAGGATTTGAGCCGGACAGCAAGCTCCGCATGCTCATGCAGCTCCGCGACCAGGCTGAGATCGTCATTGTCATCAGTGCCTCTGATATTGATAAGAACAAAATGCGCGGTGACCTCGGAATCACTTACGATGAGGATGTGCTTCGTCTGATCGATGCTTTTACAGAGCGCGGTCTCTATGTAGGAAGTGTATGCATTACACGCTACGCAGGACAGGAAAGTGCTATTCTCTTTAAAAACCGCCTTGCAAAGCTCGGCATCAAAGTTTACTTCCATTATAGTATCCCAGGATACCCGAGCAATATCCCGCTGATCGTAAGCGATGAAGGATATGGCAAAAATGAATATATCGAAACAACAAGACCGCTCGTAGTCATCACTGCACCAGGACCAGGAAGCGGAAAAATGGCAACCTGTCTTTCCCAGGTATACCATGAATACAAACGCGGCGTTGCTGCCGGCTATGCCAAATTTGAGACCTTCCCGATCTGGAACATCCCGCTCAAGCATCCGGTCAATCTGGCATACGAAGCTGCTACTGCAGACCTTAACGATGTCAACATGATCGACCCGTTCCATCTGGAAGCTTATGGCGAGACAACCGTCAACTACAACCGTGACGTAGAGATCTTCCCGGTTCTCCAGGCAATGTTTGAGAAGATTATGGGCGAGTGCCCTTACAAATCACCTACAGATATGGGTGTCAATATGGCAGG
>OLSG01003380.1_pt1 | contig 11457 bp, 5 predicted proteins | sample 1673041 | NCBI WGS metagenome assembly OLSG01 (sample SAMEA3136749, study PRJEB25190) | human gut metagenome | reverse complement strand
GTACTTGCCGAGAGGAATAGGGTCGGGGCTGTTCATCTGCTTGCAGGCTTCAATGATTACTTTGCCGGCTTCTGCTTTTTCGGAATAAAAAACACCCTTAACCTCCATACCGATAAAGCGGTCATCTGTTGGTTTCGGGTGCTGCTTCGCAGTTTTCACATCTGCTTTTAAGCCGTTTATGCGGTTTTCAAGAGAAGTGATACGCTGCGGGTAATATTTGATTATCTTATCTTCCAAAGCGTATTTTTCAGAAAGAAAATTGGATTTTAACATTTTCAACTTTTGTACCTGAATATCTAAATCCATCTTCTCTTTGATATACGGATTGCCGGTTGCAAGCATTTTAATCTCGGCATAAGACAGTGCGGTTTCGTCAATATCTTCCGCGCTTCTGACCGGAGATTTGCTCGTCATAATCTGACTTGCAAACTTTTGCTTGCCCTCTACAAGCTGATAGAGATATGCGTCAAAGGTCTGTTCCGTAACATAGCGGTAAATATCTACTTCCGGGTTTGAGTTGCCTTGACGGATAATGCGACCGCTGCGTTGCTCCAAATCTGCCGGTCTCCACGGACAATCAACATCGTGAAGTGCGATAAGCCTGTCCTGAACATTCGTCCCGGCTCCCATCTTTTGAGTAGAACCGAGTAGCACTCTGACTTCGCCTTTGCGTGTCTTTTGGAATAACTCCTTTTTCTTAACATCGGTGTCTGCTTCGTGGATAAAGCGAACTTCACTTTCGGGAATGCCTCGCTCAATCAACTTCTTTCTGATGTCGTTATACACCGAAAAAGTACCGTCGTTCTTTGGCGTTGATAGGTCGCAGAACACAAGCTGCGCTGATTTCTTGTCGGTTGTTTCTTCCCAAATGCGATAGATGTTGTCAACGCAGGCATTGATTTTGCTGCCCTCATAATCGGGTAACATATCATTGAGCATACGCTGGTCAAGTGCCAACTTTCTGCCGTCGTTTGTGATTTTAAGCATATTGTCAACGCTTGAATCCACACCGCCGCTGCGAACTTTCTCGGCTCGCTCTGCAAGAGAGGCAACCATTTCTTTCTGCATTTCAGACGGCTTGACCGCTACATTGTGAAAGTGTGCTTCGGGTACAGGCAATGCCAACATATCCGCTGTTTTAATGTCCGCAACCTCTTTGAACATTGCCATAAGTTCTGGTAAGTTGTAGAACTTTGCAAATCGTGTTTTTGCTCTGTATCCCGTACCCTCCGGTGTAAGTTCAACTGCTGTTACAGTTTCTCCAAAGGTACTTGCCCACGAGTCGAAGTGCTGTAAGTTGTTTTTTACGAGCGTGTTGTACTGCAAGTATCGCTGAATAGTATAGAGTTCCACCATACTGTTTGAGATAGGAGTACCGGTTGCAAATACCGTTCCTCGACCGCCTGTAAGTTCATCAAGGTATCTGCACTTCATAAACAGGTCGGAAGATTTCTGTGCTTCTGTCTGTGCGATACCGCCCACATTACGCATTTTGGTATAAAGATAGAGGTTCTTGTAGTAATGACTCTCGTCAATAAAGAGCCTGTCCACACCGAGTTCTTCAAAGGTTACCACATCGTCTTTACGGCTTTGGTCGTTGAGTTTTTGCAGTTTCAACTTCACAGCCTTTTTCGACTTTTCAAGCTGCTTAATAGAGAAGTTTTCTCCACGGTTTTTCTTTAAGTCGATAATGCCGTCAGTCAATTCCTGAAGCTGTTGCTCTAAGATTGCCCTTTGCCTTTCAACAGACATAGGTATCTTTTCAAACTGACTGTGACCGATAATAACTGCGTCGTAATCTCCGGTTGCAATCCTGCCACAGAACTTTTTACGATTCTTCGTTTCAAAATCTTTCTTCGTTGCAACAAGAATATTAGCCGCAGGATAGAGTTGTAAGAACTCGGCTGCCCATTGTTCCGTCAAATGATTCGGGACTACGAACAGCGACTTGTTGCAAAGTCCTAAACGCTTTGACTCCATAGCGGCTGATACCATCTCGAAAGTCTTGCCTGCACCGACTGCGTGTGCAAGCAGCGTATTTCCGCCGTAAAGAATATGTGCTACCGCATTTTTCTGATGTTCACGCAGTTCAATTTCGGGGTTCATACCGTTAAAAGTAATATGACTTCCGTCATACTCACGGGGTCTTATGCTGTTGAACTTTTCGTTATACATCTTCGTGAGTTTTTCTCGGCGGGTAGGGTCAGCCCATACCCAATCTTGGAAGCCTTGCTTGATAAGTTCCTGCTTTGCCTGTGCGATTGCCGTTTCTTTTTTATTAAGAACGGCTTTTTTCTTACCGTCCTCATCTTCGATATAGTCAAAGATACGGACATCTTTCAGGTTCAGCGTTTCCTCGATTATCTTGTATGCGTTAATACGGGAAGTGCCGTAAGTGCTGTACGCTTTCACATTGGAACGGTCATAACTTTTGCCCTCAATGTTCCATTCGCCGGTATATTGAGAGTAGTGTACTTTGATGTTCCATTGTGCATAGCGTGGAGTATCGAGAAATTCAAACATAAACTTCTCAAAGATTTCGGGCGGTATCCAAGTTGCACCGAGCCTTACGGATATTTCGCTTGCGGTCAAGTCTTTCGGCTGAACTTTTTCCAGAGCCTCTACATTGATTTTGTAATCTTCGGGATAAACCTCGGCAGACTTTTTGGCTGTAATAAGTTTTTCTCGGACATTTCCCGAAAGGTACTCATCTGCCATCAAATACTTTTGCTCGGTTACATTTCCATAACCATAAAGCGGGTTTAAGAATATGACGCCCTTTAAGTCGGAGAATAATTCTTCTTCGCTTTTGCCTGTAAGCTCACGCATATATGCCATATCAACGGTTGCTTTCTCTCCCATAGATACGGCAAGCGCTTCGTCCGCCGTATCAACCTCCGTTATTGGTTTATGCGGTTTGATTGTACGCTTAAAGAACATATCTGCCTTGCGTTCAAGTTCACCGTTTTCGTTGATAACTTCAAGTGCGGAAAGTAGGGCAAAGGAACTGTCATCACCGAATGCCGACACATTGGCTCTGCTGTTAATCAGTCCGTATTTCTTTGTATAACCGTCATAAAGGCTGTTGAGTTTTGACTGCTCGGCTTTGATTTCTTCGTCGGGATAATCTTCGGTTTGAAGTTCAATCAGGTTGCGGACACAATCTCTTATCGCAACCATACCCTTAATGCGGTTTTCGGCTGTTGCCGATACCTCAACAGGCGACATACGAGAGTTCTCACGGAAATAGATTTTATCGTCAACAATCGTGTATGAGAAGTTTCTCACATTCGGGTCTGCCGGGATAGAATTATCTTCTTCCTCAAGTTCATCTTCCACTTCGTAATCGGAAATTTCTCCGTGTATATTCGCTACCGCTTCCGATAACAATTCGGATAAATCTGCATTTTCAAACGGTACGCAGGTTACTTCTTCTCCAAAGCGACCGCTTACTGTTTTCATTTCGCCCAGTATCATTTCAGGATGCTCTACAAAATATGAGTTCATCGTGATACCATTTTCATTCGTGCCAAGCTGTACCCAGTCAGGTACAATATCAATGAGCCTGTCACGCTTTTGCAAGAACAAAATATCCGATACGACCTCTGTTCCGGCATTGCCCTTAAAAGTAACATTCGGCAGTCTGATTGCTCCGAGAAGTTCTGCTCTTTGAGCAATATATTTTCTGACCGATGAATTGGTTTTATCCATTGTGCCTTTGCTCGTAACAAGAGCCATTACACCGCCGGGTCTTAACTTATCCAAAGACTTGGCAAAGAAATAGTCGTGAATAAGGAAGTTGTACTTATCGTATCTCTTGTCTGTCACCTTGAAATCGCCGAACGGCACATTGCCGATAACTCCGTCAAAGAAACTGTCGGGAACATTGACTTCTTCAAATCCTTGTGCCGCTATTGAGGATTTCTGATAAAGCTGCTGTGCAATACCTGCCGAAACGGTATCAAGTTCAACGCCGTAAACTTTTGCGTTCTCCATTGATTTTGGCAGCATACCGATAAAATTACCGATACCGCAGGACGGCTCTAACAAATTGCCCTCACGAAATCCCATCTGTTCCATTGCTTTGTATATGGCATTGATAACTGCTGGAGGGGTATAAAAGGCGGTCAAGGTGCTTTCTCTTGCCGAAGCGTATTCTTCGGGTGAAAGCAAAGTGTAAAGCTCTACAAACTCATCTGCCCACGCAGAATTATTCTCGTCAAAGGCTTCGGGCAAACCGCCCCAACCGACATATTTAGATAAGACAAGTTGTTCTTCGGGTGTAGCAAATCTGTTTTCAAACTCACATTCTTTGAGTACCTTTATTGCTTCTGTATTTCTGCGAAAGCGTTCTTTCTTGCCGACTTGTTCAACTGGATTAGAACGCAAATCAAAATTGTTTCGCTCTGCCATCGGCACATCAGGGTGCAGGTCAAAACTTTTTACCTTTTCTTTTTTCTTCTGTTCCCAAGCAGGAACAATCGGCTCAGGTTCTTTATCGTAACCGTTTCCGATACGAATGCCCTCGTTATACATCTCATCGTAGCTGTCAAAACCGTTTTGAACGGCTACAATTTCTCGGTAGTCCTCAATCGGAACTTTACCGATATTGGTTGCTACCATATCGCTTCTTTCGGCATTTTCAAGGAGTGCTTCCATTGTGGCAGAAGTGCAGCCGGTTAAATCCGGTGTCTGTTTGAAAGCATTATCTGCTTCTTCAAACCATTCTGTACCTACATCGGCAAGAGTTTGATTTGCGATACTGCCGAGATAATCAAAGAAGTCATCTGCCGATTTGTGGCTTTGTGCCGCTTCTCTAATTTCATCAAAAGAGAGTTCGTTAGTAACATACTGACCGCCGGCATTGCTGTCGGGGTTGAAGTACATCCAAGTAACGCTTTCTTGCTCTCGGTTAATGAAAAAGGCATCTTCATAATCTGTTCTCTGTTCGGTTTCGGTATCGTTTTGAGCGATATTTTCGCCTGTATCTGCTTTTTCTGCGGCAGGTAATACCGTTACTCTCAGGTGTTCGTTCATTGGATTTTCACGCACTTTACGGTCAAATTCCGAACGCTCAAACTCTTTGTTAAATAACGGCATTTCGGTATCATAAAGCATTACTCTCTCATCATCAAAAGATAAGATTTCGTATTCCGAAGCACCGATATATACTGTATCGCCAAGATGATATTCATAGCGTGCTTCCGTTTCTACATCGTTGTTTTCAGTTTCGGGTGGGGCAGAAGAAAGTATTTCACGATTTCTTTGGTGCTCTGCAAGTTCTGCTCGCCGTTCTTCTTGTTTTTCAAGCCACTTTGGATACTGCTCCTTTTCTTTTGGATTGAGGTATCTGTCCATACGGATAAGTTCTCCGATACGCTTTTCAACCTGATTCCATTTAAGAGTGAGTTTAGGTGCGCCGTTTCCAAATCCTTTTGAAAGGGTTATGCCTTTTCCGTCGTGGTTTTCATCAATACCTGCACCGATAATAACAGGATATGAACCGCCCCAACCGTATTCGTTTTTGAGAAAATCTGCATTTTCCTTTGCGGATAGGCTCTTTTCAAACTGCTCATAGATACGCATTTTGCCTTCCGATACTCCGCTTCCACGGGTTAGAACTGCGTCAATAACTTCCTGAGAAAAAGTAAAGGCAGAGGTTTTCTTTTCCTCTGCCTGACTGCTTTCTATTAAAGATAACTGACTGTCTGTTGACGGTAACGGCTTTATCTCATCGGACAATTCTCCTAAAAGCCTCATTGCCTCAAAATGCTGTGCAATTACACCCCAGTCGTAGTAGCTTTGAGCCGTTCTGTTGTTATAACTTCCTTCCCACAAATGAAGAACATTCTGAAATGTCTTATAGCCTACCGTTCTGCCGTCCTTTAATGTGAGTTCGGTATAGTCATTATTGAAAATACTCTTAACATATTCAGTCCTATCAGAATTGTTTGTGTTTCTTTCAAAGAAGTCTTTGATTTCTTCTTTTGAAGCGGACAGGTGTGGGGTAGTGCCGAGTATTTCTCTGATTGTATCGTCTCCGCCGAAAAACGGCAGGCTCTTGTCCTCGTGTTCTCTGTCGTAATACTCTAATTGAATATTACCTGTTCCTTCACGATTTCCTGTGCTGAATTCCTGATGTTGTTCATCAAGCGAACCCATTTCATCATATCGTTCGCTTTCATCTGCTCCGTCAGTCCCTCTTTCTGTGCCATCTGTCTGACCAAGGTTTCCTCCAACTCGGTCGCTCTCTGCTGAACTTCCGCCAAGTGCTGAGTAAGCGTCCCTTTCGTCAAAAGATTGTAATACAGGATTTTGTGATGTTCTTTCAGATAAGTTTTCCTCATCCTCGACCATTTGCCGAGAGTCACTTCCGACTGTTCGGGCAGAGTCAGGTTCGGAAGATTGTAGTCTCCCACCATCGTGTATGTGATTTCGTTCATCGTTTTGGCTCCTTTCGTCTTTGTTATCTTTATTGTAATCAAATTGCCTTTGCTCATCAATTATGCGATTTTCTCTGTCCAATGCCATTACGGTTTTGGATATTTCGGAAAGTCCCATTTCTGCAATATCGCTTGTGGCAATGCCGAGAGCATTAAGCGTGTCCTGTGTATTAAAGTTTGTTACATCACGAAAATCGGCGGCTTCAAAGTATTCTTCTGCATTGATACCGAGCCTTGACATCATCATATATGCCACGCTGTTTGTAACAACCTTTTTGTAAAGGCTTGCAATCATATCCTCGCTGAGTTCTTCAAGAAAACTGTCCTCACTAATATACACAAGGTCATTCAGATAGTCGGGAAGATTATCCTCGGCAGCATTTTGTGCGGCACTCATTACAGCATTACTCAAACTACTCTTGTTTTCAAGCTCACCGAATGTGCTTTCAAGCGTTTCAATAACACTTGCGTCATATTCATCTCTCATATTCCAAAGCGGAACAGGACGAGAGTATCTGCTTTCGTGTGTATCGGATATATCGAAGTAGTGGGTAAGCCTTTGTCTGCTTCTGTCTGCGTCCTCAAACACGGCAATGCCTTTTGCGCCTTTATTTACCCAACGACCGAAAGAAGTATTCCATCTTTCAATTTCAAGTACCGCCGTTGCATCCGGTCGCTGTGCAAAGATTAACAGTTGCTCGTCAAATCGCAGTTTGTAGTTTCTGCAAGCCGACTCCAAAAACTTCTGCCAGCTTTGCGGATTTGAAACAACCGTCTTGCAAGTTCTGTCATACAGTTCGGATATGAGTTCGTATTTCCTCGCCATTTATTTGCACCTCCTTATCGTGATTTTTCTTTGCCTTTTGCAAACTTCATATTTTCTTTTGCGGCTGGTTCTACGGTATGACCGTTTCTCTCGCAAAGCTCAGCAAATTCGCAGATGTGATAGAGATTTGTACCAACCTCTAAATGATAGTCGTCGATATATCTGCAAGTTCTCTCCATTGTTTTGCCATCGCTGAGTTTAATGGTTATTTTTTCGCCGTCCGCAATGCGAAACTGCTCTTTAAAGTGGGAGTCGATGAAACGAATGCCACGCTCTGCGTCTTTCAAGTGGCTGTTTAGCCATTCCTTCTGATAGCAATAGCAGTACAAATTGTACTCGCCCTTATTTGGGTTAAGTCTCATCAGATAGCTGAACTTATCCGTATCAAGACGAATACCGTGATGATTGAGTTCATCATTAAAAGAGCTGTCCGGTGTGGAATAGCAATAAGATGACATTGCTTTTCTATCGGCTAAAACATCGCCGTTACGCAATTCATTTATCACATCATCAAATTCAGCCTTAAATTCATCTGTTTTTAAGTCTTTTCTGAAATCGTTCCAAGTCGTCCAAAACTCGTTACCGGTAGAACCGAAGTCCGCTCTCAAATATCCGATAAGACCGGTCTGCATAGAGAGCTGCTGACTTTGGCTGAATGTGTATTTACGCTCTGCTTCGGTCAATACTCTGTAATCCATATTCATCACCTCGCTTGTTCGTTTGATTGTCTTTGCTTTGGAATAGAAAAGCCATATACTTCGGCAATCTCATCGCCGAGCCTTTTGGTAACTCGTGTGATGTCGGCTCTTGTAACTTTTCCGTTATAGATTTTATCTTGCAGATTTTCAATCTGCGTATCGGTAACACCATCTTTGAATACACGTACAGATAACAGTTTGCACCGTCGTGATGAACGGCATTGGCTCGAAGGTCGCCGTACTTGTCCACATACCATTCGGTATAATCGGTATCGGAATAAAGGCAATCCTTTATATTGCCGGAATCAATCATTTTGTATCCCGTCACTCTGCCGTTCCATCTGCCAAGGTCGCCGATAACGATAATCGGTTGTGAAAACTGAATATCGAGATTTCGCCTTTCATCGGAAAGGTAATCGTCATTTGCTTCAACCATATACTCATATAGCTTGTTTTCGTCGTTAGGGTCATCATCTAAACCGTTGATTTCAAGGTATTCCTTATAACTGTCACGCCAGTCATCAGCTTCAAGGTTCATATTGCTCCAAATAATATGACGGTCACTCTGTTCCCGTCTGCTCATCAGCACCACCTCCCAAATAAGAGAACAGCTTATTAACTTTGGTCTGCTTCTGAAGCTCAATAATCAAGCTCATATCCGGAATGGTGATACTCGGAATTTTAAGTATGCTTTCCATATCAAGCTGCTGCAATTTCTTTTCCGTATTGCAACCTGCGTCAAACAGTTTCGTAAGAAGCTTTGTTTTCTGCTGAAAAGTGAATTTCTCTTTCATTATTTGTCCTCCTTATCGTTATTTACGATTTTGCATAGGTTCGATACATATGCTCACAACGCTTTCGTCCTCTCTGAACTTCGGGACTGGGCGCAAGTTCGGGGTGTGAAGCCTGAAGCTTTGCTCGTGACCTTCTGACACTCTCGAAATGTGGTAAATGCAGTTCTTTATAGCAATTCATAATCACCGCAAAAGGCAAACCGCCTATATCTTGATTTTCATACCGTTGATAACAACGATTACAAACGAGAAGATAAAGTTTCATATCGTCGTTTCGTGCGTCTGTATTCTCTTTGAGAATAGTTAGCACTTGGTTTTCTATCGTATTGGGATTATTCATTTCATTCCTCCAAAAAAATATGGGCGGAGTTTTTTACGCTCCGCCCACTGTGTTTTTCCTTATTTCTTTCTGTTTTTAATCTGCAAGAAGATAAAGCCGCCGACAATAAAGGCGACCAATACAACTGCTACGATTGTTTTAGCGTCCATTACTCATCGTCCTCCTTTTTCTTTTTTCTGAGTGCAGCAAAGACTGTTCCCGCAATTCCGAGAGCAGAAAGCCCTGCAAGCACAGTCCACAAGCCGACCTTGCTGTTATCTCCGGTCTTAGGTGTATCCCTGAGAACATTATGCATTTCCACAACGGTGGTAGAGCCAACCTTTACGCTTGCTTTTTTATCGGCAGGTAAAACATATCCGGCAGAAACATTGTCGCTGACTTCCGATACGGTATATTCGCCGATACGAAGTCCCTCAATAAAAATTTCGCCGTTTTTATCGGTTGTGAAGCTGCGGTCATAACCGTTTTCTCCGGTTACTCTGAAAGTGAAGCCCTCAACCTTACCGTCAGAAGATGTCTTTTTGATTTTAAGGTTGCCTTTCATTGCCTGATTGATAAAGCCGACTCCTGCTTTGTTTTCAACATTGTAGGTGGTTTCATCATTCTCAATAAAGACGGAATAAACACCCTTATCAAGTTCAAAACCGTCCGGTGCTTTGGTTTCTCTTACAAGATATTTTCCGTAGAGAAGTTCTTTCATCTCGTAGATACCTGTTGAGGTTTCTTTAAGATTTCCGATAAGTTCATCGCCGTCGTCAAGTTTGCCATCGCCGTTTACATCTCTGTAAACTTCAAAGGTTGCACCTGTAAGTTTGTTATCGGGATAATCTACGTCAACTTTGGTAAGCTGAATGTTACCGTGAATATACTCATTGGCGATTTCAACTTCAATGACCTGTTCGTTTTTAGAAATATTGACCTCGTAGGAAGTATCGTCAAGGACAAATCCTGTCGGAGCTTCAATCTCTCTTACAATCCACTGTCCATAAGGAACTTTTGCAAAAGAAAAACTGCCGTCCTTTTCAGATGTGGCAGTCATAATAGCGTGTTCTTTTGTAAATTCGGTTTCATCTGCTTTGAAGATGCCGATTAAAGCACCTCCAAGTGCTTCTCCATTCTCGTCAATCTTCTTACCGGATACAGAACCGTAGATGAGTTTATTCTCAATCGGCTTACCGTCATTTACTTTGATTTCAACAATTTCGGTATCCTGACCGGCATACTCAAATGTGAACGGATACTGTGTATCAGAAAGGATATAATGCTCATCTGTGGCAATTTCCTTGATATAGTAGCTGCCAAACGGAAGGTCTGTATTCGCAATCGCTGTTCCGTTTTCATCAAGCGTGATAATCTCAATCAAACCATCTGCCGGAATGACTGTGCCGCTTGAAGATACAATATCTTCTTTTGCGTATAGTCCGAAGCTGATGTTTTTGATTTCATCATTCTTGCCGATACCAAAGATGTCATTCTGTTCAAGCACCTTTTCAAGAGAAATCTTTACTTTCTGTCTCTCGTTATAGAAGCTGGTTACGGTTTCTGTTACGGCTACATCCTGACCTGCATAAGTGAGTTCAACCGAATGTTTTTCGTTATTGATAACCATACCGTTAGGTGCTTTGATTTCTACTACCGTGTATTTTCCGAGATAGAGTTCCTTGCTCTTGGCAAAACCTTCATCATCGGTTGTCACGGTATCAACCACATCACCCTTGTGATAACGAAGTGTGCCGTCCGGTGTGATAATATCTTCATCGGCTGTGATTTCATAAACCGCACCTGCAAGTCCTTTGACCTTATATACCGGCTGATAAATCACATCTTTATCTTTCTCGCCAAAAACATTCACACCAAAGAACACCTCGCCGGTTTTCTCAACGGAAATTGTGCCTTTCTGAGCCATATTCGGCTTATCCACCTTAATCAATGTGATACCGCCTTCCTGTGTGGAGTTTTCTTCCGTTACATCAAAAGGAACAGGAGTACTGTCGAGTACATACCCATAGGGCGCTTGAACCTCAACAAGTGAATAACCTTTGCCGTATTCAAGTTTTTCGGGAGTTACAAGCTGTCCGTCTGCGTCGGTGTAGAAAGTGTCGATAGTTGTCGGTGTAGGATAAGTAAATGTCATACTTACTTTGTTTCCAGCAGGGTCATAGATTTGGAAGCCTGCACCTGCATACGGAATTGTCTTGCCTGTTTCTGCATCAACCTTTACCACCTTGATATAGCTTTCAAAGTTTGCGTTGTTGATGAGATAACGGTAGGTCTGTCCATCCTGAGAAATGAAAACATCAAAGTCTTTCATAAACTCACGACCTTCCCAACCTTTGGTCTGATGAACGGTATATAC
>OLSG01003376.1_pt1 | contig 11465 bp, 8 predicted proteins | sample 1673041 | NCBI WGS metagenome assembly OLSG01 (sample SAMEA3136749, study PRJEB25190) | human gut metagenome | reverse complement strand
GCATCATCGTGTGAGTAACTTATAAATATGTGATGAATTCCTGTACCTTTTTTAACGATACTTTCTGCTGCTTTCATGATGGATAGTTTATTATTGTCATATTTATTAATGTCAACGTCTATGTAGCTTAACTGATTTCTCACAGCTTGGTCTATAGAACAATTTTCCAAAGAATTTCCTTTAATTCTCAACACCTTCAACTCCTTGGCTTCCGCTCCTATATGAATGGAGGTTAATTGGTTGTATGTCAAGTCTAACGATTCGATGTTGTGCAGTTTCTTAAAATCCACCGCCGTTAGCCTGTTGTGACCGACTATCAGGCACGTTATAGAAGAGTCATAAAACTGTTTCGGTAAAGCGGTAATGTTATTACAATAAAGATTGAGTGTCCTTAAATTCGGCAGTTTGAACAAGGCGCTTTGCAATGTCTTGATCTCGTTTTTAGACAAGTCGATGGTTTTCAACTTCCTTAATTTTAAGATGTCTTTCGGTATGTTCCGTATTTGATTGCCGCTTAGTGTCAGTTTGGTCAAATTCGTATAAAGAAAAACATTTTCGGGAATTTCAGTCAGTCCAAGGTTGGATAAGTTCAGCTTAGTAACCTGTTTTATCGTTTTTCCTGTTATTTCTATTGGATAATCCATGATTTTTTATAATTTTGCAGTGTCGGACTATGGGGGTAGCGACATTAAACAAGCGGATGTTCCGTGCAAATTCAGGAGAAGGTGTACGGATTCATATCTGGTAAGGGCTCATCCAGCGGAAGACCCGTATTTTCCGGTGAGAAACCCTCAACGGGATTGGAGGAAACCTTTTCATTCATCCGCAGCTTCGGCATCCCACTATCATTACATTAATGTAATATTCCGTGTCCTGACTTATTCTCCGTTTTCGGTAGCGACAAGGACACGTTCAGCAAGACAGCCACCTTTAGGGGTGGCTTTTCTTGTGTTGAGCCACGTGCCATGCCTCATGTGGTAAATGCCGTTCTTGGACAGGAGCCGCGTGGATGTATGTTCCTTGCGTATATGCCAACGCCTGCACGGTGGCAGGCTTGTCGGAATTGTAATGCACACGCACGTCATCCTTTGAAAAGCCTGGAGAGGCTTTCGATGCCCGTTTTCAGGTTGTCAGGCATATCTGTTTCGTTTTTTTGGTTATCATATTATTCTCTTTAATGGTTGAATTTAATGCAATAATAACAAATAAAGTGGAGATGTAAAAATAGCATCAGATAAACTTCGGGACTATTTTAAATTCACCGTCTTTGTTATGCCAGGGAAGACGGTCAACCGGGCTGTCCCGCCATTGCTTATCTCCACATTCGTGTACCGTGCCTCTACCACCACCTTGCCATCCAGCCTGATGATGCCCCATTGACGGGGATTGGTTTCCACGACACAATAGTTGCCCACGGGGTTCTGTATGCTGCGGTAAATGGGCGGCACGATGACGCGGCTGCCTGCTCTCAGCCCCCATTTCAATCCCGATTGGAACGGAACGGCATCTTGTATTTTAGCCAGTCGCATCTGCTGTTTCTTTTCTTTTTCCCGTTGATGGTCCGCTTTCATCTTAGCGGCTCTCCCCTCGGCTTCCGCTTTCAGCCGTAACACAGCCACATCAAAATCCTCGTCTTGTGTCTTTGTATGCTCACAGGCGATGTATTGCTTTTCCTTGCCATCCATGGCATGGTAGTAATTTCCCTTTCCATCCGTAATCACGATGCTGCCGTCTGCCAGTTCGCCGCAGAATCCATAGTATTCGTCTTCGTCATCCGCCAGGATGCACACACAATCCTGATGAAGGAAAGCATCCTCGCTGTCTATGTGTCTGAACTTACAGTTGTCAGCCAGACCAGTATAAATCCGCAAATAGAAGCCCCGTGGCAGCAAGTCAAAGCTGTTTATTCCCAACGGACTCTTATAGACATGCTTGGTGCGGCTGTAATACACCATTCCGATCCTCAGCATCTCAATCCTCCCGTATTTCAGCACTTCCGGTTTCCCGTTATACAGTTTGGTCGTTTTCAAGTCGATGTAGAATGTATGTCCGGCATTGTCCGTCACGGCACCAATGTCATCCGGCAGGAATTTTATGTACCGATACCGGTTGAGCTTCATCCGTATGTTCCCGTTTCCATCCACGATGCCGACCCGGTTGTCCTTGAACTTTACGGCGGCAAGTCCGTCCCTTATGTCAGACACCGCGAGATATTGCGCTGTCGCTGTAATGGTCCTTCCCTGTCTCAGTCCCCAGAGTCCGCTTTGCCTGTCCTTGAAAGATTTCAGTTCTTCGGAATGGTTGCCGTTGCTTTCAGGCAGGGATGCGCCGCTTCGCAGATACTCCAACAGTTGCCCGTGCGACACAATGGTTTCCAGTTGACCGACGGTTTCCACCGTTTCATCTTCCGTTTGTGTTGCGGTCATATATGCCCCAGTCCTCGCGTTGGTAGCGGGATAACCTTTCCCCGCCAGCCGTCCCTCGAACATCGCCTGCCAGTCACGGTCAGCCGTGGGCAGTCCGAACAGGCGGTAAAGCCCGACGTTGTCGATAATCATGCAGCTTTCCTTGCCGTCGGTCTTGCGCAGTCCGCGCCCGACCTGCTGCAGGTACTTCGCCAAAGACAGAGTGGGGCGGGCCAGTTGAATGAACTCCACGTCGGGACAGTCGAACCCCTCGCTGAATACATCCACGTTCACCAACACTTGAATCTTACCCTGTCTGAAGTCCTCCACCATTTGCTTGCGCAGCTTGGCTGGCGTCTTGCTGTCAATAGCGACGGCATTCACACCTTTATTATTATAGTATTCGGCGATGTTCCGTGCGTGGCTGATGCTGACAGCATACACGATGCCTTTCTTTCCGTTGGCATATTGCCGTACGCTTTCATACAGTCGCTCGATGCTTGGCCGTCTGTTCAGCACGGCATCCATTTCCTTCACCTGAAAGTCCCCGTCCGCGCCCCGTTTCTCTAAACAGTCTATCAACCGCTGGTCTTCACTATTCGGGCGTATGGACACGTAGTCAAAAGCCGAGAGCCACCCTTGACGGATGAAGTCCGCGATGCTGTCTGATATTATCAGCATGTCAAACAAGTCCGTGAACCCCTTGCGGTTTAGCCGGCAGGGTGTGGCAGTCATGCCAAGTTTCTTTGCATTCGGATAGCGCGTCCACAGCTCCTTGTATGTCTCGGCAAGTGCGTGGTGCGCTTCGTCTATCACAATCAGGCTCGGTCTTTCATCTTTCACGTCCTCCCAATGTCTTGACAGCCACTGGATGGACATCACCTTCATACGTTCGTCACTTTTGGATATGCCATAGCGTGCGACGGTTTCCTCAATCTGCTCCACAAGTTCCCGACGATGAGCGACAATCCACACGCATTGGTATTGCCCTTCTTTCAAATGGTCATAAATTACCGAAGCAAGCAAGTGTGTTTTGCCTGTTCCTGTGGGCATCTGAATCATGATACTTGAATGCTGTGCCCATTCAGAAAAGAGAAAATGTTTAATGGTATGTTGGTATTTACGCAACATGATGATGAGCTATAGCTAAAAAGAGAGCGTTACTCATTGTTTTAACTTCTGACAATACGCTGTGGACCACGTTTTATTTCAAGCACACCCTGAAATACAGTCCCACCGACCAATACCTTCCGTCATAGAGCGAAGCCGTCAGATTGATGCGGTCTTTCCACACGGCATAATTGCCACCCACGTTCACCACACCGTCATAATATTCACCCATCAGGTTCAGACCGTTCAAGGCTTTTGTACAGAAGCTGTCTCCTTGTCTGTTGAAACGGAAGTTTGCACCAAGAGTAAAAACATGGTCATTGTCAAAATCCAATCCGTCAAACTGGATAACGGAAGCGTGTACGCCCAATGTTCCCCATTGCTGGAAGGTGAAATGTTTGGTGGCTGCCAGATAGAAGCGAGTCAGGTGATCGGTATTCTCGCCCACATTGTCAAAGGTGATGTTTCCGCCGCCTGAACTTTCATAACTGCCCGGGTCATTGGCTCCCAATACAATTTGGGGCGTCCATTGCTTCCACCAGCCTTCTTTCCACAGACGCAAGCGTCCATGAAACGAGCGGTCTTGATTGGTGAACTTGCCCCATGTCTGTTGCGGCCAATAGCTGCTGCCATGCACGCCTTTTACCAAAGTGCATGTATATGCCACCTCCAGCCATGGGAAGATGGTGATGTTCAAGTAGTAATTGTAAGTAAAAGGGTCATATTCCCTTGAATTACTCCAATAACTACTACGATAGATATTGTGGTCTATCATACTTCCGCCAATCATGATAGTTTTATCTTTCTGCATTTCGGCAGTAGGTGCAGAAATCAGTCCAGTAGTACCATAGGGTTGTTGTCCCAGTACCTGCATTGATATTACACAAAGCAAAGCCGTTAAACAAAAATTCCGCATAGAGAGGCTTGTGTTTGGTTTTTGTTTTATGCGTTTTTATCATGTCATTGACTCTCCATTTTTTATGTATTGTGACTTATGCTGTATTTTGCTATTATATTCAGCTAAAATGTATATATTTGCATATCCAAATGAACATAATATGCAAAAATTTCTCTTCCCCCTTAAGCTGATATGCGCTTACCTGATTGCTATGGTTTTACTGCCTATAGCCTTAATCTGCAAACTATTCCGCAAATAAATCATGGCCAAACGGATTTCTGTATATGCCTAACAATCGCTTTGCGAAGTAGTAGAAAAATAACATATCATCGATGAAATAGCGTTTGAACATCCTTTTAGGTTCCATTAAAAAGCGATAGAACCATTCCAAGTAGAGCTTTTGGAATATTTGAGGAGCACGCTTGATGTTGCCTGCCTCAAAGTCTATTGTAGCCCCAAGTGCCATCCAAATGTGGACATCAGGCATCTTGTCCTTGTGATTGAAGATCCATTTTTCCTGCTTGGGACATCCGACTCCGACCAAAACCACATTCGCCCCGCTTTTGTTGATTATCTCATAGATAGTCTTGTTTTCTTCCTCCTTTTTCTCAAAGCCATAGCTGGGAGAGTATGCCCCAACGACTATCTGCCGTCCTGCTTTTTCGTTAATCCGTCTCTGTGCTTCCAATGCAACCCCATCCATAGCACCGAGAATAAATATCTTGCAATTTACGTTGTGCTTTTCATGTTCATAGAAATGAGAAAAGAAAGAACTTCCTGGTATAGCTTCCGGAAAGGGACGTTTCAACAACTTGGAGAACAATTGCAGGATTCTTGAATCACAAGTTACCCATTGCGCTTTTTTATAGCAGTCATAAAATGCCTTGTCACGCTGCAATTTCACAAGATGATCCAAATTGGGTGTGACCAATACGCCGTTGCCGGACTTGTTTTCCAACTGGGAATCCATCATTTCCAATAGTTGCTTCTCTGTAATGCTTAAAGCATCTATGTTTAATATTCTTGTGTAACTGATGATAGTTTTCATTGTCGCATTATCTTTATTTATACACGTGAGAACTTAAATATTGGCTTTATACCAGTTATAAACCCGTTTTACAATATCAAATAATCCCATCTTGTCAGCTTTGTTTTTGATAGTCGCCTTCAAGCTATGGTCTACAAGATGAAATTCATTGTCAATGTTTTCCAATGAACGGTTGGGGTCAAGGAATGCGGAAACGATAGCATCCCTCTGCGGATTATAGGGGGATGGTTCATGCAAATTGGGATTCTCCTTTAAAGCTTCCTGCAATGTCCGCTGTTCTGCAAAAACATCTTTCAAATCTTTGAAAATGGCATCTCCTTTGGAGGTATTCACCAACACCAATGACACCCCTTTCATCACATCGTGCTTGAACTTTTTCCCATATCTTCCAATTCCCCAAAAATCAGCAATAGAACAGTCACCGATGCGGGGGATTGAAGAATAGGGGCAGCTGTAGCAACATTTTCTAAACAAGGCCGAAGCATTGAATGCCTCCATATATAGTGCATCCGTGCCGAACAGCCGCTTTTTTCTGTTGTGCTCATCTGTGAATGACGGAGCAAATCCCCATCCATTCATTCTCCGAAACTCATAGTTCCGTATGGTGTTTGAAGCATACTTCATGCTTAGTTTTTTCAAATAGCTTTGGAATATCTTACTGGATGGAACACCGTGACAAGCCAAATCAAGTGTAAGCAAAGTTTCATAGTCTTTTCCAAGGAAAGCTCGAAGGCCTGCCACTTGGCAGGGTGTTCCACAGAATAATACCCAGCGTTTATCGCGTAACGCCCTGCGTATGTCTTGAAATACATTTCCTATTTCGCTTTGCATATATTTCGATCCCCTCATCGCATTAAGTCCCTCTACTGAATCGGTAGATGTATGATGAAGGCATAAGGTTTTATCGTAAGTAGTTCCATATATCAAGCCACCACGTTTAAGGATTGCCCTGGCAAAAGCGGAGAAAGCACCACCACTACTGCTGACAGCCCTGTCCTTTTCACTCCATAGGGCATAAACAACGGGTGAAGGTTTTCCTAAGGATACCGGATGGTTAACCGGACAAACCTTTTCGCATAAACCACAATGGATACAAACGGAATTGTCAATGACAGGATGCAAAAAACCTTCTTTATCTTCCTGCATTTTGATTGCATCGTGTGCACACGCATTGCTGCAAGCTGCGCAACCTGTGCATTGTTCTATATTTGCTAATGTAGGCATAAGATTATTTGTTATGTGTAAATTTTGTTGCAGAGGATGTCGCTTTGACAAGGTAATCCATTGATTCTTTCATTTTTGCATTTAGACGTTGTTTGACGGTCAGGTAGTCTATGGGCTGTTCCATGACAGAGGTGTCTTTAAAACGCCCTACATTCCGTTCCCCAATGCCAAGCATATGAAGCAGGCTTGATATTCGGCTACTTGCTATTTCGGGAGTTATGGTAACGAAAGGCCGTTCAAAGACGATGCTGAACACTGTAGCATGAAAAGAATCAGCCACGACAAACCTTGCATGTTTTATCATTCCCAAAAAGTTTTCTACTGATGGGCACCAGCACAAATGCCCCTTACGTATAATATCGTGCCAATTATAACTGATATTCCATACAGGTATTCCGTATTTGCGGCTCAATGCCATGGCATATTTATCTATTTCTGGGTCGTGATGGAGATTGTAAGTGAGGACATACTGTTTTCCTTCGTATTTGTCACTTGCGTATGCGTTCCATTCCTCTTTCGTTAAGAGCAATGTCGGATCAAGGCACTGAACCGCATCCATTCTTCCCAAATCGTGTAGAATCTTTACTCCTGTATCTTCTCGGACAGAAATGTATTCATATTTATCAAGAAGTTTTTGAGTTATTCCAACTTCATTTTCAGGCAATGAAGACAATCCGATGCTTGCTGCGTAAGAAAACACAAGTCTGCCCTTAGGAACAAAATCCAAATATAGGGCTTTTTCCACGCATTCATTCCAATGGCTGTTCCATACTTGATCACTCCCTGTACAAAAGGCATCAGCGTCATTGATAGACATTGACTTTGCTTCTTCATTCGTCGCAAAAGAATACGGACTTAACTTCAGATGTTTTTTCAAGAATTTATTGAATACAAGATTCTTACGCAGATAGGATGGATAAATAATAATTTGGGCAGCCAGCAAAAAAAATGGATTTTCCAGCCGTTTGCTTTGTTTCTTAAGTCGCTTCAGTTTCCCTGCATTTGTATAACGTTCCGGATGATAGTCCAATATTTGAACTTCATGTCCCATGCATTCCAATTTCTTTTGCAGGGCTAAAGTTTGCAGGACGCTCCCATAGTTTTCTGCCCTGTGCAGAGTTATAATGTCTATCTTCATTTTTTGAGTAGATTATTATATAAGTCAGTTAGTTGACTAAAAACCGTTGAAGGCAAATAAGGCTCGACCACCTTACGGCTTTGCATACCGTGTTCTTCCAACTTTTCGGGGTGATTGATGTAATAAATGATAGCCTTTGCTATTTCTTCTACATTACCGGGAGTTACCATTAATCCGTTTACTCCATCTGTCAGTATTTCCGGTATGCCTCCTACCGGAGTGGAAATCAAGGCACACGAATAGGACATAGCCTCCAATAATGTGATGGGCAAACCTTCTCCATACGAAGGCAAAATCATAAGATTTGCCCAATTCAGCAGTTCCCATTTATGATTACCAGCTACCCATCCTTCAAATTTTACGAAATCGGAAAGTCCGTTATCCGTAATGTATTGCCGTATTTCAGCTTCCCGTTTGTTTCCTCCGATTCTAAACTCTAATTTGTCTTCCAGTTCATCACGATGCTCACACAATGCCTTCAAAATATCCCATACGCCTTTCCTTTCTCGCAAGTCGCCTAAAAACAGCATCCTGACAGGCTTGTTTTTTGTGGTCTCTATATATTGAGGAGCGCAAACCGGATTGTTTATAATGACAATCCTTTCTTCTGGCACACAGAGCTGGTTGAAGTACCGTTTCCATGATTTTGACAGCACAACAAGCCGGTCTGCCATCAACAAGGTTTCTTTAATGTATTCTTTGTCTTTACTTTCATTATAGAAATCCATGAAGATGGCGGAATGCATGTGGAGAATGACCGTTTTGTTTAGCAGTTTGGCAATCCTTACAAAACGGGCTTTTCTGTAAAACGAGGCATTGGATGTTGAATGGATGTGCACAATCTTTATTCTTCTCTCAAAGACAAGCAACAATAAAGTTTTCAAATACGCTGATAACGCATACCACACTTTGCCTATTTTAGACACATCACGCCATGACGATATATATCTTAACGATTCATAGTAGTCAGCATAAACACGTATCACAGCCGCCATGCCTCCTACCGCATTACCTTTATAATAGTTGCCTATCATCAGCACCTTGTCTGTGATAGATTTTGGAATAATGAACTGTTTCATAGTTATCCTATTTAATATAACATCATCTTATTGTCGGTAAATTCCAACTTGTTTCTATTATGGTCATTTATGACATTTACAATCTCCTTTTGTATAACTTTTATAAGTATTGCCATCACAGGTATCAGTTCTTTATATTCCTCTATGTTCTCAGGTGTGAAATGCATTTCGCTTTCCTTGCTATGGACTATGCAACATCTGATTTTATAAACTAATTTGGCAAGGGTGCTTTCATCCGAGATTGCATTGACATCCAATATTTTTTTAGAATTCGCAGTCAGTTTGCCATTTATATATTGCCAAAGTTCTATGTTGACTGCTTGTGGTGGGTCTATATCATCTTTAACGTCAGTCTTATGGATATCCTTAAAGATTTCTTTAAAAAGTTCTTTTAGTGAATCTAATTCATTGAAGTTATTCACGGTCTTTCTCACATTTGAAACGAATGAATTTCTTGTTGCTTGACCTTGTGCTAAAGGAACTAATTTAAGTCTAAACGTAAAAAGTTCCAATACTTGATACATTTTCAGAAAGCGGGTCAACAAATCACTGCTTCTTTTCATGTCCGCGATGATATTGAATGAATCGTGGTATTGTTCATACGGGCTGTTCCAGTCTGGCAATATCGTCGGCTCTATCGGAATATCTGTAAAATTCAATTCATCAGGTATGGGTATGGTTTCATTGATAGCTTTTCTAAAATAGGCCTCAGAGTAAACTCTCCATGCGTCAGAAACTATACCTGCAACTTTTAAAATATAATAATGCGTATCTTTTTTATTTCTCAGAAAATTAAAGAAATCGCTTTTATTAAGGTCTCCTGTTTCTATATGGCACCATATCTTCTCCACGACATTCCAACAACCGTTCAATGTACCGCCCTTGTTCTTCTGATATAAACAGTCAGAAGTCAGAACCATGGCATACGATGAAACAGAACAAAGATTGTGCAAATGGATTTTTCTACAAAGTTCAACCTGATGTAATGATGCTGTATAAACGCTATTCACATCATCGTCCATATCGTCATTTTGAGAATGTTCAGCGATAGCCTTTACAAATTCCTTGAGATATGACTTGTCTGCACTCAAATTTGCTTCAAAGGAAGCATAAGCAGTCAGGAATTTGTACAAATCAACATCATCTTTAATAGTAGTTAATGCTGGGTCTGATATGCCAGCTTCTGAAATCGCCGCTTCAAACATCTTTTTATATAGTTCATTCCGTGTCATGTATTGGCTATTTATTTATCAGACAGTTATACCATGATTTTTTGATGCCTTGTAATGCAGCAAGTGTATAGTCGAAAATGCCTTTTCTGATGACATTCCCTACGTTCACGCTTACGCTTGACAAATTCATATAGGCATCCTCAAATTCATCTACATTAAAATCCAAATCTTCAATCTTTTGCTCAATTATTTGTTGCAGTCTGTTTAGGCTTTCATTAATATTATTCTTGTCAAAATTGAGAAAATTGCCAAAAGCACCATATATTCCACTAAGTGTCGTATCCTTGCCATACCAGGCGACATGTTCAGGGTCTTTTTGGCACAGCTTTTCATCAATGTCTCCCAAAAAGCGCAAGAATAAATTAAGATTATCGGGGCTAAAGGCTTCACGGTTATAATCATCTTCATCTTGCCAATGAAGGTCATTCACCGGCTGGATACGCAAAGTTCTTCCTAATTGAAACGATTGGTAGGCGATGATGACTGATGATAATAAGAAAATCTTCGATTCCGTTCTTTTCCGTTTGGTTTCATGGTATTCTTTATCCTTCATCCGAACCAAACGTATTCCATCCGGCATGACCTTTCCATTTTTAAAGAAATGGAGAAAAAGTAATTCGAATTGGTGTTCTGGCCTGACAGCCTTTTGTCCGGCATTCAGTTCCAGCATCTTTTGAACCAACTGGTTGTCGTCCAATCCATACCATACATAGAAGATTAGATTGTAATCTTTCCATGTGTCAATAAAAATAGAATTGGAAGAAACACCAGAACCATCAGGTATGAATTCTTTTAAGAATTTCGCATTGACAAAATACTGATCAATGATTCTCTTTCCCAAATCATCAGATTTTAGTACATTCACCAGTTCATGATAGTCTGTTATTTTATGCTCTATAACCCTATCATTGATTTGTTTATATGTCCATAAACGAAATGTCCGTTGCAATCCATCCAAGATTTCCGTATTGTTATCATCAACGTTCAGGGTGCTACCTTCAACTGACGGTTCTCCCGATACTGTTAATGATATTGGAGGAAAGACTTCCTTTCTAAGGATTGTATCTCGCAGGGAATTTAAATAGGTATTCTTGACAATTCCTCTCTGTATGTCAAATTCAAAAAAATCAGGTTTAAGAGAGGATATATAATCCTCCAATTTTGCTTTACATACATAACATTTTATGCCGTTTTTGGCTTCACAAGTGTATAGGATGTCATAATGCATAGTTCGGGGAATTTAGAATTTGTAGACTGGGTTAAATCAGATATTTCACATCAGTTTATTCCGCAGCTATATTTTAAAATCTATGTAACAGCAAAAGTAAAAT
>OLSG01003366.1_pt1 | contig 11494 bp, 10 predicted proteins | sample 1673041 | NCBI WGS metagenome assembly OLSG01 (sample SAMEA3136749, study PRJEB25190) | human gut metagenome | reverse complement strand
ATTTTGATATTAGTTTTTACTGGGACTAAAAACACACTTTTTGTCCTATAACCCACAAAATATAAAAAGACCATGTCGGCATGGGATGTGCCAACATGGTCTTTTCTTTTATTCGCCGGCAAGGCCGGCGTCCTTTGCTCATAGCTCTCCTTACTTTGTTACTTCATAGGGCCAGTCCAGAATGCCGCCCATGTCTCTTACATCTTTATATCCCAGGTCGATAAGTTTCATGGCTGCCTTTCTGCTTCGTACGCCGGAGCGGCAGTAAACGATGACCGGTGCGTCTTTGTCGGTCAGCTTTTCTGTCACCCGTTCATCAATGGTGCCAAGAGGGATGAGGATGGCAGAGGGGATATGGCCTTCTTCATATTCAGAAGGTTCCCGCACGTCTACGAGGGTGATCTTCTTTTCAATCATATCCTTTCCTTCCTGAGGGGTGATTTTGTGATATCCTTCAGCAGCAGAAGCACAGGATGTGAAGACGAAGGGAATGAAAATAGCAAGACAGAGTATAAGTAAACGGGACATGATAGACCTCCTTAAGAATGGAATGAAAAGAATTTTTTGATTTTCTGCCAGAAGCTCTGGACTTTTGAAATCTGGACCGGCTTCTTAGGTGCCTGAGCTTTCTGCACCTGACGGACAAGGTCTCTATGCCTGTCGGCGGTCCTTGTGACGATCCTTGGGGGCGGAGTGAAGGATTTCTCCTTGTCCTTCATGGCTGATGGACTGATGGAAGGAAGAGAGGCTCGGACGGCTCGGAGGGTGCGTTTCTGATGGCTCCGGTCCACTGTCTTAAAGGCCGTCTCTTCTCTCTTTGCCGGCGTGGGAGTAAAGGATGGTTCCTTCTTCTCTACAATTTCTCCGCTCTTCAGATCAAAATGGGCAAAACCTGCTCTGGCGCTGAAAGGATTATCGCCGAAAGGAGAGGGGGAAGGTGCTGTATCCTTTTCAGCGGAAAGGATATTCTTCTTCGCCACTTCTCTTTTCATCTGGTTCATGAGCCGGTTCTTTGTCCGGCTGTCAAAAGCCGGTTCTTCGGCTGCCCAGAATCCGGACTGCTGAATCTTTCTCTTATCCAGATCATAGGAAATCCTGGCACCGCAGTGGTTGCACCGGATGGTGCCTTTCCGTTTCTTTACATCCAGATCAAAAAGGGTAAGTTTCTGCCCGCATGTATGGCAGACTAAGGTAAATGCCATTATGGCCTCCTTCTATTTCTCAGTATGAGAAATCCTGCAGATGCAGGAAAGTATTCTCACTGTATTTTAGCATATGTACACGGAGAATCGCTATTTGTGGTAAAATAAAACGTATGGAGGTTAACCATGTTTGTTTATAAAAGAAAAGTAACATTTTATGAAACTGACGGGATGCAGGTAGTCCATCATGCCAATTATCTCCGGTATTTCGAAGAGGCAAGAGTGGAATACTTCCGTCAGGGCGGAATTGATCTGAATGAGCTCATGGCTGAAGGCATTGTATTTCCCATCGTGGAAGTAGAGGTGAAATACCATCAGAGCGCCCATTTTGATGAAATCCTTGAAATCAGGACATACATCCGCCGTCTTGACCGGGCAAGGACAGAATTTGAATATGAAGTATATTCAGAAAAAACGGGCGAACTTTTGACCACCGGCCGTACGGTGAACACATACACCGATATGAAGAGCGGCCGCATCGTCCGGGTGCCGAAGGAAAAAATCGAAAAGCTCATGGATCTTTCAAAAGGGGATCGAGATTAATGGACAACAGACCGATTGGTATCATGGATTCCGGTGTCGGAGGACTGACAGTAGCAAGGGTGCTTCATGAAAGGTACCCGAAGGAAGGCATCGTCTTTCTTGGCGACAGCCTTCGGAATCCTTACGGTGAAAGAACGGCAGAAGAAATTACAAAATTTTCAGAGGCCATCAAATCCTTCCTGCTTTCTAAGAATGTGAAGATGGTCATCATCGCCTGTAATACCATTTCTTTCAATGTGCCTCCTTCTTTTACAGAAGACCGTGTACCAGTCGTGAAGATGAGTACGGATATTACCCTGCCGGAAGACGCAGAGAAGATCGCAGTCTTTGCCACTCCCGCTTCAATCCGCACCCATGCCCACAAAAAAGCACTGGAAAAGAAATACGGGGACCGGAAGTTCATTGAAGTGCCCTGTGAAGGGATAGCCGCTGCCATTGAACAGCAAAAGGGAGAAAAAGTGATTTCTGCCCTTGTAGAAAAGGCTGTAAAGGAGTATCATGCATTAGGTGCAGATGCCGGATATTGGGCATGTACCCATTATCCTCTGGCGCCGGAAGCCTTTTCCAGCGTACTACCCGGGATTCCTTTCATAGATCCTGCTCTTCCCACTGTAGAGAAGGGAATGGATATTTTAAAGAAGAAGGATGAACTTTCTGAGGAAGAAGGAGAGCTCCATTTCTATTTCACCGATGGAATAGAACATGCTCGCCCTCTGGTGCAGAGCCTTTTTGGTCCGGTGATTGTGGAAAAAACAAATCTTATAGGAGTGTGAGGAGAGAATGTTGTTGTTGCTGAAAATTCTGGCAGCCTTTGTGCTGCTCATCTGCCTTGGCTTTATGGCGTACTGGGCAGTAGCGGTGATTAAAGGAGACTGTGTCCTCAGGATGCAGAAATCCAGGAAGACTGCGCTGAAAGTGGTTTCCATGGACCGCCGTCATGTGAAACTTACATTTACCATTCCCATCAAAAACGTAGGGAAACAGCTGGGAACCATTATGGATGCTTTCGTCCGCATCTATCTGCCTTTCGAACAGTATGACCAGGCAAAGGTCACCGGACATCTTACTGATTTTGATGTGCCGAGAGATGATGATTACTGGCAGGCTTTCATCCTGGAACCAGGGAAGGAAAAGAAATTCCTCATTACCCTGGATATGGAAGGAAAAGGGGAAGGCATTTTAAGAGACCTGGAAGATCTGCCGGAATTCGGTATGGATATTATTTACCAGGTGGTTGCCAGAAGCGACTATTACTATGCAAAGACTAGAGTGGTCATTACCAGAGAAGAAATGAGAAATGCACTCTATGAATATACAACGGAGGCGAGAAAATAATGGCAGAACTTGAATTGGTACCGGTTCATACCCGTATTCTCACTCACCACGATCATATTGTTGATGCCATCCTGGAATACGCCGGCGATAAAATCACAGACCACGATATTGTATGTACAGCAGAATCTGTAGTAGCTATCACTCAGAACCGGTATGTAAGACCGGAAGAACTGAATGTATGCTGGCAGGCAAGGCTGATGAACCGTTTCGTTCCAGCAGCCGGCTCTATGGCAAGTATTTATGGTATGCAGGCAGCCATGGATGAAGAAGGGAAATGGAATATGCTCTTCTCCTTCGCATTGGGTGCTGTGGCAAAACTTTTCGGAAAGAACGGTGTCTTCTACGCCCGCTGTCGGCAGGCATCTCTTATTGATGATGTCACCGGCACCATGCCGCCTTTTGATAAATGTCTGGTATACGGCCCGGCAGATACTGATAATGTATGTGAAAAAATCAGAAAAGCTACTGGTGCCTACGGCGCTGTCATTGCAGACGTCAATGACCTGAAGAGAGCGGCAGTGCTTGGAAAGAGTAAAGGCCTTAATCCGGAACAGATCGCAAAGATTTTAATCGACAATCCATTTGGCAACGACAACCAGAAAACTCCTATCGTCATCATCAAAAACTTCACTGATGTGATGGAAGAAGAAGCCGGAAAGATTGTGCCGGAAGAACCTGAAACAGAAAAGAAAGAAGAAACTCAGGAAGACTGAGAAAAAGAGGGGCTGCAAAGGGGCCCTTCTTTTTTAATGATAAATATGCTCTAAGTGATGAGAAAGGGGGGCAAGAGATTCTTCTGAACTGAAAAATTCCCCTGAGTCAAATGACTCAGGGGAATTTTCTGCTGTAGAGCGCATACCCTGGAGGAACTCTGCACCTACCACTACTCATCGCTCACAGCTGAAAAAAGCGGGGCTGCATACTGGAAGCCCCACTTTTCCTGTCAGTATCCTTTTTTCTTGTCGATTTCGTTCATCAGTTTCTTGTCATGGCTGAAGGCGATGAAGTTTTCCTTCAGGAGGAAAGTAAGCTTATCCCAGAAGTCAGGAATCATGGAAGCGATATGAGGAGTCATGATGACCTGTTCCATATCCCAGAAGGGGTGGTCAGCAGGAAGCGGTTCTTTGGAGAATACATCCATGCAGGCCCCGGCGATTTTCTTTTCCTGAAGGGCTTTGATCAGCGCTTCTTCATCTACAATGGAAGCCCTTGCAATATTGATGAAGAGAGCCGATGGTTTCATGGCTGCAAATTTTTCTGCATCAAAGAAGTTTTCTGTATCCGGTGTAGACGGAAGGGCAGCAATCACAATATCTGCCTTGGGGAGTACATCCATGATTTCTGCTTCTGTGTATACATGATCTGCAAACATTTCATTGGACAGATGTTTCTTCACTGCCAGGATATGAGTTTCAAATACTTTGGCTCTCTGTGCAATGGCTCTTCCGATGCTGCCAAAGCCGACGATAAGGATGGTCTTGCCGAAGAGAGACTGGCTGCGGGGACGGGACCATTCATGTTTTACCTGATTTCTTACGGTGTCCGGGATTTTTCTGAACCAGGAAAGGAGAAGGGCCATGGTATGTTCAGAAACTGCCCGGTCATGGACGCCGTGGGAATTGGTGAGAGTGACAGGTCTTTCCATCATGGAAGGGGTGAGGAGTTTTTCCACGCCGTCAGAAAGGGAGTGGACCCAGCGTACATGGGGCGCTGCCTTGAGGAGAGGTTCTACATCCTGGAAACCCCAGAGGGCGATGGCATCTGCATCACTTACATGAGGGAGGGCTTCTTTAGGAGATTTGTAAGCTTCTACCACAGAACCGGGAACCGCTTCTTCCAGTTCTTTAATCTTTTCGTCTGATAATTTATTGACTACAACTAATTTCATGGTCATACCTCCTTTGTAAATTCAAGGTTATCTATCTACATTATATCATCATGAAAGGGAAGAGGGGAGAGAAAATCCGGTTTCTTCACTCATTTTTCCCCTGTTTCGTATGGTATAATGAAGGCATATATTACGTTTCAAGGAGATATCATGGCTGTTAGAAAGCAACGGAGAAGAAGGACGAGGAAACAGGGAGGACATCCTTTCCTGGTAGTACTCTTTTTTATTTCATTAATTCTGTGTTCCGCCTATGTCACAGACCGGATGACCAATGCACCGGATGCGGAGGTTTCGGAAAATGTGCCGGCAGTAGGCGAGATTTTCAATGATAAGGAAATGAAGGGTCTCGTGCCGAAGGAAGATCAGGGGACACCAGAGAGCCTTAAGGAAAAGCTGAAAGCGGCAATCGGCCAGTTCATTACGGTGAAGACTGATGATGATGTGACTGATGTAGAAACCACCATCCATCACAGCGGCGAAAATGAAAATGCAAAGGCTCCTGCTGAAGAGAAAGAAGAATCTTCATTCAGCATTTCTTCCATTGTGTCTAAGATTACAGGAAATAAAGAGAGCGGAGACAGGGAGAAACCATTGACCCCTGCCTCTGACGAATCATCTGATACATCTTCCAGAGAAGAAACGGAGAAGAGTGAACGGGTATCAGAGGAGTGGGAAAGCGCTCCGGTTATCCGGAAAGAGACGGGGGAGAACGGTAAATCTTCATCTTCTGGAAATTCGTACAGGAAACCGGCCGCTCAAGGCGTAAGGAAGCCTGAAACTTCCAAACAGTCGCCCCGTCCTCAGGTATCAGGAAATGTGAAGGGGAAACTGGCGGTAGTCATCGACGATGCAGGACGGGATCTGGCCTCCCAGCATGTGTATGAATCCCTCGGTGTACCGCTGACTCTGGCAGTCATGCCGAATCAGGTACATACAAGAGATGCGGCGCTTTCCTGGCATGCCCATGGACTTCCTGTCATTCTCCATCAGCCTATGGAATCGGTTTCCGGAAGGGGAATGGAAAATAAGGTCATCCTTACGTCCATGAGTGATACGGAAATCCGGCAGATGTTGAAAGATTCTCTCTCTCAGGTGCCGGAAGCTATCGGCATCAACAACCATCAGGGGTCCAAAGCAACCACTGACCGCCATACTATGGATGTAGTGATGAATGAACTTCATCACCGCCGTCTCTTCTTCTTTGACAGCCGTACCAATTCCACCACCGCCGCTGACGGTGCAGCTGCTTCTTACGGCGTTCCTTATGTAAGAAATGATCTTTTCGTAGATAATGAAGCAGACGTGGCTGCCATTTCTGCCATGATCCGGGAAGGCGCCAGAAAGGCAGAGAAGTACGGCACCTATGTGATTATCGGCCACTGCCGTCCGAAGACTGCAGAAGCATTCCGGCAGATGGTTCCTAAACTTCAGGCAGAAGGGATAGAATTTGTCTATGTGTCTTCCCTTGCCAGATAATTATTGAAATTCTTTTCTTCAGGAGGTCTCATGATACAGACAGCGATTATTTCCGGCGGCACCTCCGGTATAGGACTTGCCACCGCCAGGATTCTGGCAAAAGAGGGTATCCGTCCCATTCTTTTAGGGCGGGATGAAGAGAAGGGGAAGAAGGCAGAAGAAAGTGTTCCGGGAAGTCTTTTCGTGCCCTGTGATGTAAGAAATACAGAGGACTTGAAAAGGGCAGTCACAGCAGCAGACAAAGCGGGTAAGATCACCGGCCTTGTTCTTTCTGCCGGCATTTATGAAGAAAAGCTTCTGGAAAATACGACCGATGAAGAAATCGAAGATTTCTTTGCAGTCAATGTATTTGGTGCCATGAAACTGGCAAGAGAAGCCATTCCTTTCATGAGAGGCGGCAGGGGAAGCATTGTGGCTGTTTCTTCTGATGCAGGTATCCAGGGAAATGTACAGTGCAGCCTTTATGGTGCCACTAAGGGAGCACTCGTCTCTTTCATCCGTTCTCTGGCACTGGAACTTTCTGTAGAAGGCATCCGTGCCAATGTGGTCTGCCCGGGAGATGTGGATACCCCTCTTCTGGAAAAGCAGCTGGCCACCTATGGAGGCACAAGGGAAGAAATGGGTAACTGGTATCCTATGATGCGCATTGCCCGTCCGGAAGAAGTGGGAGAAGCCATTGCTTTTCTCCTGTCCGAAAAAGCATCTTTCATCACTGGCACAATCCTGCCGGTAGATGGAGGATTAACTGACTGGTAAATAAGGGGATGTAACAAAATGCTCTGTCATTTTGCTTACATCCCCTTTCGAGCTGTGAGATGGGAGGGTGGGGAAATCATAAAGATTTTTCCCTTATACTTTCAAATTTCAAATCAAAGCTCTGTTTTTATTCAGTCCCTATTTCTTTTGTGGTAATATAATAGTGTAATTTCCATCATTCGATGGGAAGGGGCAATGGGATGCCGTAAATCCCGATTGGGGAAGGAGTGTTGATTTTGTCTGCAATCAGACGCTTGTATGTAAGAAAGAAAGAAGGCTTCCGTCAGGGAGAAGAACGTCTTACCCGCCAGCTTAAAGAAGTACTGGGGGACCGTATTTCTGATTCTGCCATTTATCACCGTTATGATGTAGATGGCCTTACTGAAGAAGATTATGGAAAAGCAGCAGCCACTGTTTTCTCCGAACCGCCGGTAGATGACATCAGAGAAACACTCCCGGAAGGAGATCTGGTCATCGGGGTAGAATTCCTCCCCGGCCAATATGATCAGAGAGCAGATTCTGCAGAACAGTGCCTGGCCATTGTGACAGGCAAAGACGGCGCCAGAGTGCGCTGCTCTCTTGTCTACGCTTTCCATGGACAGTTCCAGAAAGAAGACAGAGAAAGAATCGTAAAATTCCTTGTAAATCCTGTGGAATCCAGAGAAGCAGATCTTGCGCCTGCATCCACTTTGGACCTGCCGCTGGAAGACCCGAAGGATGTGCCGGTGATTGAAGGCCTCCGGAATCTTGACGACAGAGGCATCGATGAACTCATTGGGTCCATGGGACTTGCCATGAGCCATGAAGACCTTGTGATGATCAGAGATTACTTCAGGGATGAAGAAAAGAGAGATCCTACGGAAACAGAAATCCGTGTACTGGATACCTACTGGTCTGACCACTGCCGTCATACCACTTTCTCTACCCGTCTCACCGATATTGAAATCGAAGAAGGAAAGTTCACTGCTCCTGTTTCCAGAGCATTAAAAGAATATGAAGACATGAGAGATGACGTTTACGGTAAAGATACCACCCGTCCGGTCACTTTCATGGATATGGCGACGGCTGCAGTCAAATTCCTCCGGAAGGAAGGGAAACTGCAGAATCTGGATGCTTCCGATGAAGTCAATGCATGCACCATCAAGGTGACTATTGATACAGAAGATGGGGAAGAAGACTGGCTCCTTCTCTTCAAGAATGAAACCCATAACCATCCTACAGAAATAGAACCATTCGGCGGTGCAGCGACCTGCCTTGGCGGCTGTATCAGAGATCCACTCTCCGGCCGTTCCTATGTATATCAGGCCATGCGGGTCACTGGTTCCGGAGATCCCCGGACGCCCCTTTCTGAAACTCTTCCGGGAAAACTTCCGCAGAGAAAGATTACTGTAGAAGCAGCGAAAGGTTACAGCTCCTATGGCAACCAGATCGGTCTTGCCACCGGGGAAGTCAAGGAATATTACCATCCCGGATTCATTGCCAAGCGCATGGAAATCGGAGCGGTTGTAGCAGCAGCTCCTGAAGACCATGTCATCCGTCTTGCTCCAGAAGCGGGAGATGTAGTCATCCTCGTCGGCGGCCGGACAGGCCGTGACGGCATGGGCGGCGCTACCGGCTCTTCCAAGGAACTGAATACCGAATCTATTGAAACCTGCGGCGCAGAAGTACAGAAAGGCAATCCGCTGACCGAAAGAAAGATCCAGTGCCTCTTCCGCCGTGGTGAAGTGACCCGTCTTATCAAACGGTGCAACGATTTTGGCGCCGGCGGCGTATCTGTAGCAGTGGGCGAATTGACTGACGGACTTTCCATCAATCTGGATAAGGTACCGAAGAAATATGAAGGCCTTGACGGCACAGAGCTTGCCATTTCCGAATCCCAGGAAAGAATGGCAGTGGTGGTAAGAAAAGAAGATGCAGAAGCATTCATTGCCTATGCAGCTGAAGAAAATCTGGAAGCTACAGTCATTGCCGATGTGACTGATACGAAGAGACTGGTCATGACCTGGAGAGGAAAGGACATCGTCAATATTTCCAGAGCATTCCTTGATACCAACGGCGCCCAGCAGGTGAAATCCGCCTATATTGCAAGCCCTGATGAAAAGGGATTCTTCAATCCCCAGCCTGTGAAATCTGTAAAGGATACCTGGATTTCCAGAATGGCAGATCTGAACAACTGCTCCCAGCAGGGACTTTCTGAAGGATTTGACTCCACCGTCGGTGCCGGCACAGTTCTCATGCCTTTTGGCGGCAGATACCAGAAGACACCGGCCGACGGCATGGTTGCCAAATTCCCGGTCCGCAAAGGAGAAACGGACAGCGCCAGCTTCATGGCCCACGGTTTTGACCCGGAACTTGCTTCCTGGAGTCCATTCCATGGTGCAGTCTATGCAGTCCTTCTCTCTGTGACCCGTCTCGTTTCCATGGGGGCTGACTGGAGAAAGGCATACCTTACACTGCAGGAATATTTTGAAAAACTGACTGACCGGACAAGCTGGGGCAAACCGGCAGCTGCCCTTCTCGGTGCCCTCCACATGCAGAAGGAACTGGGGCTTGGCGCCATCGGCGGCAAGGATTCCATGAGCGGCACTTTCAATGATATCCATGTACCGCCGACTCTCGTTTCCTTCGCCATCGCGCCTGGTAAAGCTTCTGAAGCAGTGAGCCAGGAACTGAAGAAGGAAGGGGATGTGCTCGTCATCTTCGGTATGCCGAAGAAGGAAGACGGCATGCCTGACCTGGAAGTATTCAAAAAACACGCAGATTTCCTCTATGAAGAAGTGCAGAAGGGCCATGTAGCTGCCATGAAGGCAGTAGACCATGGCGGTGTCGCAGTGACTGCAGCCAAAATGGCCTTTGGCAACCGCCTGGGCATCCGCTTTACCGATAACCTGCCGTTCCCGAAATTCTTCGGCAATTTCTACGGCGCCATCATTGTAGAAACCACGCCGGAACTGGCAGAGGAATTTGCAAAACAGCCGCACACAAGGATTCTCGGTACAGTTGGCGGCGAAGAGATGGAAGCTTATGGAGAAAACGTTTCCCTGGAAGAACTGCTGAAAGCCTATGAAGGCGCACTGGATCCTATCTTCCCGAGAAGAGCAGAAGATAAGGATATGGGGACACCGGCTCTTCCTTTCATGGAAGGAAAGGATGTCCATGTCCGTACCCATTCCATCACACCGAAAGTATTCATCCCTACCATGCCGGGAAATAACTGCGAAGTGGACAGTGCAAGAGCTTTCGAAAGAGCAGGCGCGTCTGCAGAAATCTTCATCTTAAGAAACCGGAATTCTGAAGAACTGAAAGATTCGGTAGAAGAAATGGCAAAGCGGATCGCTGATTCCCAGATTGTCATGTTCCCAGGCGGATTCTCTGCCGGCGATGAACCGGACGGAAGCGGCAAGTTCATTGCAGCAGTATTCAGAAATGAAAAACTGAAAGAAGCAATGGATGATCTGCTGCATCATAGAGACGGCCTTGCTCTTGGCATCTGCAACGGATTCCAGGCGCTCATCAAACTGGGCCTTGTACCTTACGGCGAATTCAAACCGCTCACCAGTGACGCGCCGACGCTTACCTTCAATACCATCGGCCGTCACCTGTCCCGCTACGTGACTACGAAAGTGGTTTCCACCATGTCCCCCTGGCTCTCCCTCTGCAAACCGGGAGATCTGCACAGCATTGCTATCAGCCATGGGGAAGGACGGTTCATTGCTTCTGATGAACAGATCCGGGCGCTGGCAGCCAATGGACAGATTGCCACCCAGTATACAGACTTTGATGGCAATCCCACAGGAGACAGCCGGTTCAATCCGAACGGTTCTTCCTGGTCCATCGAAGGTATCACGAGCCCTGACGGAAGAGTTCTGGGCAAGATGGGCCATACAGAAAGAAGCGGCAGCAATATCGGTAAGAATATTTCCGGTAATAAATACCAGCCTCTCTTCGAAGCCGGCGTGACCTATTTCAAAGGATAATGAGAGCGGGCTGTTCATTCCTGCACCTGCCGGAATGGCAGCAGAAGTGACGCTCAACCGGAGCTGATACTCCTGTTATGTAAAAAACCGCTGAGATGTAAAAGGGATTGTGAGAAGATGCGGAAGCATTTGCTCACAATCCTTTTTTGTAAAAGAATTTCCGATATGGTCTATAATTTCCAAAGTTATCTATAGTATCATTATTTCACAGAATATATCATGGGATGACATTGTTGTATGTCATCGGCAAAGCTGATACCTTAGGGTTATAGGACAAAAAGTGTGTTTTTAGTCCCAGTAAAAACTAATATCAAAAT
>OLSG01003363.1_pt1 | contig 11503 bp, 8 predicted proteins | sample 1673041 | NCBI WGS metagenome assembly OLSG01 (sample SAMEA3136749, study PRJEB25190) | human gut metagenome | reverse complement strand
TCGGAAAGCGAAGATCAAAATCAAAGCGTGCAGAATTCTTTTTCGTGGTATGTACCAGATGCTCCGCGGCATTGAAGCGTCTCTTGCTATCGGAAATCTGTTCCAGTTCTTCCCACACCTGCCCATATATTTCTGTCAGATAACTGACCGCAGACCGGTAGATTTCCAGGGTCTGATGGATTGGAATATTCTGTTTTCGTAATTCTACGCCATAACTGGATAAAACCTGCATCCCTTTTCCTCCCCGTCAGACAATTATCTGCCTTGCTCCAATTTATCTTATACTGTTTCATCTCTAACTCTCTAACTATATTCTAACATATCTAATCGCTTCTTGCAAACATTTGTTCTGTTTTTATAAAAAATTTGCGTGTCTAACTCATCAAAGAAAAATTGACTTAAATGTATTTTTAACTTCCAGTTGGCAAGAGTAAATTCCAGTCTCATAGAAATTACTTCTGCACATATATATTGTCGTTGATAACCATTGCTATGTATACTGTACTTGCAACTGATTGCCTGCCTGTGCAGATTGGAGATAAATATGAATAATAAAGGCAATCGGAAACATTTAACATTTGAGCAGCGTGTTGAGATTGAAAAAGCTCTTACTGAGAATAAAAGCTTTGCTGAAATTGGAAGAATCATAGGCAAAGATTCCTCAACAATATCTAAGGAAGTACGTCTTCATGCACGTGTCAAAGAGCGTCCGGATCCAAGTTATACCAATCCTCCCTGCATTCATCGAAAAAAATGTAAAATGACCTGTCTCTGTGATGAGCAATGTGGAACTATGTGTAAAATCTGTAAAAAGCAAAATATGCGTTGTATAGATGTATGTCCTGCATATGAAACGGCGGAATGTGAAAAGCTTAAAAAGCCGCCATATGTATGTAATGGATGCGCTAAAAAAAGCCATTGTCTCATGCCAAGAATGTTTTATTCTTCCAAGTATGCTCATGATGAATATCGCAGTGTGCTTGTTGATAGCAGAGTTGGTATCAATCAGACTCCCGAAAGCATTCAGTCCATGAACGATTTACTGGTCCCGCTGATCAGGGATAAACACCAGTCCATCGGACACATTTATGCTACCCACGCAGAGGAATTAGGCTGCTCCCGAAGAACACTTTACTCTTACATTAATGATTGTGTATTTGATATCCGCAATGGTGATTTAAGACGTTCTGTGCGCTATAAAAAGCGCAGGAAACCTACGAAGGCAGGATCAAAAGACCGTTCTTACCGCCAAGGTCATAACTACGAAGATTTTCAGAATTATATGAAGGAGCATCCAGATACCAATGTCGTGGAAATGGACTGTGTGGAAGGTAAGAAAGGCGAAAGCAGATCTATCTTAACCTTTACATTCCGCAACTGCAATCTTATGCTCATGTTCCTTTTGGAATATCAGGATCAGGAATGCGTCCTGGAGGTCTTTGTATGGCTGGAAACAGTTTTGGGACAGGAGGCATTCAAAAAGCTTTTTCCAGTGATCCTTACGGATGGAGGTTCTGAATTCTCCGCCCGAAAAGAGATGGAGGAATTCTGTGACGGAAGTAAAAGTACTACTGTCTTTTACTGTGATTCATACAGCTTTTGGCAAAAAGGTGCCTGTGAAAAGAATCATGAGTATATCCGCTATATATGTCCGAAAGGCAGTTCATTCGCTGATTTAAATGACGATAAAGTCAGGCTTATGATGAATCACATAAATAACGAAAAAAGAGACAGTTTTAATGGACACAGTCCATATGAACTCTCTCTTTTACTCTTGGACAACAAGCTGCATAAATCATTAGGATTAAAGGCAATCGAACCTGATGACGTTATGCTTAGTCCGAAACTTATAAAATAAAACAGTAAAGCACAGGCAGATTTCGCTGCACCAGAATTTAGTCTTACACATAAGGCATGTGGAATTTAGTCCTGCATACTATTTTCAGATGCCCATTTAGCATGTAAAAAAACATTAAAACTGGGTGCTTATGGACTCATTATAAAGCAAATATATGAACTTGTTAAGACGTAAAGTGGAAATTAATCCTGCAGAATTACAGGTATAATCCACAGCTGGAAATTAGTTTTTCATTTAAGTATCAAAGAAAAATTGTTAAAAACGCTTGAAATCTGGAGCAAATAATTTTTTACAAACCCAAACAATATGCTTTTCATTATATACTATGTAAAACAAAAATCAGCAGTAAAAATACCTAAAAAAAGCTACTGTCATATCCGACAGCAGCTTCTTTTACGCTCTTAGAGCATGTTTGAAAAAGGCTTTTCACAAAATATACGTCACAATTTGTGGGAATGATTTTTCAAACACGCTCTAAGACTATCATGAAATTTTGTATCAATATCATCACAATTTTCCCAATATTAATACAATATTTTATTGAAGCAATATTTCACATAAGAAAGGAACTAAACTCATGAGTGACTTTAAAGTCGAGACTAAATGTCTCCATTCCGGTTACACTCCGTCTAAGGGTGAACCATGCGCACTCCCGATTTATCAGAGTACCACTTATAAATATGATACTACTGATGAAATGGGACAGCTCTTCGATCTTAAGGCAGAAGGATACTTCTATACCCGTCTGCAGAACCCCACAAATGATGCTGTAGCAGCAAAAATTGCAGATCTGGAGGGTGGTGTTGCCGCTATCCTTACCTCTTCCGGACAGGCTGCCAACTTCTATGCAGTCTTCAATATCTGCGAAGCAGGTGATCATGTTGTGGCGGCTTCTACTATTTATGGAGGAACCTTTAACCTCCTGGCTGTTACCTTCAAAAAGCTTGGCATTGACTGCACTTTCGTTGACACCGATGCTAGCCCTGAAGAAATTGCAGCTGCCTTCCGTCCTAATACAAAGGTACTTTTCGCAGAGACCATCGCAAACCCGGCCCTGGTAATTCTTGATATTGAAAAATTCGCAAAGGTTGCTCACGAACATGAAGTTCCGCTTATTGTAGACAACACCTTCGCTACACCTGTAAACTGCCGTCCTTTTGAGTGGGGAGCTGATATCGTTACCCATTCCACAACCAAATATATGGACGGACATGCTGTGCAGGTTGGCGGAGCTATCGTTGACAGCGGTAACTTTGACTGGGATGCCTATGGACATAAATATCATGGACTGACTGAACCGGATGAATCTTATCATGGTGTTATTTATACTAAACAGTTTGGAAAGAAGGCTTATATCACAAAGGCAACCTCTCAGTTAATGCGTGACCTGGGCTCTATCCCGTCTCCTACAAACTGCTTCCTGTTAAACTTGGGACTTGAAACTCTTCCTCTCCGCGTGGAACGTCACTGCTATAATGCACAGAAGATTGCCGAATTCCTGAATGCCCATGAGAAAGTATCTCATGTAAACTATGCAGGACTTCCTGATGACAAATACTATCCACTTGCTCAGAAATACATGAACGAAGGCAGAACCTGCGGCGTTATCTCCTTTGAACTGACAGGAGGCCGAGAAGCTGCAGTCCGCTTTATGGACAGCTTAAAGCTTGCCACCATCGCAACGCACGTAGCAGCATCCAAAACCATGATCCTGCATCCTGCAAGCCATACTCACCGTCAGATGAACGACGAACAACTTGCAGAAGCCGGTGTATCACCGGGAATGATCCGTCTCTCCGTTGGTATTGAAAATGTGGATGACATTATTGCTGATATTGAACAGGCATTACAAAACGCATAAAAGATAATTTCAAAAAATCCGAAAGAACTTCTGAAATGATCACAGATATAACAGATCATTTCCAGATTCTTCCGGATTTTTATTTTCAGATCAAACGGATATTCGCAATCCGCTTTGCTACTTGATTCGGTTAAATTCTTTCTTATTTTCTACTTTAACAAATAAACATCTGTATAATATACCCCTTTGTCCTCCCCTTCCTGATGGGTAGCAACATAAATATCTATACAATTATGTTTAATCGCACCACCACAGTCCTCTGCAACATAAACCTGTCCATTGATCACAACCTTAGATCCATATGGAATCTGTGTAGGGTCCACCGCAATCGTACGGTTTGTCGTAGCAGTCACCCCTGTAGAAGTAATGCCATTTGCCCAAGGGCCACAACAAATACTGCAGGGACAATAATGAGTAATCTTAAAGGTTCCCAGCGGAACCAGTGACGCATCTGAAGACACAGCTACCGGAGTTCCCACCTTCACTCCATCCACAGACTCTCCCTTTGAAGCAGTTACACCATCCACAGCCTCTGCAAAAACGCCTTTGCCCTCACTCTTATGAATCGTTCCAGCTTCTTCGCCGTCTACTTTAGCGACCTTTGACTCTTCCGTATTCTCCTCTGCTGCTGTATTCTCCAGAACACTGGTTGGAATATATCCAATGCTTCTTTTTCCATTCTCTTTTTTATAGTAAATCTGACTCCAGATGCCGTTCACTGTAGCCAGGCGCTTCACTTCATCCTCCTGAATGACCTCACCTACTATCTGTCCATCCTTCTTTCCCGGATAATCCAGAATATCACTGTCCTTCAGTGCTGTAAAAGTTCCCCTTGCCTGAGCAACCTGATCACTATCATTGATATGTTTTGTGGGCACATAGCCACTGATCTTTTCCGTACCCTTTTTACCCTTTTTCTCATAAGTCACTTTACTCCAGCCATTATCACATACGGCCACTCTCTCTACACCGGTACCAAGATACACTCTTGCAAGCTTCTTTCCGTTTTTCCCTGGCATAGAACGTATATAAGTCGCCTTTGCAGAAACAGAAACCTTATCTGACTTGGCAACTGCAGTTACCTTCTCTCCACTTCCATTATCAATCTCAAAGGTCTGCGGTGTCTTATTATCCTGCTTATAAGCATTAATTGTCCCCTCATAATCCAGAATATCCGCAGAAACTGTTGTTGATAAAGTAAGCATACTACAAACTAATAATACTAAAATTTTTTTCTTCATAAACTGAGCCTCAACTCCTTTATCGTCTCTCTCCGTCTGTCCTATCATAGCACACCCCCTCCCAATTTGCAATTTTCCAGTTACTGTTCACTCCGTTCTCAGTAACGTAGCCAAAATTCATTCCAGATTGCCTGCGGCAATGGAATTTTGGCTTGTATGTCTCGGGATTTTGGCATATTCATGCCAAAACACCTCGCGGGATAGTGGTGTGTGAACAGTAACATTTTCCACCCCATCCTTCACGGAATCTTCATAAACTATATTGCTTCTATTATTTCTATATGCTATAGTAAAATTATCAGAATTCTATTCTGCCTTACGAAAGATAAGATAAAATATAAATATTTTTTCGTAAAGGAGTGAGAAATCTGGAAATTAAATATTCAAAACAAGCCCTTAAATTTTTAAAGAAACAAGACACTATTACTCAAAAGAGGATTCTTAATGCAATATCAGTGCTCCCAAAGGGAGATGTTAAAGCATTGCAAGGCAAAGACGGTTATCGACTACGAATAGGCGATTATCGTGTAATTTTTAATGATATTGACAATATTATTTTTATTAGAATGATTGGCAATCGTGGACAGATTTATAAAGGAGTGTGATTTTATGACTGCTGTTAAAGAACGTATTATAGGTGCTGTATCAATTATGAGTGATAAAGATGCTAATATCTTCTGGCATATTATTCAAAAACATTTTAAACTGCCTGATACATTCGCAGATATAGAAAAAGTAGAACCCGATGAAACAGATTTAATAATGTTAAAGGAAATCGAAAACAACCCTGACTGTCACGAATTCATTTCTCAGGAAGAATTAATGAAAGAACTTAATATGTAAGTATTGTTCCCTGAAAAGTGCCAATTTCAGCATTTTTCAGGGAGTCATAATTTTTCAATAAAACCATTATATAAAATTTCAAAATAAATAAAAAAACATTTGACAAACTCCACTGTATATAGTATCATATATTTTGTCGCTGAGGTATTCATTCAAACGACATCATAAATGCGATAGTGGCGTAGTTGGTAACGCGCGACCTTGCCAAGGTCGAGACCGCGGGTTCGAGCCCCGTCTATCGCTCTCAGAGCATCAGCTAAAGCTGATGCTTTTTTCGTCCCCTTCTATGACTTTCCATAACTATAGCAATCCCATATCCGCAAATAATATCTATATCCAATGTCCTTGATTAACATCCCTGAATCAAGTGAATATTCGCAATTGAAGCAGGGAACTTGCTTGATTCGGTTAAATCAATAACCAGCGCAGGACATTATATGTTTTTGCCCGCATTTGCAGGAGTCTTAGAAAAAGTTAGCGCTAGGAAATCTGCGTTATGTAAAAAAATTTCACTGTCTGAGCCGCATTTGCGGCGAGTTTGAAATTTTTTTACATGTTTTTAGCAGATTTCCTGACGCTTAGTTTTTCTTAGGCTCCGAAACCGCGGACAAAAACATATAATGTCCTGCGCGTCCCCATACCAGCACCTTAGTGATGGAACAATCTGATACCAGTAAAACTCATCACCATTCCATATTTATTGCAAGTCTCGATCACAGCATCATCACGCACAGATCCACCCGGCTGCGCAATATACTTCACGCCACTCTTATGAGCACGCTCAATATTATCACTGAATGGGAAGAATGCATCAGATCCCAGTGTAACATCCGTCATCTGATCCAGCCATGCACGTTTCTCTTCCTTTGTAAATACTTCCGGTTTCTCTGTGAAAGTTTTCTCCCACATACCATCAGCAAGTACATCCATATATTCATCCCCGATATAAACATCAATGGCATTGTCACGTTCCGCACGTGAAATTGTATCTTTAAATGGCAGATTCAGCACTTTCGGGCACTGGCGAAGGAACCAGTTGTCTGCCTTCTGTCCTGCAAGTCTTGTACAATGTACACGTGACTGCTGTCCTGCACCAACACCGATAGCCTGTCCATCTTTTACGAAACATACAGAGTTGGACTGTGTATATTTCAGGATGATCAGAGAAATCTTCATATCTCGTTTTGCTTCCTCTGTAAGCTCTTTATTCTCTGTCACAATATTGGAAAGCATTGCATCATCGATCTCAAGCTCCTGACGGCCCTGCTCAAAAGTTACACCAAATACTTCTTTGTGTTCCAGCGGAGCCGGTACAAAGTTCTCATCGATCTGGATCACATTGTAGTTACCTTTTTTCTTCTGCTTCAGGATCTCCAGTGCTTCCTCTGTGTATCCAGGTGCAATAACACCGTCAGATACCTCTCTCTTGATCAGAAGTGCTGTATCTTTATCACACACATCAGAAAGAGAAATAAAATCACCAAAAGAGGACATTCTGTCAGCACCGCGAGCTCTTGCATAAGCGCATGCTAATGGCGAAAAATTCTTCCAGTCCATATCATTTACCCAGTAGATCTTTGCCAGAGTCTCTGTAAGAGGAAGTCCTACAGCAGCACCGGCAGGAGATACATGTTTAAAAGATGTAGCTGCAGGAAGTCCTGTTGCTTTCTTCAGATTGGATACCAGCTGCCAGCCATTAAAAGCATCCAGGAAATTGATATATCCCGGTCTTCCGGAAAGGATCTTTACCGGAAGCTCAGATCCGTCTGCCATATAAATTTTTGCAGGTTTCTGATTCGGGTTACAGCCATATTTTAATTCGAATTCTTTCATTATATAAATCCTCCGTATGAACCAAATAAGTATTTTAAAATTAATTCCTGTAAATAATTTCTTACTGCGAAAGCATCGTCTTATGTTCACAATAATCTATGAGCACTATCTGTACTCAGTAAGTGACTATTATTTATTCTTATTAATGATCTTGCTTTCGTACTTACCTGTCTCAATATCAATATATCTTACAAACAGAGATACTTTGTTATCTTCGTTCAGGCTGTTCCAGAGAAGTTCTGCAAACTCATCCATATCATCCGGAATTGCTACCAGTTTCGGTTCGCCTTCAAAGCTTGGAAGTGGATTTCCGTCACATTTATAAGTATGGATGAAATGTCCCTCTCCTGCAATGGCATTCTCGTATGCAAATGTGTATCTGTTACATGCATCCGGATTTCCGTTGTTGCTCTTGAGAATTGACATTGCATAGTTGAATTTTCCGTTCTCTACGTGCATAACACCGGAGATACGAGGTGTATAGTTCGGACCGTCCGGCTCGAATTCTCTGCTTCTTAAGGACTGCTCAAAAGTAAGCTGATGATCCATTCCCTCATAAATGGTATCCGTCTGGTCACCGTTTGTAACAATGGTCTTATTTCCCAGTACACGCACCGGAGCGTAGATGATCAGGCTTGGATCCTCTAACTTTGCAGGATCAAATGCCTGGGTGCGGATCCCGTTTCCATCTTCTACAAATACACGGTTGCGGCTGTTGGAGCTGCGTCCCATGATAAAATAAGCGGTAACTGCTGTCTTGCCGTCCCTGCTTTCGCCAATGACAATTCCACGGCCCGGGTATGCATTCTCTTTTAATTCCTGTTCCAGATTTTTCATATACATGGTATGATCCTCCTGATTTCTATAAGGTGTAAGGTGTATGTATTCCCGCCAAAGCAGGAAACAGATCAGCTATAGCATTCAAAAAACCGCCCACCTGCACACGAATAACCTATTTCGTGCCCAGGCGGACGGCTCTCACTTCCTGCGTGCTCCCTGTGGTTGATCCACTTTCCGCCAGTCACACGCTGTGCTTTCTAACTGTTTTTAATATATATGGTTTTTACTAATAATGCAAGTGCTTTTTAGAAGTTTTACTTATTAGTTTTTCTTATAATTTATTCATTGCGGATCGCAGCTAAGGGGCTTAATTTCATAGCACGCATAGCAGGCATGAAACCGGCTGCCATTCCCACAAAAATAGCAAAGCCTATAGCTGCAAATGCCAGCCATAAAGGGATCCTGGATAAATTTCCGCTCATCCCCATCATATCAGACATGCTTACAAAACGGTTGACGATAATGGACACACCATAGCTTAACAGTGCTCCCAGCACGCCGCCCATAAAACCGATGAAACCGGACTCGATCAAAAACATACTGCGGATATTTCCCATATCACAGCCTAAAACCTTCATAACACCGATCTCTTTGGTCCTCTCATAAATGGACATCATCATGGTATTGGCAATACCGATGGCTGCTACAAACAAAGATACTGCACCGATTCCACCAAGAACTGCCTGTACCATATTGGACTGCTGTCTGGAGCTTTCCAGCCAGTCCATCTGGCTGTTGACCTGATAGCCCTTATCTGCCAGGATCTTCTGCACCTGGGCCACATGTTCCATATCATCTACAAAGACTTCTGCACTGTTGTATACAATATAATTTAATGGTTTGCCCTTTTTATTAGTGAGTTGTCCGGGAATAACCGTTCCTTTTTTAAAGGCTTTTTTCAACTGCTCCTTTAATCCATCAATATCTGTATATACAGACCAGGAATAATTATTCCAGTCATCGATGCCGCCTGCGATCAGTCCTGTTACAGGGATCATATATTTCTTCGGCGGTTTCACACTGTTTCCATCATCTCCCGTGCCGCCTCCCTGGCTTTGATAATAAGCATCCATATCAAAAACCACAAAGATCGGCTTTCCCATAAGATCCACATCCGGCAGTTCTCCCGTATCCCAGTAGCCTTTTCCTGTTTTCGCGTTGGTAAAACGCTGGAGAACACCATTTCCAAAGACCATTCCCATTTCACCGGGTGCCGGGATACGGCCTTCTCCTAAATTCAGCTGCTTTAAATAGGACTGGCTGACACCGGTAAGGCTGATATACTGAGCCTCATAAGCCCCCTGGCGCATCAGCACATTCATTTCCAGGACCGGAGATACACCTGTTACATAGGGGATCCTGGAAAACTCATCAATCACATCATCCGTAATATAAGATGGCTCACTGCTTTTAGATGAGGATGAAGAGCCGGAACCTCCCAGGATCCTTACAGAGTTTCCATTATCATTTGCATACACCTCTACGGTAGTCAGACTGCCCCAGGAAGCGATCTGTTCCATGGTCATCTCATTTAAACCAATTCCCAGGGAAACCATGACTACGATCGAAGCCGTTCCTATAATAACACCTAAAACTGTAAGAAATGTCCTTAATTTTCGTCTGCGCAGGTTATTGACGCTCATCATCAGAAGATCAGGAAATCTCATTTTCATCATCCTTTTGCTGTTTTGCTTCTTTGCGCTTTTTGATGAACTTCACTGCAAATACGATTGCTGCAATGACAGCCACAAAAGCCACACCGCCTCCCGCTAAAAGAAGCTTATTGTTTGCCCCGGAAGCAGGCTGTCCGGAAACATCCATATCTTCCGGCACATCCATATTCCAGTCTTCCTGGACCTCTTCCTCTACCAGAAGAGTCAGCTCTTTTTCCACCGGCTCTGCAGGCTGTCCATTTTCATCTTCATAGTTGATGATCACATGGACTGTACCATCATCTGCCGTTGCGGCGATACCGGAAAGCATGGTATCTACATTTCCTGTTTCACCTGGTTTGATATTTCCTACATAATAATCGGTCGGTTTAATGGAGTCAGCTTCAAAATTGACAGTCACATTATAAAGGACTACTTTTCCTGTATTGTTAATGCCGAACATAACATTGGACTCAGAACCTACGGTCATGGAGTCAGGCATTACATCCATATTGCTGGTGCTCAGTCTTGCATACTGCTTTACCGGGATATCCACGATAATGCTCTCTTCTGCATTCTTGAATTCAGGGCTGTCATATTTTTCTTTTACCGTAATGCCATAGGAACGCTGGTCAACACCTGCTTTGGCTGTAAAACGGGCCCGGACCTCTGTACTTTCTCCTGGTGCCAGGGAATTGACTACTTTGGAAGCAGTTCCGCTTTCTGTGGTAAATACAGCGCTGTCAGAAACCTTTTCTGACTCCAGATTAAATAAAATATTGCTGGCAGGTACTGCAGAGGAGGCATTTTTCATGCTTAAAATAAGGTCGAATTCTTCTCCTGCATACACATCCGCCGGTTCTGTGCGGTAGCTGTCTACGATCACACGGGCTTTGGTACGGTCATTGGCATCAAAGTCACGGAGATCATCTTCTTTGTCCTTGGATACCACATGGACGAAAAATGTATTTTCTTCTGTGTGAAGATCACCTTCAGAACTTAAGCGGAAAGTAATGGTAAATTTAATAGGATAATACCCGGTATAAGAGTCTTTTCGGATAGCCATGCTGTAGTGGGCAGAAACGCTTTCTCCCGGCTGGATCCGGTCGTAGGTGCGGTCATAGTTGCCATCGTTGATTTCAAAGGGGAACTTGGTATTATCTTCCGATAAGCCCATGGATATAGTGATATCCTGGGCGGTAGTTTCACGCTTGTTGCGGAAATTTACATCAAAATCAAGGACATTGGGATAAACACCTCTTGGAGTAGACTGGTTTTCGCCTACTACAAAATAATTTCCCTCTTTTTTGTCTTCTTCATCATCTGCTGAGGAAGAAGCACTGGTGGAGATCCAGATATTAATGTAAACTACATC
>OLSG01003353.1_pt1 | contig 11535 bp, 9 predicted proteins | sample 1673041 | NCBI WGS metagenome assembly OLSG01 (sample SAMEA3136749, study PRJEB25190) | human gut metagenome | reverse complement strand
AGGGCACCATCCGCAACTCTGTCAACTTCCCGAACCTCAAGGTTCCGTACGAAGGCGGCTACCGCATCTGCATGATCCACAAGAACATCCCGAACATGATCGCGTCCATCACCTCCGCTGTTCGCTGCAACATCGAGAATATGGGCAACCGTTCCAAGGGTGACTATGCGTACACCATCATCGACACCGCAGAGGCTCCGACTGAGGCCAACCTCGATGAGCTGCGCGCAATCGAAGGTATGATCTCTGTCCGCACGATCTGATTGCCATAAAACCGATAAAACCGCTCTGAATGCAGATTCAGAGCGGTTTTTTGTTGCTTTTCTGTGCAAATTGAATATTGTCGAATTTGGTCGAATTTTCGTAGAATATGGAAATGCAGGATAAGACAGCACCGCAGCTCTCAGTGTGCGGTGCTGCCGAATGCTGTAGGATGACTATTTTTACAGGAGGCTTCTCAATGGAGAACATACGCATTTACGAGGAGGACGGCTACATTCACTTTATCATGCGTCCGGAGGACCTGATGCGGCTGCGCTACTCGACCGAAGCGAAAACGCCGTTTGCAGACTTCATGGACCGCTGGCTGACCCAGATGAAAACGCAGGTGCGCGAAAACACGATGGACGGCTACCGCTACGCATTTGAAAAGCACATCAAGCCGTTTTTCACCGCACGAGGAACAACGCTTGCTACGGCACGGCCGATGGATTTTCAGGATTTTGTCAACCTGAAATTCGATCAGGGGCTGTCACCGACTTCGATCGTCAAGTTCCATTCCATCATGCACAAGTGCCTGAAATACGCGGTAGCACTGCAGATTATCCCGACGAATCCGTCGGATAATGTCATGCTGCCCAAGCGGACGCGCTTTCGAGGACAGGTGTACGACCGGACGCAGATCAATATTTTTCTGGCAGCGGCGCTGCAGTCACCGGCAGAGGCGGCGTTTGTGCTGGCGGCAACGTATGGTCTGCGTCGCAGCGAGTGCGCCGGTCTGCGCTGGTGTGCCGTGGATTTTCGGGCACGGAGCATGGTCATCAATCATACGGCGGTGCTGTCCTCCGGACGTGTGATCTACGCGGACAGCGTAAAGACCAAATCCAGCTATCGGACGCTGCCGCTGTCCGACTCGCTCCGGCGGTATCTGACCGATCTGCGCCGCAGACAGAACGCCAACCGCAAAAAGTACGGCAAAGCCTACTGCCAGAGCGATTACGTCTGCTGCCGTGAGGACGGTTCGCCGCTCCGGCCGGATTACATTTCGCGTGAGTTCGAGCGGGTGTGCCGCCGCGCGTGCCTGCCGCGTATCCGGTTTCATGATTTACGGCATTCGGTTGCAACGATTTTGCTGCAGCAGGGCTTTTCGCTCAAGCAGATTCAGGACTGGCTGGGGCATTCCGACATCTCCACCACAGCCAACGTTTACGCGCATGTGCCGTATGTGGAAAAGGTATCCATCGCCAAGAGCGCAACACCGATTATCGGAAACTGATGTGCATTCTGGGAATGTAACATAATCGTAACATTCCGGCGGGTTGTTTCACCATTGTTACACTTTGCCGCCTGACCTTGTATGAGCGTGCGTGATTGCTTATAATGTATATTGTATAAGAATAACAAGGATAGAGAACTTTACACAATATACAGGTGAAGCATATGTTCAAAAAAACACTTTCCGCGCTGGCGGTTGCGTGTGTGATGCTGGTGAGTGCGGCGGCGGCCGGCACCATTTTTCCGGCAGAGTACACCGACATTGACGGCGTGACACGCGCAGGCTATCTGGATGAGGACGGCATGACCGTACTCCCGTTTGCTTACGCACAGGCAGGCGATTTCGCGGACTGCGGACTCGCTGCCGTAGAAAACGAGCAGTGGCAGACGGCGGTGATCGACCGCACGGGCAAGCTCGTCATTGCATACACGGATTCGCCGGTTTCGGTGGATTTTTCGGATACGATGGTTGCGTATCGTTACACTGACCACAGCGTGTATTATGCGACTGACGGCAAGCACATTGGCTCATATCCGGGCGCGGTCGGCTTCTTTGAGGACGGACTGCTGCTGTGCAGAAATGCGGATACCGGGCTGTATTCCTATGTCAAGCAGGATGGTTCGACTGCCTTTTCGGGCAGTTACCGTAAGGCCGGTGCCTTCGCAAACGGCAGAACGCTTGTGCAGACGCAGGACGGCGATTATCAGGCGATCGACACCAAGGGCACAGTGCTGTACACTCTGCCGAATGACGTAACGCCTTCCTACATGACGATTTACGGTGAGAGCACGGTGGTCGTCACCAACGGCACCAATCAGGCACTGTATTCGCTCTCGGAGGGCAAACTGCTGACCGAGTTTCTGTACAACACTATCTCGGAGTTCCACGACGGCGAAGCAATGGTTCGTCAGATCAACCGCTGGGGCATCATGGATACCACCGGCAAGCTGCTGACGGCGCCGACGTATTACTATCTGTCCTACATGGGCGAGGGGCTGTACGCGGCCCGCAGTGAGGACGGTTCGGTTTCCGCGGTGGATGCGGGCGGCAGCCTGTCTTACCGCACGCTGAGCTACATCAGCGGCTTCTCCGAGCTGCGCTACGGTCTGTCGTGGCACAACACCGCAGACGGCACACTGATTTTCTTCCGCAAGAACGGCGGCTTTGCAGCATCCGTTAAAGAGGCGGAGAACCCGACCATTCTGACCGAAAACGTGGTCTGCGTCACGCAGGACGACACCCGCAAGTATATTGATCTGCGCAGCGGCAAAACGCTGTTCGAGCAGCCGAAGTCGTTCGACCTTGGCGGCGGCATCACTGCAAAGACCGTGCATTACGAAAAGTTCATGGGCTATCAGCAGGATGGCACGGAGCATGGATGGGATGTCGATTTTCCGGAGATCAGCGGCCTGAGCGACAAAAAGGTGCAGAACACCATCAACAGCGAAATCCGCTCGTTCTTCCTCAAGGGACCGTCCGTTACCGCCGAGTATGATGCGCTCGAGGGCAGCTACGGTGCGTCCGTGGAAGGCTCGGTGCTCGTTGTCTGGGCCAACTGCGTGAGCGGCAAAGGAGCCGGTTCGTCGGTATGGAATAACTGTCTGGCGTTTGATCTGCACACCGGCACGCAGTACACACTGAACGACCTGCTGACCGGTGACTACATCGAGACGGTCAAGAAGCTGCTGCCGGACGATCATGCGATTTATCTTTACAGCTATCCGCGCATCAGCACCAAAGGCGTAACCTATTTTTACAACGAATACGAGAGCGCTTCCCGCCGAGCTTATACAGAGGAATATCTGCTGACGTTTGAGCAGCTTTCCGATGTACTGAACCGGAACAGCGCGTGCTATAAGGCGTTGATGACGTCGTATTCGCCCAAAGTTTCGGCTGCTGCGACCGGCTACAGTGATGTAAGCAGTACCTGCTGGGCACTGCAGTATATCAATACAGTGACCGAACGCAAGCTGATGACCGGCGCGAACGGTAAATTCCGTCCGAACGATAAGATCACGGCGGCCGAAGTCTGCACGACCATCGCGCGTCAGCGCGGTCTGTCCGGCAGCGGCGCACTGCCCGCAGGCGTTCGCGCAGGCGAGTGGTACTCGGATGCGGTCAGCGCGGTGTACGCAAACGGTCTGCTCGAGGGCCTGAGCGATAACTTCCGGCCGACGGCTGCCATGACCCGCGAGGATGCGATGCAGCTTTTTGCAAATCTGCTGCAGGCGGACGGCACTGCGGCTATGAGTGATGCCGAAACCGCACAGACGCTGGCGTCTGTCAAGGACGCAGGCTCTATCTCGGCGGACCGCCGAAATGCGGTTGCACTGTGTATGCAGAAGGGGTTGGTGCAGGGCTTCAGCGACGGCATGATCAAGCCGCAGGGTACGTTCACCCGTGCGGAGTTCGCAAAGCTGCTGACGACGATCTGAAGATAAGAGAAAGACCGATGAACCTTGGTTCATCGGTCTTTTTACTTTGCGTTGCATTTTGTCGAATCTTGTCGAATAAACGGCGGTATGGTATAATATATGTATTGCTTTACCGAAACCTAGCAATAGGAGGAGGTGCATGCTCATGGCAATATACACATCGTTTCTCTGCTCAATCATGGCAAGTGTAGTCGCACACTACATTTGCAAATGGCTCGATGAGCGGTGGTAAAGCAACCCCAGAGCCTTGGCCTAAGCCACCATAATGGAATAGAAAACCCCGGAGACTCGCACTCTCCGGGGTTTTCGCAGCTCATGGCTGTGTCACATCGTTGTTAATAGTATAGCACCGATTTTACGATAATGCAAGCACTACGCCGATTATTTTACCGGAATCGTAGTATCACCGATGGTGACGGACGCTACCTCATCAAGCGGGAGAATGGTATCGAACGTGCCCATGCGGGTGCAGACGGTTTCGCCGTTATCCGGCTCCATGCTGCCGCCTGTGCTGTTCAGGTCGATCACCGTTCCGTCCTTCAAGGTGACGGACAGCGGAACCGAAAATGTGTCCCACGTGTCGCGCTGCGACTGCGGTGCTTTGCCGCTCGGCGCGTCCTCGAACTTTGCCTGCTCCGCGACCGTATAGGTGAAATTGTAGCCGATGGGCGAAATAACCAGCTTGTCAACTGTTGCGTTCATGCCGTTGACCGTGAGGTTCTGACCGGCAGGCAGCTCCTTGGCGCTGTTGCCGGCGTCCAACTTGAATTTCAGGCTCCATGTGCCCTTGACGAGCGTGCTTTCCGTGCCGTCATTGGAAAATTCCTGCAGGTCATGAAGCTTGATCTTCGCAGTGCCGCCGACCTTTACGGCATCATCGAAGGAGCGGGTCTCCACGTACTGGATCGCGTTGTCGTTCGGGTCGGCGTCATAGAAGTAGCTGTTGCCGATCGCGCCGCCAAACAGCCCGATATCGCTGTTCGTGTCTGCCCAGTAGAGGTCCAGCAGACCGGTATCCGGGTTGGTGGTCAGATCGAAGGACGAACCGTCCTCCTTTTCCAGCGTGTAGGAGATAAGGTAGTTGTAGCCATCGAACAGAATCGCATCCGCGGTGACGGTCACGCCGCCCGCCGTATCGCTTGCGCCGATCGGGTGGCCAATCTGGTCGATGATTTCGGTGTCTGCCGTCGGACCGAATACGCCGGCAAATGCGTCGCTCGCGGACTTGAATACGCCGGTTGCACCCGCACCGATGCTCAGCACCAGAGCGGCAGCCACGCCGACCGCCGCGATGCGCGGAAAACGGCGTACACGATGAATGGCAACCGGCTGCTCCGGCTGCTCGGCGGCGGCCATCAGGCGATTGACCATGCGGCTTTTCGCTTCTTCGGAGAAGCGCAGCTCGTCCAGTGCGGAATTATACATTTTGTTATCATTATACTCTCTGTTCATAAAGATCCCCTCCCAAGGTGGTGCGCAGGCTTTTGCGCCCGCGGCTCAGGTGTGCGGAAACGGCAGACTCGCTCTGACCGAGCAGAGACGCGATTTCGCGCACGGAATAGCCCTCGTAGTAGTGCAGATAGACCGCTTCACGGTATTTACGCGGCAGTGCCATCACCGCATCGAGCACATCGGAATCCGGTGCGGCAGGCGCGGGTGTCGCGGCAGCGGCTTCCAGACCGACATTGCGCCGGTGCGCGGCGCGCAGGCTGTCCTTGCAGGCGTTGGCGGTCGCGCGGATGATCCACGCTTTTTCGTGCGCCGGACTGTCAAAGGTTTGACCGCCGGTCAGCAGCTTGAGGAAGATATTCTGGCAGATGTCCTCAGCATCGTGTGTGGACTTCAAATAGGTGTAAGCCAGCCGCAGGATCAGGTCGGAGTACGTCTGCACCAGACGTTCGGCGTCTGCCCTGTCAAATTGTTTCATTGGTTTCAGCTCCTTTGGAAAGCAACGTTGCTTCACCTATAATACGATTGCGGACTGCGTATCCTGACAGAGAGGATAAATTTATTATAACATAAATGTGTTAGTGGGCACCGTTCCCGCGCGCCGCAGAGCGTACTTCTCGCTTTTCGTCAAGCGTAAAACCTTCGATTTTGCAAGGGATAGAAAGACACCTGTCCGTCTGCGCGTTGTTTTTCAACAGAATGCCCAAAAAACACAGGTAAAATTGTAACAAAGTAATTGTTAAAAAATCTACAAATACCCTTTGCAGAAAGCTCTGTTTATGGTATCCTGTTAAAAGAGCACATGCGCTCTGCCGGGAGCGCTCATAAGATAGGACAAAGGGACGACCCGCTCAACGGGTCGCAAAGGAATTCAGGAGGATAAAACAAACTATGGCTATGAGAGGTGTAGAAACCCGTATTCAGGAGATCCGCCACCGCATTTTCACCGAGGTTGCCCGTATGGCGTACCATACTGAGTGGCCGACCGACCGCCGCATCGAAGCACTGCCATTCGACATCATGCCGGGCGAAGTGGGCAATATCCGCAACGATATTTTCCTCGAGCGCGCTATCGTCGGCGAACGCCTGCGTCTGGCGATGGGTCTGCCGTGCCGCAGCGCCGCCGAGCATGCGCCGCTTTCGGATAACATCGAGGCTGCCACCCGCGAGGAAACCTACTACACGCCGCCGCTCATCAACGTGATCAAGTTCGCGTGCCACGCCTGCAAGGAGAACGAGGTCATGGTCACGGACGGCTGTCAGGGCTGCATGGCGCATCCGTGCGTTGAGGTATGTCCCAAGGGTGCAGTATCGCTCGACCGCTTCAACGGCCGTTCTGTTATCGATCAGGAGAAGTGCATCAAGTGCGGCCGCTGCATGGATGTCTGTCAGTATCACGCCATCATCCGTCAGGAGCGCCCGTGCGCGGCAGCCTGCGGCATGGATGCCATCCACAGCGACTGCAATGGCAGAGCCGATATTGATTACGAGAAGTGCGTTTCCTGCGGCCAGTGCCTTGTAAACTGCCCGTTCGGCGCGATCGCAGACAAGTCGCAGATCTTCCAGATGATCCGCGCCATTCAGGCGGGCGAGCGTGTCTACGCCGCTGTCGCACCGGCGTTTGTCGGCCAGTTCGGCCCGAAGATGACACCGGGCAAGCTGCGTGCCGCGATGAAGCGCCTCGGCTTTGCGGATATTATTGAGGTTGCCATCGGCGCTGACCTGTGTGCGGCACAGGAGGCCGAGGACTTTGTAGCGGAAGTACCGGAGAAGCTGCCGTTCATGGCGACTTCCTGCTGTCCGGCGTGGTCGATGATGGCAAAGAAGCTGTTCCCGGAACAGGCCAACTGCATCTCGATGGCCCTCACGCCGATGACGCTGACCGCTCGACTGGTCAAGCACCATCAGCCGGGTGCAAAGGTTGCGTTTATCGGCCCGTGCGCGGCAAAGAAGCTCGAAGCAATGCGTTCGGATGTACGAAGCGAGGTCGATTTCGTGCTGACGTTTGAGGAGATGGCAGGCATTTTCGAGGCCCGTCATATTGACGTGGAAAATCTCAAGGAGGATCCGCACGGCATCAACGATGCTTCGTCCGACGGCCGTAACTTTGCGGTATCCGGCGGCGTAGCCAAGGCCGTTGTCAACGTCATCAACGAGAAACACCCGGACCGCGAGATCAAGGTCGCCAACGCCGAGGGTCTGCGCGACTGCCGCAAGCTGCTGATGGCCGCCAAGGCCGGCAAGTACAACGGCTATCTGCTCGAGGGCATGGCGTGCCCGGGCGGCTGTGTGGCCGGTGCGGGCACGATGCAGTCCATCAAGAAATCCGCTGCGGTAGTCGGCGTGTATGCCAAGCAGGCGGAGCACCAGACTGCAACCGGCACGCATCATGTTGCCGAGCTGGATAAGCTGGTTGATTAAAAATAATGCTATAAAAGCCACCGTATCGGATGATACGGTGGCTTTTCTGCTGTATTGGTGCGGAATGGAGAATGGTAAACCATGTGGCCCATTCTCCATTTTCCATTTTTAATCTTCAATTACTTTTCCGGCGGCGTAATTGCCACCTTCATGACCCCGTCGCGGCGCTTCTCAAACAGATCGTACGCCGCTTCGATCTCATTCAGCGGGAAAATATGCGTGATGAGCGGTGTGGTATCCAGCTGACCGCACTCGATCAGCCGCAGGATTTCTGCGGTGTCGCAGCCATCCACGCCGCCGGTCTTGAACGTGAGGTTCTTGCCGTACATATCGGGCAGCGGAAGCGTCTGCGGCTTGTCGTACAGTGCAACAATCGAGACGATCGCATTCGGTCGGGCGCACTCCCACGCGAGACGGAAGCTGTCGTCCGAGCCTGCCACTTCGCAGACCACATCCGCGCCACCGTGCGGGCTGTTGAGCTGCACAAACTCCTGCGCGTGCTCGGGCGTGATGGTCAGCACATCCGGATAGTGCTCGCGCACAAAGCGCAGCCGCGCCGGATCGGGGTCACAGATGATGATCCTGTGCGGGTGATGCAGCATGGCGCACAGCATGGTGCAGATGCCGGTGGGCCCGGCACCGAGGATAAGCACGGTGTCGCCCTGCCTGATCTCGGAAATCCTGGCTGCCCAGTAGCCGGTGGCGAGTACATCGCCGGCAAACAGCGCCTGCCGGTCGGAAACCCGGTCGGGAATGACAGTCAGACCCTGATCGGCATACGGCACGCGGACGTACTCCGCCTGACCGCCGTCAATCCGGCAGCCGAGTGCCCAGCCGCCGTTGGGATCGGTGCAGTTGTTGACAAAGCCGTGCTGACAGAAAAAGCAGTGTCCGCAGAACGTCTCCACGTTGACGGCTACACGGTCGCCGGGCTTGACGGTTTTGACTGCCGAACCGACCTGCTCGACCACGCCGACCATCTCATGGCCGACCGTAATACCGGGGACGGCACGCGGCACTGAGCCGTGCTTGATGTGCAGATCGCTCGTGCAGATGCTCGACATGGTAACGCGCACCACCGCGTCTCCTGCATGCGTGAGAACGGGTTCCGGCTTGTTCTGCAGGGCAAACTCACCCTGTTTTCGATAAGTGTAAGCGAGCATAGTTTACGGCTCCGTTTCGTTAAATGTTATATCCATTATACGGGAGGGCGAAAAGAAAGTCAAACTGTGTCGATTTTATAAGGTGCCGAGAGTCGGGAAAAACTGCGCCAGAAAGAAAAACAGCACCGGCAGGAAGATCGCAGGCAGCAGATTGCCGACGCGCAGCTTGCTGTTGAAGATGAGATTCAAGCTAATGGCAAAAATCAGCACGGAGCCGACACACGACATTTGACCAATCAAGACATCGGTCAGCCAGGGACGGATGAATCGTGCCATCAATGTAATGCCGCCTTGATAGAAGAAAATCGGCACAATAGACAGGTATACGCCCTTGCCGAGAGATGCGGCGAAGAGAATCGAGGCAACACCATCCAGAATAGCCTTGGCAATCAGCATGGTTGGGTCACCGCTCAGACCATCGTTTAATGCACCGACAATTGACATTGCACCGACACAAAACAGAAGAGATGCGGTAACGAAGCCTTCAACAAATCGGCTGTCCCCTTTGGCAGCAAAGTGTGATTGACAGAATGCACCGAAATCCTCCAGTCGCTGCTCGATATTCAGCGCTTCACCGATGACAGCGCCGAGTGCCAGACAGAGTATAAGCAGCATGGTATGCTGGGTGCCGATTTCGCCATCCTGTATGGTCAATACTTCGCTGAGTGTTCCGCCTATACCGATAAAGCAGGTGCTTAGTCCCAGTCCCTGCATGACCGTTTTTTCAAAGCGTTTCGGCAGACCGTTTTTTAACAGTATACCGATCGTAGTGCCTATAAGCACCGTGCCAACATTTACAATGGTTCCAAGACCAATCATAAAATCCCCTCATTTCACTTTACAACGCTAAAGTTTATTGTAAAGCAAAATGAGAGGATTGTCAATTCAGCGCAGACAAAACGGCGTTTTGCGGAAATGCCCGCCGCCAATTCTCTGTTCGGGATCGGGAAGTGCAAGCGCAAACAGATCATCCGCGAACGCGTCGCGGCGCAAAGCGGGCTGCAGAGCGTCGGAAAGCCGTTTTTCCGTTGCCGGCTTGACGATAACGGGCAGAGCAGCCTGCTTGAGCGTCGCCCGTCCGCGCACACCGAGCGCCAGTACGCGCAGATAAGCCGGGGAGACAGGTGCGTCCGTCTCCACACCGAGCACAGACCGCAGGAGCGCACGGCGCACACGAGCTGCCGGAAACCGCCGCGTTCGGGACTTTTCTACAGCATCCGAGAACGAATGTGCCGTATAGACCGCCTTGCACAGCCGCTCGTCAAAGCCGTCTGCCGAGCCGGTCCGCAGTCTGCCCTGATAGAGTGCCGTCCGCAGCAGCGCGAGCAGTGTGTCCTCCGGCAGAGCGACCGGCGCTTCACCGCAATCTGCGGCCTTCTTCCACACGGCGCGAGCCGCAGGCGGCAGAAACGGTGCGCAGAACGCGAAATCGCCGTCTCGCAAATGCGCTCTCAGCAGACTCGCTGAGGCAAAGCCGCTGTGCGGCGCACGCGCATCGTGGGCCGCGCCCTGCCGGAGTACCGCAAGCGGGCGCATTCCGAGCGGGAGCAGGAAGCGGCAGTATTCCACGGCGAGCGTGTTGTTCGGGTTATCCAAAAGAACGGCAGCCTGTTTGTTGACTTTGCTGAGTTCTTCCTGCCGTCTGGCGGCGTAGGACAGGTGCGGAGAGCCGGATTCTCCCTTCATCGGCAGGCTGTTCAGGAGTTCTGCCGCCTGTAAAAGCAAATCCGTATCCGCAGTCTCCGCGCCGAACGACACCGTGCTGCACCCGAGTGTGTGCAGCGTCTGCACCGCACCCTTGGCGAAGCCCTCCGCCGAGGACAGCGCCGCCGCAAGCGGCAGTTCAACCACGAGGTCAGCGCCGCAGCGCACGGCCATTTCGGCACGCGCGTACTTATCCAGCACGGCAAAATCGCCGCGCTGGACGAAATTGCCGCTCATCACGCATACGATCACGGCGTTTTCGCCGAGGCTGCGCCGGGTTTCGGCAATGTGGTGCAGATGCCCCGTGTGAAACGGATTATACTCGGCGGTGATGCCGCATACGGTCATGACGGTGCTCCTTTCAGTGAGATGACAGCGGTCTGCAAGGTAAAAACCTCGAAAAAGGGGTTGTACATTTGCAAAGAATCGTGTAGAATAAAAATATAGCATTATTATATAGGCTTCCGCGGCTTTATGCAAGCCGCCAAATATGGCATAAGGGAGTTTTCGCAAATGAAAGTATTGGTAATCAACGCTGGCAGTTCTTCGCTGAAGTACCAGCTGCTCGACACCGAGTCGGGCGAGGTAATGGCGAAGGGCCTGTGCGAGCGCATCGGCATCGACGGTGTGCTGACCCACACCGGCAACAAGTCCGATGAGAAGTTCAAGTTTGACATCGCAATGCCCACCCACAAGGAAGCGATCCAGTCTGTTATCAACATTCTGCTCGATCCGGAAAAGGGTGTCATCTCCTCTATGAGCGAGATTGACGCAGTAGGTCACCGCGTTGTACACGGCGGCGAGTTCTTCTCGGACAGCGTTATCATCACCGAGAAGGTCCTCAAGGCGATCGAGGACTGCGTACCGC
>OLSG01003345.1_pt1 | contig 11561 bp, 11 predicted proteins | sample 1673041 | NCBI WGS metagenome assembly OLSG01 (sample SAMEA3136749, study PRJEB25190) | human gut metagenome | reverse complement strand
GCGGAAATCAGCAAAAACGTGGAAAGTAAGTAAAAAAATTTTTTTACTGAAAAAGCTCAAAAACGTACATTATTCCGTAAGAACTTAAATTTGAAAAATTGATAAAACGGGCGAAAACGTACATAATTCCGAGGAAAGTTAAAAGCCAATTTTTTAATAAAAACTCGAAAACGTACAAAATAAAGGAATTTTCATTTGGTAATCAACCATTTGAAAATTCCTTTTTTGATGAAACTATTTTGTTAATTTTAGAAAAATTTCTTTTTTCTACGGCGTCCTTTACAATAAGGGCAGGATTCACGATGTCTCTTCTGATAGAAAACTTTATCAGCTGGACTTAACGGATATTTGTGTTCAGAACTTCTTTTACAATTCCACCAAACCTTTTGTGAATATGTATCTAATATTTCATCGGGATTTACAAGGCAATAGTTTGCTATAAAATCCCAATCTTCCATTAAATCAGGATGAAGCGCGGCAAAGGATGTTTTTCCAGGAAGTGCTTTACGACCAGAACAATAAGGACAATCGGTAACTCCATTTATAACATCAATGATCCGAGCAGGATAATCACCATGACAAGTAGGGCAAATCCAAACGGCAGTGTTTGTATTAGGAAGTACCTGATTAGGAGAAAGTTCATTCTGATCCGACCACATCTTGGAAATATCGGGATACTTATCCGCTAAGCTATTAAAGCCAGGAAGAACTTTTCTGTTATTACAATAAGGACAATTCGCTTCTCCATTTACTATTTCAATAATTCGGGCAGGATAGTCTCCATGGCAAATAGGGCAAGTCCAATTTGCTATATTAGTATTAGGAAGTACCTGATCAGAAGAAAGTTCATTCTGATCTGACCACATGTCGGCAATATCAGGGTATTTGGCAGCTAAAGTATTAAAGCCAGATAGAGGCATTCTGTCATTACAATAAGGACAATCAGCTTCCCCATTTACCATTTCAATTATTTCTGCATTGAAATTCCCATGACAGACAGGACAGTTCCAAATACCAGATTTGTAATTCGGACGAACTTGATCAGCGGAAAGCTCATTTTTGTTGGACCACATAGAAGCAATATCAGGATATTTAGCCGCCAGACTATTAAAACCGGGAAGAACTTTTCTGTCGTTGCAATAAGGACAATTTGCTTTCCCGTCTACAACATCTTTAATAGGAGCATTGTAGTTGCCATGGCAAACAGGACAAGTCCAGATAGCGTAATTGCCATTTACAAGCGTTTCGTCTGCTGAAATTTCATTTTTATCAGACCATATGGCAGCGATATCCGGATATTTTACGGCAAGAGTGTTAAATCCAGGAAGAGGATACTTATCAGAACAAAATGGGCATTCTTTTCCGTTTACTATTTCTTTAACATAAGCACCATATTCTCCATGGCATATATTACAAATCCATTTTAGCCACCGCCTGGAATCATAAAAAATTTCATCTGGTTTCCATATGTTATTTGGAGAGTACATTGGAATATATTGAGGAAAGTAATCAGCAAAAGTATTGACGCCTTTAACAAGCTTCGTACCTTTGCAAATAGGACAATCGATACCAGAGTGAGCAATTCGCCAAAAAGAATCATCACGGATATGTCCATTTTTACATTGCCATGTAACCATAATAGAGCTGTAAGGAGCTACGGTATATGGATCTATATCTGTATCGGCATAGGCATCCAGGTATTCAGGGTATTCGCTGGCAAAACTTTCGTCTGGTGATGAATTTTTTCCAGAACATTTTGGACAAATAGAAGTTATATTTTCGAGTGCGTGGATTATGGTTGCAATATATGCAGTAAAATCTGTGTGACAATCCGGGCATGTCCAATAAAATAATCTATTCCGTGCCTGAGCAGTGGTAATATCATCTAATTGGCATATATTACGTTCGGTATTATATAAGTCTACTAATTTTGGATATGCCAAACTATAAGGAACTCGTCTGGTAGTTGCAGAACGGTCTCTGCAAGAAGGACATTCAAATACAAATTTATTGCCGAGTATATCTGTGCCGATTCTTCCAGCGATTGGACCATCCCATTCGTAATTGCAATTTTTGCATCGATAATGTACCGATTGGGAAGAAGAAATACCACGTTTACGAATATCAATTCCATTTGCTTCGTTTGTGTCAAAATCATAAAAGTTTGCAAAATCTGGTAAAAGAGTTAAAACATCATTTTTTCCAGGTATAATTACGTTATGGGAATCACAAAATGGACAGGCATCTGGTGTTCTTGCCCTGCTCCGGATAGTGGCAGGCCAACGATAATCATATTTTTTACAGTGCCAATTTGCCGGTAAAGGAGAATATGCAGAAACCAGATTTGGATCAAGACCATGTTTTTTATTTTCTTTAAAATCCCAAAAGCGCATCAGTTTTGGCATAGATGCAACTGGTGTAATTCTGCTTGGATCATTATAATAGCAGTTTTGACATTGGCGAACTATAATTTTCCCATCTTTTCTATCGAGTCGGGAAGATATTGTTGAATTCCATTCATAACCACAATCCGGACATTTCCACCAGCAATATATATTTTGTTCGCCTAATCGAAAAGAAAAAGGATCAAGTCCAAGTTCTTCATTTTTTCTAAAATTGTATAGCCGTTTTAAATCAGGGAGCAAAGTGAGTGCATCATTCACACCGGGAATTAGTACTTTCTGAGTTTTACAGCAGGGGCATTCTCCGCTATTCGATCGATCTCTTGCCCGTATTGAGCCGGACCAACTGTATCCACAGTCCGGACAATTCCAGTAAGCAGGATCTTCCGTGGCAGAAGAGGTAGTAGCAGGATCTAAATTATTTTTCTCTGTGTCCCAAAAGTGCATTAGATTTGGTCGTTCAGAAACAGTCGGAATATATTTACGCCTATTTCGATTTTTATGATCACAGCCAACAAGCTCGTAAGAATCACCATTTTTTCGAATTTGAGAATTTATAATAGTTGTCCATTCACGTCCGCAATCAGGGCATTTACAGGCGATAGGTTCTCTTGATGACCATCCCTGATGCTCAATGTCAAAACCTTCGTTTTTTTCAAAATCGTAGATCTTTTTTAGCTCAGGAACCAGAGTGAATACATCATTTACTCCAGGTTGAACGGATTTATTGCTATCGCAGCTTGGGCATTTTCCTTTGGCATCATATCTTGATTGGGGGCTGGTTGGCCATTCTTTCCCACATTTTTTACATTTCCAAAAGAATTTCTTTTTAGAAGATATAAGGATTGTTGCAGGATCAACAGTATTTTTATTAAAATCCCATTGTTCCATTAAAAACGGTATATCTTTGACGGTATCGGGTCTTTTTCCGGTTCCTTTGCAGGCAGGACATTTCCCTTTGGTGCGGGTACGGGTACGAGGCGTTGTAGGCCATTCGTATCCACAAAGTTTGCATTTCCAGTAATAAGGAAGACGTGAAATAGAAGAAACCGTTTTTGGATTTTCAGGATTTTTATCAAAATCCCATAGTTCCAGCATTTCTGGAACATCAGCAATTGATTTAAAATCTGACATTTTATATTCCCTCCAAGTTGTTAAAAAGTCCTTGTATAATGTTACTTTCTGATGAATGATTAGCTTGCTTTTCTGGAATTTTATTTTCAGTTTCTATAGGAAGAATGGAACTTGTCGGAGAAATTATTTGTTCGGATAAAGCCTGATTTTTGATACAGGATTCTACATCTCCTTTGATAAGTCCCTGTTCTTTTAAGAGTTCTGTTGCTACATCTGGATAAACATATTGTAAAAGTACTTTTTTATGAGCATCTAACTGTTGCGATAGTTCATGATTTTGCAGCTTTAATTCTTTGTTTGTATTTGATAATGATTGCAATTTATCAGTTAGATTTTCTACTTTTTTAGAAGCGGAATCCAGTTTTGTCTTATAGGATACAGCTTCTTTTTGTATGGAAAGCGCATTATCACAAATACTTTTGTAGTAGGTGTCCAGTTCGGTAAGTGCAGTGATCATTTTTTGCCTTGTACTGTTGCGGTCAAGGAAAGCCTGAACATCCAGTGTTTTATATGATATGAGAAGAGAAGCCCCTTTTTCTTTTGAAGCCGCAAGTAAAGCCTGAATATGTTCTTTCGCCTTTTCATTTCTACGTAAAGATGTGACCTGATATTTTGGATAACCGTTAGCATTTATGTAATCTGTAATTTGTGGCAGTTGCAGTGCACGTTCAGAACGGCCACTTTCAAGGTAGTATGTATCAATTAAAGTAATCAGGGTATTATCGTCAATGTATTTCTTTCTTGCCATAAAAAGCCTCCTTATTGTTGGGTGTTAAATTTTGACATGAGGAATGCACTATAGGATTGGGATGAGGAATGAAGTCGCAATAAAGCCTGACCAATGGTTTCGGAATCGCCGGAGTGACTTTTAACAATTTCAATAGCTTCCAACAATTCCTTTACGTCTTCATTGATCTGCCGACGGTAAATATTGTCTTCCTCAAAAAAAGCGTTGATTCCTTTCCTGTAATATTGGCAACTTGGACAATATGCAATCTCACCAGCAGGACCAGCTGTTTGTAAACAGTCATCATATGATCCATTTGCATAGGCAGGCGAAAAACATGTGCTGCCATCGGAAAGAGTTTTGCCAGTTCCAACAGTCAAAATAGGAACAGATTTACTGATACTATAGTTGTGTTCACTGGCGGTGAGCTGACGGTAAGTGCGGTATGTTTTACATTCTATGAGTTCGGCTACATTACTTCCATAATGGGCGGACATGATTTCATTTGTATGTCCTGCAAGAAACATGGCTGCAGCCGGTGTACCGCCTTCCTGCATCAGATTTATGATCGCAATATGCCGGGTGTCACCCAAATGAATCATTCCGATTTCGGTATCTGAAAGATGTCTTTTCCCAGATGATTGAATGATATTGTAGTGATATTTTTCAACAATGATTTCCTTGTAGAAATACAGAAGAATTGTTGAGAGGTTGACATAAGTCAGATACCGGCTGTTTAAATGCTTGCGTTGCTGCCACTTTTTGTAATGCGGATCAGTGACAAATAATGTTTTAATATCAGTATCAGAATAAGATTGTGTTAATTTGAGGTATTGTTCAAATTCTTTTCCGAGTGCTTCTGGTATCGGATAGGTTGTCTGATAATAATCTTCAGCAATTTTATAAGAAATACTTCGATTATTTCCTTTTAACCTGTTCCGCATTAAAGTAAGCGTATATCCGGAATCAGCTTTGATAAGGCAGTCCCTTTGGGTCAATAGAAATTCCCGCGGACGCAAAGGGATTACAGCTGTTACGGACCACCAGAGATATAATGGATAATAGAACAGCCGATCATCCTTTGAGATATCTGAGTCCCAGAATTCATTGATGATATCATTGAATTTAAAGTAAGTTTCAAAGCATTCCAGATCCCGCTGTTTTGTTTTACTTAAGGTCATATTCAAACCTGCATAGGATTCCATGGCGTCCATTAAGTCTGAAATCATAGGATTTTCATTACTGTTTGGTAGCAATGAAAAAAATTCAGAGCATAAAGATGGCATCTTTAGTTTTTTAGGTTCTGTGAGATTACAGATATTTTCATAATTGGATGCCAGGATATGCCGGAGATCCAGCAACACACATTCGATTGAGCGGAGAGCAATGCGGCCCAATAGTGAGACGGCAAATGCTTTCGTATAAGAAAGAAATGTGTGATAATCGATCTGGAATATATTAGTAAAATTAGAATATTGGAATCGGTTAAACTTAAAGTATAAACCAATGTTGGAATATTCATCAGTCAGTTTCCACATTGAATCTTCATATCTGGAAGAAGAATTGATGATCCCGGTATTTTGAAATTCCAGGAATCGTTTTTGTGCTTCATCTGTTTTGAAATCTTCTAAAGATACCAATGCGAGAGTGGAATATACGAGGTCTGTTGCTTTTTCTACCATGTGGTATTCTCCTTTATAAGTTGTTCATATTCATGAAAAACATCTTCTCCATAATTGTCACGCAAATAACTCAGCATTTCCCAAAGATTCGGCAGAACGATTGACTGAAGAAGTGTTTTGTATTTATTTTTTTCGGATGACGTTTCGGCTGAAATACATGGCATGAGCCTCTGCAAGTGCAAAAAGTTTTCCAAAATGTTCTTCACAGGATACCGGTACATGAAATTTTACATTACCAATGCCAGAACTCTTTTTTGTTTTATTTGGAGTAAATGGCATACAGCACATTTTTTCTGTTATGGACAGCAATACTTCGGTTGAGTCTTTAAGTGAAAAAGTATTTGTTTTGACCTTTTCGAGCACTTCTTCGGGAGAGCAGGGCAGGTATGGATGATAAATTCTCTGTAAATCTGTATAACGGATAGAACAGATAAAATGGATGGACAGATAAAGCCAGGTGTCGGTGTAGTTTTTGGACATTGCAGCCTGTTGGTACATCTGATTTTCTTCAATATATTCCGAATTGAAAAGATAATAGCAGAGTTCCAGGTATTCATCCATGGAATATGCTGAATTCTGGATATCCATCGTATATCGTTTTTGCATTGTATATTCTTTGAAATATGCTGTTTTACATTTCCTTTTTAACCAGGATAGGAAGAATGTAAGACAGTCACCGTGAGCTTTCGTAAGATCTATTGCCGCGAGATTTACAAGCGATGCAATTTCGGGATCTGTATAAAGTGCAATTTCTTTTTCCAACCTTTCGAGAAGGAACTGAAAAAGATAATGACAGGTATTCTCATCGATTTTTTCCTGTTTGATAAAAAGTAACAGTTTACTTGTTGTGTGAGAAAATTTGTTTTTTAATCGAGAGATAAGTTCATCATTATCACAGTCTGTTGAAAGAAAATCGATAAGATAAGGCGTATAAATATCGATTTCTTTCTGGGTTACGAATGCTTTTCCGTCTTTAATAGACGGAGGAGCATGAAACCAGTTGTTATTTACGAAGAAAGTAATAACATCAAAGATAGTTCTATTCTGCATATTGTTTTTCGAAGATAATTGTTGTGTAAGATAAAGATTCAAATCAGTCATGGTGTATTTCTGCCCTCCAAAGCGTATATTCAAACATTTTATTATTTACTTTTTGGTATTTTCTTTCCAAATCCGATTTGTTCTGCAGGTAAGTAATTGCACTTTCCGGACTGGTATCCCCTCGCAGGTACATCAAAGTATAAGGATCGGACACACCGGATAAAACCAACTGTACCGTGTACCAATGCCGGAAAATATGGGGAGATATATTATGTTCCTGTAATAGCCGTCCATATAGTTGCAATTTTGGATTGTCACTGTTAAAAAGAATCGGAATAATTTCGTTTTCTATCATTTCACGGAAACGCAGATAATAGAGCGGATAAGTATAGGCTATGCCCTTTGTGTTGATATTAAATGGTCCATAAGTTGAATCATATGTTTTTCCTGCAAGATATTCCATGTAGATGTTATAGGAATCCACATAAGCTTTCAGAAAGATATCAGGGACCTTTTGTTTTCGCTCCTTTTTGATCCGACCGACAGGCTTTTTGTCTGAGCGAAGGTTATATTCCTGCGATATGTCGATTTCTACCGAAGTGACAACACCATTAGATTCACTGAAAATGATTCCGGGACCAAGTGGACTGTCTGTCCGTCGGACATTACAGCTTTCAGAAGGACGGAGCCCTGCAAATGCAGAATTCATGATAAGTCCAAGCAAATCTTTTCTCTTAGTCAGGACATGAGTGAAAATAGAGAAATTTGCTTCTGGGTATTTGGGGTATTATCTAAATTCCAGTGCTTATCATAACCAGTTGATACCTTTGATGCAGAACTTGTTGGGAGCACTACAGTTTCATTTCCAAAGATAGATGAACAAGTTAAAATCGGAGAGTATTTTGCTAACCTCGACAATCTTATCGCCCTTCATCAACGTAAGCCGTAATCTATCAAATGGAGGAAATTTTATGTTGAAAGAAATTAAAGAAACAGATTTATTTTGTGAATATTATGCAAAATGGATTACAGTTTACAAAAAGGGGGCGATAAGGAAAGTGACCATGGACAAGTATCTCATGACGCAAAAATGGCTGGTTAAGTTAATTCCATCATTAAAAGTATATGAAATGAACCGAATTGCTTATCAACAATTATTAAATGATTATGCTGAGTATCATGAAAGGCAGACAACAATGGATTTTCATCATCAGTTAAAGGGAGCAATATTAGATGCAGTAGATGAAGGACTGATTGAACGTGATCCGACAAGAAAGGCAATTATTAAAGGAAAAACACCGGCAGTTAAGAAAATCAAGTATTTAAATCAGTTTGAATTACACAATTTGTTGGCAGCATTAGATCTGAAAGATAAGGTGAATTGGGATTATTTTATTTTGTTGGTTGCAAAAACAGGAATGAGATTTTCTGAAGCGTTGGCTTTAACACCTAATGACTTTGACTTTGCACACCAGACGCTTTCAATCAATAAAACTTGGGATTATAAAGGGAAAAGTGGCTTTCAACCTACAAAAAACAGGTCATCAGTCAGGAAAATCCAGATTGATTGGCAAACTGTTATCCAATTTTCTGAACTAATTAAGCATTTGCCAGAAGATAAGCCGATTTTTGTTGATGGGGCAGTATACAATTCAACAGTAAACAATATACTTGCAAGACACTGTAAAGAATGCAATATACCGGTAATATCAATTCATGGATTGCGGCATACACATGCGTCTTTGTTACTTTTTACAGGCGTATCTATTGCTAGTGTAGCAAGAAGATTGGGGCATTCGAGTATGACAACAACACAGAAGACATATTTACATATTATTCAGGAACTAGAAAATAAAGATATTGATTTAGTTATGCGTTCATTATCAAGTTTAAGTTAACGAATTACACGGCTTGCGTTGATTAAGAGTGATAAGAAAATGACCTGATTTATTTATACAAAAATCGGTATAAATAAGTTGGGTCATTTATTGTGCAGTATATTTGATTATGGTAATATAAAGATATGAATTTCCCAAAAGAAAAGAGAATGAAAATGAATTTAACAAGTACAAGTAAATTTGTAAGTTTAATCCTGCGCCATAAACCAGAAACAATCGGAATCCAGTTGGATGAACATGGCTGGGCAAATGTAGACGGGCTGATTGCCGGAATTTCCAAAACCCGTAAATTTAACAGAGAAATACTGGAAGAAATTGTTTGGACAGATAATAAGCAAAGATTTACCTTTAATGAAGATAAAACAAAGATTCGGGCAAATCAGGGACATTCGATTCCTGTTGATGTAGAATTACCAGCAGCAATACCGCCTGAAACGCTCTGGCATGGAACTGGAGAAAAATATGTTGCATTCATTGATCAACAAGGATTGATTCCAAAGGGTAGGTTATATGTGCATTTATCATCAGACGCAGCTACAGCTACGAAAGTCGGTTCACGTCACGGAAAACCAGTGCTTTATATCGTAAAAACAAAAGAAATGTATGACGATGGATATTCATTTTTCTTATCAAAAAATGGAGTATGGTTAACAAAAGAAGTCCCCGTAAAATATTTAATCAAAGAGGAGCAGTAAGGATGATTTATGTAACCGGCGACTGTCACGCTGATTTTACCAGGTTCAATACTAAAATTTTCCCGGAGCAATATGAAATGACAAAAGATGATTATGTCATTATCTGCGGTGATTTTGGCGGAGTATGGAACCGTTTTGAAGAAAATAGACATGAGAAGTATCGGATGGACTGGCTGGAAGATCGTCCTTTTACAACCCTTTTCTGCGAGGGGAACCATGAGAATTTTGACAGGCTTTACAGCTATCCTGTAGAAAAATGGAATGGTGGAAATGTACACAAAATTAGACCTTCGGTGATACATCTGATGCGTGGACAAATTTTTCAACTCTGTGATCGGAAATTTTTTGTATTTGGCGGAGCAAAAAGTCATGATATAGATGGTGGAATACTTGATCCAGAAGCCCCGGATTTTAAGAAGAAAAAGAAAGAACTGGATAAGGAATGGCTGCCTTATCGTGTGAATCATATTTCGTGGTGGAAGGAAGAAATGGCTTCAAAAGAGGAAATGGAAGAAGGATTAAGAAATTTATCTCAGTATAACAATGAGGTAGATTTTATTATCAGTCATTGTTGTGCTACAAGTACTCAGGCACAATTTGTAGATAAGACATTTTCGGCGGATTCTATGACAGATTATCTGGAGATGGTGAAGCAGCGGGTAAATTTTACGAAGTGGTTCTTTGGACATTACCATGATAATAGGAATATTGGATCGAAAGAAATACTGATATATGAACAGATTATTCGGATACTGTGAGAAATTATAATTTGTGTATGGCGAAGGAAGATTTAATTTGATTGCTAATTCTCTTAAGCGAGGCAAAACTCCAGAACAAATAGAAGATGTTATGGGTGTTTCGATGAAAGAGATTGAAGACTGTAAAAAGCAATTAGGATATACTCAGAGTTAAAATAATAATAAAAGAGATTCGGGAAACCAGCAATTAAATAGGAGAGCTTTATTTCAGCTCTCCGTGAGTTTTTTCATGTTCAGTGATTGCCTGTCTGATTAGATATAATACTTCCCCATTTATAGAACGTCCGTCAAATTCGGCCATACTTTTTAATTTTCTATGGGTATCTGAATCTATACGCAATCCCAAATGTTTATCTTTTTCCATATCAAAATAATCTCCTTAGAAATAAGTTCATAATAAGTACACTATAAGTATTTATATTAGATGGAAATTTTGATACTATGTTTTATGTGGACTTATTTTAAGTACATAAAATATTTTTGAGAGGGATCTGATATATGGAGAAAAGGGTAAAACAACAAAGATTGCTGTTCCTTAGTATATGTAACTTAAAGGATCGGAAAAAACTTATTGGGGAAGAGATAATGAGTATTCGTGATTTCGAGCGTATTTCATATTTGTTGGATGCTTTGGGACTTGATGAGTATAGAGTCGTCTTCGATATGGAACATAAGGATTTGCTAGAGGAACTTGCAGGAAATATTAAACAGGAAGTGAATCAACAGATTATTATGGATGAATATCTGTTACAAGATCAGTTAGATATGGTAGAAGATTGGAAAGAAGATTTTATTAATGAACTTCCTGATAAAACTATGAGGAAATACATACAAGAGATATTTTATTTATGTCAATAGCAATAAGGTACCATTTTTGGAACCTGGTTCCATTTTTGAACCAAAAGGTTATAAAGGAACTTCAGTTATAATGTACGTTTTCAATTGGTCACTGAGTCCTAATATTTATTTTATTTTGTACGTTCGGAATTTCCAGAAATTTATATATCCGAGAAATTACCTCTCTAAAACGTACAAAATAATCCAATTTTCAAATGTACGTTTTCAAATAATGTACGTTTTTCGAAAGAACGTACAAAATGCCAGTTTTCCTTGTGGTTGTCACGTTTCTCATAGTAATTTCATTTTGTACGTTTTTTTTAACTTTCATTTTTTTTTCTTGTCTTAAAAGAGTTTGAATATCTTTTTTTTGTAAAAAGCCTGCCG
>OLSG01003330.1_pt1 | contig 11612 bp, 9 predicted proteins | sample 1673041 | NCBI WGS metagenome assembly OLSG01 (sample SAMEA3136749, study PRJEB25190) | human gut metagenome | reverse complement strand
GAGCATCTGCCTTACAAGCAGAGGGTCACAGGTTCGAGCCCTGTAACTTCCACTTGCATCAGTTTCTGGTGCAGAAATGCCGGCGTGGCGGAACTGGCAGACGCGCAGGACTTAAAATCCTGTTGTAGCGATACAGTACCGGTTCGATTCCGGTCGCCGGCATTAAGAGGTCTCAAGTGTTGAAGTTCGTTCAGCATCTGGGGCTTTTTATTTTTGCGTTGAGATAAGAAAAATCCGACAGCCCACAGATTCTGTGGACGGCGGATTTTTTCTGTAATCTTATTTTTTTTTGACCGGAGCCTGATATCTTGCGGTTGATTCACGCTCGATCAGTGTAGCGCGGAGCTGTGTACGGCAGATTGGAATGTGATGTACCAGGGAGTTTAAAATGACATAAGCACATTTTCCGAGTTCACTGCGTTCCTGCCGGATAGTGGTAAGCGGTGGCTCTAGCATGGAGGAGATCGGAATGTCATCGAATCCGACCACGCTGATATCTTCCGGCACGCGGAAACCGCGGAGCTTGCATTCCGTGATAACACCGGATGCGATCAGGTCATTGCCGCAGATGATCGCAGTAGCACCCGCACCCAAAAAAGTAGGAACGTGATACTTTGCACTGTCTGCCACATAATAGCCGTAAACGGTCAGGTCTTCATTGATCTCAAGACCATGTGCTTTCATGCTGTTATAGTAGGCTTCCTGACGCTGCTCGGATACCATGGAGTGCAGGGAACCATTTAAAAAGGCAATTTTTTTGTGACCGAGTGTGTAGAGATGGTCAACTGCCGCATCGATTCCCTCATAGTTGTCCGTTCCAATGTAAGCAACATTCGGATTCTTCTTAATATAATTGTCGAAGAGAACAGTCGGCATGGTGGTTTGTTCTAACTGTTTCATCCATTCGTCGTGAAGGGCGAAGCCGACGAGAAAGGCTCCACAGAAACCATTCTTTAACATATAGGTGTCATATTTTTCTGCGAGCTGGAATGCCGGTGTGACCGGAATGACTGTCACATCCCAGTTGTGGCGGAACGCATTCTGTTTGAATCCCAGGACAATTTCATAACCAAACTGTGTGGCAGCTTCATAGTCCATATTTTCAATGAAAATCGCAAGCTTGCGGTTTTCTACTTTTTTTGATCGTTTGGTCGCATATCCCATTTCCACTGCGGTATCTAAGACCATCTGTCTTAATTCATCACTGATATCGCTTGCTCCGTTCAAACCTTTGGAGACAGTGCTGACGGATACACCCAGACGATTTGCTATATCTTTGATCGTAGCCAAGTCTTTATCCTCTTTGTTATAATTATTCGATGTTCTCTCTTATTATATAAAATCGAATTTCCGTTTTCAAGCAGTCTGCTCAGAGATTTCAAAAAAGTTTCGAAACAAAACGAGAAAAACTTGTCATTTTACACAAAAAAACAAATATAAAAACGTGAAAAATAGCAAAATCGATATTAATATTTGCAAATTCGTTGACAAAAACGTTCCAATAAACTAAAATTACCTCAGATACGAAAATTCACGAAACAATTCGTATAGGTTTTGAATGCGGGATCATTCCAACAGAACGGGAGGAAATGAATTGGGATCAAAAGAATTGACCAGGGGAGCAGGAGTCCTGCTGGCAATCACAAGCTTACCATCTTCATATGGAATAGGAACATTAGGGGAAGCTGCATTCCAATTTGTTGATTTACTTGTCGATCTCAAGCAGAGGTACTGGCAGGTGCTTCCGATCGGTCCTACCAGTTTTGGAAACAGTCCGTATCAGTCCTACTCCGCATTTGCCGGAAACCCATATCTCATTGATCTGGATGATCTGGTGAAGGATGGATTGTTACAGGAGACGGAGATCCGCAGTTTTAACTGGGGAACGGATGATGCAGATATTGATTATGCAACCATCTATGAGAACCGTTACAAGATTTTGCGAATGGCTTTTTCGAGATTTTCTGCGAAGAGTGAAGACTTCCTTGCTTTTACAGAAAAAAGCGACAGATGGCTGTCTGATTATTCTCTTTATACCGCATTGAAACGGCATTTTGGAGATATAGAATGGCAGAGCTGGGACGTGCCGCTCAGGGACAGAGATCAGGAGGCAGTGAAAGAGTATCAGGAAATATTACATAATGACATCATGTTTTGCAAATTTTGCCAGTACGAGTTTTTTAAGCAGTGGATGCAGCTGAAGCAGTACGCAAATAGCCGTGGAGTCCAGATCATCGGTGATATGCCATTGTATGTGGCGTCAGACAGCGTGGATGTATGGGCGCACCGTGAGATGTTTTTACTTGAACCGGATGGAAGACCGAATGTGGTCGCAGGGGCAGCACCCGATGCATTTTCCGAGAGCGGTCAGGTATGGGGCAGTCCGGTATATGACTGGAACGTCATGGAAGAGGATGGCTTTGCATGGTGGAAGGCAAGAATGCTTGAGAACATGGAATTATTTGATGTGATCCGGTTAGACCATTTTTCCGGTCTGGTCCGTTATTACACCGTTTCTGCAGATGCAGAAGACGGAAGAAATGGCAAGTGGAGCAAAGGACCGGGCAGGAAACTGACAGATGCCATGACAGAGGTTCTGGGTGATATGCGGGTGATCGTGGAAGACATCGGACCAAAGGGCGGGCTTCCGGGAGTGAAAAAGTTAAAGACAAAAACCGGATGGCCGGGCATTAAGATTTTAATGTTTGCCTTTGATGATGACACCGCGAATGAGCATCTTCCACATAACTATCAGGACACGAACATGGTCGTATATGCAGGAACTCACGACAACGAAACGATCGTTGGTTATTTCCGGGATAAGTCAGATTACGAGCTGGCATATCTGTATGAGTATCTGAACATTCATTATAAAGAAGAAATACCAGATGCACTGATCCGGGCAGCCTACGCAAGTATCGCAGATGTGGCCATTATCCAGATGCAGGATCTGATGAAGCTTGGAAATGAAGCCAGAATGAACGCACCTTCCACGGTGGGACGCAACTGGCGCTGGCGTATCGGAAAAGATACTTTGAGCGAAGAACGGAGAGCATGGATACGGACTCTGGCAACCGTATATCGCAGATAACAAATACGCTATAAGATGCATAAGCATTTTATATAGAAGTCTTATTCTAAAAAAGGAGAGGAATCAAATGAAAAAGAAAGCAATCTCATTATTACTTGTTGCAGCTATGACAGCTACAATGACAGCAGGCTGCGGCGACAAACAGGAAGCAGCAGACAACACAACTGCAGGAAACGATGCGGCACCTTCTACAGAAGCAGCAGCATCTGATGATGCAGCAACAGAAGAAGAAGAGGAAGCATGGAGCGGTACATTGACTGTATGGAGCCCACAGGAAGATCAGGATACAGGCTGGTTACAGAAAGAATGTGACGCATTCAATGCGGCTCATCCAAACTGGGATGTCACATTTGAGTATGGTGTATGTGCAGAGGGTGATGCAAAAGCTACTGTCACAACAGACGTTGAGGGATCTGCAGATGTCTATATGCTGGCAAACGATAACATCCCTGATTTAGTAGCAGCAAACGCACTTGCTGAGCTCGGCGGATCTTATCTTGATTATGTAACAAGCACAAACTCCGATTCCATTACAGCATCTGTTACATACAATGATGCAGTAGTAGCATTCCCATTTACATCTAATACATGGTTCATGTACTATGATAAGAGTGTATTCTCTGATGAGGATATCAAGAGCTTTGACACAATGTTGGAGAAAGGAAAAGTTGCCTTCCCATTATCTGATTCCTGGTACATTCAGGCATTCTATGTTGGAAATGGCTGTTCATTATTCGGAGATGGTACAGACGCAGCAGCAGGTATCGACTTCGATGGAGAAAAGGCAGCAGCTGTTACAGATTACTTAGTTGATGTAGTTGCAAATCCTAACTTTATCAATGATGCAGACGGAGCTGGTCTTGCAGGTTTACGTGACGGAAGCGTAAACGCTGTATTCTCCGGTACATGGAATGCAGAAGCTGTAAAAGAAGCACTTGGTGACAACATGGGTGTTGCAGCACTTCCATCATTTAATTTAAACGGAACAGACTGCCAGATGAAATCTTTCATCGGATCTAAAGCAATCGGTGTAAACCCAAATGCTGAGAACATGCAGGTTGCTATGGCATTGGCAGCTTACCTTGCAGGTGAGGACGCTCAGAAAGATCACTACGATATGAGAAACATCCTTCCTACAAACACAAACGTTGCAGTTGATGATGAGATCGCAGCAGCAGTTGCAGACGTAATGATCAACACATCTATCATGCAGCCATTAGTACCTGAGATGGGTAACTACTGGTCACCAGCTGAGAATATGGGTAAAGCACTTGTCGCTGGCGAGGTCACACATGATAACGCTGCAGAAAAGACAGCAGATATGAACACAGCAATGAACACAGACGCAGCACAGTAAAAAGGATACAGAAGATTCTTACATGCAAAATACAAACCTCGGGGCGCATGAGCGCTCTGAGGATTGTTTGATACTAAGGAATCCATTTTTATTTTAAGGAGGCCCATAACGTGATACAGGCTGGAAAAAGAAAAAAAGAGTTTGCGGATCCATATACCGTGACCGGTGCGGTTACAAAAGGAAACATCATTACAAAGCTTTCCCTGCTTATTATGGGCTTGGGTAATATCGCACACAGACAGATCGCAAAGGGACTGATGTTCCTGGTTGTTGAGATTGGATATATATGGTTTATGATCCAATCCGGAATTTATAATTTATCCATGTTTCCATCATTGGGATGGAGAGAGCAGGAAAAAGTCTGGAATGAAAAGAAAAGTATCTATGAGTACACTGCCGGTGATCAGTCATCCCTGATCCTGTTGTATGGAGTTGCAACGATTTATATTACATTGATGTTTATCGTTGTGTGGAGAGAGGCAGTAAAAAGCTCTTATAAATCAGAAGTGCTTGCAAAATCAGGAAAGCACCTGAACACCTTTAAAGAAGACTTCAAGAGTTTGTTTGATCAAAATTTACATAAATTATTACTTGCAGCGCCGATCATGGGAGTATTGATCTTTACGATCCTTCCACTGATCTATAATATTTCCATGGCATTTACCAATTACAGCAAGGTAAATGATCATCTGGTATTATTTGACTGGGTTGGGCTTGCAAACTTTGCAAAAATCTTAAATTTGAACGACAGTATCGGTAAGCAGTTCTATTCCGTACTGACATGGACGATCACCTGGGCGATTTTTGCAACAGCATTAAACTATATTTTCGGTATGATCCTTGCAATCGTGATCAACCGTAAAGAGACACATTTTAAGGGATTCTGGAGATTCTGCTTTGTATTATCCATCGCAGTACCTCAGTTTGTTTCCCTGCTGATCATGAGAAGTATGTTACAGCCAACCGGTATCGTGAACACTTTATTATTAAAATATGGTCTGATCGATACGGCGCTTCCATTTTTCTCAAGTGCGACATGGGCCAGAGTGACAGTTATCGTTATCAACCTGTGGGTAGGTATCCCATATACGTTACTTCAGGTAACAGGTATTTTACAGAACATTCCGGGTGAATTATATGAGGCAGCGAAGATTGATGGAGCTAATGCAATCCAGATATTCTTCAAGATCACATTGCCATATATGTTATTTGTCATGACACCATACCTCATTACACAGTTTACCGGAAATATCAATAACTTCAACGTTATCTACCTGCTGTCCGGCGGTAATCCGACACCGGTGGATGCAACAGCCGGTAAGACAGATCTGCTTGTTACATGGCTGTACAAACTGACCGTTGATAAGAACTACTACAACTTAGGTGCAGTAATTGGTATTATGACGTTCATTGTCCTTGCGATCGTTGCGCTGGTAACATATCGTAATACCGCATCTTACAAAGATGAGGAGGGATTCATGTAATGAGTAAAAAACAAGTGACATCTGGCACAAAAGCAAAGAAAACAATTGTGAATATTATTATCCATATTTTTCTGGCAATCCTGTCATTCATCTGGGTGCTGCCGATTTTCTGGGTGATCCTGACAAGCTTCCGCGGTGAGAAAGGTTCTTACGTAACCACTTTCTTCCCGAAGACTTATACGATCAACAACTATGTGAAATTATTCACAGATACAAGTATTTTGAATTTTCCGAAAATGTTTATGAATACTTTTATCATTGCGATTTTTACATGTATCATTTCAACCATTTTTGTACTTTCGGTATCTTATACAATGTCAAGAATGCGTTTTAACATGAGAAAACCATTTATGAATATCGCAATGATCCTCGGATTGTTCCCATCCTTTATGTCTATGATCGCTGTTTACTATATTTTAAAGGCTCTTGGACTGGCGGAGGGATCTATGATCCGTGTTGCTTTGATCGTCGTATTCTCAGCAGGTTCCGGTGTTGGATTCTATGTTGCAAAAGGTTTCTTTGATACGATCCCAAAAGCACTCGACGAGGCTGCGATTATCGATGGGGCAACAAGATGGCAGGTATTTACGAAGATTACCGTGCCACTCAGTAAACCAATTATTGTTTATACCACTTTGACATCCTTCATGGGACCGTGGGTAGACTTCATTTTTGCAAAGGTTATCTGCCGTGCTGATGCACAGTACTACACCGTATCTATCGGTCTTTGGAAGATGCTTGAAAAAGAATACATTGACAGCTGGTATACCTGTTTTGCCGCAGGCGCAGTTGTGGTATCCATTCCGATTGCAATTCTGTTCTTACTGACACAGAAATTCTATGTAGATGGAATGAGTGGAGCTGTAAAGGGTTAAACCGGGCAGCGGATAAGTTTTGGCTGTGTGTGGGACTGTTGTATGAGAGTGAAAATCTTGATACAGCAGTCCCTTTTTTGTAAACATAAAAACGCTCCGCGAGGATGCACAACTCGCGGAAATGAATATATAGCTACGCTATCCGCTCGTGTGCGAAAGTGTGCGCAAGCGCACACTTTGTTGTATAATACGAAGAAGAGAAGCTTTAAATGATATGAGAAAGGCATGGTTATAGGAATGAAAAAACGTTTGATCGCAGCCCTGTTAGCAGGAATGATGTTGGTACAGACAACCGCTTGTGGAAATAGCACCAGTGGAACCGTAGGTACTGTGGATAATACAGAGACAATGTCGGAGAGTGGGACGGAGACAGATACAGAAAGCGAAGGGAATGAAGTTACTGCATTGTCTTTGATGCAGCAGGTCAATACGGCGGAAGAGAATGTGATTGATGACAATTACCGAACTTATTATGAAGTGTTTGTTTACAGCTTTTATGACAGTGACGGGGACGGGATCGGTGATCTGAAGGGATTGACAGAAAATCTTGATTATATCAATGACGGTGATCCTGCGACGGACACGGATCTGGGATGTAATGGTATCTGGCTGATGCCGGTCATGCCGTCCACAACGTATCACAAATATGATGTGACGGATTATGAAGCGATCGATCCGGAGTACGGGACGATGGACGATTTTACGACACTTGTAGATGAATGCCATAAGCGTGGAATCAATGTGATCATCGATTTTGTCATGAACCACACATCTTCACAGCATGAGTGGTTCCAGACTGCATACCAATATTTGCAGGGTCTTCCGAAAGGTGCAGAACCAGATGCGTCAGAGTGCCCTTATGTAGATTATTATAATTTTTCCAAAGAAAAACTAGGCGGTTATTATCCGGTGGAGGGAACAGACTGGTATTATGAAGGACAGTTCTGGAGCGAGATGCCGGATCTCAACTGGGATAATGAGATGTTAAAGACAGAGTTTGAACAGATCGTACAGTTCTGGCTGGATTTCGGAGTGGATGGTTTCCGTCTGGATGCAGTAAAGGAATTCTATTCGGGCGCAGATGATAAAAATATTGCAGTCCTGACCTGGTTTAATGATATGGTGAAATCCAAAAAAGAGGATGCATATCTGGTCGGAGAGGCATGGAATGATTACAATGTCTATGCGAAATATTATCAGAGTGGCATGGACAGTTTCTTTGATTTTACTTTTGCGGATAAGGACGGTATCATCGCAGACACAGTAAAGGGAATCAATGGCGCTTCTGCTTACGGAAAGAGTCTTGTCAATACGCAGGAGCTTTACGGCAGCTACAGCGATACTTACATTGACGCACCATTTTACACCAATCATGATATGGCGCGGAGTGCAGGTTATTATTCCGGCGATTATAGTGAAGCGCAGACAAAGCTTGGAAATGCAATGAATCTTCTGATGTCGGGAAGTGCATTTTTGTATTATGGGGAGGAGCTTGGAATGAAAGGCTCCGGAAAAGATGAAAATAAGCGTGCTCCGATGTACTGGTCGACGGATGCCGATGCTACGGGTATGTGTGACGGACCAAAGGATATGGACGATATTAAGATGAAGTATGGCAGTTTAGAGGAGCAGGAAAACGATGGTAATTCCATTTATAACTTTGTGAAACAGACGATCGCATTGCGGAATGAGTATCCGGTGATCGCCAGAGGAAAGGTCGCATTTGATGAGGGGATTTCGGATGATACGGTATGCGTGATCCGGAAAACCTGTGATGAGGGACAATTGACGCTGGTGTTCAATACTTCAGAGAAGGCACAGACGGTCGATTTTGGGAAATCAGCTCTCGGAGCAACGGAAGACAGGAAATATCCATTGCAGATCGCAGGGGAGCTTCTGACAGGAACGGAAGCTGCCGTTCTGGATGAAGAACAGCTTACCATACCTGCGTATTCGGTCGTGATCTTAGAGTAAAAAAGAATACTTTTCCGGATAACAGAAATCCCCGGTATGAGACGGTCTATCGGGGATTTTTACTTGAATCTGTGCTTTTTTGGTATATAATAGTAATATCAAAGACGGAAAATACAGGTGTTGTGGAAATGCGTGTGTTTAAGAGAAAATCTGGAGGAACAATAGATGAAGCGGAAAGTCAGAACAAGAAAGCTGGGGATCAAATTTAAAATACTGATCCCGGTATGTGTATGTGTACTCGTTGTCTGTGTGGTTATGGGAGTAAATTCTTACAAACATATCCAAGACGGCATGGTTGAGATGGGCGTTCAGGAGGCAGACATGGCGGCAGATCTGACACTTCGTATGTTAGATGGCGACGAGGTGGAGCAGATCGTTCCGGGGGCAGAAGAAAGCGATGCATATAAAGGAGTCCTGGCAGCCTTAAAAAATATGAAGGACAGCTGTGGGATTGCATATCTGTATACTTTATATACCGATGGGACAAATGTTTATTACGGAGTAGATGTGGAAGCAACCGAAGATGTAAGTTATCTCGGGGATCCTTTTGCTGACTCTTATGAGGAGTTAAAATCTGTATTTGAGGGACAGGAATATGTGCAGGATTATATTGATGAGACGGAGGATGGAGACCTGATCACAGTCTACAAGCCGATCACAAACAGCGCAGGAAAAGTGGTGGCAGTTCTGGGGTGCGATTATGATGCATCTGATATTACTGCCCGGCTTGAGGCATCACTTGTGGGAGTGATCAAGATCGGTGTGGTCTGCATTGTTCTTGCAGTAGCGGCTCTCAGTATCATTATTTCAACGATCACGAGAGGGCTTCAGAAAGTGGACGACAAGATTTATGAGATCGTGCATAATGAGGGAGATCTGACACAGAAGCTGGACATCCACAGTGGAGATGAGATGGAACTCATTGCAGGGAATGTCAATGCTTTATTGGAATACATACGGGGAATCATGTTGAAGATCTCCGATAATTCAGAACATTTAAATGGTTCATCACAAAAGATCGCACAAAACCTTGCAGCAGCAGAGGTGAATATCACAGATGTTTCCGCAACTATGGAGGAAATGAGTGCGGCAATGGAGGAGACAAACGCTTCACTGGAGCAGATCAGCACCTCAGTGGGACAAGTTTATACATCCATTGAAAACATGGCAGCACGTGCAGAACATGGGAAAGATTCTTCCGGTGAAATGAACGGGCGGGCAGCCAGTGTCCGCACAGAAGCCTCAAGCAAACAGCAGGAGGTTGCGGAGCAGACAGCCGACATGGCACAGAAATTGAATGAGAAGATCGAGCAGTCCCAAGCGGTGCAGGAGATAGCACAGCTTACGGCAAATATTATCGAGATCACCGATCAGACCAATCTGTTGGCATTAAATGCGAGCATTGAGGCGGCAAGGGCAGGAGAGGCAGGAAAAGGATTTGCAGTCGTGGCAGATGAGATTGGAAAACTTGCTGCCAATTCGGCAGAAGCTGCAGAACAGATACAAAAAGTGAGCGCAGCGGTAGTTGAGGCTGTGAATGGTCTGGCACAAGAGGCAGAAAATATGGTCGAATTTGCGGGAATAACTGCTATGGATGGTTATCAGCAGTTAGTGGAAATGAGTGAGTTTTACAGCAAAGATGCAGGTGATATGAATGCCATTATGGAAGATTTCACAAGTGCTGCCGGCGAATTGCAGAAAGCCATGGATGAGATCAAAGAATCGACTACAGCAGTCAGTGCTGCTGTCGAAGAGAGCGCAAAGGGCATTGTGAATGTGGCAGAAATGTCCACAGATCTTACAGGAAGTGTGGGAGATATCCAGAAAGCGGCTGATCATAACAATGAGATCGCAGATCTGCTTGATACTGAGGTGAAACGGTTTAAGCTGGAGTAACGGAGATTGTAAATCATAATTGAAATAAAAAATCGTGCGAACAGAAACGTATCATGTTTGCACGATTTTTTTATCAATAGGTGTTCAGTTCATAACATAATGAAAGAAATCAACAGCATTCCCTTTGTTATCAGTTGCGTATGCAATGCCGAAGCAGACCGTTCCGGTGTAGTAACCGTAGTCAGAAAGCCATTGGTTGTCGTTCAGTTCCAGACCGCAAGGGAGTGTCTCACCGGTTTCGGAATCTGTTGCATAGACGATCATATCTTTGTACTGTTCTAATTCATCCGCTGTTAAATAATCCGTAAGAGGCATAAGACTTCCGGTATCAGCGTATTGCTGGAACACAAATTCCGGTGCAAAAAGAACGTCGGCATCACCGACAGAAAGTTTTAAAGTCAGTTTCTGGTTACTATAGTAGTTTGTGGAGTAATTATCGTCATCAGAAAAAGTGATGGAGGTATCTACGGTAACTTCTTCTTTCTTTGTAAAGCCTTCCTGTTCAAAAAATTCATCTGTGGAAGAAACGCTTTCTTCATAAGGATTCAGAGTATTTACCATCACTATATCTAAAACACTTTCCCTATAGGCAGCATAATGTACGATCATGGAAATGACAAACGCCACAAGACAGATGGCAGCAATGATGTGCCAGCGGTAATAGTCCCAGATATATTGCACCTTTGCTTTGCGGGAAAGGTCTTTGAATGCAGTTTTCTTTTCCATAGGAAAACCTCCGTAATTCTGTGCGTTTTTCTAACGCGATAATGATAGGATAACATAGAAAGAAGCAGGTTAAAAGGGAAAAAGTATAAAGTTTATCTAAAATAAAAAATGCTAAGAATGAAATAGATTCATTCTTAGCACATTCGTTGTACACAAAAAGCGGGTGATGGGAATCGAACCCACGTATCCAGCTTGGAAGGCTGGTGTTC
>OLSG01003328.1_pt1 | contig 11623 bp, 10 predicted proteins | sample 1673041 | NCBI WGS metagenome assembly OLSG01 (sample SAMEA3136749, study PRJEB25190) | human gut metagenome | reverse complement strand
CTGAAAACGTTGAAATATAAAGAAAACCACGCAATCACAAGGATTGCGTGGTTGGCGCGGAAGGAGGGATTTGAACCCTCGCGCCGGTTTTATCCAGCCTACTCCCTTAGCAGGGGAGCCCCTTCGGCCTCTTGGGTACTTCTGCAAATCATATGAAATTAAAAAAAAGTGGCGGAGAGAGTGGGATTCGAACCCACGGCTCTTGCGAGTCACCGGTTTTCAAGACCGGCTCCTTAAACCACTCGGACATCTCTCCCTGTTGATCTCCAACTCAGAGGCGAATGAAAGCATACCATATTTTGAGCCGTATGTCAACCTTAAACTGCGTTTTTTGTGGGCTGTTTTTTCTGAGCCTCAAAACAGGGGCGGTCAGCCCGCCGGGCCCCGACTGAAAAGGCCCCTGGAAAAAACGGGCAGTGCATGTTCCGCAGGGCGCTTTCGGTTTTTGATATAATAAGAAGGACCCCGTCCAAATTCATATTTGGGACGGGGTTTTTGATGGAACTTCCCGATTCCCATTTGGTGCGGCTTGTTTATGCAGGGCGTTCTCTGCCGCATCGATCTGAATTGGGGCGATGAAAGAGGAGGAGCCGGAAAGCGTGGAATATGGATATGTTCGGGTGTCGGGAAAGAGTCAGAATGAGGAGAGGCAGCTCTATGCCATGGAGAAGGCGGGGATCGCCAGGGAGAGGCTTTACATCGACAAGCAGAGCGGGAAGGATTTCAACCGCCCGGAATACCAGCGCCTGCTCCGCAAGCTGCGGGAGGGAGACGCGCTCTTTGTCCAGAGCATCGACAGGCTGGGGCGGAACTATGAGGAGATCCTGGAGCACTGGGGGCTGCTGACCCGGAAAAAGAAGGTGGATATCGTGGTATTGGACTTTCCTCTCCTGGACACCAGGGGGAGGGGAGAGGACCAGAGCCTCACCGGGAAATTCCTGGCCGACATGGTGCTGCAGATACTGGCCTATGTGGCACAGAAAGAGCGGGAAAACATACGTCAGAGACAGGCGGAGGGCATCGCCGTGGCGAAGGCCAGCGGGAAGCGCTGGGGGAGAAAAAAGAAAAACTTACCTCCTGATTTCCCGGCACTCTACACGGCCTGGAAAAATGGGGAGATAAGTGAGGGGCAGCTTCTGGAAGTCTGCGGAATGAAGCGCAGCACGCTGTATAAACGTCTGCAGGAGAAGAGGGCGTGCCAGAGGGAGTAGGAAGAAAAGTCCCAAAAAGTGTACTCAGATAGACTTCTGTCTGCTCCTGGGTCTCTGTTATGTACTTCGGCATTCCGGCGGAAAAGTTAAGTATTACAGAGAGAAAAGATTTTTTTCTTTCGTCTATCTGAGTACACTTTTCTGGACTTGGAAAAGCCTTGGGCGTTTGGAGGGAAGAGCATGCTGGTGTTGGGAGTGCGCTCCGGCGAATACATCACCATCGGACAGGATATCGTGATCCAGGTCGTCAAGGCCGGTGAAGTGACGCGGCTCGCCGTTCAGGCGCCCAGGGAGTGCCCTGTGGTGCGGGGAAAGCTGGTGGAGTCCAGCGGCGGGGCGCCCGACTGCATCCGTAAGCTGCGCCAGAAGAAGACACCTCCCCATACATCAAGATTCAAACAGGACCGGGACGAGGCCGGGGCCCTGTCTGAATAGTACCATCCACCCCTGCGGACCGGAGGGAAGGAACCGTCCGGGAATATCAAAAATAAAGGAGAAATCACTATGCGTATTCAGCACAACATCATGGCGATGAACGCCTACCGCAACTACAGCAACAACACCAGCGCCCTGTCCAAGAACCTGGAGAAGCTGTCTTCCGGCTATAAGATCAACCGGGCCGGCGACGACGCCGCGGGTCTGGCCATTTCCGAGAAGATGCGCGCCCAGATCACCGGCCTGGACAAGGCCCAGGACAACGCCAAGGACGGTATCTCCCTGGTGCAGACCGCCGAGGGCGCCCTCACCGAGGTCCACGACATGCTCAACCGCATGTACGAGCTGGCCGAGCAGTCCGCCAACGGCACCTATGAGGACGCCACCGACCGCAATCAGCTCCAGAAGGAGGTCGACCAGCTCAAGAGCGAGATCGACCGCATCGCCGACTCCGCCAACTTCAACGGCATCAAGCTGCTGGACGGCTCCATGAAGGACGGCACCACGGTGGCTATCGATGCAGGCAGCGTCACTGGTAAAGTGAATGGCCAGGCTATCACCGCTGCTAGCGGAACGGCCAACCTGTCTGGTAACTTCAAGGCGGGTGACACCGTCACCATCAACGGCGTTACCTATACCTGGGCGAGCCAGGCCACAGGCGCTGACGGCAAGACCTTTAAGGATTTCAACGCTCTGAAGTCTGCTGCCAAGGTAAACGGCGTGACCATCGGCGGTACTGCCTCCAAGGCCACCTTCTCCAAGGCGGGCAAGGATCTGACCCTCCAGATCGGCGACACCAGCGAGACGTTCAACCAGCTGGAGGTCTCCATCAACGACTGCCATGTGGCCGCGTTGAATCTCACCGACATGAATATCTCCGACCAGGACAGCGCCGCCGAGGCTCTGAACATGATCAAGAGTGCCATCAACTATGTCTCCGACGTCCGCGGCACCCTGGGCGCCACCCAGAACCGTCTGGACCACACCATCAACAACCTGTCCGTCATGCAGGAGAACATCCAGGATGCCGAGTCCACCATCCGGGACACCGACGTGGCCGACGAGATGATGGCCTATACCAAGAACAACATCCTGATCCAGTCCGCCCAGGCCATGCTGGCCCAGGCGAACCAGGTGCCCCAGGGTGTGCTGCAGCTGCTGCAGTGATCCCGGGCAGTTGTTCTGGAACAGCGACCACAGGGGGCCGGGCTCAGTGCCCGGCCCCCGTTTTTTAGGCGCGGAGGGCGCTGGCCCCTCGCAGGAATACTTGCGGACCGTGAGGTTTTTCTATGGATACGATCAAAATCGCCCGCCGGCTGGCGGAGCTGGGACAGACGGCGGACGCCCAGCGGGCCTACACCCTGGCGCTCCAGGCGGCAGGATTGTCCCCGGAGGAGGAGCTGGAGGCCGCCAGCTATCTTCTCTTTTCCAAAGGCGACTACCGGGTGGCCTATACCAGCTTCCTGTCTCTTTACCGCCGGGGCCTTTTTCAAAAGGAACTGCTGGAGCTGATGACCCAGGCCTTCTACCTGCCCAATGTGGAAGCTCTCCGCAGGCAGTATGAGGAGAACTGCACACTGCTCTCCCGCTATCCCTATCTGTTTCGGAGAGACTTTCTTCCCTTTGAGGACCTGCCTATTCAATTTTACCCCTATGACGATGACGGCTATCTTCCCTTTGACTGGAAGAGCGGCCTTTTTTCCGACTATGTGAATTTCCATACTCCAGTGATCGACCGAAATTTTTTCCATGACCTCGAAAAGCCTGTACTGGCATCAGATGTGTACTCCCAGTATCAGCTGGAGTACCTGAACGACACGGTGCGCAAGAGTGAGTGGGTGGGCCGGGAGAATCATATCTACCTTCACTACACGGATTGGGGGACCTTCTGCGCCCATCTCCAGTGTCTGTCCTTCAAAAAATTGCTGAAGGAAGAGAAGCTTGTTTTCCTGATCGAGGACGAGCTTGCCCAATATCCCATCGATTTTCAGGCTCGGTTCCATATCGATTACAGCCGTTACCCGGTGCGCCCGGTGGGCATCCGGGAGGTGAACCGCCTGATCTGGCACACCCAGCTGGCGGCCCACAACGGCGGCGACTTCTTCAACGAGATCTTTTATGGGCACCCCAATCTTCTGGCCTATGAATCCGTTATTCTGGATGGTATCGACAACCTTTTGGACGAGATGCGCCGCCGGGTGCGCGAGCGTCGGCTGGAGACCGCCACCGACCGTCAGCTCCTCCAGATCAAACATCCCACTGACAAGGACCTGCTGGTTGCCTATTTTTTAAACCAGCAGGAAAGCAACAGCAGCCTCGATCCCGATTCCCGCATCACCCCGATCCTCTTCTTCCAGCCCCACTTTTATAATATTTCGTATGATATCTCAGTGGACACGAAGAGCAACAAGACCGTGCTCCACTCGGAGCAGTACGACCGCATCCGTTCCTCCGCTGTGTTCCAGAACTTCAAATACATCAAGACCTTCACCCCCATCCGCCGTCCCACCACCAGCTATGCCGCGACCATTCGCTTCATGGAGCCGCAAATTGAAAAAGAAGGGCGTATTGTGGCCGATGACCTGACCGCCCGCATGCTCAACCGCAGCTTTATGGTGGACCCCTGGGATCGACTCTACCGGGACAGCGTCCTGGTGCGCTTCGAGGACGGCAAGCTGAACCCCAAAGCCACCTTTACTGCCCTGGCGGAGTTCCTTGACCTCCCCTACACCCAGAGCATGACCTATTGCTCCGGGGCCAGCGGCATCGACCCGGAATCTCTGGCCGGAAATGCCCGCGGCTTTGACCCGGCTACGGTGTATCGGACCTATGATGAGTTTGCAAATGATGATGAGCGGGCATTTCTGGAATACTTCCTCCGCGATGTCTATGAAACCTATGGATATGATTTTCACTATTATAAGGGCGAGCCGGTCGATGAAGAGTGGGTGACGAAAAAAATATCCAGATTCACCACTCTCAACCGGTTTATCAGCCGTTCTTGGGAATCTCTATACCGGAATACTCATAATCAGAAAACTGGAGCTCCCTTGGATCAGGAAGAGATCGAACGGCGTATTCAGGATACCCTCTCCGGCCTGGATTCCAACCGGCTGCACGTTTCCAAGCTTCTGATGCGGGGACTGCGTTTTATCAATGAAGATGGTCAGCCCCTGAAAATGATGACGCCGCTCAAGCTGGACCCGGCCCTGCTGGAACAGCCGCTCTATCACTGAGGAGGACCACATGGAACACAAGGGAACCGTTTACTTTTTCACCGGCCTCTCCGGCGCGGGCAAGACCACCGTAGGCAGCCTCTTTTACCGGCGGCTCAAAAACACCAAGCCCAACGCGGTCTATCTGGACGGTGACGAGATCCGGGTGGCCTTCGGTGAGGATGTGGGCTACACCAACGACGAGCGCCTCCGATGGGCGGGGCGGATCTTCCGGGTGTGTAAGCTCCTCTCCGACCAAGGCATCGACGTGGTGTGCTGCTCCATCGCCATGTATCAGAGCGTCCGGGCCTGGAACCGGGCCAATATCCCCAATTACAAGGAGATCTATCTGAGGGTGAAGCCGGAGACCCTGCTGGCCCGGAACCAGAAGGGGCTCTACACCGGGGGGCACAATGTGGTGGGGGTGGACCTGCCCTTTGACGAGCCCCAGACCCCCGATCTGATCATTCAGAACGACGGAGAACGCACCCCTCTGGAGGCGGTGGAGGAGATCGAGCGGGTCCTGTATCCCAACATCGTCGAAAACCCCATCGATAACCGGGACTACTGGAACCGCTATTATCAGGACGGCCTCTGTCCCATGGACCCCTCCCCCTTTGCCCGGTATGCCGCCACTCTGGTGGAACCGGGACGGACCCTGGTGGACCTGGGCTGCGGCAACGGGCGGGACGCCCTCTACTTTGCCTCCCTGGGCCTCTCTGTCATCGCCATTGACCTGTCAGACACGGCCATTCAGACGCTGCGGGAGCGGGGCGGAGACAACCCGCGCTTCCTCTGCGGGGACTTTATCAACGCCCCCATCCACCGGCCTGCCAGCTATGACTATGCGTACAGCCGCTTTACCATCCACGCCATCAACCAGCAGCAGGAGCGGATGCTGCTGCTGGCCATGCACCGCGCGATCAAGCCCGGCGGAAAGTTTTTCATCGAGGTGCGGGGCGTCCATGATCCGCTGTACGGCAGGGGACAGCCCCAGGAGAAAAACGCGTTCTTCTACAACAATCATTACCGACGCTTCATCGTCATGGAGGAGCTGACCGCCTCTCTGCAGGAGGCGGGGTTCCGCGTGGAGTACGCACAGGAGCGGACCGGCTTCGCCCCCTACGGAAATGATGACCCGCCGGTGATACGGATCGTTGCTATCCGCAAGGAGATGAAAGCATGACCGTCCTGGCAGACCTCCACACCCACTCCACCGCGTCTGATGGGCAGTATGCGCCGGCGGCGCTGGTGGAAAAGGCTGCCGCCGCCGGCATCCAGGTGCTGGCGGTCACCGACCACGACACCATTGACGGCGCCGAGGAGGCGGTCCGGGCGGGCACGGCCCTGGGCCTTACAGTGTTGCGCGGCGTGGAGCTGGGGGCGGCCGAGGACCGGCACATGCACATACTCGGCCTGCACCTCGGCCCGGAGTGCCCCGCCCTGACAGCGCTCTGCCGCAAGCTGCGCGCCAGCCGGGACGAGCGGAAGTTCCGCATCGTGGACTTTCTCCGGGAAAAGGGTATGGATGTGTCCCTGGAGGAAGTGGAGGCGCTGGCAGGCGGCGGGGTCGTCGCCCGGCCTCACTTCGCCCAGGTGATGCTCCGGCGCGGGTATGTCACCTCCCTCCGGGAAGCATTCGACCGCTATCTGGATTCCGATGAATATCAGCGCATCGAACACTGGAAGGCCGGCGCCGCGGAGTGCATCGCCGCCGTCCACAGCGCCGGCGGCAGGGCCGTGCTGGCACACCCTTACCAGCTGGGCTATGCGGACGATCGATTGGAGGAGACCCTCCGCACCCTGCGGGAGAAGGGGCTCGACGGTTTGGAGTGCTTCTATCCCCGTCATACCCCGGGACAGACTGCCGCCTATCTGCGTCTTGCGGAAAAATATGGGCTCCATATCACAGCAGGCAGCGATTTCCACGGGGAAGCCGTCCGTCCGGACACCAGACTGACGCCCATTTCCCTCGAACTGGGGTGGCTGATTTAACAGCGGGGGAGGTAGACTTGACAAACACATCGCTTCCATCAGCGCAGGTAATATGAGACCGGGTTTGGCAAGAGCGCCAAACCCGGTCGTTTTTCAGCCATCCCAGCTTCCAGTATGTTCAAAATTCCTCTTTTTCCTTGAGAAAGACATAGTGATCGTGCCCGGAATGGGCGGCGTCATACCGGTAACCCAGATCCTGAAAGTCTTTCAGCTCCTCGCTCCGGCGGACGCCACGCTCTGCCATCCATCGGACCATCTGCCCCCGGGCCATCTTGCACAGCGTGCCCTTTTCCACCACCCGGCCGTCCTTACGCAGCTCGCCGAAGGTGCAGGTGAGCACCTCCACAGAGGGGGGCAGGTGGGGGAGCACCGCCCGGCTGTACTCCTGGGAGGCCAGGTCCACCACCAAGCCGGCCTCTCCGGCCAGCGCTCGGGCCAGCCTGTCTCCCCAGAAGGCGTACAGATCAGGGCAGCCGTTCACCGACAGACGGGCCTGCATCTCCAGGCGGTAGGGCGTCACGCCGTCGAAGGGGCGGAGCATGCCATAAAAGCCGGAGAGGATGCGCAGATGTTCCTGAAGATAGGTGAACTGGCCGGTCTCAAAGACGCCGGGGGCCATGTACTGATACTGGATGCCCTGATAGGAGAGCAGGGCGGGGGTGAGGCCCTTCCCCAGCTCCATGCGGGCCAGCCGCTCCACATTCAGATCGGTGATGGCATCGCTGCACCGCCACAGCTGCTTCAGCTCCTGCCGGGACAGGGAACGCAGAGCGGAGAGCAGGCGCTCCGTCTCTGGGAGAAAGGCGGGCAGGGCCTGGGGAGAGAGCGTGTCGGTGTCGGTCCGCATCTTTTTGGCGGGGGAGATGAGGATCTTCATGTGCTCGCCTCCTCCCACTGCCTCAGAACCGCCAGCTGTTCCGGGGTATGGAACCAGTGCTCCATCCCCTCCGCCGCAGTCAGGGAGCAACGGAAGCGGCGGGCAAAGCGGTCCACTGTGTCTCGGGGCACCAGATGGTCCTTTTGGGCCCAGAGGATGCGGGTGGGGGTCTCCCAGCGGGAGACAGGGTGGGCGCGGACGTACTGGAGATAGGGCCAGGACAGGGTCTCACCGAACTCAGTGGAAATCTCTCCCTCGGCCTCCAGGCGTGACTCGGTCACCCCGGCCCAGGACATCATCTCCTGGATCAGGCGCTCCATGTCCAGCACCGGGGAGACGAAGAGGGCTCGGTCCAGGGGGCGGTCCTGAAAGGCCAGCAGGGAGAACCACGCCCCCAGGCTGACGGCCCGGAGGGCCAGGCGGTTCCACTTCTGTCCGGACAGGGAGAGCAGGTCTCTCAACTCGGGGACAGCGTGCCAGGGGGTGAAGAGCTCCGGCCCGCCGGACCGTGCCCCGTGGCCGGGCAGGTCGATGGCCAGTACCTGCCAGCCCTTGGGGCAGACCACCTGGGCGAAGGACTCGGCCTCCTCCTTGCGGCCGCCCTTGCCGTGGAGGCAGAGCCAGACCTGAGGGGACGGGGAGCCGTAGAGGACAGCGGGGACGGAGGCGTGGTTCAGAGTCAGAGTCATGGTATCCATAAGGTTCCTCCCGCTCCCTGGGGAGCGATCTGTCGTAGGATGGCTGGGGAGGCGTCAGGGCTGGATGGCCACCTTGATGACGCCCTCCCGCCGGGACTCGAAGAGCTGGTAGGCCGCGTCGATGTCCTTGAGAGGGTAGGTGTGGGTGATGAGGGGAGTGGTGTCCAGCTTCCCGGCGGCGATCAGGTCCAGGGTCTGGGCACAGTTGCAGCCATCCACCCCGCCGGTCTTGAAGGTGAGATTCTTGCCGTACATGTCGGGCAGAGGGAGCAGCTGCGGCCGGTCGTAAAGGGCCACCACCGTCACCACCGCATTTGGCCTGGCGCACTCCCAGGCCAGACGGAAGGTGTCCTCGCTGCCCGCCACCTCCAGCACCACATCCGCCCCTCCGTGGGCGCTGTGGGCCAGGACCGCCTCCCGGAGCCCCTCCGGCTCCAGTGCCAGCACCTGAGGATAGTGGGCACGGACGAAAGCCAGGCGCTGGGGGTCCCGCTCACAGACGATGACCCGCCTGGGGTTTTCCAGCAGGACGCACTGGAGAGTGCACAGGCCGGTGGGGCCGGCGCCCAGGACGAGCACCGTGTCCTCCGGTGAGATCTGGGAGATCTGAGCGGCCCAGTATCCGGTGGCCAGGATGTCCCCCACGAACAGGGCCTGCCGGTCCGTCACGGCGTGAGGGATCTTGGTCAGCCCCTGGTCGGCATAGGGGACCCGGACATACTCCGCCTGCCCGCCGTCGATGCGGCAGCCAAGGGCCCAGCCGCCGCTGGGATCGGTGCAGTTGTTGACCCAGCCGTGTCGGCAGAAAAAGCAGGAGCCGCAGAAGGTCTCCACATTGACGGCCACCCGGTCTCCGGGGCGGAGGGTACGGACGTCCGGGCCTGTCTCCTCCACCACGCCTACCATCTCGTGTCCCACCGTGACGCCGGGCACCGCCCGGGGAACAGAGCCGTGCTTGATGTGCAGATCGCTGGTGCAGATGCTGGCCAGCGTGACCCGGACGACCGCGTCCCCGGGGTCCAGCAGGACCGGCTTTGGCTTGTCCAGCAGGGCGAATTTCCCCCGCTCCAGATAGGTGTAGGCGAGCATGGATCAGACCTCCTGTGTTTTGAGATGGATGAAGGCGGCGCCGGATCGGAGAGAAGGTGCCGGTGCCCATGTCACACAGCGCGCCGGAACCCAGGGCGCGCCCTAACAGCGCCGCCCGGCCTGCCCATTATACCTCAGGAAGAGAAAAACAGCAACTCGGGAAGTTAGGGGGAGCGGCAGGGGACATGTGATGATAAAACCTGAGAGGAACTAAGGCCGTCAGGCAGTTTGGTCAAATGTCCTGATAGTTTGTTCCCTGAAAAAGCTGCAGTAATCTGCAGACTCCCCAAGGAATTTCATCCTGATAGGACAGAGAGGCTTCTGACTGCTCCTGCGCTAGTTTTATGATGGTGCTGTCTGTTGCTTCGAGTTCATTTCCGTTTGGATCTAAAAGCTTTCCCAATAACAGCACTCCGTGCGGCCCGCAGAGTTCCTCTTTAAATTTCAAGGCGTCAATAGCCTTATTTTCTTGTTCTGGAGTCACTGTATAAAACATCAGCTTCTTTTCGATCTGCTCCAGTTGTTCTTTTGCTGTTTTAAAAATCGGGAACAAATCGAAGCACTCTTCCAGTTTGGCAAAAGCGGCGCGCTGGGGAGCGGTAAAGCGGGAGTTGTCGAGCAACCGTTGACGATGTGCATATATCTGCGCGGGCATGCCTAAACGCACGGATATACCGTCAAAAACATCGTCTACATGTTGGAAATTTCGAAGGGCATATGTAATTTTATACTCATCGTAAGTATCGAAGGCAAGCGTGGTCAGCTTTTGATAAGCGGAAAAATAGTTGGATCCCTCGCCATAAGCTCTGACTATATAGGTTCTCCAATGATCAAGACACTCGTTGAAAGAGTACAAGAAATTTGCCACAGCATCCTTTGCGTTACGTTCTAACTTTGCGGCGTTTTTTTCAGGGGCTTCCAGGATTTCCGCTAATGCAGAAAATCGATCTTCTACCCTCTGAAAACGGTCAATATTCTTCTGATAGGGGCCCAGCTCCTGTGCTAATGAGTGATACCACTTGCGCTCATCGCTTGTGGCCGGACGCAGATGCTGAAGAGTGCTATCATCGACATAGAAAAAATACTCTATATCCATATCTATATTCTCCTCTCTCAAATTTTAAAATCAAGAATCTCATAGAGTTACTTTTGGTATATCATTTATTAAAAATCCTGTCACTCAATTTTGCTTTCGAGTGTAGTTATAGGATTTCCAGTTATGAATATTCCTACTATTCCACATGCACACAGGCATAGCAAAAGACCGCCGATAAACGTCGACGGTCTTTCCAATTTGGTTGGAGTGGAATTATAGGATTCCACGAAATCAGAACAACAGAAATGGTATTCGGGTAGTCGGCGATCAGTATTTCCCTTTTCAAATTTTCTGACGGAACTCTTGTATTTTTTCGATGATAATGCGACTTGGGTCATTCCCTCGTTGTTTTCCGAGTAACATCTGCTCTACATCATTATCGCTTAAAATTACTATCATTTTGTTTTCACTTTGCCAAATGTCACGAAGGTGTATTTCAGAACTTGGGTCTCCGCCACATCTCGAAAAAATAAGGCCAAATAAGCCAACGCCCTTCTCTTTTAAATAATGGGCAACTTGCAAAATATCATCTTTTCCAATTTCATGCGCAGAATTCTTTGCATCTACAACAATAAACTCTGCTTTATACCGATCTCGAAGGTACATCCAATATCCATATTCTGAGTAATTTGGGATTATATAGTCTCTTCGATTAGCGTAATTGGCATCGGAGTTTTGTTCAGACACAGGATCGAGAGGCGGGCAAAATAGGGCGAATAGAATTTCGCCAACCAATTTTTGATAGACCTGCCAGTCTTCATACCCCGGTCGACATTGTTTAAGCTTAGCAATCAATTCGTCATATTGATCCGGTGCAGCACAAACTGGCAACGCAATGTCCGGAACCCCCAAACGAAGAGTTTCACTATCCCATAGTGTAATTCCTGCCGTTTTAACACGTTGACGGTATTCTGAGGCAAGAAGTGTAGGAACAGCAAGAATATAATTGATATTTGGACAGGCTTAGGTTTTTATACAAGGGCATAATTATAAAACACAACAAAACC
>OLSG01003324.1_pt1 | contig 11631 bp, 10 predicted proteins | sample 1673041 | NCBI WGS metagenome assembly OLSG01 (sample SAMEA3136749, study PRJEB25190) | human gut metagenome | reverse complement strand
GAGGGCATCTGCCAGCGCATCGGTGCTGTGCGGGGGCTGCTTGTCTAAGTGCGGGGGCAAAGTCTTAGCTATGCTTCGCCCAGAAGGCGTCGAAGGCGTCCATGAGTTCCATCCGTGAATGGACATTCGCCTTCTGATAGATATTGTAGACGTGTGCCCGTACGGTGGACTCGGCAACAAAAAGCCTCTCTGCAACGTAGGAGGTCGTTCTGCCGGCGATGAGGTAGTCGAACACTTCGGTCTCTCGCTTCGACAGCTTGCACTCAGCTGCGAAGGATGCCAAGGCAGTGCTTTTGTCGGGCCGCAAGTCGCGATCCTCGCTGATGGCGCGGTCGTCCGCGATGGAAACCAAGGGCATGCGATCGCGATCAGTAAACACGAGAGTTGCAGTGATCAATACGATAGTCATGCCAAAAACAGCCAAGGTAGCAACGGAGACGCTCCCAGAGAAAAAGCCTGCGGTCCAGCCGGCGAGCATCCCCACGGAAATGGCGAGCCTTCCTATCGCCATGGTTCGGAAGAGTGACGCGTCGTTTGCCTTGACAATGTTGCAGTAGTCGTTCAGGGCAAGTACCTCGAACAGAAGATAGCCTATCATCGCCATCCCCTCGCCCGCGATGGACTCTCCCCCCGAGATGGCCAGAAGCGCGAAGCCCAGGCCCATGGAGGGGGCGACGGCCCGATAGAGCACATAGGGCTTAGCGGCGTCCTTCGCGAATTGGGCATACAGGATGTAGACGCCTGCTAGCACCACAATGCAGACAGGTTCCGCAAGATAGCTGGCTGGCAGTGCGAAGCTGCCGGAGAATGCCATGGCCGCAAGCAGCGAGAAGGCGAGGGAGTAGCAGACGAGCGCCAGCGTCATCTTAAGAGCGGGGATGCTCTTGGTGACGTTGCGGATGGATGTTTCCTCGGACAGAGCTTCATCCTTCAGTGGCTCGGTACTTTCGTTGTCGAAAAGAGCAGTGCCTCCTCGCCGTGAAATGAGACGACTCGAGAAAACGAGCGCGGCGGCAGACAGCAGGGGGAAGACGATGCTGGCGCCCAAGAGGGTTCGCTCACCGCCCATCAGAGCGACAAGAAACAGAAGCGCGCCCACGCCGTAGGATATGACCAGCAAGGTGAGGGTGTCGCCGAGTCTCATGGCGCCGAAAAAACTGAGCCACATTAAAAAGAGTGACACCTCGGTCATGGCAGTCAGCAAAGCAGCGACGCTGTGGGCCTCCTCACTTCCGCCCCAAAGGAGGAGGGGGGGTAACGGCGATGCCCGCGACGGCTCCTAGGGCAAGGAAGCAGTACTTACCGCGATCGGTGGCGATAACGCATGAGAGCGTCAGCGAGATGGCGAGCATAGCGCAGCGCATGAGAAGCTCGAAGAGCTCAAAGGGGATGCCGCCCACGCAAAGGGGGCTGCCGAACAGAGGCGAGGGAGAAAGGCCGGCGATGAACAGCCAGGCCCAAAAGAAGCCGAATCCCAAAAACCTTACAGGGAACACCCCTTCTTCAAGCAGCTTCATTGCCCCTTCTCTCTCGGGCCTTTTTACCATGGGTCTATTATAAGGGGCAAGGTGTCGCCACCTAGCTCTCATTTGACCCGTTTGTGCAGCGTTTAATGTCTGATCAGGGAGAATAGAAAAAAATAAGCGGAATTACTTAGGTCGGAATCGCTGAAAACCCTGCGTTTTGACGAATGGTAAGCAAGGCTAATCCCATCGTAAGGTGGTCTCGTTGCATGGTTGCGCCCAGTTGGGCGGCACAAGAGCAAGGAGACCATCATGGAAGACGCACCGGAATTGTTCGTCACGCCCGAATCCGAGCAATCTGAAGCGGTGGCGGTGTCAGGGAATGTCCAGGCACTGCTCGACCTTATGGCGCGCAATCCTCTGCATCGGGAGATCTATCTCCAGATTATCGAGTTCTGCGAAGTGCGCCGTCTCTTGGGAGATGTCGAAGCCATGGTGGCCGACTGCTCGGGGTTCTCACTTACGGCGCAGACGCCCTTCCGGCTTATCGCGAATGTTGTGGACAACGGAGGCATCCATTGGTACGAGGTGGATGCACAAGGCGATGAGATCACGGAGGAGCGCAGGGCGAATTTAACGGACGATGAAGCCGACGATCTTGTCGAGGGTTTTGCCCTCGAAGCTTCCGATGCGGGACGTGAGGTCTTGGAGCGCATGGCTCCCGAACGTCGTTTGCGTGACCTGTTCGACAAGGCGCCCGGCCGCCTTAGCACCTATCTGGACATTATCGATTTCTGCGGTGAGCCCCAAACGTTCAAGGCCATCGAGGCGCTCGTCCACCAAACCGACGCCGGGGCTCTTATCGGCGCGTCGGGCCAGCCGCTGCAGCCGAGCTATTTCGTGGACATGCTGGAACGCTCCGGCGGCCTGGTATGGGATAAGGGATGGAAGGCGACAGGGAAGGGGAGTGCGCTTGCGAAGCAATTGCGGCCCGCGCTGGCCGTTTAGAACTTGGTAAATGACCGGAAGAGAGAAAGCGAGAGGAGAAACGATGACGAATATGGCGATCACGCGGCGTGGCTTCATGAAAGCCGCCGCGACCGCTACGGCGGCTCTGGGCGTTGCTGGCGCGCCTGTCCTGCTCGACGAGGTTGATCAGGCCTTTGCCGACAGTATCCCCAAGCGCGAGAAGCACAAGACGGCGTGCCATGGCTGTACCAACTGCTGCCCCGTTTGCGTGTACACCGAAGACGGTGTGGTGGTGAAGATTGAAGGAGACCCCGACGGCCCGCTCAACAAGGGCGGTGTGTGCCTGAAGTGCCTCTCCCAAATTCAGACGGTCTACAGCCCGCGCCATGTGTTGCATCCCATGAAGAGGGTGGGCGATCGGGGCCAGAACCAGTGGGAGGCGATTTCCTGGGACGAGGCCACCGACCTTGCGGGCGAGCAGATTGCAACGGCTGTCGAAAAGTACGGCCCGTACTCCTACTGGAGTGCTCGCGGGGGTGGCGGTGCCTATATCGAATGGGAGACGTGGGGTCTCGACTACACGTTCGGAGGCTGCAACTCCCTGGCCTCTGGTGCCTGTCAGTGTGCTATGCCCCGAGATTTCGTTTCCACGACGTCGGTTGGGTTCAACTGCTGCGTAGATATGGACAATGTCGATCGCTGGGTGGGCGTTGTGGACAACGCCGAGCTTGATGGCAAGCGGCGCGACGACACCGAGCGCGTATTCGTGCTGTGGGGAAGCCAGCCCCACTCCTCCAAGGCGGCCCATGGCGGTCATGGCCTGGTAGATGCGCGCTCTAATCTCGGGGTGAAATCCGTTGTGGTCGATCCTTATCTGACGGCCGAGGCCGCCAAGGCTGATGTCTGGCTGCCGGTGCGCCCCGGCTCCGATTGCGCCCTCATGCTCTCGTGGATCCGCTACATCATCGACCAGAAGGCCTACGACGAGCCCTTCGTGAAGTATTGGACCAATTTGCCGTTCCTCATCAACCCCGACACGCGCCTGGCCTACCGGGCCGAGGAGGTTTGGCCCGACTACGTGAATCCGGCCGCCGATCCGGACGATGTCTACGATACGCCAGCCTACGTTTGCTTCGATGCGCGCACGAACACCATCCAGCCCTTTCCCTTCACGGCCCCAGGCGACAGCCCGGTCGATCCGGTCGTTTTCGCTACGGCGACGGTGAACGGAAAAGAGGCTAAGACGGCCGGCCAGATCTATTGGGAAGAGGCCGAACCGTGGACGCTGGAAGCGGCGGCCGAGACCTGCTGGCTGAAACCCGAGAAGATCCAAGAGGCCATAGAGCTGTACATAAACGCCGATTTCGGCGGAATCAGCAACGGCGTGTTCTCCGATCACCAGGAGAATTCCTCCACGGCCCCCCTGGGTGCTCTGGCCATCGATTCCTTGCTCGGGTTCGTCGAAACGCCACTCTCCGCCTTCCAGAACCACGGTCCGGCGAGCCTTACGCCCGACCGACCCACGGTGCGCACCGGCGTTTTCTCCACGAGCTTCGAGCGCTACGGATTAGGCTGGACGACCGGTCTCACCAAGGGCGAGAACGATCGTCTGCTCGACGATATCGTAGCCGGCTGGGACGCCAAGGGCCGCGACGGTGAAGAGATGCGTCGCTACTTCTTCCAATCACGCTGCGACACCATGGGGGCCAACGCCCACAAGGGCATCCACCAGTGGCAGACCTGCGCTCCTCGCGAGCTGCGAGAGGGCATCACCACCGGCGAGCCCTATCGCCCGCGCGTCATGTACGAGATGTCCGGCAACAAGTACGCCGTTATGGGGCCGGCTCTCGAATGGAAGAAGGCCTACGACCAGCAGGACTTCATCATCCAGCAGTATCCGATGATGACCTCGTTCACCGTTCAGAGCGTGGACTTGTTCCTCCCTACGACCGAATGGCTGGAATACGATAGCTACGAGGCACCGGCCACACACTTCAACCGCCATTACGCCCGCTGCCAAGTAACCCACCTCGGCGAGACCGTGAATCCGTTCGTCTCCCCCTACCAGGTGGCGAAGGCGGCCGTTGAGAAGCTCGGCGAGGATAATGTGTTCGACCCCGATGCCTACAAGCAGCCCTTCTTCGAGTCGATCGAAGCGGCGCGTCAATTCTGGGCCGAGGACATGGGGCGCGAAAGCTGGCAGGAGATGCTCGACGACATCGACCATCGCTACACCGAGACGCCGGTAGAGGAGTGTCTGGTGTATAAGCAGTACGAGGGCGTGGTCTCCGACGGGCTGCCCCGTGGGTTTGCCACTATCTCCCGCAAGGTCGACGTCTACAGCGAGGCGATGATCCGCCTGGCGCGCACGGGCTTCCCCTACATGTACCCCTATGAGCAGCCCTCTTGTGACGATTACGACCCTATCTGCACGTTCCACGAGCCGACTGAAAGCCCGCTGAATGATGCGGAATACCCGCTCGTCATCACCACCGGCCGCCTCCCGCATTTCCATCACGGCACGATGCGCCACGCTCCTTTTATTCGCGAGCTTATGCCCGCGCCCGAGCTGCGCATCAATCCCCAGACCGCTGCCGAGTACGGCATCGAGCATCTGGACTGGGTCAAGATAACCTCGCGCCGCGGCAGCTCCCATGCCCGTGCCTATCTTACCCAGGGAATTGCCCCCGGCGTGCTCATTACCGAGCGCTTCTGGAATCCGGAGTGTTACGACTCCACCCAGGAGACCATCACGCCGGGCATCGAGGAGTGCGGCTACAACATCATGTCCGCAGACTCATTCCAGAACCCTTGTTTCGCCACGAACAGCTATCGCGCGTTCACGGTGAAAATCGAGAAGTGCGATCGCCCGGAGCGCATCTGGGTGGAGAGCAAGGAATTCGAGCCGTTCATGCCGACGCTGCAGAACGAGCCTGTCACCGAGGAGGTGTTCTAAATGGCGAAGGGACTGCTCATCAACCTCGACCGCTGCACGGGCTGCGACAGCTGCATCGTGGCCTGCAAGCTTGAAAACCGTCTGCCGCTCGGGTCGTTCTACAACAAGGTGATAGCCATCGGCCCGACTGGCACTTTCCCCGATGTCGAGAAGTACTGGCTGCCCTCGCAGTGCCAGCAGTGCGAGAACCCTCAGTGCGTGGCAGTGTGTCCCACGGGCGCGAGCTACCGTGATCCCGAGACGGGCTATGTGCTTATCGACAAGGACAAGTGCATTGGCTGCCAGTACTGTCTGTACGGCTGCCCCTATGGCGTGCGTCAGATGGACGAGGAGCACGGCGTGGCCCAGAAGTGCACGCTGTGCTCGCAGATCACCGCCGATGGCAGCGATGTGCCCGCCTGCGTGCACAATTGCAACTGCGGCGCCCGCTTCTTTGGCGATTACGACGATCCCGACAGCGACGTTTGCCGGGAAATGGCGAAGTACCCCGAAGAGTGCATTCACGCTCTTCCCGACCCCGGCAACGCCAAGCCGCTCACCCGCTACATCCTGTCCCCGAAGTTCGCCAGTTGGAAGGAGCTGATCTAGGTGGATATCCAATGGCCCCTCGTCCTGTTCTCGCTCATCGCGGGGACGGGAGGATCCCTCTTCGCCTTCGTCGCCCTCTCCGAGCTTGTCGGCGGCAAGGACAAAACGCGCTTTGCCGCAACGGTGACGGTGCTTGTGCTTATCGTCGTCGGCGGATGCCTTTCCATGCTGCATTTGGCGTCGCCGCAGAACGCCTTTGCTGCGCTCACGAACATCTTTTCGTTCTCGGGCATCTCCATTGAGCTGATGCTTCTGGGTCTGACGTTCGTCGCCGCCGCGGCCTATGCGATTGTGGTCAAGCGAGTTCGCAATGCTGCGGCAGCCAAGGTCCTCGCGCTTGTCGGCGGCATTTTGGGTTTGGCCCTCGGCTATTTCTGCGGCCATGGCTACGTTATTGAGGCCCAACCGACCTGGATGCACGAATCGTTGCCCTTGGCCTACTTTGGCACGTCGCTTGCTTGCGGCGCGTTTGCCTATGACATCATCGCTTCGCGCTTAGGCGATGGAAAAGAGGAGCTGCGCGGCCGCATGCCCGTAGCCCTCATGGTGTGCACGACCGTCTCCGCCGTGGCAGTGGTGGCCTATGCGGGAGCCCTCGGCTTCGATGCGGCCATGGCCCATGGCGCTGTGTTTTGGGGAGGAGTTGTGCTCTGCGGCATCGTCGGAACCCTGGGTGCCGGTCTGGTGCGCCTTGTCGGACGTGCGGTTCCGGCTTTGCCCGTAGACGCCATCGGCCTGATCTGCGCTTTCGTGGGCGGGGTTTCGATTCGCGTGCTCATGTGGGTGTGCGCCACGGGCTACCTGGATCTGTTCGCCCATACCGTTCCCAGCGTCATGTTGAATCTCTAGAGGTCTGTCAGGCGGCCTCGTCCGGGGCCGCCCGTTGTTGGAAGGAGCGCATTGTGAACACCGAAGAAGCTGTCTCGCTGCTTGGCTCCAGAGCTGATTTCTACCGCCAGATCGCCCAATGGTACTTCGCTCCGTTGAGTGAGGAGCAGATCGAGGCGCTGGCCGCTCAGGATCTGCGGGCTTTGGCGGAAGATGACCAGTCGTCCTACGCCGAGGGCTACAACGATTTGTACCGAGCACTGCGCCTGCGCCATACGGGCACCCGCCAGGCTCTGGCCGCCGATTTCACGGGCGCGTTTTATGGCGTGACCACGGCGGAGGGGGAGACGGCGCAACCCTTCGAGTCGCTTTACCGCTACGACGGCGGCTCGCTTATGGGGCAGCCGCGCGGGGAGGTGTACCGCGCGCTCAAACAGGCTCGCCTCAAGGTGCGCGAGGGGCTCGACTTGCCCGAGGACCACCTCTCTTTCATCGCGGCGTTAGAGGCCGAGCTTTGCGACCGGGCTGCAACGTATCTGCGGGACGGGGATGTTGCGGCGGCCGCTCGGACGCTTTCCGACCAACGGGCATTCTTCGATGAGCATATCGCTTCCTGGTTCGGTGATTTTCGAGACCGCGCCAGCGCTATGGTGACAACGAGGTTCTACCGGGGTGTTCTTAAGGTAACAGATGCATTCTTCAACGATGAGCCGGGAATGATGGACGAATTGCTGGAGTACGTGAGCTAAAGGTTCTCGCGGAAAGCAGTCGAGAGGATTGCTTGTGCGAGAGACAGCGAAGGGTGTGCAGTGCCGGGGGCCCGATTGCGGGACTCCGGCGCCTGCAGGCTCTGAAGAAAGGAGACGGGAGTGAACGAGAATGCGAGCGGTGAAGCTCCTCGGTCAACGACTTCGTCCGATGGGCGCGATGCGCGGCGAGCGATAAGCCGCCGCCAAGCGATCGAGGGCGCCGTGGCCATTGGCGTCCTTGCGGCTTTCGGCGGTACCGTCAAAGCCTTTGCGGGGGAGGGCGACGCGCTCTATCCTCCGGGAGGGCAGGATACGGGAACACTCTGGGGCAGCTGCATCCGCTGTGGCCGGTGCGTGGGCGCCTGCCCGACCAAAGTGATCGTCCCCGGGACGTTGGATGATGGAGCGGTGAACGCGCGTCTGCCTCTTATGGATTTCCGTTTGGGCTTTTGCGACATGTGTGAGGGCTCCTTCCGTTGCGCCGCCAATTGCCCTACGGGAGCTTTGCGCCCCTTCGATCCCTACGTCGACAAAATCGGCATGGCCCGTGTGGAAGAGGCCGAGTGCGAGCTGTACGGCGTGTCGGCGCACTGCAATGCGCCCTGCGTCGATGCGTGCGCCTGGGACGCGTTGACGATTGACGGCGAGGGGCGCCTCGTCGTCGACGAGGAGAAATGCAACGGGTGCGGTGCCTGTGAGCTGGCTTGCGTAGCGGGCTCCTATGGTTCCTATGGCGGCAGCGGCCTTCGTGGCATCAATATAGTCCCTTGGAAGGAGGGTGAGAGCGATGAGCGTAAATAGCGAGACTCAGACGAGTGGACGGCCGCGGCGCAGTCGTGTATCCCGAGTGCGGAAGGCAGTGCTCGCGATTGCATTCGCCTTGTTCTGCGCCGGGGTAGTGGTTGCCGGAGGACTGGGCGATGCGTGCAGCGTGGGCTACGAGGCCATTGCGGCGGTGTGCCCCCTCGGCGCTCTCGAAGGGTTTTTCGGTTCCTGGTCCTTTGCTCCTCGCATGGCCATTGGTCTTGGGCTCGCGCTTGTGGTGGTCATCGTCGCGGGACGCGCCTTCTGCTCTTGGATATGTCCCGTCCCCCCTCTTCAGGGATTCTTGCGCACAAAGAAGCAGCGGCATCGCGTCGCGGCAGAGCAGAAGGCTCAGGCCGAGGAGTCGCTTACGCGATGGAAGAAGGCGTGCTCGGGTTGCTCCGGCGGCTGCGGCGACGTTTGCCCGAGTGCTGGAAACGCAGGAGGAGACGCGTCTTTCGAGGAGGCTTCATGGGCCCGCAAGGGCGTAAAGCTTGATTCGCGCCATGCGGTGCTGGCCGGGACGCTGGCCACAACGGCGCTGTGCGGATTTCCCGTCTTCTGCCTCCTTTGTCCCGTTGGGCTCACGTTCGCCACGGTGATTGCGTTCTATCGCTTCGTGGGGTTCAATGAGCCGACGTTCGATCTTCTTGTGTTCCCGGCGATCATCGTGGTTGAGCTGGTTTTGCTGCGCAAGTGGTGTCACCGCTTTTGCCCCATCGGCGCTTTGATGTCCCTGTTCGCTCCGTTGGCGCGTCGCTTGCGTCCGCAAGTGAAGGTTGATGCGTGCCTGCGCTCGACCGGCGAGGATTGCGTCGTCTGCGGCTCGGTGTGTCCCGAAGGCATCGATCCGGTGCGTGATTTGGGACGCCGCCCGCTCTATGAATGCACGCGTTGCGGCCGCTGCGCCGAAGTCTGTCCCACCCAGGCCATCACCTTCCGGCGGCGACGCGCCCGCTCGACCGATCCGGTGATGATCGACGACGGACAGGCGGTGCTTCTCGATTAGCTTATGCCCTCTCCGCCAAATCCTCCACGGAGCAGCCGAGAACGTGGGCCAAGGCGATCACCACGCTGGCGGAGGCTTTCAAAAGGTGGTTGCGTCGTTGCTCGTGCAGCTGGATCATGCGCAGGGGAGGACGATTTCGGCTTGGTAGCCCTCGAAGCTGTCGATGAGCTCCATGCGTGTATGGGTCTCAGTCTTCTGGTAGATCTTGTGCACATGGCTTCGGGCAGTCGAATCGGAGATAAAGAGCTTTTCGGAAATGTATTGGGTGGTGCGTCCGGCCAAGAGGTAGTCGAGCACCTCGGTCTCGCGTTTTGAAAGACCATGCCGTCCGGCAAAGCCTGCCACGATCTGCTCGCGAGCTGGCATCTCCTCGGCTTTCTCGAGCATGGCACGTCCAAAGGAAATGGCTTTCAGGCCTTCGATGCTCTTGTCGGTGAAAACGAGCGTTCCGACGCTGAGTGCGATCAGGACCCCAATGATGACCGTAGCGACCATAGTGGTGCTCATATTGCCGAACGAGCAAACTGCCTCGGCACCCATCCATCCCACGAGCATTCCGAGAGATGCGGCGAGACGGGCAATAACCATAGTGGCGAGTAGCGATGAGTCGTCGGTCTTCACCACATTGCAGTAATCGTTGAGGCTTAAGGCCTCAAAAAGCAGAAAAGAGAAGACAATGGCACAACTCCCCAAAAGCGGTAGTCCCGGCCACGATACGAGCAAGAGGCAGAAGCCTCCGCCCATGAGCAGCGGTATGCCTCGGTAAAGTCCATACAACCTCGTTTTCAAGGACTTTATCTCGCAAATGGTGAGAACGAGCAGGGTTGCCACCAGACTGCAGCCCGATTGAACCAAAGGACCGCTGATTACCTGCTCAGGGGCAAATAAGGCGACGGCGGAAAGCCATGCAAAAGCCGATGAGACGAGGGCTAGCGCAATGGTCATGAGCCAAACAGAGTGGGGCATGCGAGGAAGTGCTTTTTGCGTGCTCGGGATGTCTACGAACAGCTCGCTGCCACGTTGCGCTTGATAGTGCCGCTCGGAAAGCAAGAAAGACAGACCTGAGGCGATAGGTAGCAGTGCGGCAATAGCGATGGCCGCCTCAGAGGGCAATGCGCTCGTTGCGAGACAGATGATCGAGCCGCCTGCATAAGAGAGAACGATGAGCTTCAGCGTTTCGTCGAGGCGCATATAGCCGAAGAAGCACAGCCACATGAGGAACATGGACACTTCCGCTAATGCGGCAAGGGCAGAGGCAACGGTTGTTGCGAGAGGGTAAGAGCTGGCAGCGAGAAGTGCCACTGCGCCCGTTCCGGCAACGATCGAAATAGCGAGCAGAGTGCGCTTTCCGATCACGCTCGCCAATGGCGCGCGCAGGGCGAATACGATTCCCAGCGCCAAAACGCGGAAAAGTAGCTCAGGTATTTCAAAAGGGGCGCCAGAAAGGCCGTAAAGCTGTCCGAAGGCCGGAGATGGAGAGACGGCGACAAGGAAGAGCCACGCCCAGAACATGCTGAAGCCAAAAAGGCGAACGGGAAAAAGCTTCCTGCTCTCGAAGACCATGGGTATCCCCCTTCTCAACCGGTGCCTCCATTATAGCCTCTTCCCACTGGAAAGCTGTCGCGCAGATACTTTTGCCCAAGGCTCTGATCAGCCTAAACGCAAAAACCAACGTTTTGATTGATGGGGGTCACCGAGTCGAAAACGCCGAAATCAACGGTTTCGGCGATTCTGCCAGAGGTGATTTTTGCCTAAGGTTCTCTCCGTCATTTACGGACGAGCGAGAAAGAAGGTTGCCCATGGCCCCAGCCATCAAACAGCATCAAGCAGCCGCAGAAGGGGGAGCGACGGTGGCCTCTCGATGCCGGGGGACGTCTCCTTTTGAGGCATCAGTCGAGCGAGTGAAGAGCGCGTTGCACTGTCGGGGATCGTTCACCGAGATCATGCGCAAGGCCCTGGGGTTCTGCACGCAACAGCGCTCCTTCTCGGAAGTGGAAGCTGAGATCGCCACCTACCCGGAGTTCAGGTACGTTGAATATAGTCAGGCGGCCATCCTGGATATCCTCGTTCAAGTCGGCGCTTTGGAAAAGAGGAACCTTGACAAGAGTGGCGGCATCGTCCCTGTGGCGCGTCTTAGGGCGCTTTCCGAAGACGACCGGGATGATCTGGTGGTCGCCTATGCTCTTGAAACCACCGAGGCCGGCAAGGCGGCCATCGCCGACAAGCGGACCGGCCAGATCGTGAAAGAGATCTACGTTCCGGGAA
>OLSG01003316.1_pt1 | contig 11650 bp, 7 predicted proteins | sample 1673041 | NCBI WGS metagenome assembly OLSG01 (sample SAMEA3136749, study PRJEB25190) | human gut metagenome | reverse complement strand
GGGGCTGTGCTCCCCGGCGATTTCAAGATCAAGAAGTCGAAGCTGCGCGGTGTTGCGAGTGCCGGCATGTGCTGCTCGCGACGTGAGCTGGGGCTCGGCTCCGACCACGAGGGCATCTGGATCCTCCCCGATGACGCCCCGGTGGGTACTCCCATCGCCGACTATCTGAAGCTGACCGACACGGTGCTCGACCTGGAGATCACGCCGAACCGCCCTGACAGCCTTTCGATCGTGGGGCTCGCACGCGAGATGGGCGCGATGTATCGCCGCGATTGGAAAAACCCGCTTGCCGAGATGGCTGCGAAGCTCGAGCTCGTCGACGACGGCACTGACGACGTTGCCGTGACCATCGAGGACGCCGTGCGCTGCCCGCGCTATTCCGCCCGCGTCATCCGCGGCGTGAAGGTGGGCCCGTCGCCCGACTGGATGGTCGAACGCCTCGCCGCCATCGGACAGCGATCCATCAACAACATCGTCGACGTGACGAACTACATCCTGTTCCTGTTCGGTCAGCCGCTGCACGCCTTCGACCTGAATAAGCTGAAAGGCGCAGACGGGCGCGCCCACGTGGTAATCCGCGAGGCGGAGGACGGCGCGAAGTTCACCACGCTCGACGAGGTGGAACGCACGCTCACTTCCGACATGACCGTCATCGCCACGCCCGAGCGCGGTCCTGTGGCGCTCGCGGGCGTCATGGGCGGCCTTGACACCGAAGTCACCGAGGAGACCACCGATATCCTCCTTGAGACGGCGACCTTCGAGCCGGGCCGCACCTCGCGCACCTCGCGCAACCTGGGGCTTATCTCTGAAAGCTCCATGCGCTATGAGCGCGGCGTTGACGACCACGGCATCGAAGAGCGCTCCGCTGCTGCGGCGGCTCTCATCGTGGAAGTCGCCGGCGGCCATGTATCGGGCTCCATCGGCGGCGGTGTGGGCATCGTGGACGAGGGGCCGAACGTCTCCGAAGAGGCTCACCTCACCTTCCGCATCCCGCGCTTCAACGCGATGATGGGCGCGGACATCTCCCGCGACTTCATCGTGGAGATCCTCGGCCGTCTGGGTTGCAAGGTGGAAGACGGCGAGGACGCCGACACGCTTTCGGTCACGTCGCCGACATTCCGCCCCGATCTGCCGCGCGAGATCGACCTCTACGAGGAGGTGCTGCGTCTCTACGGCATGGACCAGATCGAGGCCACGCTTCCCGGCGGCCGCGGCCGCTTCGGCACGGTGAGCCACGAGCAGCACGTGAAGAACAAGGTCAACGATACGCTGCGCGCCTGCGGCATGAACGAGACGATGACCTACTCGTTCGCTGAGCCGAGCGAGATCGAGCGCCTGCGCCTGCCGCTTGAGGGCCTCGGCCAGGCCGTCGAGCTTCTGAACCCGATGAACGCCGAGCAGTCGGTCATGCGCCAAAGCATCATCCCCGGCCTTCTGCGCTCCATCGCCCACAATCAGAACCGCGGCGTGAAAAACATCCAGCTCTACGAGATGGGTCGCGTGTTCTTCGCCCATGAGGGCAAGAAAAAGCCCAAGGAGCGCGAGAAGCTCGCCGGCGTTTTGGCCGGAGCCGTGCGCGACGCTGGCTGGAACGAGGCGCCTGCTCCCTACGACTTCTTCGACGGCAAGGGCGTGCTCGAGAACCTCGCGCGCGAGCTTGCGCTTCCCAAGGTGCGCTTCAAGGCGCTTGCCGCCGACGAGGCGCCGCAGCTGCAGCCCGGCCGCGCTGCCGAGATGCTCTCGGGCGGCACGTCGCTTGGCTGGGTAGGCGAGCTCCATCCGCTCGCCGTGGCGGCCTACGATGCGGCGGCCCCCGTTGTCGCCTTCGAGCTCGACCTCGAGGCGCTCGAGTGCGCGGCTCGTCCGGCGCGCGACTACGTCGACGTGCCCACGTTCCCCGCGGTGTCGATGGACATCGCGTTTGTCGTCGACGAGGATGTCACCCACGAGCGTCTCGTCCAGTGCATGACATCCGCCGGTGGAAAGCTGCTCGAAGATGTGCGCCTGTTCGACGTCTATCGCGACGAGAAGCGTCTCGGCGCCGGCAAGAAGTCGATGGCGTATGCGCTCCCCTACCGTGCTGCCGACCGTACGCTCACGAGCGACGAGGCGGAGAAGGCGCACGAGCGTATGGTGAAGAAGGTGTGCTCGGCGACGGGTGCCGAGGTTCGCGGGTAGAAGCTCTCGCTCCATAAAATGAAGAGCCGAGGATGTGACAGGCATCCTCGGCTCTTCGTGTTTCAGACGTCTTGCAGTATAGGACGTCATCTAATAGTGGTCAACCACTAAATCTCAAACGTGAGCCCGTCGTGGGCGGCCTCGACGCGGCCTTCGTACTGAGTGAGAAACTCCTCCAACTCCACAAGCGTGATCGGCTCGTCGTAGTGCATGCACAGGTGCGTGAGATAAATCTTGCCCGCGTCGAGCGACAGTCCCTCCTCGATGCATTCCTGCACGCTGTGGTGCGCGGCGGGGGACCAATTGTTCTTCCAGAACGTCGCGTCCATCGCGAGGATGTCGATATCCTGCAGTCGCTCATAGGTCTCGGACGGCAGCTTTCCGGTGTCGGAGGCGTAGAACATGCGCGTGTCGCCTGTCTCGATGAGATATCCATAAGTGCCCGCGGCGTGGGTGCAGGGGAGCGCCGTGTACTTCACGCCGTCGAACTCGACGGTGTCCATCGGAGCAATCTCGCGCATGTCGAGCGCGTAGGTCATGTAGTGGAACTCCTGCGCGATGCCCGCGAGCGTCTCGGCGCTGCCGTAGACGGGAAGCGCCTCTTTCTGCTTGAGCTGCACGAGATACTCAAGCTCCAAAAGCCCTCCCACGTGGTCGGAGTGGCAGTGGGTGTACAAGACCTCGTCGATGCGCCGCACGTTCTCGCGAATGCATTGATGGCGCAGGTCGGGAGGCGTCGATGAAAAGCGTCTTCTCGCCTTTGATCATGGTCCCGCAATCTCCGCGCCTCGCGCGCGGATTCGCCCTGGCCTCTTCGCACGCGGGGCAGTCGCAGAAAAACGAAGGCACGCCGCAGCCCGCGCCGGTGCCCATGAAGGTGAACGTGTGGTTTTTCATAGAAGTCTCTTTTCTCCCTACGCCATACGCCGCCGATTATACCCCGCTCGCCATGCAAAGCTGCCCCTTTCGGGGGGCGAAGTATCGCGGCAATCCATAGGCAATAGCTATAATCCCTAACGAAGATTCGGTCGAATAGTCGTTCGCGTCAAGCCATGGGGCTAAACCTGTGTTTTTTCGCGTTCGGTGTTGCGAAATCGGCGAGTGGTGGCATACAGGGAGGCTCATCCCTGGCTCATACTGCGGGGTTTATCCGTCGGGGGAATTCAGACTGGCGGGGCGATGCTTGCAGAGGGGCTCTTCCGTACACTACCGCTGTCAACGCGTCGGGGCGTGCCGTGCGCTTTCGGACAATGCGCAGGTCGCAAAAACCCGACGAACCGAATAGTAGGTGTCTGTAGGACGAGAAGAAGAGGGGAAGGTAGATGGCTGATAAAGTCAGCATTTACGACGAGAACGGCGAACTCGCCGAAGGCGTCGAGCGCATCAGAACGCAGTGCTATTTCTGCCATGCCAACTGCGGTGTCCTTGCCTATGTCAAGGACGGCGACGTAATCAAGATCGAAGGCGATCCCGATTACAGCAACCAGGGTGGTCTGTGCTGCCGCGGAACGAGCGCGCTTTTGCACGTTAACCATCCCGCCCGCATCAACCACGCGCTCAAGCGCGCTGGCGAGAAGGGCGAGAACAAGTGGGAGCAGATCCCGTACGATCAGGCGATTAAAGAGGTCGCTGAGCGACTCAACCAGATCAAGGCCGAGTCGGGCGCTGAGGCGGTTGCCTCCGCTGGCGGCACGACCCGCACCGATGACTGGGCGCGTCGTCGCTTCCTGAACCAGTTCGGCACGCCGAATGGTTTCCATAATGCACTTCTGTGCTGGATCCCGACGTTCATGGCCGAGACGGTCGTCGCCGGCTGGTCTCCGTTCGAGACCGACTTGGGCGCTGCGAAGTGCCTGATCCTTTGGGGCATGAACCCGGCTGCGTCTTCGCTGCCCTCCATGCACGGCTATACCGACCTTCAGCTTGCGGGCATGAAGATCATCTACGTCGACCCGCGTTTCTCCGAAACCGCCTGCAAGGCAGACCTGTGGCTGCCGCTGCGACCGGGCTCGGACACCGCGCTCTCGCTCGCGATGCTCAACGTCATCATCAACGAGTTCCTCTACGACTTCGAGTTCGTCGACAAGTGGTGCGACGGCTTCGAGGAGCTGCGTGAGCACATGGCTCCGTACACGCCGGAATGGGCTGCCCCCATCACCTGGCTCGACCCGGAGGACATTCGCAAGGCTGCTCGCATGTACGCGACCACCAAGCCCGGCTGCATCCAGTGGGGCTGCTCTTGGGACCAGTTCGGACCTGCGTCCGCGACCGGCTCTCAGGCCCGTCAGCTTATGCGCGCCATCACCGGCAACCTCGAGGTTCCCGGCGGCGACGGCATGCCCGGCCCTGCCCTCAACTTCATCACCGACGAGGAGCTCGAGCTCAACGAGCTGCTTCCCGAGGAGCAGAAGGCGAAGCAGATCGGCTCTGACAAGTTCAAGCTGACCTCTTGGCCTGGCTACACGCTCATCTCCAACAACGCCAAGCGCACCTGGGGCAAGACGCTTCCCGCAGAGTGGTTCTGCGAGGCTCACGGCCCGAGCGTGTTCAAGGCGATCCTCACCGGCGAGCCCTATCAGATCCGCGCTCTCATCTGCAACGCGACCAACCCGGTGAACTCCTACGGCGACTCCAAGATGACGCTCGCCGCCCTGAAGAAGGTCGAGTTCCTGGTCACCGTCGATTACTGGATGACCCCGGCAGCGCTCTTCTCCGACTACGTGTTCCCGGCCGCCGGCGCTCTCGAGCGTCCGACGATCGTCACGCACTACGGCGCGACCGACTCCGTCATGGGCGGCCGCCGCGCTATCCAGCCGAAGTTCGACCGTCACACCGACATGTCCTTCTGGCGCATGCTCGGCCTGGCCTGCGGTCAGGATCCCGCGAACTGGCCGTGGGAGACGGAAGAGGAAGTCTACTCCTACATCATCGCTCCGCTGGGTCTTCCCTGCACCGACTGGAACGACTTCGTCAACAACATCCGCATGTACTATCCGCCGCTGCACCAGAACAAGTACGTCACGCGCGGTGGCTTCTGGACGCCGACCGGCAAGATCGAGTGCAACTCCACGATCCTGCGCGAGCTGGGCTATCCTGGCATGCCGACCTACCTGCCCTGTGCTGAGAACGACATCGACAATCCGGAACTCGCCGAAGAGTACCCGATCGTGCTCACCACAGGCGGCGGCTTCATGCCGTACCACCACTCTGAACACTTCCAGATGCAGGGTATGCGCTACCTGTACCCGGATCCGTACTACTCGATCAACCCCGAGCTCGCTGAGAAGCTTGACATCGAGCACGGCGACTGGTGCTGGATCGAGACCCAGCGCGGCCGCATCAAGATGCGCGCGAACGTCGAGCCCGAGGTCGATCCTCGCGTCGTGTTCGTGCCGCGTGGCTGGTGGTTCCCCGAGCGCGACACCAACATCGACCTTGACAACCCGTTTGGCTGCCTCGAGTCCAACACCAACGTCCTCACCTCTGTCGACGAGTGGGACTGCGACCCGATGGGCGGCTCCTGGGCGAACCGCGGCCTGATGTGCAAGGTTTACAAGTGCACTGAGGCCGACCACGAGTGGAACGCCAAGGACAAGACCTGGTCTATTCCTGGCTGTGCGAAGAACCCGGGCATCTCTACCGACCCCGAGGACCTCAAGCACCGCGTGCTTCGCTGGGAGAAGATTCCCTTCGAGGCTCCTGCTTGCACGAAGGAAGTTCCCGAGGGCTTTAGCTGGCAGTGGCAAAACGATGCGCTCTACCAGGATTCCACCCAGTTCCGCCTGGACGATTCCGGTTGGCTCATCGACCCGAAGACCAACGAGTACGTCGATGCTCACACCGGCTGGTACTACGTTGCCGCCGAGAACTGCCTCATGGACAAGGCTACCGGCAAGAAGTACACGATGGAGCGCGAGGAGATCGCTGAGCTCGCGGGCATTCGTCTGTACCCGGGCCAGGACGCTCCCTACGCAGTGCCCGAGCAGCTCACGTGGGATCGCGAGAAGGGCTATGCCCGCCTCGGCGACAAGCCCTATATCTACAACCCCGAAAGCGGTTGGCTGATCGACCCTGCAACCAACGTCTACCATGACGCCTACTATGGTTGGGCATACGACCCCACCACAAACGGCCTCATCGACGAGGAAACGGGCAAGCGTTACACGATGAGCTACGAAGCCATCGAGGAATAATCAGGCTATCGAGTAGGAAAGGATAGATAATGACTCGTTATGCTATGGTCATCGACCAGCGTCGTTGCATCGGCTGTCACTCCTGCACGGTTGCCTGCCGTACGTGGAACGACCTGCCGCTCGATATCATCTATAACCCCGTGGTGACCGAGGGCGCTCAGGGCAAATGGCCCCACGTCCATCGCACCTACACCCCGACGCTGTGCATGCACTGCGCCAACCCCGAGTGCGTCCCCTGCTGCCCGACCGGTGCGTCTCAGCAGGACGACGACGGCGTGGTATGGGTTGACTCCAAGAAGTGCATGGCCTGCAAGGTGTGCGTCAACGCCTGCCCCTACGGCATGCGCGACACCTCGGTGCTCGGCCCGCGCCTGCATCGCTTCGTGCGCAAGTGCACCTTCTGCAAGGACCGCCGCGCGGAGGAGCCCGGCTCGATGCCGTACTGCGTGCAGACGTGCCACCAGAAGGCCCGTATCTTCGGCGACCTGGACGATCCCAACAGCGAAGTGTCGAAGCTCGTCAACTCGCTCCACACCGAGCGTCTGTTCACCGAGCACGGCACGGAACCTCAGGTCTACTACATTCCGGATTTGGGAGGTCAGCGATAATGAAGCATCATTATTGGGAAGCGCCGATTGTCATCTACCTGTTCTTGGGTGGCCTCGGCGGCGGCATCATGTGCCTCACGGCTATCATGAGCCTCATCGTCAACCCTGGCACGGGCTCGCTCTTCTTCGTGCCGATGTTCTTCGCGCTCGCTGCGCTCGCTATCGGCTGCTTCTTCCTCGTATTCGAGCTCGGTCAGCCGCTTGTGTTCTGGCGAGTGTGGACAACGGCGACGGCAATCATCAAATGGGGCGCAACGCTCCTGGTCATTGCCATGTTCAGCGACATCTTCTGGCTGCTCGGCTATCTGGACGTGCTGCCGCTTGATTGGGGCTTCCTAGGCGCTATCGCCTCCGTGTTCGGCGGCGGTACCCCGGTGTTCGCCACGATCGCCGGTATCGCCGGTTTCGGCATCATGGTGTACACGGGCGTCATGCTCTCGACCCTGAAGGCTCATTCCTTCTGGGCGACCCCGGCGCTGCCCGTGCTGTTCACCATCTCGGCCCTGTCCACCGCTTGCGCCGCTATCGCGCTGTCGCTGGGCATCTTCGCTGAGCCGACTGTGGCCCTGCTTGCTGCCACCGAGGAGATCCACGAGATCATTCATGTCGTCGACATCATCCTGGTCTGCGCTGAGGTTACCGTTCTGCTCATCATGATTCTCTCCTTCCTGGGCGCTGGCAACGTCACCCAGAAGGCAGTTGCCCGTCGCTGGGTCGTCGGCAAGACCGCCCCGTTGTTCTGGCTCGGCATGATTGTCTGCGGTTTGGTCCTCCCGTTCTTCCTGTACGTCTTCGGCGCCGACTCCGCGGCATCCACCGTGGTGGCTCCTGTCCTCGTGCTCTGCGGCGGCCTGCTGCTCCGTTACCTCTGCGTGTACTCCGACGAGCGCGCCGAGATCCCGGGCGAGAACCGTTACTACAATCGCACGGCCGACCCCCATGCGGAGTTCGTCGAGCATTGGACCTACGGTGAGAACATGTACTAAGCTCTCGCTTGTGCCCCAGGTCGTATAATCTGGGTACTTGATCGAGCATGTCGCGAACCCGACCTTGCACGAGGTCGGGTTCGCCTTGTATCATGCGCAGTTTTCTAACATGAGGGCGAAGCGGTTGGGCCGCATTCGCATTGATGATGGAAAACTCTGCAATCAAGGCAGGGGGAGGAGGGAAAACGCCGTGGGACCTTATGCATTCGATGATGCGTTGACGGGAAGCTCGATTACGTGTGATTACCCGGGGTTGCAGGCGCTCATGGTCGAACGGTCGGATGAGCCAAGCACCTGTGCATCGCTGTTCTTTCCAGGGTGCTCGCTTATCAACTACGGGTTGCCGCTCGTGCAGTCGGTGTACGACCTGTTGAAATCAGCGGGGGAGGTCGATGGCATCTCGCTTCTTTGCTGCGGCAAGATTTTGCAATACGAACCCGACGGACCGGCGCAGCGCCGCTCGTTCGAGGCCGAGCTTATCGAGCAGGTCTCTGCCCGCGGCACGCGTCGTATCGTTGCCGCGTGTCCAAACTGCGTGCATGCACTTCGGGGCGCTCTCGCTCGCGATGAGCGTACGCAGGGCGTGGAAATTGTTGCGCTTCCGTTGCTGCTCGCGCAGATGGGCTACCGCATCGACGCCGGCATCGCGCGCGAAATGCTCAACCGCGAGCTTGCCTGGCGCCATCCCGATTGGTACGACGAGGGGGGCAACCCCACCGAGGCATGCGAGGCGCCCGAGAAGCTATTATTCATGCCGCACGATTCGTGCCCCGACAAGAAGACGGGGGAGTTCGCCGATGGGCTGCGCGCGCTTATGCCAGAGGAGCTGCTCGTCGAGGGCGAGAAGGTGCGCAAACGCTCGGTGTGCTGCGGGTCGCTCGCCCGCGCAGCCGGTAAGACCGAGCTTGCCGACAGTCAGGCGCGCGAGCACGGGCAAGACGCGTCCGATTTGGGAGCAAGCGCAATCGTCACGGCATGCGTGAGCTGCACCTTCCAGCTAATGATGGCGCAGCGTGAGGTTCCGGTGTTCCACTACCTCGAGCTGCTCTTCAACTGGCGCATCGATTGGTATCATGCCGATGCCTACATGAAGCTGCGCTTTCTGTTCGACGACTCGCTCGGTGTCGAGAAGCAGGGGCAAGGCGCGAGGAATTTTGTTGGACTCGGCGGCGAGGGAGCCGCGAAGGAGGATGCGTAAATGCGCGAGGTGCGCAAAACGAACTGTCATTTCTGCGGGTATCTCTGCGCGTTTCATGCGACGGTGGAAGATGGGCGCGTCGTCGATCTGGAGCCCGACCCTTCGCGCTATCCTTACGACCCGAAGGTGCTCGCGGGGTGTCGCCGCTGGAAGATGAACCTTGACGTGCTCGATGGGGACGACCGGGTGAACTATCCGCTGCGTCGCGTCGGCGAGCGCGGAGCAAACAATTGGGAGCGGGTGAGCTGGGACGAGGCGCTCGACGACATCGCGCAGCGTCTATCGCAGCTTCGTGACCGGTATGGGTCTGAGACGCTTGCATCCATGATTGGCGGGCCTCATGCGTCGTTTTGGCCGCTGCATCGCTTCATGAACATATTCGGCTCGCCGATCGGGCAGATTTGCTGGAACCCACGCATCTGGATGGATGCGCTCACGTTCGGTTGGACGATCGAGGCCGACATCAACGACGACACGGAATGCGTCTTCATCTGGGGAACGAACCCGGCTGAGTCGGACAATTCGCTCTGGTGGCAGTCGATTCGCCGCATCGGAAAGTCGGACACGCCGCTCGTGGTGATCGATCCGCGCTACACCAAGACTGCATCCTGCGCCGATTTGTGGATCGCGCCGAAGACGGGCACGGATTGCGCCCTTGCGCTCGGCTTCGCGAACGTGATCATCGCCGAGGGCCTGTACGACCACGATTTCGTGGGGCAATGGTGCCATGGCTTCGACGAGTTCGCTGCCCACGTAGCGCGATACACGCCCGAGTACGTCGCCGAGTTCTGCGGCGTATCGGCCGATGACGTGCGCACCGCGGCGCGCTGGTTCGGGCGCGCCCAGGCGGCGGCGCTCGTGTCGGGGCGCGGTATCGACCAGTCGGGAAGAAACGTGGCGCCTACACATCGGGCGATTTGCTGCTTGCGCGCGATCACAGGCAACGTCGACAAGCCCGGCGCCTGCATCATCACCGAGATGAGCGACTTCACCACAGAAGTCGAGCTCGAGATGACCGACGAGATGGCGCCCGAGCACAAGGCGCGCTGTCTGAACACTCCCTACACGCCGCTTCAGTGCTATGAGGGCTATGCGAAGGTGCAGAAGGTGACCGAGCGCTTGGGTTGCAGGCTCCCGACGCGCTACATGACGTCAGCCCACCCCGATTTGGTGCTCCGCGCGATGGAAACAGGCGAGCCCTATCCGGTGCGTGCGCTCATCGTGAACGCGACGAACCCGCTGCTCACCTACGCCGACACGCATCGCGTGTTCAACGCGCTCATGGGCCTCGACCTGATCGTGGTGATCGACTACTACCTGACGCCGACCGCTTCGATCGCCGATTTCGTCCTGCCTTGCGCAGGCGCAATCGAGCGCCCGCTCTTCCAGCAACATGGCGGCGTTGCGAACATCGCCTACGGCGGCCCGGCGGCGGTCGAGCCGTACTACGAGCGCAGAAGCGACTACGACATCTTCCGCGCTTTGGGAATTCGCCTGGGGCAGGCAGAGGCATGGCCGCATGAGACGTTCAAGGATGCGCTTGAGGACGTGCTCGCCCGCGCGGGCATGACCTGGGAAGAATACTGCGAGCGCGGCATGTACTTCCGCCCGCCCGTCCCCTTCAAGTACCTGTATCCCGATGAGACGGGCAACCCGCGGGGCTTCGCCACCACCACGGGGAAGATCGAGCTTGCAAGCGAGATTCTTCCCGATTTCGGCGGCCAGCGTCTGCCTGAGCCTGCGCCGTGCCTCTCGCTTTGCTCAGATGAGCTTATTGAGCGCGCCACGGCGTGCGGGGGAGCGCATCTGTCGATGGTCACCGGTGCCCGCAAGCAGCCCTACAACGCGTCGATGTACTTCAATAACCCGAAGTTCCGCAAATCCTCGCCGCATCCTGCGGTGGAAATCTCGCCCGCGACGGCACAGCGGCTGGGACTTCGCGCGGGAGATACCGTCGAGGTTGCCACCGACAAGGGGAGCGCGCGCTTCGTGCTTGAGGTTCGCACGATGCGCGACGATATGGTGAGCGTCGATTATGGCTGGTGGCACCCCGAGTGGACCCCTGGTGCGCCCGATTTCGGCGGCATGTGGGAGTCGAACGTGAACTGCCTAACGAGCTGCTCGGTCGCGACGGGCGAGCCCATGATCGGCACCTGGTGGTACAACGCCATCGATTGCGTGATCAGGAAGGTCGACGAGACTCTTTCATGGCAAGATGACCCTTGCGCAAAAGATAGCGCCAGTGCGGGCAAGGACGGTGCCAGATAACGGCTCTCGTCCTATAATGTGCAAGGTACACTAGTGGTGAATGCGCTCGAAACCGAGCGAGTGATATACGAAGGAGAGTACTGTGGCAGAGAAAAAACAAGCGTTGCTCCTGTTCTGCAAGCCGCCCGTCCCGGGTTTGGTGAAGACGCGCCTGACGATTGAGCGCGGCGGCTTTTTGAGCCCCGAGCAGGCGGCAGAGCTGTTCCGCCGTTGCCTGTA
>OLSG01003314.1_pt1 | contig 11655 bp, 8 predicted proteins | sample 1673041 | NCBI WGS metagenome assembly OLSG01 (sample SAMEA3136749, study PRJEB25190) | human gut metagenome | reverse complement strand
GCAGATGGCACTATCCTGGGACGTAAATTTATAAATTTCTCCAGTGATAAAGACCATTTGTATCATGTGCTTGGCAGAATCCGCCGTTTTCAGAGGGAACATTCCTCCAGACAGGTCCAAAGCCGATGGGATTATGCAAAAAGGCTGAATATGGAGCTGTCCCGCAAAATAGCTGCGGAGATCACGAAATATGCCGCAGAGTATCAGGCAGGTGTAATTGTGTTTGAGTATCTGGAAATGCAGGGAAAAATATCCGGAAAAAAGAAACAAAAGCTTCATTTATGGAGAAAGCGGGATATTCAGAAACTGTGTGAACATCAGGCACATCGGAACGGAATTCGTGTGTCCATGGTCAGTGCCCGGAACACCAGCAGGCTGGCCTGTGACGGAAGCGGAGCGGTAGTAAGAAACCAGGAGAACCATAGCCTATGTACCTTCCGGACCGGAAAACAGTATAACTGCGACCTGTCAGCATCCTATAATATTGGAGCGAGATATTTTATACGGGAACTTTTAAAACCCTTGCCGGAAACGGAAAGGTCTTCACTGGAGGCAAAAGTCCCTGTAGTGAAGCGTAGAACCTCCTGTGTTTATGCAGATTTAAGAAAGCTTTATGTAGAAGTAAACAACTTAAAAGCAGCATAAACGCAGGCAGATATACAGCGGACTACCTGTAATGTGGAAACCAGCCGTATCCGGCATGGGAAAAGTGCGTATCCGCACGAATTCTAAGTTACTGGCGTATCCGCCGATATTTAGTCTTGCCGTTTAAAACGGCTGAGAAGCACGTGACTTTAGCCATGTGAGGTTCACCCCCATGGACGAAAATGTTATAATTTTTATACTTTGGTTGCCGGAATCCTACGGCACAATAAATCGAAATGAGATGAATAAAATGCAAAAAAATCAAAATGATAAATCATACAAGAGAGCACAGCCAAGTGAAAAACAGGAATCCCGGATTCCAGCGGAAGGCGTTCGTTTGAATCGCTTTTTGAGCGAGGCGGGCATCTGCTCCCGGCGAGAGGCGGATCGGCGGATCGCGGACGGGCGTGTGACGATCGATGGGCGCGTGGCAGAGGTCGGGCAGAAGCTGATGCCGGGACAGCGCGTGGCGTGCGATGGCGTAGTGGTGTCCGGCAAGGATGCGCCGGTGCTTTTAGCGGTCAATAAGCCGCGGGGGATTGTCTGCACGACTTCTGATAAAGATCGGGCAGAAAATATCGTAGAATTTTTAGATTATCCGGTCCGGATTTACCCGATCGGGCGTCTGGACAAGGATTCAGAAGGGCTGCTTCTCATGACGAATGAGGGCGAGCTGGTCAATCGGATTCTAAGGGCTCGTTACGGACATGAAAAGGAATATCTGGTAACGGTGGATAAACCCATTGATAGTGAGTTTGTCCGGAAGATGAGCGCAGGAGTGAAGATTTTAGATACGGTTACCCGTCCTTGTGAGGTGGAAAAGACCGGGAAGACGAGTTTCCGGATCATTCTGACCCAGGGACTCAACCGCCAGATCCGCCGGATGTGCGAGGCGCTGGGGTACCAGGTGCAGACGTTAAAACGCGTTCGGATGCTGAACATTACGCTGGATGGGCTGAAAACAGGCGAGTACCGGGAAGTGACAGCGGCAGAGAGACAGAAATTAGAAGATATTTTGAACGGAAAGAAGAATGGCTGAGACAATGTTGTCTGGCAGTCAGTGCAGGTTCACATATGAGGTTGCATAGAAATGCTTGAAAACGCATTCAGAGGCAGTGGAGAGAGCGATGGGAAAGGTGGAGTCAGATAGATGGCAGAGGACAAGACAAAACGGATACGGGAGCTGATTGGGACGCTGCGGGCAGCAGGGCGCGCCTATTATCAGGAGAGCCGGGAGATCATGAGCAACTTTGAGTATGATAAGCTTTATGATGAACTGGTTTCATTGGAGAAAGAGACGGGAATTGTGTTTGCGAACAGCCCGACGCAGAATGTAGGATATGAGGTAGTCAGTGCGCTTCCGAAGGAGCGCCATGAGAAACCGATGCTTTCGTTAAATAAGACGAAGAGCGTGGAAGAGCTGGCAGACTGGCTCGGCGGGCAGACCGGGCTTTTATCCTGGAAGATGGACGGTCTGACGATCGTCCTGACCTATCAGAATGGAACACTTGTCAAGGCGGTTACGCGTGGAAATGGTGAGATCGGCGAGGTTATCACGGCAAATGCAAAGGCGTTCGTCAATGTGCCGTTAAATATTTCCTACCAGGGTGAGCTTATCCTGCGTGGCGAGGCGATCATCCGGTATTCGGATTTTGAGAAGATCAATGAGCAGATCGAGGATGTCGATGCGAAATATAAGAATCCGCGAAACTTATGCAGCGGTTCGGTGCGTCAGTTAAACAGCGAAATCACAGCGCAGAGACAGGTCCATTTTTATGCGTTCAGCCTTGTAAAGGCGGATGGCATTGATTTCAAAAATTCGCGGAAAGAGCAGTTTGAATGGCTGAAAACACAGGGGTTTGAGGTCGTAGAGTACCATGAGGTGACAAAAGAGACGCTGCCGGAGACGGTCAAAATGTATTCTGAGGCGATTGCGGAAAATGATACGCCGTCGGATGGACTGGTGCTTTTGTATGATGATATTGCCTACGGCCAGTCGCTGGGGCGGACGGCAAAATTCCCGCGCGATTCGATCGCATTCAAGTGGGCGGATGAGATTCAGGAGACGAAGCTTCTCTATATTGAATGGAGCGCGTCGAGAACGGGGCTGATTAACCCGGTGGCAGTATTTGAACCGGTTGAGCTGGAGGGAACGACGGTCAGCCGCGCCAGTGTTCACAACATCAGCATCATGGAGGCGCTGGAGCTGGGGGCAGGCGACCGGATTACGGTTTATAAGGCAAATATGATCATTCCGCAGATCGCGGATAACCTGACGCGCAGCGGCGTCCGGGATATTCCGGAGGCATGTCCGGTGTGCGGCGGTCAGACGGAGGTGCGCCAGCTCAACGATGTAAAATCACTCTACTGCACGAACCCGGACTGCCAGGCGAAGAAGATCAAGAGTTTTACTCTTTTTACAAGCCGCGATGCCTTAAATATTGCGGGACTTTCAGAGGCGACGCTGGAGAAATTTATCGGCGTCGGCATGATTCATGAGTATGCGGACATTTTCCATCTGGACCGCCATCAGGAAGAGATCGTCGAGATGGACGGATTCGGGCAGAAATCGTATGACAATCTGATTGCGGCGGCTGAGAAAGCGTCCCACACGACCCTGCCGAGAATGGTGTACGGTTTGGGCGTTGCAGGCATCGGTCTGGCAAATGCCAAGATGATTTGCCGTCATTTTAAAAATGATTTTGAGGCGATGCGCCATGCCACCGTGGAAGAGCTGGTCGAGATTGATGGAATCGGGGAAGTTCTGGCGCAGGCGTGGACGGCATTCTTTTCGGATGGAAAGAATAATGCGATCGTTGATCATCTGCTGGCGGAGCTGACCTTTGAGGCAGGAGACGAAGAAAGCAGCGAGGGTGCAGATGAGGCATTCGCCGGGATGAATTTCGTCATTACCGGTTCGCTGGAACATTTCAAAAACCGGAAAGAGCTGCAGGAGCTGATTGAGCGCCGCGGCGGCAAGGTGACTGGAAGCGTGACGTCCAAGACGAATTATCTGATCAATAATGATGTGGCGTCGTCGTCTTCGAAGAATAAGAAGGCGCGGGAATTGGGGGTGCCGATTCTTTCGGAGGAGGAGTTTTTGAAGCTATAGGAGAGGTGAAAAGCCGGACGCCAGACTGTGTTTAGCTGGCTTTTTTTTGCAGCTTGTGTTATGATTAGGAATGCTGATATAGTTTTTATTGTAAGTAGAAATGAATCATATCGGTATATAATAGAATCCTAAAATTCAAACGAATTTTATATAAAAAGGGGATATATAACTATGCCAATTAAAATACAAAAGGATCTTCCTGCTAAGGCAATTTTGGAATCGGAGAATATATTTGTGATGGATGAGGATCGGGCGATGAGCCAGGATATTCGTCCGCTTGAGATTTTGATTCTGAACCTGATGCCGATCAAGGAGGATACGGAGACGCAGCTTCTGCGGGCACTTTCGAATACACCGCTGCAGGTGGACTGTTCATTCCTGATGCTGGAAACGCACGTTTCGAAAAATACATCGCAGACGCATCTGAATAAGTTTTATGTGACGTTTGACGAGATCCGCCGCAAGCGCTTTGATGGTATGATTATTACCGGCGCGCCGGTGGAGAATATGGAGTTCGAGGAGATCAACTACTGGGACGAGCTGACGAAGATCATGGAGTGGAGCAAGACGCATGTGACTTCGACACTTCATATCTGCTGGGGCATGCAGGCGGGACTCTATTATCATTATGGAATTCAGAAACATCAGAGAAAGACAAAGCTTTCCGGCATTTACAGACATCGTCTTTTGAACCGGAAGATCCCGCTGGTCCGTAGTCTCGATGATTATTTTTACTGCCCGCATTCCCGTTACACGGAAGACCGGGAAGAGGATATTCTGAAACATCCGGAATTGCAGATTCTGGCGAAATCGGATGAGGCTGGCGTATTTCTGGTGATGAACCAGGATGGAAGCCAGATTTTCGTTCAGGGGCATCCAGAGTATGATCGCATGACGTTAAACAACGAGTACCACCGCGATCTGAAAAAAGGCTTAAATCCGCAGGTACCGTGCAACTATTACCCGGACAACGATCCATTTTCCATGCCGGTGCTGAAATGGAGAAATATGTCCAACACGCTGTACACGAACTGGCTGAATTACTATGTATACCAGATGACGCCGTACGTGCTGAAAGAGGATGAGCAGGAATAAAAAGAGAAAAAGGCTGTCACATCAGGCAAATTTAAATTTGGTTCCATGGATTGGAAGCAGATTGAGTGCCTGGGGCGACAGCCTTTTCTAAAAGTTATAGAATAAAAACGATACTTTTTGATACTTAAAAGCGGATTGCCATTGACTTGTACGTATGAAAATGGGATAATGAACGCAGAGGTGATTGGTATGTTTAAAATTAATCCATACAGACCCGGCGCGGGCTTGATGCCGACGTATCTGGCTGGAAGAGATGCCGATATGGATGCGATCCGGGATTTGCTTGATGCCCTGAAATTGGGGATTCCGACCCAGTCGGTTATTTTCAGCGGTTTAAGAGGAGTGGGAAAGACCGTTCTTATCAATAAGCTTCAGGAAATTGCCGAAGAAAAAGGAATTTTTTGTAAACACATTGAGGTGGAAGAACGAAAAGATTTTATTTCTCAGATTGCAAGCTGTTCGCAGGCTTTTTTGCGTCAGATCAGTACTGCAGAAAAATTTAAATCACTGATACAGAAGCCATTGGATGCAATTAAATCTTTGATTGTTTCATTTGATCCAGATGGAAATACATTTTCGCTGTCGCTGCAGGAGCGGGAGCTGTATCGTACAAGTAACCTGACACAGAGCCTGACAGATGTATTTACGGCGTTAGGGGAAACGGCGTATAAGACGGAATCGCCGCTTTGTTTTTTTATTGATGAAATTCAGTATATGAAACCGGAAGAGCTGGGAGCTTTAATTGCGGCACTTCATCGGACCAATCAGCTTGGCTATCCTCTTATGCTGATTGGAGCTGGACTGCCTAAAATTTATGCCATGCTGTCGGAAGCAAAATCATATTCGGAACGGCTGTTTATTTATAAAGAGATAGATTCTCTGGATCGCGATCAGTCGATCGAGGCAATCCGGAAACCAGCGGAAAAATTAAATGTTTCCTATACGGACGAGGCGGTTGGAGAAATCATTGATATTACGAAGGGCTATCCATTTTTTATCCAGCAATTATGCCAGATTGTCTTTCAGAACACAGATGGAAAGCGGATCGATGAGAAACATGTGGAATCCTGCATTCCAGAATTTTTCCATAACTTAGATAATGGATTTTTTAAGGTGCGCTACGAGAGATGTTCGGAAGCGGATAAGAAGTTTATTTTTGCAATGGTCTCATGCGATAAACTGCCATGTACGATTTCAAATATTGCGCAGGTTATGCATAAGACGGTCAGTGCCATTTCTACGTCGAGAGCGCAGCTGATCAATAAAGGGATTATTTATGCAGTCCGCTATAAAGAATTGGATTTTACGGTACCAGAGTTCAGTGGATTTATAAGGAGACTTCCGGAATTTGGGGAGTGGGAGAAAGAAAATCAGGAAGAGCAGAAATAGGAAATCCACTCTTCTAGATTACGCGCGCAAGTCTTATATGCGTTCCATCTAAATTACTGGGCATGTTCCCGCATCAGCGCGATTTCCGCCGCATATCCATCCGGATCGTTCGGCGTTTCCAGATAGAAGGGAAGATGCTTTAACGCGGGATGCTGTACGACGCGGATCAGGGCTTCGGCTCCGATGTAACCTTCGCCGATGCGTGCATGGCGGTCTTTGTGAGCGCCAAGCGGATTCAGGCTGTCATTCAAGTGGATGGCGCGCAGACGGGAAAGACCGATGACGCGGTCAAATTCGGTGAGAACCTCATCCAGGTGATTGACGATGTCATAGCCGCCATCCCAGATATGGCAGGTATCCAGGCAGACACCGAGATGGTCGGAGAGTTCAATGCGGTCGATGATTTCCCGAAGCTCTTCAAAGCGGCTGCCGACTTCACTTCCTTTTCCTGACATGGTTTCCAGAAGAACGGTTGTAGTCTGTTCCGGTTTCAAAATGGAATTTAACATTTCGGCAATGAAGGCAATGCCGGTTTCAACGCCCTGCTTTACATGGCTTCCCGGATGGAAATTATAGCAGTTTCCCGGTGTGTATTCCATGCGCGCCAGGTCATCCGCCATGGTGCGGCGGGCAAAGTCACGGATTCCCTCATCGGCAGAGCAGGCATTCAAGGTGTAAGGAGCATGGGCGAGAATTTTTTCAATCCCATGTTCTTTTGCAAATGAAAAAAATTTAGCAACATCTTCTGGATCGATGTCTTTGGCTTTGGCACCGCGCGGATTCCGGGTAAAAAACTGAAACGTATTGGCATTTATTTTGACCGCTTCCTTTCCCATGGCGAGATAGCCGCGGGAAGAGGAAAGATGACATCCAATTGTAAGCATGATTAGGAACCTCCGTATGTGTAGTAAATGATTTGTGTGATATCTGATGCTGCGGATTGACTTGGCAGCAGTGATATTGAAGCAGAGCCGAACGAAATGGCTGAACTTAGTATTTATGATAGACTTATGATAGCATAGAAGACGGTTAAGAGGAAGCTGTATTATCAAATATAATTTTATAAAAGCAGTAAACAGGTTAGGATTAAAACGAGAATGGCATTGGAATCAGTTCGATGCCATTTTTTATATTTTTTTATGTAATAAAAGCAGTCCGCCCGCATACAAAAGACAGAGACCCCCAGCCTGGAAAAGCACCGACGGAAACAGGTGCGGGAGTGTTTCAAACGTAAAAAGAGTGTGTAAAAGGTGATTTGACCTCTCAAGACCCTGCAGGATTCCAAGCGCTGTCAGGAGGCAGAAGACGGGCTTTACGATCCCTTGGCCAAGCGGCAGCCGGATCGGGACTTCGCAGGCGAGGGCGTGGATGTGGAGAAAGGCGAGCACCAGTTCGCTGATGAGAAGCGCTGCCAGATAGGCGAAAATTCCCCATCGCGGGATGGCGAAAAGGACGAGCGACAGGGTGAGAAGCATGGAAACCGTATGGTGGAGGAAGACGGTTCCCGTTTTCCCAAGCCCGTTTAAAATACTTCCCATGGTGGTGGAGAGGTAGAGAAACGGGCAGAGCCAGGATAAAATCTGGATGAAACGTCCGGCATCGGCGTTGTGGTAAAAGGTTTCGCCCAGTGCTGGACCGAAGCGGGTGAAGAGCCCGACGCAGAGAATTCCCATGTACAGGCTGTATCGGAGCGCCATGGAGATGGTGTGTTCGATTTTGTCCGGCTGATTCTGCGCCTGCGCCTCCGAGACTGCCGGGAGCAGGACGACGGCGAGGGAGTTGGTGATGGCGGATGGAAAGAGGATAAAGGGGAGTGCCATGCCTGTGAGAACTCCGTAAATACTGACCGATTCAACCCGCGAGAGCCCGGAGAGGAGAAGCTGGTTCGGTACAAAGATGGCTTCGAGGCTTTGGAGAAAGCTGAGCGTGAGGCGATTCGCCATGAGGGGGAGTGCCATGGTGAGGAGGGGGAGGAGCAGGGGAGTAATAGGTGTGTTTGCATTTGGCAGTATGGCAACGGACTTCGAGCATCCATAAACTAACAGACAGAACACCGCCGAAGCCGCTTCCCCGATCAACAGCCCCCAGACAGCCAGCAGCACCGTGATCGGAATCCTGTTCGTGTGGCAGACATGGACGATCAGCAGGACGGAGAAAATGCGGATGCACTGCTCGACCACCTGTGAAAATGCCGGGACTGCCGTTTTTTTGAGCCCATAATAATACCCGCAGCAGCAGGCATGGATCGCGCAGAAGGGGATCGAGAGGGCGAGTGCGGGCAGAAGCGGCGCACATTCGGGCGCAAGAAGGACGCGCGCGGCGAGAAAATCGGCGAAGGTGTAGATCAAAGAGGTCAGCGGCAGGGCGATCGATAGTGAGAGTGCGAGGCTGACCCGCAAAAAGGCGCGTCCCTTTTCCGGGGAGGCGGCGGTCAGGCGGGAGAGTGAAGTCTGGATTGGACCGGCGCAGAGAGCAAATGCGATGCCATGTATGGGAAAAATCATCTGATATAAACCCAGACCTTCGGCGCCGATCGTCCGGGAGAGAAAGATGCGGTAGAAAAAGCCGAGAATCCGGCAGAAAAATCCGACTGCCGTCAGGAGCAGGGTTCCGGTAATCAAAGGATGAAATCTTCGCATAGCAGATCTCCGGGGAGGGTATGTTAGAAAAGTATATGAAGAAATAGAAAAAAGTAGAAGAAAGCTGGACGATTATAAAATGTTGGGAAGTCTTCTTTTTTAGATCAAGAAACAAACGAATAGAGAAAAAGCAGGGATTTTTTGCGTAAGATACAAAAATTAGCTGTATTTAATACATAAAATAACAGATGGACATTAAGGTGGAACAGGAATATACTAAAAACATCAAAAACAAAAGATTATGATGAAAAATAACAGGTTGGTAGGAAAGAGAGAGGAAGTATGCTGGAGGGAATTGTATTACTTGCATTCATCGCAGCGCTGGCAGGCTGCGTGTTTACCGGCGCGTCCGTGCTTTGGGCACTGGCGGGCGGCTATCTGATTTTCTGTGCGTATGGCCTGATTCGGAAGCACAGCCTCGCGGAACTTGGAAAAATGTCGCTTTCCGGCGTTAAAACCGTCCGCAATATCCTGATGATTTTCGGACTGATCGGCTTTATCACAGCGCTGTGGCGGGCATCCGGCACGATTGCGGTGATCGTGTGCTGGTCGTCGAAGCTGGTGTCGCCGTCGGCATTTCTGCTGATCGCGTTCCTTCTTAACTGTATGGTGTCGATCCTGACCGGAACCTCCTTTGGAACCGGCGCGACGATGGGTGTTATCTGTATGGCGATGGGACGTGCGATGGAGCTTGACCCGTTCTGGATCGGCGGCGCGATTCTTTCGGGCATCTATTTTGGCGACCGCTGTTCACCGGTATCGTCCAGTGCGAATCTCGTCTGTGTGCTGACGAAGACGGATATTTATGAAAATATCCGCGAAATGATAAAGACATCCCTGGTGCCATTTGTGGCTACATGTATTCTCTATTATATCGTGGGACGTTCCATGAGTGCCGGAAACGGACGGATGGATGTGGAAGGGCTGTTTTCCAATAGTTTTGTGCTTCACTGGAGCGCGGTGATTCCGGCGGCGATCATTCTGGTGCTGTCCACTTTTCGCGTGGAAGTCAAGAAAACGATGCTGATCAGTATTATTCTGGCGGCATTTTTGAGCGTGGTGCTCCAGGGGCGGTCATTCGGGGAAATTTTACAGATGTGTCTGACCGGTTATCAGGCAAACGATCCGGCGCTCAATGCCATGATGAACGGCGGCGGTTTGAAATCAATGATTAAGGTGGCTGCGATCGTAAGCCTTTCTTCCTGTTATGCGGGAATTTTCGAGGGAACCGGGCTCTTGAAGCCGATTCAGGGGAAAATAGAGGCACTGAGCCGGAAAATTACTCCGTTCGGTGCGACCTTTGCGGTGGCGGCGGTTGCCTCCATGATTGCCTGCAACCAGACACTCTCGATTATGCTGACCCATCAGCTCTGCAAAGAAGGAAATCCAGATAATAAACGATTTGCAATCGATCTGGAAAATACGGCGGTTGTGCTGGCACCGCTGGTTCCGTGGTCGATCGCCGGAGCTGTTCCGCTGGCAGCCGTCGGTGCGCCGATTGCGAGTGTGGCGGTGGCATCGTATCTGTACATATTGCCGATCTGGAGTTTTTTGATGCGGCTGGTAAAAAAGGGGTAAGCTGGTTTGTGTTGTTATAGATGGTGGGCAAGAGTGAGTTGATTTTGAAATAGTTTACAAGGATTTTGTGTTTGTAAACGGCTTATTCATGTATTTGGAGTGGATACAGAGTGAGAAGGATTGCAGTATAAAAGGCATGTCGTACAAAAAAGGAGGAAGCCCCATATGAATTTACTCGAACTTTGCAACCTACAGGGGGCTTTATTCCTGATGATACTGGCGGGCGCGATACTAAAACGGCGTGGGATCATCAGCAAGGAGGGAGAAAAATGCCTGACGGATCTCTGTGTGAACATCGTGATTCCCTGCAATATCGTGAAATCGTGCCTGATTTCATTTGATGCTTCGATTTTTAAAACCTGCGGACTGCTGCTGGCGGTTGGCTTTGTTTTGCAGCTTGTCTGTGTGGCGCTTAACAAAGTGCTGTTTAAGGGCTACTCGGAGCAGCATCGGAAGGTGCTCCAATACTGCACGATCGTTTCTAACGGCGGATTTCTCGGAAATCCGGTCGCAGAGGGTGTGTATGGAAGCATGGGACTTCTCTATGCGTCTATTTTCTTGATTCCGATGCGCGTCGTCATGTGGTCGGCGGGTACGTCTTATTTTGTTGGCGGTGGTTCCGATCGGAAAAAGGTATTGAAAAATGTCCTGACGCATCCGTGTCTGGTCGGCGTCTACATTGGCATGTTCCTGATGGCGACGCAGCTGCAGCTTCCGGGCGTGCTGAAATCGACGGTGACATACATCGGAAACTGTAATTCAGCGCTGACGATGTTCATTATCGGCACGATTCTGACCGATGTCAAACTGCGTGAGATTATTAATCCGACGGCTCTCAAATTCAGTGTGCTTCGTCTGTTCCTTCTTCCGCTTCTGGCATATGGAATCAGCCTGGTGGCCGGATTGGATCCGGTGGCAGCAGGTGTAGCAGTCATCATGACGGGAATGCCAGCCGGTGCAACTGCAGCGATCTTTGCGGCGCGCTATGACAGCGATGCACCGTTTGCAGCGAAAACGGTAGTGCTCACGACACTGATTTCGATGATTACGATTCCGGCGTGGTGTCTGTTTATAGGATAAAAAGAATAGGTAAGAAGCAACAATAATAGAAAAATTAAGAAAATAATGTAAATATGGTAAATGAATATAAAAAGACCTGAAAGGTGCGGTAAATGGCTGCTCTTCAGGTCTTTTATA
>OLSG01003311.1_pt1 | contig 11668 bp, 16 predicted proteins | sample 1673041 | NCBI WGS metagenome assembly OLSG01 (sample SAMEA3136749, study PRJEB25190) | human gut metagenome | reverse complement strand
CCTGCGTCAGATATCTTTGCCGTGCGTCAGCACGCCTGCAGATATCTTCCTTGTCCTTCGCACTCTGCTGAACTGTCTTGATTGCATTATTTTATGGAATTGCTATAAGATAAAAAATAAGAACCATCACACATTTTATGAAATGATGATGGTTCTTATTTTAGAGGAATTAAGGGAAAAAAGAAAAAAGTTAAAAAGAAGTACAGATGTTGCTTTACATAATATGCATTCGATAGCCGATGAAAGCATAAGGGTTGCAGAGGTCGCCCATAATTCCCATCAGATATTAGAAGATTTAGATGCAGAATTTGAGTCACAGTCAGGCTTAAAGGGGAATGATATAAAGTTTCTGTTTGCGGCTGTGGGATTACAATTGGCAAGGATTGTCATTGTAAATGAGCTGACAAAGACGGAAGCAGCCGGATCACAAAATCGGAATGAGACAAAGCTGCACGAATTCCAGGAAAAACTGTTGAAGAGATTTAATACAGGCGGTCCTGTACATGAAAGGCCGTACTATGCTTCTATGGAACATATCATCACGAAAGCCGGAGTTCCTTATGATGCTACGGCCGGATTGACGGATGGGGCACTGGCAGGACTATTGAAAAAATGCAGGACCTGGGATTTTGACATATCAAATATGATCCCTGATGAAAAGCTTTTCCTGTTCAAGGGAGCGAATCACAGATTTGCAACCTTAGGGCACGATCCGATCCTGGGGTTGATCTTTGGCACGGGGAATATTATGACAAATACGATCACCTGTGTTAAAACGCCTGCCTTTCTCTCCGGTATTCCTGTGCTGACAACCAATCATGTAGTGTATACTTCCGACTTTAAAGATCCAAGGATCGCTACGTATGGATCAACGGCAGTAATGCTGCAGCAGGCTGCTGAAAGGACAAAAGATCAGCCGGGTGCATTTATTGTATCTCTGATCAAGCAGCTTATCCATATTGGAACGGATTTCTACACCCCATGCGGGATACAGATCCCGGGTGCTAATCTTATCCTTTCCAATACACAGGTAGAGAAGCTGACAGGTTATATCAGTTCAGGAGACATATTCAAGGTTGGAACGTCCGCAAAACTGGCTGATTTGATAAATCTTCTGATTAGTACTCTGCATATGCTGATGTATGATCCATCCATGAATGTCTCCCGCAATCTGTATAGTGCCAGGACAAGGAAGATTGTCTTGTATTCTAATATGATCGCAACCGGGAGCAATGTTATATGGGTTGGCAGCAATATGTACGCTGGGAATGAAGATGCCATCAGACAGCTTGATATCGGAGGTTTGATCGTGACAGTACAAAGGCTGATAAACGATACGGAATATATCCGCCGGATAAAGGAAGAATTTGTTTTTGGCGGATTTAACAAAAAGATCCAGGGTTCTGGATTGGAATTGGAGGATATATCATGGGATTAAAGCGTGGATTATGGAGAAGTACCGGTATAGGAAGAACCATCGATACAGTAAAAAACATAGTAGATGAAGGCAGTATTTCCGGTGGCGTAAAAAGGATGATAAAAGAGGACTTGACGGAAGACAATCCGCTCGGAAAGATGATCTATGACAGCGGCAGGTATGACGGAAAAAAAGAAGGATATGAAGAAGCTTCTGCTGAATATGAGCATAAGCTGATAGAACAGGCAGACCTCTTCCTGAAACAGACAAGAGTTTTTGAAGAGGAAAGAGATGAATATGAAAAGCTGTTGGATGAATACGATAAGGAAATAGAGTTGCTGGAAAACAAAGCTGATAAAACAGATAGGGAGAATAAATACCTGCAGGAATTGTTATTGAAGGAAAGAAAGTTGATACAGTTAATTCCAGAGGATGAAGATGAAACATGAATTACGGCTCTGCCGGCGGACTGCACGATACTGCGACATATCTGACATTAAAAATGGATATTGTGTTACTGCTCAAAGGTTAGCTGGACTTAGAAGAACCGATAGTGAAGACTGATAACAGTGATATTGTCTTTTGGAAGAGAATTTTCTCCCAGAGGGAATTAATTTTCTCCCAAAATCACCATATAATTGGGAGAAAGAAGGAAAGCCTATGAGAGACTTTAACTACCACAAACTGGCAGAGAGAACGTGGGATAATGAAATCCTCTCTTATCTTGCTCAGATACATGAGCATAAATCAAATAACTGGATGATGCACTTGCAAGGTATTTGAGACAAATGCCAAATGAGGATCCGGGATCAACTTGTAATATGACCGGAAATGTTATTTTCGCTTTTAATTGCAAATGGAGTCAACCAACTCGGTCATTGAATGGCCGAGGATCCTTGCTTGTATGTCCTGGAAACAGTAAATCGGTTTCTCTCCGCGGAAGCCTCTATCCGGTAACTAAATATTGGGAAAAGAGGAGCTTTTTTCCGCGGAGAAAAGAAATTATAGCTTTGTGCAGACAAGCTTGCAAACTAGGAAGATACAAGTCAGGTACCGGATAATCATAAGGAAATGAAGTCTGTAAAGGATTTTTCTGACAGCGTCAGGTACAGAGATTTTTCCGCGGATATAGTATGATTTTTTCGGCATAATATATGGGTATGCAGGGATGTAGGGCTTTATTTATCCGCGGATATATCCAGTCCGGATTATCAGTGAGAGATCTGCATTGCGGTCAAGGAAATAAAAGAAGCTGTCGGCGTTTTGTCGGCGGCTTTTCAATTATACGGAGGATTGGAAGTCCGCTGGTATGGAGATGTCAAGTGGAATCCTCTCCGCGGAGAAGGAGCGTGTCAGATAAATTGACAACAGGAATGGAACCAAGCTGAAATATAAAAAAAGTAACTATAAAAGTTTGGTAAAGACAGGAATATCCGCGGAAGATGCTGTGGAGTGGATTGAAGCAGATGATTTTGAGCTGCTTAATAGTATTGCATTTATCATAGCAAAAAAAGACGATACGAACATTTCAGGAATTTGAGAGATTTAAAAAGTTACAGATTGACACCTGCTGTCAACCAAAGCTACAATTCATGGTGTTGAGCGCGCTTATCAATGAATTTGTGATAAGAAAGGATGTAGTTTTCATGAACGGATTAAAATTTATAAGAACAAGGTGCAATATGTCTTTAAATGAGTTAGCGGACATTCTGGATGTAAGCCGGCAACAGGTAAGTGCATGGGAAAACGGTGTAAAGACTATTTCTCAGAAAAGATTACGCCAGTTATCAGAGTATTTTGGTGTAGATGAAAAATTTTTTCTGGATATATCAGAGGATGATAAAGAGTTTATTGTTTCCAAAGCCCTGTACCGTCGTCAGGACAATGAAAAAGAGGTATATTGTTTTGTAAAACAGGGAGAGATGGCAGATGACTTCAAGTATAGACCGTTTTCGTATCCTGATTTTGAGGAATCCTTAGATGAACATATGATTCGTGCGAAGAGGAAGAAAAAAGATACAATAGAGGGAATACAAGAGGCAATGGGATATTTTGGCAAGCCGAATAAGATTATTGAGGAGATTTCTGCAATTAATCGTGGCTGCAAGGTTTATGATGCACTTACAAAATATTTGAGACAAATGCCAAATGAGGATCCGGGATCAATTATTTTGTATTATAATATGGCCAGAAATGTTCTTTTTTCGCTTTTGATTGCAAATGGATTGATGAGCCAAGAAGAACTTGAAAAGGAATTTAGATATAGTATTGGAAGTAAACTATATGATGACATGGAATGGATCTATGAAATAGCTGACATTTTCAAAAAGAGATATGATGATAAAGTGAAGTTGATCGAAGAAATAAGATCAAATTTAAAATAATAAGTAAAAATGTTCATAGTTGAGATGTCAGAAAATCATGGATATTCTTATGCTTTTTATTGCTGGAGAAAATCGTCAAAAATGAAATATATAAAAGTTGGGAGTCTGCTGGTATTGTGCTGGCAGACTTTCTTTGATCCTGAAAACAGGAAATTGGATTCTCTCCGCGGAAACTTTTATTCGGTAACTAAGTATTTGGAAAAGAGGAGCTTTTTTCCGCGGATATGATAAAATAATAGTTACAATGTATCCCAAGGAACTGTCAGGCGGAATGAAACAGGGAGTGGCTATTGCCAGAGCTTGTTCAGCACATCCGGAAGTGCTTTTGTTGAATGAACCTTTCAGTGCCACTGGATGCGCAGACGAGGATTAAGCTTCAGTCGGGACTTCTGGATGCATGGGAGCAGGAAAAAAATTATAAAGAAGTAGCAAAACTGGTTAATTTATTACATGAAAATTGTTTCCACTTAGGATAAAGAACTGAATCAGTCGGAAATTGACTGTCTGCTGGTACAGAGTACATCCTATTCGCCAAAAGCACTTCTGGAAAAAGGTATGCAGGAACAAACTCTGGAACTGATTCGTTCTTATCTGGAAGAAAACAAATGAATTTTTCTCAGCAGCAATGAGATTGCCAGCAAAGTAAATCTTTCCAGGATTACCGTTCGCAGATATATGAATTATCTGGTGGAGAACAGGGAGATTATCAGCCAGATCGATTACTCTACAGGAGAGGAGACTGCTCTTCTGTAAAATATCAGAAGAACTGAAAAAATATGAGGCTTTATAAAATATACATGCTATAATAGGATCATCTGAATAATTCGTAAAGGAGACGAAAAGCTATGAACAGCATTTTTCACAGAATCAGTGTAAGAAAATATGAAGATAAACCAGTAGAAAAAGAAAAAATCATGGAAATCCTGAAGGCGGGAATGCAGGCGCCAAGTGCATGTAACCAGCAGCCATGGGAATTTTATGTGGTAACAGACAAAGAAAAAATCCAGAAATTATCCAAAGTAACACCATACACCGGCTGTGCAGCAGGGGCACCTGCAGTAATCGTACCGGTCTATCATACAGAAGGACTTGTTGCACCATCTTTTGCACAGATTGACATGTCTATTGCCCAAGAGAATATCTGGCTGGAAACAGATACTCTTGGTCTGGGTGGAGTATGGTTTGGCATTGCTCCGGTAGAAGAACACATGGAAAAAGTTCACAGACTTCTGGATCTTCCGGAAAATGTAAAAGTTTTTTCCATGTTTGCACTGGGTTATCCGGCAGAAACAAGACCTCAGCAGGATCGGTTTTATCCAGACAGAATTCACTTTATCGAAAAATAAAATAAAGAACTGACAGGGACAAGACTGTTTGAATTTTTTATAAATTAAAGAAGGAAAAATAGATGGAATTATTTGACGTTATAGACAGCAAAGGTAATCCGGCTGGACAGATTGTATCAAGGGAAAAAGCCCATGCAGAAGGAATCCCCCATAGAACAGCCCACATATGGATTATTCGGAAAAAGGAAGGCAGAGTGCAGATTCTTTTACAGAAACGCTCACAAAACAAGGATTCTTTTCCGGGAAAATTTGATACTTCCTCGGCAGGACACATCCAGGCAGGAGACGAACCACTGGAATCTGCACTTCGGGAACTGAAAGAAGAACTGGGAATCAGCGCAACACCGGAACAGCTACACTTTGCCGGAACCTTCCCCATATCCTTCGCAAAGGAATTCCATGGAAAAATGTTTCGGGATGAAGAAATTGCTTTTGTCTACATCTATCGGGAGCCTGTGAATACAGCGGAACTTGTTCTTCAGACAGAAGAAGTAGAGGAAGTTCAGTGGTTTGATCTGGAAGAAGTATATGAACAGTGTGGAAAACATAGGGAGATATTCTGTGTGCCCGCACTGGGCCTGGGAGTGGTGCGGAGATATCTGAAAAGCATTGAAAAGAATTAGGCTGAAAGAAAACGCCCTGGAGCACAAAAAAGAGAATTCTTGAAATTCGAGAAATATAAAGGTTCAATTCTTCATAATGGATATTTATTGTGAAAAAATAATCTGCTATACTGACAATATCAACAGCAAAGCAGAATAGCGAGGTGATCGGATGGAAGCAGTACAGAGAATTCGATTGATCCGAATCATAGAAAAAATGGAGAAAAATCCGGAATTCTGTAATAAGTTTGGAATAAAGAATACATCTGAATATATAGCAGAAAAAGAATCAAAAAAAGGCATATATTAGAATGAGTTTCAGGAGGGGTAAAAAATGTTATCATTATTGTTTACAATTTGTATGATCTGGTTTGTAGGAAAATTATTTGCTTTTGGGTTAAAAGCATCCTGGGGAATTATGAAATTACTTTGCACAGTAATCTTCTTCCCGGTGATATTGATAGGTATGGTTTTGGGTGGACTGATGTATATTGCTTTTCCATTGTTAATTGTCGGTGGCATTGTAGCATTGGCAACATCACGTTCATAATGGATCAGAAGGAGAAAACGAATGGGATATGATATTGAGAAAGAAAAGAGAGAAGCTATTGAAGCTGGCCGAAGAGCACTGAATAGTCTTCGTACAGCAAAAGAAAATTTAAACAGTGCAAAGAACTGGGGACTGGTAGATATGTTTGGCGGTGGCTTTTTCACTACGATGTTAAAACATTCTAAAATGGATCAGGCGAAGCAGAATATGGAGCAGGCAAAGTATGATCTCCGTAATTTCAGCAGGGAATTAAATGATGTAAATATGGCATGTAACTTGAATATCGATACTGGAGATTTTCTTTCTTTTGCGGATTATTTCTTTGATGGCTTTATTGTGGACTGGGTGGTTCAGGATAGAATCAATAATGCAAAAAGACAGGTAGAAGAAGCAATTCGAAGAACAGAAAGTATCGTAAATCAATTACAGCGTATGTAAAGGAAAAGGCAATGAGTCAGAAATGGTTCATTGCCTTTCTTGGCGTTATGGATTATTTCAATTTTTCTTTCTCGGCATTTAAGAGCTCAAGATTAAGCCCCTGTTCTCCGGCGGTCTTATCTACCCAAAGATTCAAAGAGTCTATGGCTAAAGAAATTTCATCAAGTTTTTTACTGATATAAGCAAAATCTTTCATTTCATCATCGCTGATCTTACCGTCACGGGCAATCTGGATCAGACGACCGGTAAGAGGATTGATTTCATTTAGACTGGCAATTGTCTCCAAAATGATATTTGACAGATCGGTCACTTCTACTTCTGGAACATAACGATGGCCGATTTCGCATTTGTGAGAGCAATAATAATTGCAAAGCTCTGGTCTTTTATAGGCATCTGCCATCTGGAGGATATCATAAGGCGTAGGTTCTTGTGTTTCATATTCAAATTTTTCAATTTTTGAATCAGAGACAGCATCCATTTTTTCACTGGCCTCTGCTCTTGTAAGTCCTGCCGCTTCTCGGCAAAGCTGGTAAATTGTTTTGTTTTCCCTGGTGGATTGTTTACCCATGAGAATTTCCTCCCCGTATATCGCCAAACATGAGGATTATCAATATTTAAGTCCTCATGCAAGACGTGTATTTCTCGTATAGAGTTTATTATACTTGAATTATCAATTAACAACAAGCTCAATAATGAACATGAAGTCAAAAAGAGTGAAAGAGGAAAGAGAGGTTACAGAATGAGAAAAACAAGAAGTGATTGTAGAGTAGGAACATTTGAAAAGAAGAATGGATTACCTCCAGGGACAATTCGTAACAAGGATGGTCGAGATACCAGAAGTGACAAAAAGATCGGAACTATTCGTAAGGAAGCAAGGAGAAAATAACTATGGGAAAGAAAATTAAAAAAAAATATTATTCGGAAACAGCAGTAAAAAAGGCATTGAGAATTGATTCTTTTCGTAATTTAAGTAAAGAAAAAGTGATGGAATTCGCATCTATGATTCCGTATATGGAAAAAGAAGTCGCAATGGAGATGATAAAACAATTTCCAGTATATGCAGAATTTGCCAAAGCTTTTATAAATAATTACACAGATGTTTGTAAAGAGATTTTAGCGATAAATAACGAAAGTTTTAAAACGGTGGTTCTGTCACATCAAATTGTTTTAGAAGCTTTTGCAAAACAAATAGAGAACACCGAATTGACTTCTGAAGAAAGAGAATCTTATTCGAATAAAATGATTGAAGAGGCTGAAAAGATCACGGAACTTTATTTACAGCAGCAGAAGTTTCATGAAAGAGTTCTTACGAACATAGGTGGAATCATAACCATTGCATTAATTACGGGTGCTACAATTCTCGGACTTAAGGTAATCAGTAATGATGATCTTCCTGAAATTGAAGATGAGGATGATGATGTAGCTTAATATGCAGAACTATAAAGGAGCATTCCTATATAGCTATAATCTCAGCGATTGACTATGTGGCAGAGAATTTCAATATACAAATGGAAAAGTCTGTTATAAAGTGTATTCATTCTGATAAGAACAACCAATGTATTAAGGAGAGGTGCCCATTTCATGAATAAGAAAAAGACCCAATCCGTAAAACAAACAAAGTGGAAAACTGCCATACCAGACGAAACAATGGTCCGGCACTTGATTATTCCAGGATCGGAGGTTAACTTATGGGCTATAACTCTTTTTATGGTCTGACTTTCAATCCTTTTGACAAACAGCAGCTCAAAGAAAAAGACTGTTTCCGTTCAAAGGATTTCAACGAGATGAATGTACGTCTCAACCATCTGAAGAACATCCGTGGGATCGGTGTCTTCACTGCACTTCCTGGCATGGGAAAATCCTATGCACTTCGGTGCTTTGCCAAAAGTCTGAACCCTAATCAGTACCATATAGGCTGGTGCATGAGTGGCGAGAGAAGTCACTACTGCATCAGCCTTTTTGTACGTTCAGCCCACAACTTTACCAAATGTTTTCAGAGTGGATTCTGAGGAAACGTTGATAGGCGAATATTTGCTGTTTAATGAGATAAGCTGAATACCGGAATCTGTCTGATGGTATTTTTTTACGTAAGCTTCACCATCAAGGAAGAAAATTCCGATCTCGCCCTCTTCAAGTGTATCCTGTTTATGTATCCAGATAATCTGTCCATTCAGATAGAGCGGTTCCATACTGTCTCCGGCAACACGGACACCAAAATCTGCACTGGCAGCGACTTCATCGCCGACTTCTATTTCAGAGAATCGGTCGGAATCAAGGAACTGGCCGGTTCCGGCTGAAACAGGAAGATCAAAGAGGCTGAGCTTTCTGCGAGGAAACTGATAAATAACAGGTTCTTCACGGAGATACATGCCGCTTTTGATCAGCAGGTTTATGTACTCAATAGCTTTATCCTGGCCTTCTTTATTTAATCGGGAGAAAAGATTTTCTTTATTACCAATCTGAAAAGTTTTATTGATATCTGTAATCTCAAGAATTTCGCAGAGTGCAAAGAACTGCATAACATTTGGCAGATTTACATTCTTTTCCCATTTGCTGATGGAATGGGCTTTTACATCTAATCCATGCTCGCCCATAAGAGCAGCCAGCTGGGGCTGAGACAGTCTGTGTTCTTTTCTTTTACTTGAAATAATCGATCCGAAATCTTTATTTATCATCATACACCTCCATATGCAGGTATCAATTGCCTATATACACTATAACTCAAATATAATAAAAAATCAATATAAATAGCGTTAAAATCTATAAATACGACACATCTTCCACTTTACAAGGATTTAAAAACGATATATAATAACCGTAAAGAACAGGAACATTTGTTCTAAAAATGAGGTGAAAAGATGGACAGAATAGTGCTCCACAGTGATGCCAATTGTTTCTATGCCAGTGTGGAAATGCTTTATCATCCGGAATTTGATGGAAAGCCGTTAGCAGTTGGAGGCGATCCTGAAGCGAGGCATGGCATTGTGCTGACAGCAAATTATATAGCGAAGAGAAAAGGTGTTAAGACTGGTATGGCGCTGTGGCAGGCGAAGCAGGCCTGTCCGGATCTGATCGTTGTTCCGCCAAGAATGGATTTGTATCTGAAGTTTTCCGGCATGCTCCGTGAGATCTATTCGGATTACACGAATCAGATTGAGCCGTATGGCTGTGATGAGTCCTGGCTGGATGTTACGGGAAGCAGTTCTTTAAAGGGCGATGGAAGAAAGATTGCAGAGGAGATTAGCAGGAGAGTGAAAAAGGAACTGGGGATCACGGTCAGTATCGGGATATCCTGGAACAAGATCTTTGCTAAGCTTGGAAGTGACTATAAGAAGCCGGATGGCATCACAGAGTTTAACAGGCAGAATTACAAGGATTTAATCTGGAGACTTCCAGCATCTGATCTTTTGTATGTAGGAAGGTCTACCAGGAGAGTACTTACAAAGTATGGGATCCGGACGATTGGCGAGCTTGCATGTGCTGATCCGGATTTTCTGGAGAGACAATTAGGAAAGATGGGCCTGGTTCTATATTCTTTTGCGAACGGATGGGATGATTCGCAGGTTGCGGCAGAAGGATATTCGGCTCCAATCAAATCCATCGGAAACAGTACTACAGCACCAAGGGATCTGGAAACGGATCAGGATGCTAGGATCATCTTCATGGCACTTGCGGAAAGTGTTTCGGCAAGGCTCAGAAAGCATGGATTCAAATGTAATGTGGTTGCGATCACGATCCGGGACAACGGGCTGTATCATTTTTCCAGACAAATGCATCTGCGGGAGCCAACGGATCTTACAGATGAGATCATGCATGCTACATGGAAGCTGTTTAAAGAAAATTATGACTGGGCGAATCCGATCAGAAGCCTTGGAATACAGACAGCTGATCTGGTAACTGGAATGATTCCTGTTCAGCTGGATCTTTTTATGGACGAACAGCGGCGGGAGAAGCAGGCTAGAATGGATGCAGCCGTGGATGATATCCGTCGGAGATTCGGATATTTCAGTATCCAGAGAGCATTTATGTATCAGGATAAGCTTCTTTCAGATTTGGATGCACAGGGTTCCCACACAGTGCATCCGGTAGGATATTTCAATGGGAGGTGACGCAGAATGATGGAGAATATGAAGGTATATGTGGAAGTAACCGCAAAATTCGACACGGATGGAATCATGATGCCGGTTTCTTTTATCTGGGAGGATGGTACAGTTTACCAGATTGACCGGATCAAGGCAAAGGAGCGGTGCGCTAGCCGGAAGGCTGGCGGGACCGGGATCATGTATACAGTAATGGTTGATGGAAAAGAATGTCATCTTTTCTATGAGTTTGACAAATGGTTTATGGAGCGAAGGTAACTGATTGATATTTATTAAAGAAAATAAGTTAAGACCAGAATCTGCAGGAAGGCCGACCTTTCCCTTTGGCATTCGGCAGATGGATAGAAGGATAAAGGTATTTGATTCAGCACAGGAAACATTCCACTGTTTCCAAAAGATACCTGTCCTGCAAAGCAGCATTATATGGCAGCTTCCGTCAAAATCAAAGGGGATGGGAGTGGAGCGTCCGAAAAGGACGATTCAGACGAAAAGGAGATTTTGATAAATGACAGAGAGAGATTACGCAATCCGTTCTTTTAAGGAGATTACTTTAACATAACATAGTAAGAATTCTCCTTCCTCTATAGGTGGGAGATGAATTGTAGATCTGAGCATAAATGCTCAAAAGAATTTTATAAACGAAAAAGAAAACACTTGTTCGCGTGTTGGAATTGTATTATAATAATAAAAAGAGAACATATTGTTCAAAAAACGATGATTGAAATCATTCATATGTAGGAATAAGGTGAGAAAAATAAATCGGGCAGTAAAAATAAGAATCTATCCAAATGCAGAACAACGTGTGCAAATAGAAAAAACAATCGGCTGCAG
>OLSG01003310.1_pt1 | contig 11670 bp, 10 predicted proteins | sample 1673041 | NCBI WGS metagenome assembly OLSG01 (sample SAMEA3136749, study PRJEB25190) | human gut metagenome | reverse complement strand
CCCTTGTCCGTTTTGGCAGGAAATGGTTGCGGCGGGATATGCGAAAACCGCCAAAACTGTGATGGGGAGGAATCGTTTCATGGGATTAGTAAAGTATTTGTCAAAAATGAACAATTTCAGAGACAAATATAACAATTTTCCCGAAAAAACGGTTTGTTTCCGGAAGTTTATGTGTCCAACTTCACGACAAAATACGACGCTCCGCTGCGGCGGGCCGCTTCGAGCCCGATTTCGGAGTCTTCGAAGATCAGCGTTTCCTGCGGCGTGCAGCCCTCGCGGCGCATGGCCTCCAGGAAGCAGTCCGGGGCGGGTTTGCTGTGCTCGACGTCAGCGCCCGAGAGGATGCCGTCCACGGCGCCGTTCGGCCCCTCGCCCGGCGCGGGATCCCATGCCGCACCCGGGGTTGCCGCACCTGTTCCGGCCGTGGCGGTATATGATCCGGCCGCGCCCGGCGCCGTATTTCCCGCTCCGGTCGTATCCACGTCCGCTCCGGCCGTACCTTTGCCCGTTCCTTCCACACCGGCTCCGTCCATGCCCGTTGCGGTCGTACCCTTGCCAGCTCCGACCATTCCCGCTTCGTCCATGCCGGCGCAGCCTGCCGGAGCCGTGCTCCCCGTCAGCTGTCCCGCGACCGTGATCCCCAAATGGCGCATGGCATTGTCGATATTGGCGCGGCTGCCTGTTGATACGATCCATACGCGGCCGCCCTGCGCCCGGAACTGCCTGCAAAACTCCCACAGCGGGCGGTTGAGCCGCACGGTGTCGAAGAACGCGGGGTAGAGCGCGATCTTGCGCAGCCGCAGCCGCTCGCGCTCCCCGGGGTCGGCGATGCCGTAACGGGTCAGGAACTCGTTGCACCGCATACCGAAATACTTTGCCGCATACTCCTCCTCGGTGAGCGTATAGCCTGCCTCGCGCAGCGTGGCGACATAGGCCAGCGTATTGGCGCGCCGCGTGTCGGCCAGCGTGCCGTCGAAGTCGAGCAGGATAAGTCGGATTTGCATGACGGGTTACTTTTTCCCGGCCAGTTCGTAACTGCGGGCGATCAGCGGGGCGATTTCCCCGAAGGGTACGTTGCCGTCCAGTCGTACGGTGAGCCACGTGCGTTTGTTCATATGGTAACCAGGGAAATAATGTTCGAAGTCCAGCGCCCGTGCCATGGTCTCCGCATCGGCCCGGATGTCGAGAATCTCTGTCCGCCCCTCGTCCGCGAGGCCGAGTTTGCCGGCCTGCACCGTCAATATCACGGCATACCATTTGGCGTTGTCCTGCCGCCGGAAAACGGCGTAGTCCGGGAATTTCTCCCAGAGGAACTCCGGTTCGCAGCCCCATGAGGCACGGATATGGCGGATTGTGCGGAGCGTTTCTTCGCTGCGGAAAATTTCTTCGCGCGCAAAGCCGAAATCCTTTGTCCAGTCGTTTCCCATCTCCTTTGTTTTTAGTCGAACGACTGCATGCCCGACTGTGCGATGCGCATCAGGCGCTGGTATTCGGTGGGGGTGAGTTCCATGAAGAAGTAGTGGATCGGGTCGACGCGCATGCCGTTCAGCCGCACTTCGTAGTGGAGGTGGGGCGAGAGCGAAAGGCCCGTGTCGCCCGAAAGGGCGATGATCTCGCCGCGGCTCACGCGCTGGCCCTTGCGGACGTTGATCTTCGAGAGGTGGCTGTACGAAGTCTCGTAGCCGTTGCCGTGGTCGATCACGACCGTCTGCCCCGACGTGGAGTTGCGCAGCGCCACGTCGCGCACCACGCCGTCGGCCGTGGCGAAGACGCGCGACCCCTCGGGGATGGTGTAGTCCACGCCCTGGTGCGATTGCAGGGTCTTGTAGAAGGGGTGTATGCGCATGCCGTACGAGGCCGTGAGCAGCGTCAACTGCTTGTTTATCACGGGCTGGATGGCCGGGATGTTGTTGCAGCCGCTGCCCGCCGAGTCGATGAGCGCCTGCAGGTCGAGGTACGAGGCGTTCAGCTCGTCGAGCCGCTTCTCCATGTCGGCGACCCGTTCGCGCAGTTCGAGCTTGAGCCGCCGCGACGAACGGTTGAAGATGTTTTCGTAGGTGACGGCCTGCCGGCGTTCGTATTCCGAATCGAAGTCGTAGGGATCCGATTCGAAGAGGATGCGGAAGACGTTGCGGTCGCGCTCGGAGAGGTTGTGCATGACGGTCGTCAGCGAGTCGTACCGCTGGGTGAGGGCGGCGTATTCGCGGCGCAGGCGGTCGGTCGAGTGTTTGAGCTCGTACTCCACGGGGGTGTCGAAGAAAAGCGAGAACCCGATGTAGTAGAGCACGGCGACCCCGGCCCACACGAAAAAGTGCACCGTCGCGCGTATGATGTTCTGTTTGCGGCGCTTACGCCTGCGGAGCCGCTCCAGGTCTTTCTTTCCTGCCATCTCAGAGCTTTTCGAAGTTCGTATCGCGCATGTTCTCCATGAGTGCGTCGTATTCCGCGGCGGTCATGTTGCGGTTGAAATAGTTAATCGGGTTCACCGGCATGCCCTTGTGGATCACCTCGTAGTGGAGGTGGGGGCCCGAGGAGATGCCCGTGTTGCCCGTTTCGGCGATGACCTGCCCGCGGGCGACCCGTTCGCCCGGCTGCACGAGGACTTTGCTCAGGTGTGCGTAGCGGGTCTTGTAGCCGAATTCGTGGTTCAGCAGCACCATGTGTCCGTAGCCGCCGTTGCCCCCCGAGGAGGCGACCTCCACCACGGCGTCGCCCGTGGCGTAGACCGGCGTGCCGCGGTCGCAGCCCAGGTCGATGCCCTTGTGGGGGCGGATATACCCCAGCACGGGGTGCATCCGGCGTAGGTTGAAGGCGCCGATATGGTCGTTGTGCAGCGCCGAGCGGTCGATGGGCCAGATGGCCGGGATCGCCGCCGACATCTTCTCCTTGTCGCGGGCGAATGCCTGCAATTCGTCGAAGGACACCGATTCGAGGTAGAGTATGCGGGCCAGCGCGTCGAGCTGCTTCCAGGTGCCGACCATCAGCGGGGCGAAGTCGTCCCCGGCCATCGCGGCGTATTTGGTGTCGGGGTAGGGCTGCCACACGCCGTCGATCGACACCGTGTCGGTCGAGAAGAGCGAGCGGTAGACGTAGTTGTCGCGGTGGCGGATTTCGTCCACGCGCCGCTGCGAGGTGCGGATGCGGTCTTGCAGGATGCGGTACTTGATGACCAGATCGCGGTTGTCGCGGATGATGCGGTACATCTTGGGGGTGTAGAAGAAGTACGAGAAGAGCACGTTGGCGATCGAGACGAGGATGAAGCCGATGAGTATTTTCCGGATCAGGCGGTAGGTGCGCAGGCGGAAAGGCGCCGAGACCACGTCGCGCGTCAGCGCCTGCGCTTCCTGTGTCAGCGCCTGCGTGTCGAATCTCTGCCCTTTTTGCTTCATTGCGGAAAAAACTCCGGTTAATAGGATGCAAATTTAACTTTAATTGTGTAATTTTGCAACCCGAAATCACAAACGTGGAAATCGGATAAAATCTTATATATGGAATCGAATAAAATTCGCCGGGCCTTTCTGGACTTCTTCGAGAGCAAGGGCCATGTGATCGTGCCCTCGGCACCGATGGTCGTCAAGGGGGATCCCACGCTGATGTTTACCAACGCGGGCATGAACCAGTTCAAGGATATCTTCCTGGGCAATGCGCCCCGCAAATATCCGCGTGCGGCCGACACCCAGAAGTGCCTGCGCGTTTCGGGCAAGCACAACGACCTGGAGGAGGTGGGGCATGACACCTACCACCATACGATGTTCGAGATGCTGGGCAACTGGTCTTACGGCGATTACTTCAAGAAAGAGGCGATCGAATGGGCGTGGGAGCTGCTCCACGGCGTCTACAAACTTCCCGCCGACCGCATGTACGCCACGGTTTTCGAAGGCTCCGAGGAGGACGGCGTGCCCTTCGACCAGGAGGCCTACGACTACTGGAAGCAGTTTCTGCCCGAAGACCATATCATCCGCGGCAACAAGCACGACAATTTCTGGGAGATGGGCGAGACCGGCCCCTGCGGCCCCTGCTCGGAGATTCATTTCGACCTGCGCGACGAGGCGGAGATCGCCGCCAAACCGGGCCGCGAGATGGTCAACGCGAGCCATCCGCAGGTGATCGAGATCTGGAACCTCGTCTTCATGCAGTTCAACCGCAAGGCCAACGGCTCGCTGGAGGAGCTTCCGGCGCGCAACGTCGATACCGGCATGGGCTTCGAGCGCCTCTGCATGATCCTCCAGGGCAAGAAATCGAACTACGACACCGACGTGTTCCAGCCTACGATCCAGCGTATTTCGCAGCTTTCGGGCAAGACCTACGGCGCCGACGCGAAGTGTGACGTGGCGATGCGCGTCATCGCCGATCACCTGCGTGCCATCGCTTTCTCGATCGCCGACGGGCAGTTGCCGTCGAACGTCAAGGCCGGCTACGTCATCCGCCGCATCCTGCGCCGCGCCGTGCGCTACGGTTATACCTACCTCGGCTTCACGGAACCTACGATCTGCAAGCTCGTTGCGGGGCTCGTGGAGCAGATGGGGGGCCAGTTCCCCGAACTGAAGGCCCAGCAGGCGCTGATCGAAAAGGTCATCGAGGAGGAGGAGGCCTCGTTCCTGCGTACGCTGGCCACGGGCATCAGCCTGCTGGACGGCGTGGTCGAAAAGACCAAGAAAGAGGGCCGCGAACTGATCTCGGGCAAGGACGCCTTCGAGCTTTACGATACGTTCGGGTTCCCGATCGACCTGACGGAGCTCATCGCCCGCGAACAGGGCGTCGGCGTTGACCTCGCAGCCTTTGAAACCGAGTTGCAGGCGCAGAAGGAGCGTTCGCGCAACGCTGCGGCCGTCGATACCGACGACTGGGTGGAGTTGTTCCCCATTCGCGAGAGCGTCTTCACGGGCTACGACACGCTGACCGAGCGGGTGAAGATCGCCCGTTACCGCCGCGTGACCTCCAAAGGCAAGACCTCCTACCAGCTGGTCTTCGACCGCACGCCGTTCTACGGCAACTCGGGCGGTCAGATCGGTGACATCGGCTATATCGAGAATGCCAACGAGCGCATCGCCGTCGTGGCTACCGAAAAGGAAAACGGACTGATTATCCATATCGTCAAGGAGCTTCCCGAAAACCCTGCGGCCGAGTTCACGGCCGTCGTGGACGCTGCCAAACGCCAGGCCGCGGCCAACAACCATACCGCGACACACCTCATGCACGAGGCGCTGCGCAAGGTGCTGGGATCGCACGTCGAGCAAAAGGGTTCGATGGTGACGCCCGAGATCCTGCGCTTCGACTTTTCGCATTTCCAGAAGATGACTCCCGCCGAGCTGCGCCAGGTCGAGATGCTCGTCAACCGCGCCGTCCGCGCCAACTATCCGTTGGAGGAGAACCGCGAGGCCACCAAGGAGGAGGCCGAGAAATGCGGTGCCATGATGCTCTTCGGCGAGAAGTACGGCGACAAGGTGCGCATGGTGCGCTTCGGTACGTCGGTCGAGCTCTGCGGCGGTACGCACACCAGCGCTACGGGTAACATCGGGTTCTTCAAGATACTGACCGAGAGCGCCATTTCGGCCGGCGTGCGCCGCATCGAAGCCGTCACGGGCGAACAGGCCGAGAAGATCATCTACGCCGCCGAGGATACGATGCGCGACATCAGCGAATACCTCCACAACCCGCAGGTGCTGCAGGCCGTAAAGAAAATGTTCGAGAGCAACGAGACGCTTTCGAAGGAGGTCGAGGCCATGCGCCGCGAGCAGGTCGCCCAGTGGGCCGAGAAGATCATCTCCTCGACGCCCGAGCGCCACGGGGTGCAGCTCATCGCCACTCAGACCGACCGTACGCCCGAGTTCGTCAAAGACCTGGCCTATAACCTGCGTGCCCGCTCCCCGAAGCTGGTGTTCGTGCAGGGGGCGGTCAACGACGGCAAACCCATGCTGACGGTGATGCTCGGCGACGAGATCACGGCCCAGGGCGTGAACGCCGGTGCCGTGGTGCGCGAGGCTGCGAAACTGATGCAGGGCGGCGGCGGCGGACAGGCGTTCTTCGCCACGGCGGGCGGCAAGAACCCCGACGGGCTGCAGGCCGCCATCGACAAGGCCGTGGAGCTGATTATGGCCCAGGTAAAGTAAAAGAATAGTTAAAAACCGGATAATTATGAATAACAAGGTATTACTGATGATCCTCGACGGCTGGGGCAACGGCCGCCACGACAAGGCCGATGTCATTTCGACCGTCCATCCCGAATATATCTCGGCCATGACGGCGAAATATCCCCATGCCGAGCTGCGCACCGACGGCGAGAACGTCGGCCTGCCCGACGGCCAGATGGGCAATTCGGAGGTCGGGCACCTCAATATCGGCGCCGGCCGCGTGGTCTACCAGGATCTGGTGAAGATCAACCGCGCCTGCCGCGACAATTCGATCCTGGAGAACCCCGAGGTCAAGGCAGCGTTCGAACATGCCAAAAAGAACGGCGTGAACATGCATTTCATGGGCCTCGTGTCGGACGGCGGCGTGCACTCGTCGCTCGAGCACCTTTTCAAGCTGTGCGACATCTCGGCGGCCTACGGCCTCGAAAATACCTTCGTGCACTGCTTCATGGACGGCCGCGACACCGACCCGCACAGCGGCAAGGGGTTCGTCGCCGACCTCGAAAAGCACCTCGCAGCCACGACGGGCAAGATCGCCACGGTGATCGGGCGCTACTACGCGATGGATCGCGACAAGCGCTGGGAACGGGTCAAGGTTGCCTACGACGCGCTGGTCAGCGGCATCGGCGAGCGTTCGTCGGACATGGTCGAAGCCGTCCAGAAATCCTATGACGAGGGCGTTACGGACGAGTTCATCAAGCCTTTCGTGCGCATCGACGAGAACGGGCAGCCCGTCGGCATGATCCGCCCCAACGACGTGGTGGTCTTTTTCAACTACCGCAACGACCGCGCCAAGGAGCTGACCATCGTGCTGACGCAGGAGGACATGCCCGCCGAGGGGATGCACACCATGCCCCTCTACTATTGCTGCATGACCCCCTACGATGCCAAGTTCACGGGGCTGCACATCCTCTTCGACAAGGACAACGTGCCCAACACCATCGGCGAGTTCGTTTCGAAGCAGGGCTTGCGGCAGCTGCGCATCGCCGAGACCGAGAAATATGCCCACGTGACGTTCTTCCTGAACGGCGGCCGCGAGGCGGAGTTCGCGGGCGAAGACCGCATCCTCGTCGCGTCGCCCAAGGTGGCCACCTACGACCTGCAACCCGAGATGAGCGCTCCGGAAGTCGCTGATAAACTGGTTGCTGCACTCGGTGAGCGGAAGTTCGACTTTATCTGCCTGAATTTCGCCAATGGCGACATGGTCGGCCATACGGGCGTCTACGATGCCATCGTGAAGGCCGTGAAGGCCGTCGACGGGTGCGTCGCCAAAGTTGTCGAGGCTGCTAAGGAGAACGGTTACGAGGTCGTCATGATCGCCGACCACGGCAATGCCGACAACGCTGTCAATGCCGACGGTACGCCCAATACGGCGCATTCGCTCAACCCCGTGCCCATCGTGGTCGTTTCCGACCGTGTGAAGTCGGTGCACGACGGTATCCTGGCCGACGTCGCGCCGACGGTGCTCAAGTTGATGGGGCTGGAGCAACCCGCCGAAATGACCGGCAAGGCGCTCGTGGAGATGAAATAGCCTGCCTTTTCAATAAAACACCCCGGAATCTACATTCCGGGGTGTTTTTCGTTAGGGGTGACGTGTCGGGATAAACCCTTATTTGGAGCGTGGCAAATTCCGGGAATTAAAAGAGCGTTTGCTGCTGCGCAGATGCAGGCCGGTAGAACTCCATCCGGGTGGCTATGCCCAGCTTTGCGCACAGGTTGCGGAACGTGTCGTCCAGCGCCCGGCAGTTCGGGCCGAAGCATTCGTAGCGGTTGCCGAAACAGGCTTCGTAACGTGCTTTCAGCCCGGGGAACCCGCGCTCCAGGGCGGCATGGAAATGCTCCCTCGACCCGCTGCGGAGCGTCACGCCGAACATCGGGAGGATATACGACGCCCCCGCGTCCTTCGCCCGGCGGACGATGGCTTCGACATTTTCCCGCGTGTCGTTGATCAGCGGCAGCAGCGGCATCATCGTGACACCCGTATAAATGCCCTTGGCAGCCAGTGCCGCCATCGCGCGGAACCGCTCCGAAGAGGCCGGGGCGCCGGGTTCCGTGCGGACGCTGAGCGCGTCGTCGGCACAGGTCACGGTGAAACTCACCGCCGCGTAGGTGGCGGAAATTTCCTGCAGGATGTCGGCATCGCGCTCCGCCAGGGAGCTCTTGGTGATGACATGCACCGGGAAGCGCTCGTCGGCGATCATGCCCAGTGCCCGGCGGGTCAGCCGCAGCTCGCGCTCGACGGGCATGTAGGGGTCGTTCATCGACCCCGTGCCGATCGTGGCGCGTTTTTTCCGCCGGGCACGCAGCTCGGCGGGCAGCAATTCCAGTGCGTTGCGCTTCACGGCTATCTGGGCGATGTCCCCGATCCCATAGCAGTCGCTGCGCGTGTCGCAGTAGATGCACCCGTGCTGGCATCCCCGGTAGAGGTTCATGTTGTAGGCGATGCCGAACCACCGATCGGCCGTCCGCAGCTTCGAGAGGATCGTTTTGGTTTCGATATACCGCATGGGCGGGTCAGTAGAGCTCGATGAACTCGTAGGTGTTGCCTACGGCCGCCAGGTAACGCAGGAACTCCTCACGGGAGATCACCACCGTCGACCGGTTGTCGTTGGGGTGGAACGAGTAGGCCGGCAGCCGTTGCAGGCTGGCGTCGAGGAACAGGTGCACGTGCCTGGCCGGGTCGTTGATCAGCCCGAAGGGCGACACCGAACCGGGACGCAACCCCAGCCAGCGCTCCATGCGCTGCTCCGAAGCGAACGACAGTTTGCCCTGCCTCAGGCGGTGTTCCAGGTCGTGGATGGCCAGGTTCCGTTCGCAGTCGAAACATACGAGGTAGTGGCGGTTGCCTTTGTGGTTGCGGAAAAAGAGGTTCTTGCAGTGCTTCGATCCGTCGTCGCGCCAGTAGCGGCGTGCGGCCTCGATGGTCGGTGCCTCGGGGTGTTCGTACCACGTGTAGGCGATGCCGCGGGCGTCGAGCCAGCCGAAAACCCGCTGCCGGCGTTCGTCCGGCGTCGGGGCGGCCGTTGCGGCGCCGGGGCTTGCCGTTTCCATTCCTTCCATGGCTATCGGGCCTTGCAGAATTCTTCGATATTCTCCGCGATGCAGCCTACCAGCACGTCGATGGCTTCGCGCGGCGACCATGCGTTGTGGGGCGAGAGCAGCAGCCGGTCGGGTTCGCGGATGCCCAGCAGCGGGTTATCCGCGGCCAGCGGCTCGCGCGAGAATACGTCGAGCGCGGCGCCTGCGACCGATCCCCGGTCGAGGGCTTCGGCCAGTGCCGCCTCGTCGACGATCCCGCCGCGGGCGACGTTCACGAGGATGGCCGATTGCTTCATCACGGCCAGCTCCGGGGCGCCGATCAGCCCCCGCGTGTGGTCGTTCAGCGGCGCGTGCACCGAGACCGTGTCCGCCCAGCCCAGCAGTTCGGGAAGCGACACGGCGGGGTAGGGCTCTTCGCGCACGGCGCCCGAGGTCGAGGTGTAGCGTACCTCGCAGCCGAAGGCCGCGGCGAGCCGCGCCACTTCGTGCCCGATGGCGCCGAGCCCCACGATGCCCCACTTCGAGCCGTAGAGCTGGTGCGTGGGTTTGGCGAAGTGGAACTGCTGCCCGGCGGCCGAGTAAGCGCCGCTCTTGACATAGCGGTCGTAGTAGACGATGTGCCGCCGCAGGGCGATGGCCGCCCCGAGGGTGGTTTCGGCTACGGAGTGCGTCGAGTAGCCCGCGGCGTTCCTGACGGCGATGTCCAGCTCGGCCGCGGCGTCGAGGTCGATGTTGTTCATGCCCGTGGCGGCTATGCAGATCAGGCGCAGCCCGGGGAGTGCGGCGAGCGTCTCGCGGCGCATCACGACTTTGTTGGTGATGACGATTTCGGCATCGCGGCAGCGATCCGCGACCTCGTCCGGCGCGGTCGTGCTGTAACCCGTGTACCGGCCCAGCTCGTGCAGGCGGGTCAGGTCGGCACCCCCGAGGGTGTACTCGTCCAGAAATACGATGTTAGGTTTCATTGGCGTATGTGTTTATGGTTTTGTTGTCAGTCCATTTCCCCGATCAGCGTGCGGATCGCCACCGAGGCGCAGCCGATGCCGAACAGCGCCGGGATGTAGGAGATCGTGCCGACGTTCGACTTCTTGTTCTGCTCGTCGCAGAGGATCATCGCCCCCTCGCGCATCGCTTCGGGCGAGAATACCGCCTTGAAGCCGCTGCGGACGCCCAGTTTGTGCAGCCGCTTGCGGAGCATGTGCGCCAGGGGGCAGTGGTGGGTCTTCGAGATGTCGGCGATCTCCATCTTCGTGGGGTCGGTCTTGGCGCCGGCGCCCATCGAGCTGACCAGCGGCAGCGAACGGTCGAGGGCACCCTTTATCAGCGCCAGCTTGGGCGAGAGGGTGTCGATGGCGTCCACCACGAAATCGTATGCGGCGGCGTCGAGCAGCGTGTAGGTCTCCTCGTCCCGGATGTAGCGGTTGACGATGGTCAGCCCGATCGCGGGGTTGATGTCCCGCAGCCGGTCGGCGAGCACCTCGGCCTTCTGCCGGCCTACGGTCGAATGCAGGGCCACCAGCTGGCGGTTGATGTTGTTCGGCGCCACGGTGTCGGCGTCGGCGATGGTCATGCGTCCCACGCCCGCCCGGGCGATCATTTCGGCGGCATAGGCGCCTACGCCGCCCAGTCCCACGACGAGCACGTGCGCCTGCCGGAGCAGGTCGAGTTTTTCCTTGCCGAGCAGCAGCTCGGTGCGTTCAAGCCAGTTATCCATTTTGCGGGGCGAATATCCGTTCGTAATTTTCGGTCGTCGCCCGTTTCAGGGCTTCGACGGTGGTGCCTCTCACCGCTGCCGCGTGCGCGTAGACCTCCTCGATGCCGGTGTCGCTGTCGTCGGTTTCGAGGAAGAGCTGCCCGGGGGGCGTTTCGCGCAGCGCTTCCAGGGTCTTGGGCGACGAGAACGTCCGCACGCCGAACGAGAGGTAGTAGCCTTTCTCCAGTGCGCGGCGTGCCTGCTCGGGCGAGCCGATGAACCCGTGGAATATGACGGCACGGGGCTCGCGGGCGGCCAGTTCCAGCATGACGGGCTCGAAGGCCCTGACGCAGTGCAGCACTACGGGCAGTTGCCGGTCGCGCGCCAGTGCCAGCTGGGCGCGGAAGGCGGCCAGTTGCTGCTGGCGCCCGGCGCCGCGGGCATAGTCGAGCCCCGTCTCGCCGATGGCCTGTACGTCCGCCGGGAGCGTGCCGAGTGCGGCGATGTCCTCTTTGTCTGCATCCCACGGGTGGATGCCGGCGGTGCGGAGCTCGATGCCCCGGCCTGTCGGGCGGTGGGTGTGTATGTTGACGAATTGGGAGGTCATTGCGACAAAAGTACAAATTTTAAGTAAATTAAAAAATAATAGATAATGCATACGGATTTTTCGGAAAAAATTCGTACTTTCGCACGCGAATTATGCTGTTAGCAGGCTAACAACAAAAACCGGCCCGAAATTTAACCCAAAAATATCCAAACATAACAATCAAAATCTTTAACCATGTCGAAAATCATTACACTACGCAA
>OLSG01003303.1_pt1 | contig 11691 bp, 9 predicted proteins | sample 1673041 | NCBI WGS metagenome assembly OLSG01 (sample SAMEA3136749, study PRJEB25190) | human gut metagenome | reverse complement strand
CGGTCATGAGCTTTCCGGCATTGGTCAGGAACCCATTTTTGTCAGCCAAACCGAAGGAAACATAATCGGATGGCTCAAAGCGGAGACCAGTCCGTTCCAGATAGGTTGCTTCCAGAAGTGTAAAGCTGTAATCCTTTTTTACCGCATCTGTTGTTAGGGTATCAAAGGACTGATTGGTTCCCTTTAAGATCAATTCATTCACAATGTAATCAGGGGCAATTACGCTTTCATTTCCAACACGGATATATGCTTCCATCACGCCGTCTGCCTTGTAATAATATGGGGTGCTGCGGCCGGGAGAAACCTCCAGAGCTAATAGATTTTTACCATCTTCCTGTAATGGTTTTAAGATAAACTGAGGTAATGGTGTGATTCGTTCTTTGATTAAGCGGCTGATCGCCTCAGCATCCTTTTGAACATCGGACAAGCCAATAGGTTTCCGGTCATCAGAGATTCCGAAAAACAGAGTTCCGCCGATTCCATTAGAAAAGGAACTGACACTTTTTAACCAGCTTTTGGGTTTCTTTATTTCAAGTGCAACTTTGAAATCACATTCGGTTGCTTCAGCAATTAGCTGTTCTATCATAAAATCCCTCCTTTGAGGTATTGGTAGTTTCTTTATATTATACCCATAAGGAGAGTTTATTTCAACGATAGGCACAAAGAGTTCAGAGAAAATATTTTGAGAGGATGGCGGTTAGACACCGCCTCCTGCTCGTTGGATATCCCCACATAAAACAGGTTGCTTTTGCAGGGCTATGTATGCAATAATATCATTATCTATCCAAAGGACAGATAATGATATTATTAAGTTCAGAAACATGACACAGGTCAAAATGACAATATAGGTAATTGCAAAACTTATAGAAAACATAATTAAATTGTGGAAAATAAGATAAAATGAAATATCCACTTGTCAAACATGGCAAATTCATGTAATGTAGTAATTGCGATGAATTTTCACGAATAAAATCCGTCATATTTTTGAAATGAAATACTAAAAATTGAATTTATGATCTCAAATATTGCAAGTTTTGAAATCAGAATATTCAAAATAGTCAAGTGTACGCAGTACACGGACAAAAAGAAAGGCTTTTTGTATGGATTTATTTGATTATATGAGAGAACAGAACAGAGAAAAGGAGTCGCCGTTAGCTTCCAGACTTCGTCCAGCGACGCTGGATGAGATGGTAGGGCAGCAGCATATCATCGGAAAAGACAAGCTGCTTTACCGTGCGATCAAGGCTGACAAGTTAAGTTCCATTATTTTATATGGACCGCCGGGAACCGGAAAAACGACACTGGCAAAGGTCATTGCCAATACCACAAGCGCTGAGTTCCTTCAGATCAATGCAACTTCCGCCGGGAAAAAAGACATGGAGGATGTCATTGCGCAGGCGAAGAACAATCAAGGCATGTACGGAAAAAAGACGATCCTGTTTATCGATGAGATCCACCGGTTCAACAAGGGACAGCAGGACTATCTCCTTCCGTTTGTGGAAGACGGAACCGTGATCTTAATTGGTGCAACAACCGAGAATCCATATTTTGAGGTGAATGGAGCGCTTTTGTCCCGTTCCATCATTTTTGAGCTGAAGAATCTGTCCACGGAAGATATTAAGACGCTGATCCTCAGGGCGGTGAATGATAAGGAAAAAGGAATGGGCGCTTACGATGCAGTCATTGACGAGGAGGCACTGGATTTTCTTGCTGACGTGGCAAACGGAGACGCAAGAGCAGCGCTCACAGCAATTGAACTTGGTATTTTGACAACGGAACGGAGCGCAGATGGAAAGATTCATATCACACTTGAGGTTGCCAGTGAATGTATCCAGAAGCGTGTGGTGCGTTATGATAAGACCGGAGACAATCACTATGATACGATCTCTGCTTTTATCAAAAGTATGCGCGGCTCTGACCCGGATGCAGCAGTTTATTATCTTGCCAGAATGCTTTACGCGGGGGAAGATATTAAGTTTATCGCAAGAAGAATTATGATCTGCGCGGCAGAGGATGTGAGCAATGCCGATCCGATGGCACTTGTTGTCGCAACGTCGGCAGCACAGGCGGTTGAGCGAATCGGTATGCCGGAGGCACAGATTATTTTGTCTCAGGCGGTTACCTATGTGGCAAGTGCGCCAAAGAGCAACTCGGCAGTCAATGCGATTTCAGATGCGATGGAAGCAGTAAAAAATACGAAAACAGCGCCGATTCCGGTTCATTTACAGGATGCACATTACAAGTCATCCGGAAAACTGGGACATGGTGTTGGATATAAATATGCACATGATTATCCAGATCATTATGTGGATCAGCAATATTTGCCGGATGGACTGACAGACCGGAAGTTTTACGTTCCGAGTGAGAATGGCTACGAGAAGAATATCCGCGAATATTTCAAAAAGATCAAGGGTGAAACTTACGGGGAAGAACAGCCGTAACTGATTTTGTTAGAAAGCGTAAACGCTTCAAATACATAAAAAAGCAGGAGGAATTAGAGATGAAGTCCTACGAGGAAATGACAAAAGAAGAGTTATTGAAAGAGAAGGAAGGATTGGAAGCGGAATACAAAAAATTCCAGCAGAGAGGCTTAAAACTTGATATGTCCAGAGGTAAGCCATCCCAGGAACAGTTAGACCTTTCGATGGGAATGATGGATGTACTGACTTCCGGTGTTGATCTGACCTGTGATGATGGTACAGACTGCAGAAACTATGGTGTGCTGGACGGTATCAGTGAAGCAAAACAGCTTATCGGTGATATGATCGAGTGTAATCCGGACAATATCATCATTTATGGTAACTCAAGCCTTAACATTATGTATGACACCATCTCCCGTTCCATGACGCACGGTGTAATGGGAAATACTCCATGGTGTAAATTAGATAAAGTAAAATTTTTGTGCCCGGTACCGGGATATGACAGACATTTTGCGATCACAGAATATTTCGGCATTGAGATGATCAACGTACCGATGCTTCCGACCGGACCGGATATGGATATGGTGGAAGACCTTGTGAGCAAAGATGAGGCGATCAAAGGTATCTGGTGTGTGCCAAAATATTCCAATCCACAGGGAATCACTTATTCGGATGAGACGGTCCGCCGTTTTGCAAGATTAAAACCGGCAGCAAAAGATTTCCGTATTTACTGGGATAACGCATACTGCGTGCATCATTTATATGATATTAACCAGGATCATCTGATCGAGATCTTAAAAGAATGCAAGAGGGCAGGAAACCCGGATATGGTTTACAAATTCTGTTCTACAAGCAAGATCACATTCCCAGGTTCCGGTGTGGCAGCGATCGCAACTTCTGCCAACAACTTAGAGGATATCAAGAAACAGTTGAAGATCCAGACCATCGGCCATGATAAGGTAAACCAGCTGCGCCATGTCCGTTTCTTCAAAGATATCCACGGAATCACAGAGCATATGCGCAAACACGCAGATTCTCTCCGTCCAAAATTTGAAATGATCCTGGATACATTTGAAAGAGAGTTAAAAGGACTCGGAGCCGGAAGCTGGTACAGCCCGAAGGGTGGATACTTCATCACATATGAGACACTGGATGGATGTGCAAAAAATGTTGTGGCAAAAGCAAAAAAAGCAGGGGTTGTGATGACTCCGGCGGGTGCGCCTTTCCCATATGGAAAAGATCCGCATGATTCTGTCATCCGTATCTCACCATCCTATCCAAGCCTGGAAGATCTTACGACTGCGATCGACATCTTTGTTGTCTGTGTCAAGCTCGCAAGCATTGAGAAGCTTTTAGGAGAATAATAGTAAGTTTTTAACCGCTGAAAAGCAAAAGAAAAAGACCTGTGTGTACAATGTCATGATGTTCGCATGACATAGGTACACGCAGGTCTTTTTTATGAATTATGCCTCAGTGGAAGCATCCTCTGTTCCGTTTTTCCATTTGTTGAATTTCTCGACAACTGCGTCGTAGGTTCTCTGGGAAATATCCGGAAGTTTATCTCCCCATGCTTTGGTTGCCTGTTCGAAACCTTTCTTGAAAGCTTCTAACATAGCGTCTGCCTTGTCAGGATCATCACCGGATAAAGCTTTTGCAAAATCAAGAATACGGTCAGAAGTCTGCTCTACACCCCAGTAACCGTCGTCCGCGATATCTGCCTGTGCCTGTGCTTTCACATCGGCTGATACGGTAAAATCACCTTTTGCAAGGAATTTCCACATATCATCTGCGGTGCCGATCGCAACACCCTGCTTGGTCATCATCTGCTCAACGATGCTGCGGAGCTGTGCAGTGCGCTGCTCTGCGTCAGCTTTTAACTTTGCAACGATCGCTGCGTTGTCGGTCTTGCCTGTTGTTTTATTGGAAGCCTTATCTGTCCTGGAGTCAGAACTCTTCTCATAAATGACACCGGAAGCTGTCTTGGAAGAAGCTGCCTTTTTCGTTGTCTCGGATGTCTTTTCTGCTGATTTTGTTGTTGTCTGTGTAGATGCTGCTGCGGCAGCAGTCACAGTGTTAATGGAATTGATTGCCATATGATCCTCCTTGTCTGGCGAAGCTGGATGCGTTTGTTTTTACAGAAAACAAAATGTTCAGCCACCTGAATGAATAGTTATTAACCTTCCATGGTTCTGTTAATTATATCGGACTGGCAAAGAAAAAAGTTTAGTGCCGATTGACCTTTTGGACATAAAATGATAAGATACTAATTGTATACAAAAAACACAAAAAAAACAAGTTTTATTTTAGGTACAATCAATGCGTGTTAGCGACGATTTTGGTAAGGAGAAACTAACCGATGAAGGATATTTCAGTAAAGGCGCTGGCTAAGATCAATCTTGGGCTGGATGTGGTACGAAAAAGAGAGGATGGTTATCATGAGGTCCGCATGGTGATGCAGACCATTCATTTGTTTGACAGGCTGGAGATCTCGAAGAATACTTCCGGTGAGATCACGATGGAAACGAATCTTTCTTTTTTGCCGACGAATGAAAACAATCTTGTCTATAAAGCGGCAAAGCTTTTGCAGGATGAGTTTGCGATAAAAGATGGCGTGCATGTATGGCTGCACAAGTACATTCCGGTAGCTGCCGGGATGGCAGGGGGAAGCACGGACGCAGCGGCAGTGTTATATGGTATGAACCAGATTTTTGATCTGGGACTGACAAGGGAAGAACTGATGGAGCGCGGTGTGAAGATCGGTGCAGACGTTCCGTACTGCATTATGCGTGGAACGGCTTTGGCAGAGGGCATAGGAGAGAAGCTTTCGAAGCTTCCGCCGATGGTGAAATGTCCTGTTTTGATCGCAAAACCGCAGATCAGTGTTTCTACTAAGTTCGTCTATGAGAATCTGAAGTTAGGCTCTGATATGGTACACCCGGATATTGACCGGCTTGTGGCAGATATCAGAGAGAAAGATTTATATAAAATTGCAGCAGATATGGGAAATGTCTTAGAGACAGTGACAATCCCGGCTTATCCTGTGATCGCAGACATCAAAGATCACATGATGGAGCATGGCGCTGTGAATGCCATGATGAGTGGCAGTGGTCCGACGGTTTTCGGTCTTTTTGACAAGGAAGCGACGGCAGTAGAGGCATACGAGGCGATGAAAGCCTCCGGTCTTGCAAAACAGGTATATTTAACGAGTATTTATAATAACGCGCGTAAGTAGAAAGGCATGGTATCAAAGATGACAGAAGATTTAACATTGAATATGGATGCGTATCTTCCGCTGAGAGATGTTGTGTTTAACACGTTAAGAGAGGCTATTTTAAAAGGGGAATTAAAACCGGGCGAGCGGCTGATGGAGATCCAGCTCGCAAATAAGCTTGGCGTCAGCCGTACACCGATCCGTGAGGCGATCCGTATGCTTGAGCAGGAGGGGCTTGCCGTTACGATCCCAAGAAAAGGCGCGGAAGTTGCCAAAATGACGGAGAAAGATATGGAGGATGTCCTTCAGATCCGCGAAGCGTTAGATGAGCTTGCGGCAAAAATTGCATGTGAGCAGATTTCTGAGGAACAGTTAGAAGAGCTGGTTGCGACCATGCATGAGTTTGAGGAATCCACCAAGACAGATAATGTGAAAAAAATCGCAGAGGCGGATGTAAAGTTTCACGATATTATTTACCAGTCAACCGGTAACCCGAAGCTTGTGAATATGTTAAATAACCTCCGGGAGCAGATGTACCGCTATCGTGTGGAATATCTGAAAGATGAGAATAACTATCCGACATTGATGAAAGAACATAAAGATATTGTGGAAGGGTTAGTCCGTAAGAACAAAACGCAGGTGACAGAGACGATGCACCAGCATGTGAAGAATCAGGCAGTCGCAGTTAAGGCTATGATCCAGGAGCAGGAATAAGAAGTAACTGCCCGGAGGACAGGAAAACTGCATAAAAAATGGAAAACCGTACAGACTAGAAAGAGGATAAGCATTTTGCTTATCCTCTTTCGTATTAGGGGGAATTAATAGAAAGGAAACAAGCTGGAAATGTCGGAAAATCAGAAATGTCCGGTATCGACGGATTTAACGCAAAATATAGAGGAAATGGAATTTTATTTTCATGACTGTGCGGACATTAAAAAGAAGCAGATGAAGCTTGGCAGGAATCAGGATACCGCCTGTTATCTGACCTTTATTGAAGTGTCCGTGGACATGGGAACGTCCGCACTCGGAGAGACTTTAAAATACTTAAATGGACTGACAAGGGATGAGATCCTTTGTACACTGCAGGAAAATGCGCTTGGAATCTCGGATGCAACATATTTTCCGACTATTGAGGAGGCTGTGAGCGGTCTGCTCACCGGGGAGGCGATCCTTTTTGTGGATGGTTTTGACCGGGCAGTAAAAATACCGGATGATGGTTATCCGAATATGGGGATCACAGAGGTTGATTCGGAAAAAGTAATCCGCGGTTCCAACGAAGGTTTTTGCGATTCTGTGAAGCAGAATGCGGCGCTGATCCGGAAAAGGATCCGTTCGCCCCGTGTGAAAGTGAGAGGACTGAAAGCCGGGATTAGATCGAACACGAACGTCTATCTTGTGTATGTGGAGGATCTTGCGAATCCGGGACTTGTAAAAGAAATTGAAAAGAGGCTGCAGGATTTCACGATTGATGGGATATTAGACAGCGGAATGTTAGAACAGCTGGCAGAGAAAAAATGGTATTCGCCATTTCCACAGTTTCAGACAACACAGCGTCCTGACCGGGCGGCCATGGCGGTATTAGAGGGCAGAGTGATCGTGATGTGCGATAATTCTCCGATCGGTCTGATACTGCCGACAGATTACAATTCATTTATCCGTACCAGTGACGATTATTACAGCCGTTTTGAGATTGCGACGTTCGGGCGGATCCTGCGGTATCTCGCATCCTTTTTTGCAATGACGCTGCCTGGATTTTATCTTGCAGTGACTAATTTTCATACACAGATACTTCCGACTACACTACTTTTGTCGTTTGCTGAGGCGAGGCAGGGTGTCCCATTTCCGGCAGTCGTGGAAGTACTCATCATGGAATTGTCGTTTGAACTTTTGCGGGAGGCGGGCGTGCGGCTTCCCGGTGCGATGGGAAATACCATCGGGATCGTGGGTGGCCTTATTATCTGACAGGCGGCAGTCGAGGCAAATCTGGTCAGCCCGATCGTGGTGATCGTCATCTCTTTTACTGCGCTATGTTCTTTTGCAATACCGAACGAAGAATTTGCCACAGCCTTCCGTATCCTGAAATTCTTTTTTATTGCGGTCTGTGCGTGGCTTGGCTACTTTGGCATGCTCCTCGGACTGCTTGCGGTACTCACACATCTGTCGCTGACAAGCTTTGGGATTCCGTATCTCATGCCGTTTGTGGGAGCAGATTTGAACAATTATGAGGATGAACGGGATTTTATCTGGCGGCAGCCTTTCCGGAAACTGCGCAAACGTCCGATTTATGCAAATCCGAAAGAGCGGACAAAGCTGACGTTTTCAAAGAAGAGATAGGTTGAGAAAAGTTTTTATCTTAAGATAAATGGAAATCTGATGAAAAAATGCGCAGATGTTAGAAGAGATAGGGGGAAGTATGTTCTCAGAAAACAATCAAATTTCAGGCAGACAGGTGTTCCGCCTTCTGACATATGACTTTCTTGGAATGGGGACGCTACTACTGCCGACAATGCTTGCAGATACGGCAGGGCGCGACGGGATTTTTTGCATTCTGGCGGGGATTTTGTCCACGTTTTTGTACTTGAAATTATTGAGATATCTGTTGAAAGGCATGAAAACAAGTTATCCCGACTTTTTGAAGCAGAAGTGTGGAAAAGTATGCGGTTATGTGCTCTGGGGCGGATATTTTCTGTATTTTATCCTTATGGCTTCGTACACGGCGTATCTGTTTTCCACGCTGATGTTGAATGGGCTTGTGGAAAACATCAGCTTTTATCTGGTGCTGTTGTTGATATTGCTGCTCGCGTTTTATGGAATGGCGGGCGGGATCGAGGGCAGGGCGAGAGTGTACGAGATGCTGTTCTGGTTTCTGATGATACCGCTGTTTCTGATGTTATTTGCGGCGTGCAGGGAGGTGAAGCCAGCCTACTGGAGCCCGGTTTTTGTGGCGGATGGAAAAGAAATGTTAAACGGAAGTTATTATGTATTTTTCTGCTATTCCATGGTGTCAATCGTACTTTTTTTGAAAGAATACGTGTCGGATGACAAAAAACATATCAGCGCGGCGGAAAAAGCGGTCGGATTTTCCGGCGGCGTATTTGCAGCACTGTACCTGATCCTGATCGGGCTGTTTGGCGTCGAGGCACTGGCTCAGATGAAATTTCCGGCGGTCACGATGATGAGCCGCGTGCAGGTGACGGGCGGGTTTTTGAAGAGGACGGATGCTTTTATGTTCAGCATCTGGTTTTTTACGCTGTATGCGATGCTAAACAGCATGGTTTTTTACAGTGGAAATCTGGCTGCAAAAGTAATCCGTGACTGCGGCGGTTATCTGGAAGGGAAAAAAAGAATGCTGCCGTATCTCATTCTGCTTCTTCTGGTGTATGGCGTGACAGTGCTGTTTTACAGAAATCAGCAGTTTTTGGACTGCGTGACATTCCTGCTGTGGAAGATTGGAACACCTTTTGTCGTTGGCGTGCCGGTACTGCTGTTTCTGACTGGAGAGAGAAAAAAACATAATAAAAAAGTACGTGTGCTGGTGCTGGTATGTTTTTTGTTTGGGTGTCTTTTTTTACAGGGGTGTAATGTCGCAGAACTTGAGGATAAGGCATTCCCGGTTCTTTTGAATATCAGAGATCAGGACGATTTCCAAAATGTGTGGCTGAATCATGAGTATGCAGGAAATAAAAAGGTGGATTACAACCATTTGAAAGTGGTGCTCATCGAGCGGTCTTTTCTGAAAAAAGAGGCGGAAGTGGAAGATATGCTATCCATGCTGGAGCAGGAAAAAGAGGTTCCGTGGAACGCTTATGTGATGACGACGGAAAGCTGTGACCGTCTGGCGCAGACAGAGGGAGAACTTGATGTGCTGCTTGGAAATTATCTGGAAGAACTGCTGGAAAACACATCGGGCATTGACCAGAAAGCTTACCCGACGCTTGGCATGCTCTATGAGGAGCGTGCTAATCACTTAGAGACACTGTATATTCCTTTTGTCGATATAGAGGGGGAGCAGTCCGGGGCAGTGGAGGATGATACCGAGAAACCGCAGATTACAGCCTATGAAGTCTGGAAACGTGGAAGGGCGGCGGGGCTTGTCGATACGGATACCGCGCGTGCAGCATTCTTCACGCAGAACTTTGCGGATGATTACACCTTACAACTTGCACCGGAACTTTATGTGAAAGTGGATGCAGCTTCCTGTCGAGTCAAAGAAACAGAAAAAATCGGTGTCGGAGGTTTGACAGAGCAGATTGTCGCAGTGACTGTGACAGGAGAAGGCGAAATCTTAAGCGGCACAGTTTCCGCAAGTGAAAAAGAGCAGCTTCTCAACACCCGGATGGAGGACTATCTGAATGCGATCGCTGCACATGCACTTGAGAAAGAAATCGATATCACTAACAGTTACCGGAATCTCGGCGCCGATAACCGCACATGGTATTTTAAGTATCAAAACACTCCTGCCGCTTATGAGAAAGACATCAAAATCCAATATCTGGTAAAAATAAACTGGAAATCGGAATAAATGCAAAGTTTTCGGGAATCATTGAGGATAGAAGGTCGATGAGCGAAACTCGAATTTAGGTTATGAAGATTGCGAAAAATGAACAAAAATATTCAAGACACGCTCCCGCTATGTGTCACTCGCAGCGGTACTATATTTCTGTTTATTTTTTGCAATATAACATATTCTATGAGCGAGTTTCGCAAGCAACGACATAGCCTGATAAATATGAATATTATCTACATTTATCTGATTTTTGGCAAGTGAAAAGGAGATTTGAATTATGGTAAGAAAATGGATCGGATACATAGGAGTTGGAAGTCTGATGTGCGCTGCATTGGGATGCGGTATTTTGTATACAAGACAGGCGAGACTGCAGCAGACGATTTCGGACAAAGTACTGCGGTTTCATGTGCTGGCGAACAGCGACAGTGAGGCAGACCAGAACCTAAAACTAGCAGTGCGTGATGCGGTGGGAAGTTTTATGCAGGAAAAACTGACAGATGTGGAAAATCTGGAAGAATGTGAGCTGGTTGTGCGCCAGAGCCTCGGTGAAATTGAGGAAGCCGCAGCAGAGACAATCGCAGAGAACGGTTATGACTATGATGTGACAGCGGAGCTGGAACACACTTCGTTTCCGGTAAAAAACTATGGAAGCTACACCTTTCCGGCGGGAGATTACGAGGCACTCCGCATTGTGATCGGGGAAGGAAACGGACATAACTGGTGGTGTGTGATGTATCCTAACATGTGTTTTTCAGACAGCATGTATGAAGTGGTCGATGAGGAAGCAGGCGAAAAGCTGCGTGAAGTACTGACCACGGAGGAGTATGAGAAGGTGCTGGCAGAAGGAGACTATCAGGTCAGAATGAAATATTTTTCGTGGCTGAATCCGTATCTGGAGAAGCTGGCTGAAAACTAAAATAAAGCAGCATACTTATAAGAAAACAGTGTTTCAAAAAGCTTACGCTTGCTAAATTATAAGAAACACGCTAATATATGGCATGAAAAGACAATGACGAGAAACAGAAAAGAGGTTTACATAAATGACAAAAGATGTACTTGTGAAAATCAGTGGTTTACAGTTTGCAGAAGATCAGGATAATGGTCCGGTGGAGATTATCACAACCGGAAACTACTATAAGAAAAATGGAAAGCACTATATTCTGTATGATGAAGTGCAGGAAGGCTTTGACGGCGTGACGAAAAGCGTTATCAAAGTGAATGATGATTTTCTGGATGTCACGAAAAAAGGTGTCACCAACGTACATATGATGTTTGAGAAAAACAAGAAAAATATGTCTTACTACAACACACCATTCGGAAATCTTTTGGTGGGAATCAATGCAACGGATGTCAAAGTGAATGAGACAGAAGATAATATTGACATCAAAGTCGATTATAAGCTGGAAGTGAATTATGAACATCTGGCAGAGTGCAGCATTTCCATGAATATCATGTCGAAAGATACGAAGGATTTTAGGATATAAGGAGTGCAAGTGAGAAGGGGCTGTGAAAAAAGAATAGTCCCGAAAAAAAAGAAAGACCAAGAGTTTATA